>ENA-OUQF01000389-OUQF01000389.1-human-gut-metagenome-genome-assembly--contig:-NODE-389-length-34893-cov-33.748608_pt1 | contig 34893 bp, 40 predicted proteins | sample MGYA00237947_ERZ548826 | MGnify/ENA primary metagenome ERZ548826 (study PRJEB26490, sample SAMN05194701) | human gut metagenome | biome: terrestrial biome; feature: human-associated habitat; material... | reverse complement strand
GAAGTGGGGCAAAAAGACGGCTGCGGCTCGCAGACACAATTGCGCGGTGTTGCCAAAGGTCTTTCCGAAGTTTACCCACTTCTTACAATTCCGCGATAGTGAACTTTACTTCCTCTTGGTATGATGTGCTTGTGGTTGAGGGAAAGGCCCCCAACCGAATATGGAAGAAAAAACTTAGGAGGAAATTGATATGAAAAAAGTTATTTGTTTTGTACTGGCTGCGGCTCTGATGCTGACGCTGAGCCTGTCCGCCTGCGCCAAGAGCCTGAGCGGCACCGTGGCCACCAATGGTTCCACCTCCATGGAAAAAGTGATCGGCATTCTGTCTGAGCAGTTTATGGAAGACAACAGCGACGTGACCGTCACCTATGACGCCACCGGCTCCGGCACCGGCATCGAAGCCGTGGCCAACGGCACCTGCGATATCGGCCTGGCCTCCCGTGCCCTGAAGGGCACCGAGACCGAGAAGGGCCTGGTCGCCACCACCGTCGCCCTGGACGGCATCGCCATCATCGTGAACGCCGATTGCCCCGTGGACGACCTGACCGTTGAGCAGATCTCCGACATCTTCACCGGCAAGATCACCTCTTGGGCTGACTTCGGCGGCAAGGGCGACATTGCCTGCATCGGCCGTGAGGCTGGGTCCGGCACCCGCGACGGCTTCGAGTCCATCACCAAGACCACCGATCAGTGTGTCCTGGCTCAGGAGCTGACCTCCACCGGTGCGGTGATCGCCGCCGTCAAGAGCAGCGCCAACGCCATCGGCTACGCTTCCCTGTCCGCTGTCGAAGGCCAGGAGGGCATCAAGGTCCTGACCGTCAACGAAGTGGAGTGCACCGCTGAGAACATCGTCAACGGCACCTACGTGGTGCAGCGTCCCTTCAACCTGGTCACCAAGGACGGTGTCGAGCTGAGCGCGGCTGCCCAGGCCTTCTTCGACTACATGATCTCCGCCGACGCGGCTGACCTGATCACCCTGGCCGGTGCGGTCCCCGCGGCTCAGGCTCAGGCTGAGGCGGAAGCCGAAACCACCGAAGCGACCGAAGCTGCCAAGTAATTATGAAATATAAATCGGCTGGAAAAGCCGCCGGGGAGAACAGCATGAATGTGCTGTTCTTCCTGTGCGGTATTGTCACAGTTGGCTTCGTACTGTGCATTTGTATTTATCTGATTCTCTCCGGCGTGCCTGCCATTGGAAAAATCGGCTTCAAGGATTTCTTCCTGGGCAAGGTCTGGAAGCCCACCGCCACCACGGTGGAGCCCAGCTACGGCATTCTCCCCTTCATCCTCACCAGCATCTGCGGCACGGCGGGGGCGGTGCTCATCGGCGTGCCCAGCGGGCTGCTGACCGCCGTTTTTCTGGCGAAGGTGGCTCCGCCCAAGCTGGCGGACCTGATCCGCACGGCAGTGCAGCTGCTGGCGGGTATCCCGTCGGTGGTATACGGTCTGGTGGGCATGATCGTTCTGGTGCCCGCCATTCAGCGACTCTTCGCCCTGTCCTCCGGCGCGACGCTGCTGGCGGCCATCGTGGTGCTGGCCATCATGATCCTCCCGTCCATCATCAACGTATCGGAGACGGCCCTGCGGGCGGTACCCAAGGACTATGAGGATGCCTCCCTGGCTCTGGGGGCCACCGAATTGGAGACCTATTTCCGGGTCACTGTTCCAGCGGCGAAGAGCGGCATTGCCACCGCCATTGTGCTGGGCGTGGGCCGGGCCATCGGCGAGGCCATGGCCATCATCATGGTCTCCGGCAATGTGCCCAACATGCCGAAGCTGCTGGGGTCCGTGCGGTTCATGACCACCGCCATCGCCTCGGAAATGTCCTATGCCCCGGTGGGCTCCTTGCAGCGGGAAGCGCTGTTCTCCATCGGACTGGTGCTGTTCCTGTTCATCATGCTGATCAATGTGCTGCTGAACGTGGTCATTAAGAAGGAGCGGTGACTATGACCTTTGAACAAAAGCGGAATCTCTGGAACCGCTCCGTAAAGGCGGCGGTATACGCCGCTTCCATCCTCACCGCGGCACTGCTGGTGGGACTAATCGGCTACATTCTGTACCGCGGCGTGCCCAACCTGAGCTGGGAGCTGGTGAGCACCCAGACCAGCTACATCCGGGGCACCATCGGCATCCTGCCGAATCTTGCAAACACGGTGTATATCATCATCGTGGCCATGGTGATCGCCCTGCCCCTGGGGGTGGGCGCGGCCATCTATCTGACGGAATACTCCTCCAACCGTCACCTGACGGCGCTGATCGAATTCGCCGCCGAGACGCTGACAGGCATCCCCTCCATCCTGTTCGGCCTGGTGGGCATGCTGCTGTTCGTGCAGAAGCTGGGTCTGGGTGCGGGCATCCTGGCCGGCGGACTGACGCTGGTGATGATGATCCTGCCCACCATCGTCCGCACCACCCAGGAGAGCCTGAAAACTGTCCCCCAGGCCTATCGGGAGGGGGCGCTAGCCCTGGGTGCGGGAAAATGGAGAATGATCCGCACCGTGGTGCTGCCCAGCGCGGTGGACGGCATCGTCACCGGCTGCATTCTGGCCATCGGGCGCATCACCGGCGAATCGGCTGCCCTGCTGTTTACCGCCGGATTCGGCCTGAAGCTCAATGGCTTCCTCAAATCCCTGAAGGCCTCCTCCGCCACGCTGACGGTGGCGCTTTACGTGTATGCCAGCGAGCAGGGCAAGATCGACGTGGCCTTTGCCATTGCGCTGATCCTGCTGGCGCTGACCCTGATCATCAACCTGGGGGCAAATCTGGCCGGAAAACGGCTGCGGCGGAATTAAAGGAGAAGAAATGGACTCGATTATTGAAACAAAGGCTCTGAAGCTGTGGTACGGGGAAAAGCAGGCCCTCCACGGCATTGATATGGCAATCCCGCAGCATGAGATCACCGCGCTGATCGGCCCCTCCGGCTGCGGCAAATCCACCTTTTTGAAAACTCTGAACCGCATGCAGGACCTGGTGCCCGGCGTTCGGATCGAGGGGCAGGTGCTTTACGAGGGGCAGAACATCTATGATCCCCAGGTGGATGTGACCTGGCTACGCAAGCGCATCGGCATGGTGTTCCAGAAGGCAAACCCCTTCCCCATGAGCATTTACGACAACATTGCCTACGGTCCCCGCACCCACGGCATCCGCGGCAAGGCGAAGCTGGACGAGATCGTAGAGCGCTCCGCCCGCAATGCCGCCATCTGGGATGAGGTGAAGGACCGGCTGAAATCCTCCGCCCTGGGGCTTTCCGGCGGCCAGCAGCAGCGGCTGTGCATCGCCCGGGCGCTGGCAGTTGAGCCGGAGGTGCTGCTGATGGATGAATCCACCTCCGCCCTGGACCCCATCTCCACCGGCAAAATTGAAGATCTGGCGCTGCAACTGAAGGAGAAGTACACCGTGGTCATGGTCACCCACAACATGCAGCAGGCGGCCCGCGTTTCGGATAACTGCGCGTTCTTCCTGCTGGGCGAGCTGGTGGAATTTGACAAGACCGAGCGGCTCTTCTCCGACCCCCGGGACAAGCGCACCGAGGACTACATCACAGGGAGGTTTGGATAATGCGTTCCAAATTTGACATGGAGCTGGAAAAGCTGAAACGGGAAATGACCGCCATGGGCATGCTGTGTGAGAATGCCATCGCCAAGGCATCCCACGCGCTGGTGAATTGCAGCCCCAAGCTGGCAGCGGAGCTGCCGGAGCTGCTGAACCAGATCACCCAGAAGGAGCGGGATATTGAGAGCATCTGCCTGCGGCTTCTGCTCCAGCAGCAGCCGGTGGCGAAAGACCTGCGCACCGTGTCCGCCGCGCTGAAAATGGTGACGGATGCCCAGCGCATCGGCACCCAGTCCGGCGACATCAGCGAGATCGTCGCCCTGGGCAATATTGATGAGATCCCGGAGGGCCTGCCCATCCGGGAGATGGCCACCGCCGTGATTCACATGGTCACGGACAGCATCGATTCCTTCGTAAAACAGGATGGAAAAATCGCCCGCAGTGTGATAGAATATGATGACGTGGTAGATACGTTTTTCGATACGGTGAAATCGGCCCTGATCGCGCTGCTGAAGGCCCCCGAGGCCAACAGCGAGGCTCTGGCCGACCTGCTGATGATCGCGAAATACTACGAACGGATCGGCGACCATGCGGTGAACATCGCCAAATGGGTGCTGTTTTCGCTGACAGGAAATTTGGAAGTGGAAGACGCCTATTTTGAAGAGGGCGGCCACACCAGCGAAAAATGAGGCGATAGAATGATTTATTGCGTGGAAGATGACAGCAGCATCCGGGAGCTGACGGTTTACGCCCTGAACGCTTCCAATCTGAACGCCCTGGGGCTGGACCGCGCCGAGGCGCTCTGGCAGGCCCTGCGGCAGGAGAAGCCGGAGCTGATCCTGCTGGACATCATGCTGCCCGACGAGGACGGCATCTCCATCCTGAAAAAGCTCCGCGCTGCCCCCGCCACGGCGGAGATCCCCGTGATCATGGCCACCGCCAAGGGCACGGAGTTTGACAAGGTGATCGGGCTGGACCTGGGGGCGGACGACTATCTGGCCAAGCCCTTCGGCATGATGGAAATGGTGTCCCGGGTCAAGGCGGTGCTGCGCCGGGCAAACCGCGCCCACGTCTCCCCCGCTCTGACACACAAGGGGATCGAGCTGAACGAAAGCTCCCACCAGGTATTTGTGGACGGGAAAAAGGTCGAGCTGACCGTAAAGGAATACCAACTGCTGCGCCTGTTCCTGAAAAATCCCGGCGTGGCCTTTACCCGGGAAAATCTGCTTTCCTCCGTGTGGGAAAGTGAATTTCAGGGAGAGACCCGAACCGTGGATGTACATATCGCCTCCCTGCGCATGAAGCTGGGCAGCGCCGGAGAGGCCATCAAGACCGTGCGCGGCGTTGGCTACCGGCTGGAGGAAGAGAAATGACAAAACGAATTTACAAGGCCATCTGCGCAGCGGCGCTGGGTGTATTTGTGGTCACCATGCTGCTGATCATGGGCGTACTGTATAACTATTTTTCCTCCGTGCAGCAGCGGCAGCTGCGCTCTCAGACGGCGCTGGCCGTCCAGGGCGCGGAGCAGCTGGGCATGGACTACTTCGACGGCCTGTCCGACGAAGATGTGCGCATCACCTGGGTCGCCGCCAACGGCGACGTGCTGTATGACAGCGCCTCCGACTCCGACGTCATGGAGAACCATTTGCAGCGCGAGGAGATCCAAAGTGCCCTGGCCACCGGCTTCGGCGAGAGCGCCCGCTACTCCTCCACGATGCTGAAGCAATATCTCTACTGCGCCCAAAAGCTCAGCGACGGGACTGTCCTACGGCTCTCCGTCTCCCATAACTCCGTATGGGTGCTGCTGTTGGGAATGCTCCAGCCGATCCTCATTGTCATCGCGGTGGCGGCGGTGCTCTCCTTCCTGCTGGCCAGCCGGCTTTCCAAGCGGATCGTGGACCCCATGAACAAGCTGAATCTGGACGAGCCGCTGGAAAACGAGGGCTACGACGAACTGAGTCCCCTGCTGCGCCGCATTTACAGCCAGCAGCAGCACCTGAAGGAGCAGCAGGCCACCCTGACCCGGAAGCAGAACGAGCTGGAGGCCATCGTGGGCCACCTGGAGGAGGGCATGATTCTGCTGGACAAGTCCTGCAAGGTCATCACCGCTAACCAGGCAGCCCTGCGGCTGCTGGATGCCAGGGCATCCAACATTGCCGGGCTTGATCTGCTGATGCTCAGCCGGAACCTGGCGCTGGCGGAGGCGGTGCAGGAGGCAATGGACGGCCGCAGCGCCACCCGCAAGACCGAGCTGCACGGCAAGACCATCCAGATCCAGGCCGCCGCCGTGGGCCAGCAGGACGAGATGTCCGGCGTGGCGGTGGTGCTGTTTGACATCACCCAGTCCGAGCAGGCGGAGCAGCGCCGCCGGGAATTCACCGCCAACGTCTCCCATGAGCTGAAAACGCCCCTGCAATCCATCTCCGGCTATTCCGAGCTGCTGATGCGGGGCATGGCCCGGCAGGAGGACATTCAGCCCTTTGCTCAGCGCATTTACGGCGAGACCCAGCGGCTGATCCAGCTGGTGCAGGACATCATCAATCTTTCCCAGCTGGACGAGGGCAGCAGCTACCAGTGGCAGCAGGCAAACCTCTTTGCCATCGCCGCTGAGGTCACCGGCAGCCTGGAGCATTTCGCCGAGGAAAAGCAGGTGCGCCTCACCCTGGAGGGAAGCGACACCATGCTGCGGGGCGTGCCGGAGCTGCTGCAGGGCATCGTATACAATCTGACGGACAACGCCATCAAATACAACCGCCCCGGCGGCAGCGTGACTGTCACCGTCTCCCGGCAGAAGGACGAGGCGGTGCTCACCGTCAACGACACCGGCATCGGCATCCCCGAGGGGGAGCAGGATCGGATCTTCGAGCGCTTCTACCGGGTGGACAAGAGCCGCTCTAAAGAGGTGGGCGGCACCGGCCTGGGTCTGTCCATCGTCAAGCACGCCGCGTTCCTCCACAAGGCTGCCATCGACGTCACCAGCCAGCTGGGCGCCGGCACCACCATTCAGGTCCGCTTTCCCATTCAGTGAGCGTTTTTGAGCGCCCGTGAAAACCGCGCCGCGGCAGGCACCTATGATTTTATAAAAGCTTGGGCGAATTCGTACCGCTCCCGTTGGGGCTCATACGAATTCGCCCATCGTTTTTCTTACGGTATTCTGCGTACCGCAGGAACCCCTCCGGGCGCTTTGCGCCCATTCTCCCCTTTCAAGGGAGGTTTTGCTGCCCTTAAGAATTTATAAATCTGCGTGATCCGCTGGCAATTCCGTGTTGGGATATGATATAATGGCCCTACTACACCGAAGGAGGACTGCTTTATGAAACGACTGGCTTGTCTGGCTCTGGTATTGGCTCTGCTGGTGGGGGCGCTGCCTCTGGGGGCCGGGGCGGAGGACGGCTTCCGCTTTACCCGGGAGAATTTTCCAAGGATGGACGGCTCCACCTCCTTGGTGCCCCTGGGCACGGGGATCGTCAGCGCCCTGCTGGGCCTGAGCCGGGAGGAGGCCGCCTCCCTGGTCTCCTTTAACCGCACCACCCAATCCTTCCGCAACCTGATCGACGGCTGCTGCGACATCGTCATTGCCGCCGAGCCAAAGAGCCAGGTGTTCGATGAAATGCTGGAAAAGGACTTCCGCTGCGAGGTACAGCAGATCGCCAAGGAAGCGCTGGTGTTCGTGGTGAACGAGGATAACCCCGTCAGTTCCCTGACCACCCGGCAGGTGCAGGACATTTATTCCGGCAAGATCACCAACTGGGCGGAGGTGGGCGGCGAGGACTGTCCCATCGAAGCCTTCCAGCGCAACGCCACGGCGGGCAGCCAGGTGATGATGGAAAAGCTGGTGATGGACGGCATTCCCATGGCCCAGGCACCCACCGCCATGATGGCCGGCGAAATGGCCCAGCTGATGGAGGCGGTAAAGAATTACGACAATTCCGCCAGCGCCATCGGCTATACCGTATATTACTATGCCGCCGACATGCAGATGGCCTCCGGGCTGAAGATCCTGCAAATCGACGGCGTGACCCCCAGTCCGGCTTCTCTTCAGGATGAGCGCTATCCCTTTATCAACGGCTACTATGCCTGCATTTCCGCCGACGCGCCGGAGGGCTCCCCCCAGCGGCTGCTTTTTGACTGGCTGGTGAGCGAGGCGGGCCAGCGTCTGCTGGAGCTGGAGGGCTATGTGCCCGTCTATGCCGCCGGGGAAGCCCCGGAGCGCGGAGCCAACGTGATCGCCGACTACTCGAATTACATTCCCAACAACGGCCAGCCGGCACAGTTCACCGAATTTGACTGCCCCCACGACGTTTTCCAGCCGCGAAGCGACTACGGCAAAATCTATCCCTACAACGGCGCTGCCTATTTCGCCAACGAGGAATACGGAAACAGCCTTTACGACTATTCCTTGGGCGGCCTCCAGGGCTTCTACAATCACAAGGGGGAACTGATCACGGACCCCATCTTCACCTCCATCTGGCGCACCGGCACCGATTATGACCCCGGCAGCGACTATTTCTGGGTGGTGACCGGCCAGAACGGCAAGGTCGGCTATGTCACCAAGGACGGCAGCCGCGCCTCCGACCTGTGCTACCTCCAGTTCTATTCCGTCGGCGACCTGCTCCTGGGCATCCGCAATGAGGACATGACGGAGTTTGACGTATTCGACATTCAGCTGAACCTGCTGATGACCCAGGCCGATTTCACCGTGGACGGCCGCGTCTTCCTGCCCTCCGACATCTTCGGGGAGCTGGCCGCCTGCATGGATCTTTCCGACGACTATTTTCAAACCGGCATCGCCCGGTACGCCATCCTGAAGGACGGGCAGATCCTGCTGGAATCGGACTACTACCTGGGGCTGGACGAAAACGTGATCTACGAATACGACATCGACTACAACGCCACGCTGTATCTGCACGACCTGACGCCCCTGGTCGATCCCTCCCTGGGGCATTATGGCATCCTGTGCCTCCCCGGCGGTCTCTACCGCATCCAGGCCGTTGACAGCGGCCGGGACTTCATCGTGGACCGCTTCGGCAATGAATTCGAATGGGACTATGACAGCGTGGAATACTGCGCCGACGACAATTTCCGGGTGATCCGGGGGGATACCTGCAAGATCTACTCCAACCGGGGCGTACTGCTCTTCGACAATATCCCGGTGGACTGGGATTACCAGGGAGAGGGGATCTTCACTCAGTCCAGCCATGGAGGCGGCGTCACCCTATACCACATGCCGGACGGCCGCAGCCGCAGCTTCCCCGGCGCCTCCTACGGCTACCGGCTGGGCAAGCTGATCTATGTGGTGGGCGACGAGCAGACCCAGACGGTGGATCTGGATTTCAACACCCTGGGCGGCATCTTTGACAGCGCCTACACCGAAACGGACTATTTTACCGGCCGGGACTATGTGGTCTGCTATGACTCCTATGGCTTCTCCAGCCAGCATATCCTGATGAAGGACGATTTTCAGACCGAGCTGCTGCGCACGAGCGGCGCACTGACCCTCCAGGACGATTACGTCACCGTCACCGACGACTGGGCCTTCCGCTGCTATGACCCCAGCGGCAGTCTGATCTTCTGCTATCCCTACTACGGCATGAGCGGCGACTGAGCGCCCTCCCCCGATGCAGCACCGCGTATCCGCGCGGTGCTGCCATTATTTAATTTTTCATGAAATGCGGTCAAAAGGGTGGAAATAGTGGCGGGACTGTGCTATAATGTGCCCAAGTATACCATACGGAGAGAGAATTTATGCTGGAATTACTGTCCCCCGCCGGGTCTATGGAGGCGCTGAGAGCAGCCGTTCAGAATGGCGCCAATGCCGTCTATCTCGGCATCGGCACATTTAACGCCCGCCAGGGCGCGAAAAATTTCACATTGGAGACCCTGGGCGAGGCGCTGAAATACTGCCACGTGCGGGGTGTCGCCGTTCACCTGACGCTGAACACCCTGGTCACCGACCGGGAGTTCAAATCCGTGTCCGAGCTGATCCGCAAAACCGCCGAAGCGGGAGTGGATGCCTATATCGTGCAGGATCTGGGGGTGGCGCAGCTGTGCCGCCAGATCGCGCCGGAGGTGCCGGTGCACGGCTCCACGCAGATGACCGTCCACTCCCTGCCCGGCGTGCAGCTGTGCGCCGCCATGGGCATGAAGCGGGTGGTGCTCAGCCGGGAGCTGAGCCGGGAGGAGATCCGCTACATCTGCCAGAATTCCCCCATAGAGATTGAGGTCTTCGGCCACGGGGCGCTGTGCATGTGTTATTCCGGCCAGTGCTATCTGTCCGCCATGATCGGCGGCCGGTCCGGCAACCGGGGCCGGTGCGCCCAGCCCTGCCGCCAGAGCTACGGCTATGGCCGGTGGGAAAGCCGGTATCCCCTGAGCCTGAAGGACAACTGCCTGGTGCACTATGTCAGGGAGCTGGAGGAGATGGGCGTGGCCTCCCTGAAGCTGGAGGGGCGGATGAAGCGGCCCGAATATGTGGCCACCGTCACCGGCGTCTACCGCAAGGCCATCGACGACGGTCAGGTGACCAAGGAAATGATGGACGAGCTGTACACCGCCTTCAACCGCCAGGGCTTTACCAACGGCTACTACACCAATCGGGTAGACAGCAAAATGTTCGGCACCCGGGAGGATACCCGGGACGATCCCGCCTGGCTGCAAAAGGCGCGGCAGAGCTATGAATCCGGGGAGACCTCCCTGGTGGATATCAAATTCCGGTGCGCCGTCACCGTGGACGGCTGCGTCCTTACCGTTACCGACCCGGAGGGACGCACCTGCAGCGTGGCCGGGCCCAAGCCGGAGCTGGCCTATTCGGTGGCGCTCTCCGGCCAGGTGCTGAGCCAGTGGCTGTCCAAAACCGGCGGCACGCCCTACCGCTGCACCGAGATCCGCACCCACATCGACCCCGGCCTGACCGTCCCGGCCTCCGCCGTCAACGCCATGCGCCGGGAGCTGCTGAACCAGCTCACCGCCATCCGGGGCAGAACCAAGGAGCGCACCCTGCGCACCCCGAAGCAGGTGCCCAACTACCGGGGCAACACCAAGCTCCCCGGCCTGACCATCCAGGTCACCACCCGGGAGCAGCTGACCCCCGCCCTGGTGAATACGGAGACGGCCATGCTCTATGTGCCCATCCACCTGCTCACCGAGGACGCCGCCCTGTGCCAAACCCTGGGCAAGCGGGGGCGGGTGGCCGCCGTGCTGCCCCGCATCGTCCACGACGGGGAACTGCCCCAGCTCCGCACCGCCATGGCGCAGGTGCGTGATCTGGGCATCCGGGATGTGCTCATCGGGAATTACGGCCTGGTGATCCCCGCCAAGGAGGCGGGGATGCGGATGCACGGCGACTTTGGTCTGAACGCCTTTAATTCCGCCGCCGTCAATTATCTGCAAAAGATGGATATTGCCTCCGTCTGCCTCAGCTTTGAGATGACCCTGCCCCAGATCCGGGATGTCAGCAAAGCCATTCCCACGGAAATTTTCGCCTATGGGCGGCTGCCGCTGATGGTCACGGAGCACTGCCTGATGCTGGGCCGCACCGGCGAATGCAGCTGCAACTCCGCCCCCACCAAGCTCACCGACCGCACCGGCGCAGAGTTCCCAATCATCAAGGACGGGGCCAGCTGCCGCAGCGTGCTGCTCAACGGCAAGAAGCTCAGCTGGCTGGACCGGCAGAACGACCTGTCCCGGCTGGGCCTGTGGGCGATCCGGCTGTACTTCACCACCGAGAACAGCCGGGAGGTCAACCGCATTCTGAACGAGTACGTAACGCCCGTCCCCTTTGAGCCGGGCTTCTGCACCCGCGGGCTGTATCTGCGGGGCGTGGAATGATCACATGAGGAATTGATATGAAGCATTTGATTTTAGCCTCCGGCTCCCCCCGGCGCAGGGAGCTGCTGAGCCTGTTCGGCGTTCCCTTTTCCGTCCACGCGGCGGATATTGATGAGACCATGGACCCGGCCAAGCCCCCCTATGACGAGGTGGCCCGGGTCAGCAGCTGCAAGGCGCTGGCCATCCCCCGCCAGCCCGGGGACGTGGTGATCGCCGCCGACACCATTGTGGTGTGCGGCGGGAAAGTGCTGGGCAAGCCCCACAGCCGCCAGGAGGCCGCAGACATGCTCCGGCTGCTCTCCGGCCGGGAGCACCAGGTGATGACCGGCTGCACCGTGCTGACCGATGACGCCCGCCAGACCTTCACCGAGGTCACCACCCTGACCTTCCGGCCCCTGACCGATTGGGAGATTCAGCGCTATGTGGACACCGGTGAGCCCATGGACAAGGCGGGCGCCTACGGCATCCAGGGCGGCGCGGCGCTGTTCTGCCCCGGTATCCAGGGAGACTACTACAATGTGATGGGCCTGCCTGTCTGCCATCTGGGGACGGTGCTGCGCACCCTGGGCGTCTTGGAGGAGGAAGCATGAGGCATCTGTTCAATACCAAGCTGAAGATCATCATCATTCTGGCTGTGCTGCTCACCGCCGTGCTGGCTGTGATGGCCGGACTGACCAATCGAAGTGTGCCGGAGCTGCTGGTGCAGGGCGTCCTCGCCCCGTTCCGGGCCGCCGCCACCTCCCTGACCAAAACCGCCGAGCGGTATTACAGCTACATGTTCCGCTACGAGGCCCTGGAGGCCGAGAATGAGTCGCTGAAGGAGCAGATCGCCAACATGGAGGACGCCGCCCGAAAGGCCGACGCCACCGAGCGTGAAAACGCCCGTCTGCGCAATCAGCTCAGCTTCAAGGAGACCCACGAAACCTATGACGAGGTGGACGCCTATATCATCGGCTGGAGCTCCACGGACTGGTCCAACACCGTGACTATCAACCGGGGCAGCAACGCGGGCATTGAGGAGAACATGGTCGCCATCACCGACGTGGGCGAGGTGGTCGGCCTGGTCACCCAGGTGGGGGCCAACTTCGCCGTGGTAAAGACGGTGCTGGACTCCACCCTGGAGATCTCCGCCACCATCACCACCTCCGGCTACAACGGCATGGTCAGCGGCGGCTACATCGAGGGAAATGAAAAGTTCCTGCAAATGGACTACCTCCCCTCTTCCTCCATCATCCGAAACAAGGATCAGGTGGTGACCTCCGGCTCCACCGTGTACCCCCGTGGGCTGATCCTGGGGCATGTGGTGGACGCGGGCTTCAAGGAGACCGGCGTGGCAAAATACGCCGTGCTGGAGCCTGCGGCAGACATCAGCTCCCTGGAGCAGATCTTTATCGTGACAAACTTCCAAACGGAATGAGGCTGGACTGATGGCAAACGAAAGCAACTCCCGCCCCCGCCGGGCCGCCCGGCGTCCGGCCAAGCGTCTCCCCGCCCGGGGGCGGCCGAAGCAGAAGCAAAAGCGGGCCCGCCGCGTGATCTATCCCGAATTCAGGCCGGACAGCCGCCGGGTCAGCCTGCTCAAGCCTCTGCATTTCACCCGTTTGCAGTGGCTCCAGCTGCTGCGATGGGCGGCCTATGTGGGCATGTGCGTCCTGTGTCTGGTGATCCAGGACTCCATTATGAGCCGGGTCTCCATCTTCGGAGCCACCACCGACCTGGCCGTGGCAGCCATGCTGCTGATCACCGTGCTGGAGGGCTGCGACGTGGGCAGCGTGTTTATTCTCATCGCTTCCACCGTCTTTTACTTCTCCGGCTCCGCCCCCGGCCCATACAGCGTGGGTATGCTGACGGTGCTGGGCGTCTGCGCCACGCTGGCGCGCCAGGCCATCTGGCGCCGCAGCCGCAGCTCCATTGTGCTGTGTGCGGGGGCGGCGGCATTGATCTATGAAATTGGGCTGTACGTGGTGGGCCTGTTTATGGGGCTGACCAGCTGGTACCGCTTCCCCCGCTTCTTTGTGACGGGTGTCCTCACCGTGGCGGTGATGTTCCCGCTCTACGCAATTATCTTCCGCATTGGTCAAATTGGAGGCTACACATGGAAAGAATGACCCGTTTTCGATCGTATGTGCTGCTGGGCATTTTTGGCTTTGTCATGTTTCTTTACGCAACGAAGCTCTTTTCCCTTCAGATCATTGAAACCAAGGGCAACACCGACAACGCAACCACCTACTCCACCATCACCACCGTCCGCGCCGCCCGAGGCGATATCCTGGACCGCAACGGCAATGTGCTGGTGGGCAACCGGGCCAGCTATGACCTGGTATTCAACCATTACGTGATCAAATCCGCGGACAACCGCAACCAATACCTGTACGATCTGCTGAAAAAATGCGAGGAGCTGGGTGTCAGCCACAACGATCACTTCCCCGTCAGCACCACCCGCCCCTTTGAATACACCCTGGACAGCTTCAATGCCTCCTGGCAGCGGTATTATCAGAACTTTATGAACGGCTGGGGTCTGGACCCCGACGTCACCGCCCCGCTGCTCATCGAGCGCATGCGGGAGCGCTATCAGCTGCCGGAGGAATGGACGGACGAGGAGGCCCGGGGCGTCATCGGCCTACGCTACGAATTTGACCTGCGCGGCGTGACCAATCTGCCCAACTACGTTTTCATCGAGGACGTATCCAGTGAGAATCTTTCCGCCATCCTGGAGCTGAACACCCCCGGCCTGATGGTGGAATCCTCCACCGTCCGGGAATACCACACCACCTACGCCGCCCACATTCTGGGCTACATGGGCGGCATGGATGACGACGACTGGGCCAAATACAAGGATCAGGGCTACGCCATGGACGCCTACATCGGTCAGTCCGGCTTTGAGGAGGCCTTTGAGGAATATCTCCACGGCATCGACGGCAGCCGTCTGGACGTGGTCTCCAAGGAGGGCGCCATCGTCGAGCAATACTATCTGGAGGGCAAAGAGCCGGTGGCCGGCAACAACGTGGAGACCACCATCGACATCACCCTGCAAAAGGTGGCGGAGGACTCTCTGGCCCAGGTCATGCGGGATCTGATCAATCCGGAGATCAACACCTCTACCGGCGAGAGCACCGGCCTGGATGCCCAGGGCGCGGCTGTGGTGGTCATGAAGGTCAAGACCGGCGAAATTCTGGCCTGCGCCAGCTATCCCACCTTCAACCTGGAAACCATGAACGAGGACTGGGACGATATCATGAACGACGAGCTGAAGCCCTTCTTCAACCGGGCCTTCGGCGCGAACTACGCCCCCGGCTCCACCTTTAAGATGTGCACCCTGGTGGCCGCCATGGAGAACACCAACTCCAAAGGTAAGCGGATCCTGGATTATATGGAAACCATTCAGGATAAGGGTGTGTTCACCGAGCTGGGCGATGGCTTTAATCCCAAGTGCTTGCTGTATTCCTCCGTTCTGGCCACCCACGGCACCATCGACGCCACCGACGCGCTGAAGGTTTCCTGCAACTACTTCTTCTATGAGCTGGGCTACCGGCTCACCTGGCAGATGATGGACGCCACCGCCAAGGGCTTCGGCCTGGGTGAGCCCACCGGCATCGAGCTGACCGAGAAGATCGGCTGGCGCTCCAATCCGGACAGCAAGGCGGCCTCCTACACCGGCCCCGACGCCGTGTGGAACGCAGGCGACCGTGTCCTCACCGCCATCGGCCAGTCCGAGAACCGATACTCCCCCCTGCAGCTGTGCGTGTACGCCTGCACCCTTGCCAACCGGGGTACCCGCTACCGCGCTACCTTCCTGAACCGGGTGGCCTCCTCGGACTATCGGACGCTGATCAAGCAAAACGAGCCGGAGGTAGTCAGCAAGATGGACATCTCCTATGACACCTATGAGGTGTATATCACCGGCATGCGCAAGGTCATCACCGATATCGGCGGTACTGCCAACAAGTATTTCGGCGGCCACGAGGACCTGAATACCTTCCCTGTGGCAGTGTGCGCCAAGACGGGAACCGCTCAGCACTCCTCCGGCGGCTCTGACCACGCCGCGTTCATCTGCTTTGCCCCTATGGATAACCCGGAAATTGCCGTGGCCATCTACGGAGAAAAAGCCGCCCACGGCAGCTGGCTGGCCCCCGTGGCCGAGGATGTCCTGGAGGCCTACTTCGAAATGGAAGCCGCCAGCGACGTTTTCACCTATGAAAACCAGGTGGGCTAAAAGGGCTTTCCGATCCCCCCTATTCGCCAAAAGGCCGGACCCATTTACCGGGTCCGGCCTTTCTTGTATATGTCATACTATTTCCTGATTAAAATCTTAATTTTAATCAGGAAGGCATCGCCTGAAGGCGCTGCCTGTTTTGTGATTTATAAGGAAAGAAATCACAAAACAAGTCTCATATGAACTCCATGCCCTTCAGGCAATTAGGGCCTATCTGAAAACCGTCAACACGCCCAAACAGCGGATCTTTTCCGCCTGCTGTGCACCATTTTTTCTTGCAATACACAAAGTATTCCCGCGAAAAAATGGCTTCATCAGGCGGAAAATCTCTCGCTGTTGGTCATATTTCCGATTTTCAGATAGACCCTAAAATCTTTTTTAAAGATTTTAATTGGAGTTCAGTATCAGCCGCGACAGCAGCGCCGGACCCTCAAATGAGGGTCCGGCAAAAGTCGTTACTGATTTCTCTTCTTCATCAGCTCGCGCATGCGGGTGGAGTGGTCCAGCTCCCGCTTGCGGATGCGCAGGCTCTTAGGGGTGCATTCCAGCAGCTCGTCGTCCGCCAGGAATTCCAGGCACTGCTCCAGGGACATGATCTTGGGCGGGGTCAGGCGGGTGGCCTCGTCGGACCCGGCAGCACGCATGTTGGTCAGCTGCTTGCGCTTGCAGACATTGACGGTCATATCCTCGTTCCGGCTGCAAACGCCGATCACCATACCGGCATACACCTGAGTGCCCGGCGAAATAAACAGGATGCCTCTCTCCTGGGCGGCTGCCAGGCCGTAGGCCACGGCCTCGCCGGTTTCGAAGGCCACCAGGGAGCCGGTGAGGCGGCGCTCGATCTCGCCCTTCATGGGGGCGTAGGAGTCCAGGACGGAGGACATGATGCCCTCGCCCCGGGTATCGGTGAGGAATTCATTGCGGTAGCCGAACAGGCCGCGGGAGGGCACCAGGAACTCCAGGCGATAGCGGCTGCCCATGGGGTTCATGCTCACCAGGTCGCCCTTGCGGCGGCCCATTTTCTCGATCACGGAGCCCATGCATTCCTCGGGCACGTCGGCGACCATCCGCTCGATGGGCTCGCAGAGCTTGCCGTCGATCTCCTTGGTCAGCACCCGGGGGGTGGACACGGAGAACTCATAGCCCTCCCGGCGCATGGTCTCCATCAGGATGGACAGGTGCATTTCGCCCCGGCCCGCCACATTGAAGGAATCCGTACCCTGCTCGGTGACGTGGAGGGACACGTCCTTCAGCAACTCTCTTTCCAGCCGGTCGCGCAGGTTGCGGGAGGTAACATATTTTCCCTCCTGCCCGGCGAAGGGGGAATCGTTCACGGCAAAGGTCATTTCGATGGTAGGATCGCTGATCTTGACGAAGGGCAGCGGCTCTACCGCCTCCGGCGCGCACAGCGTCCGGCCGATGGTGATATCCGCCATGCCGGACAGGGCGACGATCTCGCCCGCGCCGGCCTCCTGCACCGGGGTCTTGGCCAGGCCGTCAAACTCGTACAGCGCTACCACCTTGCCCCGGTTCTTGATGGAGGGGTCATGGTAATCGCAGATGGTGACCTCCTGATTGACCTTGATGGTGCCCCGCTCCACCCGGCCGATGGCAATGCGGCCCACATAATCGTTGTAGTCAATGGAGGACACCAGCATTTGCAGCGGCGCGGCAGGATCGCCCTGGGGCGCGTCAATATACTGGATGATGGTCTCAAACAGCGGGGTCAGGTCCTTGCACATTTCGTCGGGGCTGTAAGAGGCGGTGCCCTGGCGGCCGGAGCAGAAGATGGTGGGGCTGTTGAACTGCTCGTCGGTGGCGTCCAGATCCAGCAGCAGCTCCAGCACCTCGTCCATCACCTCATGGACCCGGGCATCGGGCTTATCCACCTTATTTACGGCGACGATCACCTTATGGCCCAGCTCCAGCGCCTTTTGCAGCACAAAGCGGGTCTGGGGCATGGGGCCCTCGGCGGCGTCCACCAGCAGGATCACGCCGTTGACCATTTTCAGGATACGCTCCACCTCGCCGCCAAAATCGGCGTGGCCCGGGGTATCCACAATATTGATCTTATAGTCCTTGTAATGGACGGAGGTATTCTTTGCCAGAATGGTGATGCCCCGCTCCCGCTCCAGGTCGCCGGAGTCCATCACCCGCTCCACCGTGGCCTGATTTTCCCGGTAGATGCCGCCCTGCTTCAGCATTTCGTCCACCAAGGTGGTCTTGCCGTGGTCGACGTGGGCAATGATTGCAATGTTTCTGATCTTATCCTGAGATGGCATAAGCTGCTCTCCTTTTTTGCATCGGATTTCTTTACTTTCAACAATAAAATATAGCACAATACCGCAGGAAAAGCAATATTTTTTGTAAAAGTATCCCACAGATTTTCGCAGTCGATCCATCGTATTTTCCGGCAATTTGCAACAAAAACGGACGGGGACGGTTTGAATGCCGCCCCCGTCTTTCTTATCCGATTTTGAAAACGCCCGCCGCTTCCAGGATGATGAGCAGCACCACCACCGCCAGCGCGCCGCAGGCGATCCACAAAATGGTATCCACCTGCTTGAGCGTGACGGGAAGCTTGCCGTACAGCTGCTTCTTCCGGGCGTCCATGGCCGCGGAGAAGCCGTCCAGCTCCTTTTCGCGCCGGTCCAGCTCCTGCTCCTTTTGGGCCAGCTGCTGTTCCTTTTCCTTCAGCTCCCGCTCGTTCATTACTTCCTCGCCAGATATTTACGGATGTCCAACGCCACCGCAATGACAATGACCAGGCCCTGCACGATGTAGTTGTAATAGGGGTTGACGCTGAGGAACTGGAGAATGATCTTCAGCAGCTCAAACACCAGCACGCCTACCAGAATGCCGGGGACGGTGCCGATGCCGCCGGTGGTGGAGACGCCGCCGATGGTACAGCCCGCAATGGCCTCCAGCTCGTAGCCGCTGCCCATACCGGCGGAGGAGCCGCCGGACTTTGCCGCCAGCAGGTAGCCCGCGATGGCATACATCACACCCGCGGTGATATAGATCCAGATGGTGGTCTTGACGGTGTTCACGCCGGAGACCTCCGCCGCCACCTCGTTGCCGCCGATGGCGTACATATACTTGCCGTGCCGGGTCTTATTGTAAATGAACCAGAACAGCAGGCCGAATACCAGCGCCACGAAGGCCAGATACGGGATATGGAAGCCCCGCACGTTGCCGATGCGGCCGGTGATCAGCTTGGTATAGATCTTCTGGAAGCCGCCGATGGGCTGGGCGTCCGTCAGCACCAGGGCGATGCCGTAGATAATGGTCTGGGTGCCCAGGGTGGCGATAAAGGGCGGCACCCGCAGCTTGGCAATGATCAGGCCGTTCACCAGGCCCACCACAAAGCCGATGGCGACCACGATGAGCAGCACCAGGAAAATATTCATCTCGGGAACATTCTTCCAGAGTCTGCCGGTGTAGTCCGCCCGCTGGCACAGGATGCCGGACAGGCAGGCCGCCAGGCCCACCTGACGGCCAGCAGACAGGTCGGTGCCCTTGGTGATCAGGCAGCCGGACACGCCCAGGGCGATCAGGAATCGAACGGCGGTATTGCTCAATAAGTTGCTCAAATTCGACCAGGAGAAGAATTTATCCACAATACAGCCAACGACAATGGCCGCAAGCACCAGGATAACGGCAATGGGATTTCCTTTGATGACATCCCAGATTTTTGTCCCGGCATTTTGCTGTTTCAGTTTTGTTTCGTTCATATGTCTTGCCTCCGATTGCTCACTCAAACTGTGTGGCCAAAGCCATAATATTCTCCTGGGTCGCTTCCTCGCCCTGCACAAAGCCGGTGACCCGTCCGTCGCACATGACCATGATGCGGTCGGACATGCCGATCAGCTCACCCATTTCGGAGCTGATCATGATGATGCTCTTGCCCTGCTTGGCCAGGTCCGCAATGATACAGTAGATCTCATATTTCGCGCCCACGTCGATGCCGCGGGTGGGCTCGTCCAGAATCAGCACATCCGGGTCGTTGGCCAGCCAGCGGCCGATGAGCACCTTCTGCTGGTTGCCGCCGGAGAGGGATTTGATCAGGGTCTTGGAGGAGGGCGTCTTGATGTTCATCACGCGAACATTATCCTGCACCAGCTTCTCCACCTTTTTGCCGTTGATGGCGATGCCAAAGTCCAGGTACTTCTGCAAGGAAGCGACGGAGATATTGTCCGCCACGCTGAGCACGCCCATGATGCCGCTGCCCCGGCGATCCTCCGTCAGCAGCGAAATGCCGTTGTCGATGGCGTCCTTCGGGCGGTTGATCTTCATTTCCTTGCCCCGGTAATAAATCTTACCCTGGGAATGGGAGCGGATGCCGAACATGCCCTCCATCAGCTCGGTGCGCTGCGCGCCCACCAGGCCGCCCACACCCAAAATCTCGCCCTTGTGCAGGGTAAACGAGACATTGCGGAAGCTCTTGGGGTTGATGGAGGTGAAATTCTCCACCCGCAGCACCTCCTCGCCGGGTACATTCGCCCGGGGAGGATACAGATTTTTCAGCTCCCGGCCCACCATCTGGGTGATGATCATATCGGTGGTCAGCTCCTTGGCGTCCCAGGTGCCGATATACTGGCCGTCGCGCATGATGGTGACCTCGTCGCCGATGCGCAGGATCTCGTCCATCTTGTGGGAGATATAGACAATTGCCACGTTCTCCGCCTTCAGGTCCTCGATGATGCGGAACAGGGCCTCCACCTCATTCTGGGTCAGGGAGGACGTGGGCTCGTCCAGGATCAGCACTCGGCAGTTGGCGGAAACGGCCTTGGCGATCTCCACCGACTGCATCTGAGAAACGCTCAGCTCGCCCACCTTCTGCCTGGGGTCAAAGTTCATGCGCACCTTTTTCAGCAGGGCGGCGGTATCGGCGTACATTTTATCGTGGTCGATCATGGGGAATATCCCCAGGAATTTTTTCATCGGATAGCGGCCCAGGAAGATATTCTCACCCACAGTCCTGGCGGGAATGGGCTGAAGCTCCTGGTGCACCATGGCAATGCCCTTGCGCAGGGCGTCCATGGGATCATGGATGGTGACGGGCTGACCATCGATCTTGATCTGGCCCTCATCCATTTTGTAGATGCCGAACATACACTTCATCAGCGTGGACTTACCGGCGCCGTTCTCGCCCATCAGGGCGTGGACCTTGCCGGGACGAAGCTTCAGCTGGGCATGATCCAATGCTTTTACGCCTGGAAACGACTTGCATACGCCGGTCATTTCCAGCACATACTCGGACATGCGTCGAACCTCCTTCTATGGATACTGAACTTCAAGGAAAATGCCGCCCGATGCGGCATTTTCTTTGAAATGCAGCTGAAAAGCACTTTAACAAAGAGACGGGTGAGCCGCAAGACCCACCCGTCTTCCTCAGATACTATGCGTTATCGCGCGGTATTGGCTTGACGGTAAAGCTTAGTAGTTGGCCTCGGCGTAAGCCTTGTCAACCTTCACGTAGTCAACCCAGTAGTAGTTGTCGATCTCTTCGCCGTTCAGGGCAGCGATGGCAACTTCGACAGCCTTGTGGGACTGGCCAATGTGGTCGTTCAGCACGGTGCCGGTCATTTCGCCGGACTTGATCAGCTGGACAGCCTCTTCCAGAGCGTCAACGCCCAGGACATAGATGTCTTCGCCCACGATGCGGCCGGCAGCCTCGATGGCAGCCACAGCACCCAGAGCCATGCCGTCGTTGTTGCAGAACACAACTTCCACGTCGTAGCCATGAGCAGTCAGCGCGTTGGCGGTCAGCTCCTGGCCCTTGGCCTGCTGCCAGTTACCAACCTGGTCGTCCAGGCAGTTCACTTTGTAGCCGGCGTCTTCCAGCGCCTTGACGGAGAACTCAGTACGGTACTGGGCGTCGATGTTCTCGGGGTCGCCCTCGATCATGATGTAGTTGATCACGCCGTCGCCATTGATGTCGCCGTGATCGTCCAGAGCGGCAACAATCTCGCCCTGGAAGGTGCCGGACTGACGGGCGTCAGCGCCGACGTAGCAAACGCCGGGGTTATCCAGGATGCCCTCGTAGGCTTCGTCCAGGGTGTTGCCGTCGGCATCGTAGGCCAGAGGCTCACGGTTGATGAGGATCAGGGGGATACCGGCTTCCACCACCATGTCGATAACGGCATCGGCGGAGGAGGTCTGGACCAGGTTCAGGATGATGACATCCATGCCCTGGGTGATGAAGTTCTGCACCTGGTTGGTCTGCTCGGCCATGTCGTTCTTGCCGTCGGCCATGGTGATGTCATACTTCACGGTGTCGGTTTCCAGGGTCTTGAAGTAGGCTTCGATCTCGTTGCGGTACAGGGTCATAAAGTTGTCGTCGAAGGTGTAGATGGAGCAGCCGACCTTATAGGTCTTGACCTCTTCGGCGGAGGCCATGCAGGCCAGGCTCATAACCATGATGACTGCCAGAATCATTGCGAGGATCTTCTTCATAGGATTTTACGCTCCTTTTTAAAATGATCGGGGATCCCCCGTTTCTTCCGAACACCGTCCGCCAATGCCAGCACCGGCGGCCCGACCTTCGGTCTGCTAACATTCTACCATTCATTTTAGATTCTGTCTACTGCAATTTTACTATTCCCGAATGTCACTTTATCCAATCTTTTGCGCAATATTTTGTGAAACATTTTTTCTTGACACTATTCCTTGAGCGCCAATATTTCCTCCAATAGCCGCCGACACATTTACTTTTTGAAAATTTCCTGTATAATAGGTGTTGACAACAAAATGCAATTCAGGAGGTTACAATGGATTACGCAAAGGAATCCCTGCGGCTGCATGGCCAGTGGAAGGGAAAAATTGAAATTCGGGCGGCGGTGCCGGTAGAGACGAAGGAGGACCTGTCCCTGGCCTATACCCCCGGCGTGGCCGCGCCCTGTCTGGAGATCCAGAAGGACATCAACAAATCCTATGAGCTGACCCGGCGGCACAACCTGTGCGCCGTGATCACCGACGGCTCCGCCGTGCTTGGTCTGGGCGATATCGGCCCCGAGGCGGGCATGCCTGTGATGGAGGGCAAGTGCGTCCTCTTCAAGGCCTTCGGCGATGTGGACGCCTTCCCGCTGTGCGTGAAGACCAAGGATGTGGATGAATTCGTCAACGCGGTATATCTGATCTCCGGCTCCTTCGGCGGCATCAATCTGGAGGATATTGCGGCTCCCCGCTGCTTTGAGATCGAGCGGAAGCTGAAGGAGAAGTGCGATATTCCCATCTTCCACGACGACCAGCACGGCACTGCCGTGATCACCCTGGCAGGCCTGCAGAACGCGCTGAAGGTGGTAGGCAAGCGGAAGGAGGATGTAAAGATCGTCACCTCCGGCGCAGGTGCCGCCGCCATCGCCATTGTGAAGCTGCTGCTCAGCGCCGGCTTCCGCAACATTGTGATGACCGACCGCACCGGGGCTATCTATCAGGGCCGCCCGGGTCTGAACTGGATCAAGGAAGAGATGGCCCAGGTGACCAATCTGCAAAAGGAAACCGGCAAGCTTTCGGATGTGATCCGCGGCGCGGATGTGTTCATCGGCGTCTCCGCCCCCGGTACTCTGACCACCGAGATGGTGCGCACCATGGCCAAGGATGCCATCGTGTTTGCCTGCGCCAATCCCACCCCGGAGATCTTCCCGGAGGATGCCAAGGCAGGCGGCGCGGCTGTCGTTTCCACCGGCCGCAGCGACTACCCCAACCAGATCAACAACGTGCTGGCTTTCCCCGGCATTTTCCGGGGTGCCTTTGATGTCCGCGCCTCCGACATCAACGAGGAGATGAAGATGGCCGCCGCTCAGGCGCTGGCCGACCTGGTCTCCCCGGAGGAGCTGAGCGCCGACTATATCATCCCCGCCGCCTTTGACAAGCGGGTGGGTCCCGCCGTGGCCAAGGCCGTGGCCGAAGCCGCCCGGCGTTCCGGCGTGGCAAGGATCTGATTTCTTTCCGCCGCATAAAAGATGGCTGCCTCAAATGCGAGGCAGCCATCTTGTTCTATTGGGGGTTCATTACTTCGCAGCTTCTGCCGCAACGGGGACCAGGTGCAGAATGCGCACAGGGATGCGGTCCTCCCACTTGAGGGCGGCAAAGTCCAGGTTGAAGGTCGCGCCGCTGGCCTTGCTGGTGACCTCCAGCTCGGTCTCGTTGCCGTCGGCATCCAACAGCATCAGCTTGTAACCGTCCAGCACGTCGGCAGGGACGGTAAAGTCGGTGGAACCGGTGTCCAGCACCAGGCGGGCGTCGAACTCAAAGCCCACGCTCATGATCTTCTCACCGTTGCTCAGGTCGCCTACCCGCAGGACCAGATCACCCTCGGGGGTCCAGCCGGTGATGGGCTTGGTGGTGGTCTCATTGACCAGCTCCAGCTGGGTGCCGTCGCTGGTCTCGCCGCACACGGGGCAGACATAGTAGTCTTCGCCGTTCAGGGTGAAATCCCACTTGACGCAGTCGGTGGTCTTGACATGCTCGCAGCCGGTGCGCTTACAGGGAGCGCTCATCTTATCGTCGCCCACGGGGTTCCAGACGTCGTACCAGTGGGAGAGCTTCCCGACGATCTCGTCCTTGTACTCAAACTTGCACAGCTTGCAGGTATGCAGGGTGTAGCCGTCGGCGTCACAGGTGGGGGCGACGACCTTGGTCTCGAAGGCGTGGGGCGTGGCATCCACGAAGCTGCCGTTGTGCATCCGCATGATGGAATGGCCGTTGTTGCAGGCGTACACCCGGGCGCACTCGGAATCGGTGAGCTTGACCCAGCTGTTCGTGGCATGGATGCCCGTAAACACCAGGCCGTTCTTCTCGCACTGGGCGCAGCTGGTAATGGGGTCGGCACTCGTTGCCATAGCCGCGCCGCAGAGGGCGATGGCCATCACAGCCACCAGCGCCGCAGAAAACAAGCGTTTAAAAAGATTCTTTTTCATTTTGCTTCCTCCTTTTATGTTGCCTCTTTCCGAGCTTTTCAGCATTACTGCCTCAAAGCTCCTTTGGACAGGTCCGCCGGTGCGCCGGCGGGCATCAGGGATTGCCTTCCCTTTGGTATATTCTACCACTACCCGGCGTTTTTTTCAAGCAGAGAAATGGATTCTTAAGATTTATTAAAGAATTGTTATTTGGAATGCGATAATCCCCCCTGCCTCGATGGGCAGGGGGGAAAGAAATATCAGGAAGCCTGGATTTAAACCAGCTCGATGACTGCCATCTCAGCAGCATCGCCGCGGCGTTCGCCGGTGCGGGTCACTCTGGTGTAGCCGCCGTTGCAGTCAGCGTACTTGGGAGCGATCTCCTTGAACAGCTTATGAGCCACATCCTCTTTGGTGATGAATGACAGAGCCTTGCGGTAAGCGGCCAGATTGCCCTTCTTACCCAGGGTGATCATCTTCTCAACAACGGGCTGCACTTCCTTGGCGCGATAGAAAGTGGTTTCCATCTTGCCATTGTCGAGCAGGTCGGTGACCTGCTGGCGCAGCAGAGCCTTTCTCTGAGCGCTGGTCTTACCCAGCTTACGAGTGCCGAACATGAACGTTTCCTCCTTCTTAAAAGGTTAGTTGTTGCTGCCAGTATTTTCTTCGCTGGCCAGGGACAAGCCCATCATTTCCAGCTTCTTCTGGACCTCGTCCAGGGATTTCTTGCCCATGTTGCGCACACGCATCATGTCCTCGCCGGTCTTGTTGATCAGGTCGGCCACGGTGTTGATGTTGGCGCGCTTCAGGCAGTTGAAGCTGCGGACGGACAAATCCAGTTCATCGATGGTCATGGACAGCTTCGCATCCGGGCGATCGGGGGCCTTCTCCACCACGGTGGAGCTGGTGGCCACAGCATCGGACAGGTTGGTAAACACCGTCAGATGATCGCTGAGGATCTTCGCGCCCAGGGACACGGCGTCCTTGGCGGAGATGGTGGAATCGGTCCAAACCTCGAGCGTCAGCTTGTCGTAGTCGGTCTTATCGCCGACACGGGTCGGCTCCACCGTGTAGTTCACCTTGGTAACAGGGGAATAGATGGAGTCGATGGGAATCACACCAATTACGGTCTGAGGCGTTTTGTTCCGATCGGAGGAAACATAGCCTCTGCCCTGGGACATGGTGATCTCCATATTGAAAGTGGCATCCTCGCCCAGCGTGCAGATATGCAGCTCGGGATTGAGGATCTCGACCTCGGCATCCGCCTTGATGTCGCCGGCCGTGACTTCGCAGGGGCCGACCGCATCAATGTGAACTGTTTTGACGCCGGAGCAGTGCAGCTTGGGGGTGATCCGCTTGACGTTCAGCACGATCTCCGTCACATCCTCGGTCACGCCGGGGATGGTGGAGAACTCATGCTGCACGCCCTGGATCTTCACCGAGGTGGCTGCATAGCCGGGCAGGCTGGACAGCAGGATCCTGCGCAGGGAATTGCCCAGGGTCATGCCGTAGCCGCGCTCCAGAGGCTCCACGACATACTTGCCGTAGGAGATGTTCTCAGTGGAATCAAAGCAGCTGATGCGAGGCTTTTCAATTTCTACCATGAATCAAAACCCTCCTTAATAGTGTGGGGAGCCAGCTCCCCACGAAGCAGATATGCGGACAGACAGGGGGGAAGATTATTACTTGGAGTACAACTCGACGATGAGGTGCACAGCGATATCGAAGTCGATATCCGCCTTGGTGGGCATAGCAATAACCTTGCCCTGGAGGGTGTTTTTATCACGATCCAGCCACTTGGGAGCAGCAACAAATGCATCGTCTTCCTTCAGCTTCTTGAAGAAGTTGTTGGAAACGCTCTTCTCGCTGACAGCCACCACATCGCCCACCTTGATCAGGTAGCTGGGGATGTTGACGCGGTTGCCATTGACGGTGAAATGACCATGGTTGACCAGCTGACGGGCCTGACGGCGGGAGTTGGCAAAGCCCAGACGGTACACAACGTTGTCCAGGCGGCGCTCCACGAAGGTCAGCAGCTCTTCGCCGGTGTTGCCTTCCATGCGGGAAGCCTTCTCGTAGTAGTTACGGAACTGCTTCTCCTGGATGCCGTAAACGAACTTGACCTTCTGCTTCTCGGTCAGCTGAGTAGCATACTCAGACTTCTTAGCTCTTCTCTGGCCGCCGGGGTTCTTGTTGGAAGTCTTGGAATAACCCATTGCGGCAGGAGAAACGCCCAGCGTTCTGCAACGCTTCAGCACGGGCTGCATATTTTTAGCCATAACGCAAAATTCCTCCTATAGCGTAATCAGACACGACGTCTCTTGGGGGGACGGCAGCCATTGTGAGCAATGGGGGTGACGTCCTTAATCATAACGACTTCCAGGCCGGCAGTCTGCAAAGCGCGGATGGCGGCTTCACGTCCCTGGCCAGGGCCTTTCACGTAGACCTCAACAGTCTTCAGGCCGTATTCCATCGCAGCCTTTGCAGCGGTCTCAGCAGCAGTCTGAGCGGCATAGGGGGTGGACTTACGGGAGCCACGGAAGCCCAGTCCGCCGGAGGAAGCCCAGGAAAGAGCATTGCCATCCAGATCGGTGATGGTCACCATGGTGTTGTTGAAGGAGGAACGGATATGTGCCGCACCCTTCTCTACTACTTTGCGCTCGCGACGGCGCTTGACGACTTTCTTAGCAGTTTTAGCAGCCATTGTACATATCCCTCCTTACTTCTTCTTGTTCGCAATGGTCTTCTTGGGGCCCTTGCGGGTACGGGCGTTGGTCTTGGTGCGCTGACCGTGGACAGGCAGGCCACGGCGATGGCGCAGGCCGCGATAGCAGCCGATCTCGGACAGACGCTTGATGTTCATCGCGGTCTCACGGCGCAGGTCGCCCTCGATGAGATAGTGATGCTCAATGGCCTCACGCAACTGGGCCTCCTGCTCGTCGGTCAGATCCTTGACGCGGGTATCGGGGTCGATACCGGTGGTCTTCAGGACCTGAGAAGCGCGGGCAGGTCCGATGCCGTAGATATAGGTCAAAGCCACTTCGATCCGCTTGTCGCGGGGAAGATCAATACCAGAAATACGTGCCATAACTTTCTCAGCACCTCCTATTAGCCTTGTCTCTGCTTATGCTTGGGGTTTTCGCAAATTACCATTACGCGACCCTTGCGCTTGATGATCTTGCATTTTTCGCACATGGGTTTAACGGACGGTCTTACCTTCATACTGTTTAACCTCCATATGAGAAATCGATTCTCTTGTTTTACTTGCTTCTCCAGGTGATCCGGCCCTGGGTCAGATCATACGGAGACATTTGAACGGTTACCTTGTCACCGGGCAAGATCTTAATGAAATTCATTCGGAGCCTGCCGGAAATGTGTGCCAGAATGCTGTGTCCATTGCCGATGTCAACCTTGAACATTGCATTGGGCAGTGCATCAGTTACGATGCCCTCAAGTTCGATTACGTCGTCTTTCGCAGCCAAGTCATTAACCTCCTAGGTTGTGTGCTTGCATCCCCCGGCTTAAGAAAGCCAGGTCTCTTCGTAATTCGCCGTTGAGCACTTTGTCGCCGGAGAGCAATTTCGCGGCAACTCTGGTCTCAGATCGAAGTACTTTCTCTACGTGCTTTTGCTTCTTCCTTTTGGGGGCCTCCAGGGTGCGATTCCTGCCGTTGGCCAGCAGGAGGAACCCCTCCTCCTGACCGATGACGTAAAACCATTCGCCCTGATCGCGCCCCTGCCGGGAAATCACCACATCCGAGATTTGAAATCCCGAGTTATCTGGATCCATAGATCAAAGTCCTTCGGTGACGGTGAGTATTTCCGGCTCGCCGTCGGTGATGAGTACAGTATTTTCATAGTGAGCAGCCAGCTTGCCGTCGGCGGTCACCGTGGTCCAGCCATCGGAGAGCACCTTCACCTGATAGGTTCCGACGTTCACCATAGGCTCCACCGCAATGGTCATACCAGGCAGAAGCCTGGGGCCGCGGCCAGGTGCGCCGTAGTTGGGCACCTCCGGCTCCTCATGCAGTTGCCGGCCTACGCCGTGACCCACGAAGTCCCGCACAACTGCAAAACCGTTAGACTCCACATACGTCTGGACTGCATGGGAGATATCTTGCACCCGGTTGCCTTTGGTAGCGAATTTGATCCCCTCAAAGAAGGACTGCTTCGTTACATCAATAAGCCTCTGGGCTTCGGTGCTGATGGCACCACAGGCATAGGTAGCGGCACAATCGCCATGAAATCCCTTATAGAACGCACCCACGTCCACGGATACAATGTCCCCTTCCTTCAGGATGTAGCCACCCGGAATTCCGTGGATGATCACATTGTTGACGCTGATGCAGGCACTTGCAGGGAAGCCGTTGTAGTTCAGGAACGACGGTTTTGCGCCCTGACTGACAATATAATCGTGCACGGCCCGATCTATTGCTTTCGTGGATACGCCGGGTTTTACCAATTCCCCTGCCAAGGCACGGGCTGCCGCGGTAATTTTACAAGCCTGGCGCATACAGGAAAGCTCTCGTTCATTTTTGATTGAGATCATACCTTTGCCCCTATCGCAGCGAGGATATCCTCGTTTGCTTTTTCGATGGACTGGCAGCCGTCCACCTTGACCAGCCTGCCCAGCTTGCCGTAGAAGTCCTTCAGGACCTCGGTGGTGCTGTGGTAGACCTTCAGGCGGTTGCGCACGGTCTCGGGCGCGTCGTCCTTGCGGATGACCAGCTCGCCGCCGCACTCATCGCAGATGCCGTCGATCTTGGGAGGATGGGCGACAATGTGATAGCTGGCGCCGCAGCGGCCGCAAACTCTGCGGCCGGTCATGCGGCCCTCGATCTCACTGTCGGGTACCTCGATGTCCACTACATAGTCGATCTTGACGCCCTTTGCCTCCAGGGCCTCCGCCTGGGCCAGCGTGCGGGGCACGCCGTCCAGAATGAAGCCGCCGGCACAGTCGGGCTGGGCCACCCGGTCCGCGACGATGCCAAGGATCAGCTCGTCGGGCACCAGGTTGCCGCCGTCCATGTAGGATTTTGCTTTCATGCCCAGCTCGGTGCCCTCGGCAATGGCCTCGCGGAGCATATTCCCGGTAGAGATGGCGGGGATAGAGAGCTTGTGAACAAGCAGCTCAGCTTGGGTCCCCTTTCCGGCGCCGGGAGCGCCCAGTAGAATGAGATTCATCCTGCCAATTCCTCCCCGATCAATCCAGGAAGCCCTTGTAGTGACGCATCAGCATCTGTGCCTCCAGCGCCTGCACCGTCTCCAGGGCAACGCCCACGACGATGATGACGGAGGTACCGCCGATGGCCAGGCTGTTGAAGCCGCTCATCAGGTCGCCCGCAATGATGGGAAGCATGGCGACGATGCCCAGGTAAACAGCACCAAAGACAACGATCTTGTTGATGACCTTCTGGATGAACTGAGCGGTGGGCTTGCCGGGACGGAAGCCGGGGATAAATCCGCCGTTCTTCATCAGGTTGTTGGAAATCTCCATGGGATCATACTGGATGGTGGAGTAGAACCAGCTGAAGAAGAAGATCATCAGGAAGTAAACAATGGCATAGAACGCGCTGTTGTTGCTCCACAGGTACTTGTAGGCCCAGCCGCTGTTGGTGCCGGTAAAGGCGCAGACGGTGGCAGGCAGGGAGCAGATGGACTGGGCAAAGATGACGGGCATCACGCCGGACATGCTCACCTTGATGGGCAGGTTGGTGTTCTGGCCGCCATAGACCTTACGGCCCACAACGCGCTTGGCGTACTGGATGGGGATGCGGCGCTCCGCGTCATTGATGAACACAATGAACAGGATCAGGGCGACCATGCCCACCAGGACGATGGCAATCTTCCACCAGGTCATCTTGATCAGGTTGTACAGCATGCTGGGCAGGCCGGAGATGATATTGGCAAACAGGATCATGGAGATGCCGTTGCCGATGCCGAACTCAGTGATCTGCTCACCCATCCACATCACCAGGGCGGAGCCGGCGGTAAAGGCCAGGATGATGGACAGCGACGGCAGGAAGCCGGTGTCCTGAATGATGGCGAAGCCGGAGGAGCTGTAGTTCTTGAGCATCATGTAATATGCCCAGCCCATCAGCAGGCCCAGGCCCACGGTGGAGTAACGGGTGATCCTTGCGATCTTCTTTTTGCCATCCTCGCCCTCATCCTTGGCCAGCCGCTCCAGAGCGGGGATCGCAATGGTCAGCAGCTGGATGATGATGGAGGCGTTGATGTAGGGCTGGATGCCCAGTGCAAAGACGGTGGCGCGGGAGAACGCGGAGCCGGACATTGCATTGTACAGGCCCAGGATGGTGTTGGACAGGGTCTGGTTGAAGTAGGTGGCCAGATTGTTCACATCAATGCCGGGCACGGGAATCACATTGCCCACACGGTAGATCAGAAGGATGAACAGCGTGAAGATGATCTTTTTACGGAGTTCAGGAATTTTCCATGCATTCCGAAGTGTCTGCAACACTTAGATCACCTCGGCCTTTCCGCCCGCCTGCTCAATCTTTTCCTTGGCAGACTCAGAGAAAGCCGCAGCCTTGACAGTAAGCTTCTTGGTCAGCTCGCCGCTGCCCAGGACCTTCAGGCCATTGGGGCAGGTGGAGACGATACCGGCCTCGACGATTGCGGCGGCATCCACGGTGGCGCCGTCCTCAAAGCAGTTCAGCAGAGCCACGTTGACAGCGGTCAGGGGCTTCGCGAAAATGTTATTGAAGCCGCGCTTGGGGATGCGACGGGCCAGGGGCATCTGGCCGCCTTCGAAACCGACGCGCACCTTGCCGCCGGAGCGGGCCTTCTGACCCTTGTGACCACGGCCGCCGGTCTTGCCGTTGCCGGAGCCGGTGCCGCGACCCTTGCGCTTGCCCACCTGGGTGGAGCCAGCAACAGGAGAGAGTTCATGGAGCTTCATTCTTGTTCCTCCTCCTTATCAAACTTCTTCAACCTTCAGCAGATAGCCGATCTTGGCGATCTTGCCCCGGGTCTGGGTATTGTCGGGCTGGATGCTGACCTGGCCGATCTTGCGAAGGCCCAGGGAATTCGCGGTGGCGATGTGCTTTTCCAGGCGACCGTTCAGGCTCTTAACAAGCGTAATTTTCAGGTTTGCCATGTTAATTGCCTCCTTACACAATTTCTTCCACGCTCTTACCGCGGATAGCAGCAACCTGCTCAGGAGAACGAAGGCTGGTCAGACCGGCCATGGTGGCCTTGACCACGTTCTGAGGGTTGTTGGAACGCAGGCACTTTGCGCAGATGTTCTTGATACCGACCGCTTCCATCACCGCACGGACAGCGCCGCCGGCGATAACGCCGGTGCCTTCGGGAGCGGGCTTCATCATGACGGTGCCGGCACCGAAGATGCCGATGATGTCATGGGGAATGGTATTGCCGGCCAGAGAGACTTTGGTCATGTTCTTCTTGGCATCGGCGATGCCCTTCAGAATAGCCTCGGAAACTTCGGCGGCCTTGCCCAGGCCGTAGCCGACGGTACCCTTGCCGTCACCGACAACCACCAGAGCGGAGAACTTCATGACGCGGCCGCCCTTGACGGTCTTGCTGACGCGGTTCAGGTAAACGACCTTTTCAATCAGCTCGGAAGCCTCATTGTTAGGAGTCCTATTGTAAGCCATTTCTTTTCCTCCTCACCTTAGAACTGAAGTCCGCCTTCGCGGGCGCCATCGGCCAGGGCAGCCACACGACCATGGTACACATAGCCGCCGCGATCGAAGACGACCTCTTCGATGCCCTTCGCCTTGGCACGCTCGGCCAGGACGGTGCCCACCTTCTTGGCAGCCTCGCAGTTGCCGGTGGAGCCTTCAAATTCTTTCTCCAGCGTGTTGGCGGAAACAAGCGTTACGCCGTTGACGTCGTCGATGATCTGGGCGTAGATGTTCGCATTGCTGCGGAACACGTTCAGACGGGGACGCTCGGGAGTGCCGGAGACCTTGCCACGAACGCGGACATGCCGCTTCAGGCGCATTGCTTTCTTATCGATTCTGCTGACCATTTCGGCACACCTCCATTACTTCTTACCACCGGTCTTACCAACCTTGCGGCGGATGACCTCAGTGGTATACTTGATGCCCTTGCCCTTGTAGGGTTCGGGGGGACGCTTGCCACGGACTTCGGCGGCGAACTGGCCGACGACCTGCTTGTCGATGCCGTGGATGATGATCTTGTTGGGAGCGGGGACCTCGATGGTGATGCCGGGGATCTCGTCCACGAACACTTCGTGAGAGTAGCCCAGACGCATGACCAGCTGGTTGCCCTTCTTCTCGGCACGGTAGCCGACGCCGTTGACCTCCAGCTCCTTGGTGTAGCCCTTCTCAACACCCTCGACCATGTTGTGGATCAGGGTACGGGTCAGGCCATGCAGGGACTTGTGCAGGTGCTCCTCGTCGGGGCGGTCAACGATCAGCTCGTTGCCCTCGACCTTCAGGATCATATCGGGATGGAAGGTGTAGGTCAGGGTGCCCTTGGGGCCCTTCACGGTGACCACGTTGCCCTCGGCAATATCCACCGTGCAGTTTGCCGGGATGATGACCGGCTTCTTACCAATTCTAGACATTTCCGAATCCTCCTTACCAGACAAAGGCCAGGACTTCGCCGCCGATGTGCAGCTCACGAGCCTTCTTGTCGGTCATAACGCCCTTGGAAGTGGAGACGATGGCGATACCCAGGCCCTTGAGCACCTTGGGCAGCTCCTCGGCGCCGGCGTAAATTCTCAGACCGGGCTTAGAGACGCGGCGCAGGCCGGAAATGACTGCCTGCTTCTTGGCCAGATACTTGAGCGTGATGTGAATGACGCCCTGGTTGCCGTTGTCCACAACGGTGTAAGCCTTGATATAGCCCTCGTCCAGCAGAATCTGAGCGATGGACTTTTTCAGGTTGGACGCGGGGACATCCACAGTTTCGTGCTTTGCAGAGTTAGCGTTCCGAATGCGGGTCAGCATATCTGCTACGGGATCGGTGATTTGCATGTTAATATCCTCCTTATAGAAGTTACGGGCTTGACCCGTGAAGATACGGGGGTATCCGGGGAATGCGCGGCTTGCTTCTTTGCGGCTTTACCCGCGCCGAAGGAGCTGCCATCTTCCCAGGACTTCCCGAATCTTTTTCACATTAGAAATTCGACCTTACCAGCTGGCCTTACGGACGCCGGGGATCTGGCCCTTGTAGGCCAGCTCACGGAAGCAGATACGGCACACGCCGTAATCACGCAGGTAAGCATGAGGTCTGCCGCAGATCTTGCAGCGGTTGTAGCGGCGGCTGGAGAACTTGGGCTCAGCCTGCTGCTTCAGGATCATAGACTTCTTGGCCATGTTGTAATCCTCCTAATCAAGCGGTGAAGGGAGCGCCCAGCTGGCTGAGCAGCTCTTTGGCTTCCTCGTCATTGGTGGCGGTGGTGCAGATGCAGATATCCATACCACGGATCTTATCCACCTTGTCGTACTCGATTTCGGGGAAAATCAGCTGTTCCTTCAGGCCAAAGGCGTAGTTGCCGCGGCCGTCGAAGGAGTTGGGGCTGATGCCGCGGAAGTCGCGGACGCGGGGCAGAGCCACGCTGAACAGGCGGTCCAGGAACTCATACATCTTCTCGCCGCGCAGGGTGACCTTCACGCCGACGGTCTCGCCCTCACGGACCTTGAAGTTTGCAACGGACTTGCGGGCCTTGCAGGTCACAGGCTTCTGGCCGGTGATGGCGGCGATGTCCTTGCAGATGGCCTCGATCTCCTTGGCATTGTTCTTGCTCTCGCCGCAGCCGACGTTCACAATCACCTTGTCCAGCTTGGGGATCTGCATAACGCTCTTGTAGCCGAACTTCTTGTTCAGAGCGGGAGCGATTTCAGCAACATATCTTTCTTTCAGTCTGCTAGCCATAATCAGTCTCTCCTCTCTCAGATTTCGGCGCCGCACTTGCGGCAGATGCGGGTCTTCTTGTCGCCCTCAACCTTGAAGCCGACGCGAACGCCCTTGTTGCACTTGGGGCAGAACAGAGCGACCTTGCAGGAGCGGATGGGGGTCTCGCGCTTGACGATGCCACCCTGCTCGCCCTGACGGCGGGGCTTGGTGTGGCAGGTGGCCACATTGACCTGCTCCACGATCACCTTGTTCTCGGCGGGCATGGCGACCAGGACCTTGCCCTTCACGCCCTTGTCCTTGCCGGACAGGACGATTACGGTATCATTCTTCTTAATGTTCATTCCTTCGGTTCCCCCTTAAATGACTTCGGGAGCCAGAGACAGGATCTTCATGAAATCCTTCTCACGCAGCTCACGTGCCACCGGTCCAAAGATACGGGTACCCTTGGGGTTCTTATCCTCCTTGATGATCACAGCAGCGTTCTCATCAAAGCGGACATAGCTGCCGTCCTCACGACGGACGCCCCGCT
>ENA-OUQF01000388-OUQF01000388.1-human-gut-metagenome-genome-assembly--contig:-NODE-388-length-35043-cov-34.576483_pt1 | contig 35043 bp, 34 predicted proteins | sample MGYA00237947_ERZ548826 | MGnify/ENA primary metagenome ERZ548826 (study PRJEB26490, sample SAMN05194701) | human gut metagenome | biome: terrestrial biome; feature: human-associated habitat; material... | reverse complement strand
TTGAGCCAAAAATCCAGGCTGGGGCTTCTTGCCAAATTGTGCGGTGTTGCCTTATACAACGTACCCGCCGTCCACATTCAGGATGTGGCCGGTGACAAAATCGGCATCCGCCAGATATTCCATGGCCCGGGCTACATCCATGGGGGTCCCGTTGCGCCCCAGGGGCGCTTCCTCCGCCATGGTAGCCAGAACTTCCGGGTCCACCCCGCCACACATATCCGTCAGGATCACGCCTGGTGCCACGGCGTTGACCCGGATGCCGCTGGGGCCAAGCTCCTTGGCCAGGGCCTTGGTCAGGGCGATCACCGCCCCCTTGGTGGCGGAATAGGCCGCCTCGCAGGAGGCGCCCACCCTGCCCCACATGCTGGACACATTGATGACGCAGCCCCGCTGACGCTTCAGGAAGCCCGGCATGGCCGCCCGGACGCAGTGGTAGATGCCCTTGACGTTCACATCGAATATCCGATCCCACTGCTGGGACGTCATCTGGGTCATAAGCCCATAATAGCAGATCCCGGCGTTATTTACAAGGACATCCACATCTCCGATCCGGGAAAAGGCCGCGTTCACCGCCGCCTCGTCTGCCACATCGCAGCAGATGGGCGTCGCGCCGGTGCGCCGGGCCACAGCATCAGCCGCGGCGTGGTCCTTCTCATACAGGAAGAACACCCGGTTCCCCTTCGCGGCAAACAGCTCCACCGCCGCCGCGCCGATGCCCCGGGAGCCGCCGGTGATCACCACAGTCATCGTCTCACCCTTTCTGTCACAGGAAAAAGCGGGCTGCCGCAAAGCAGTCCGCTTGGAAAAATCATCTTCTTCTGCTCTTGGTGCGGTGCTCAGAATACTGCTTAATGGAGGAAATCTTACTGTCGGACTCCGACATGAACGCCTTCAGCTTCTCCTCGAACAGCTGGTCTGCGGTCTTGGGGGCGGCATTGGGGACGGGGGCGGGCCTGGAATTCTGACGGGCCTGGCTCTGACCGGGGCGCGGACCCGCGCCGCGATTGCCGCCGCGGAAATCCGGCCTGCTCTCACGCTGGGGCTTCGGCTCCAGTCGCTTGATGGACAGGTTGATCTTCCCATTTTCGTTGCCAATGACCATCACCTTCACATCCTGCCCCTCGGTCAGGTGCTGCCGGATATCACTGACATAGGCGTTGGCCACCTCGGAAATATGTACCATGCCGGTCTTGTTTTCCGGCAGGGCAATAAAGGCGCCAAAATTGGTGATGGATTTTACTTTCCCCTCTACTACGGCTCCAACGGTTAACTCCATATTTGCTTTGTTTCCTCCATTATTTGACTTGTGCTTCGATCAGGACGGTGTCCCTTGGTACCATACCCAGTTCCTCCTGGGCGGTGCGCTCCACGCCCTGGGCGGAACCAAGCTCCTGGATGTTGCGCTCCAGCAGGCCGTTCTCGTACTCGGCCTGGGCGGCCTCGGCGCGGAAGTCGGTGATCTTGTCCGCCATCTGGTGCTGCGTCCAGCTCAGCGCGCCCAGCGCCACCGCGGAAAATACCAGCACCACCCCCAGGGCGATCTTTACCCGGGGATTTCCCTTGAACAGAATGACCTGCGTCTTTCCGATCCTGAACTTCTGCTCTGCCATGAATCACACCTCCGTGAGACTGCCGGCGCGCCCGGCAGCCATTCCACCATATTGTAACCCATTTTTCTCCAGATGCAAATAAAATTTTCAAAAAACGCAATAATTTTTTTAACGGCCACACCGCAAGGCCCGCGATCCTCCCTGCCAGGCGCCAAAGCAGGGCAAAAACCGGGCGCAGGAGCCGCCCGGCGGTGGTCTCCCAGGCCACGCCGCCGATGGGCAGCCCCAGGCAATAGCCAAAGCGCAGGTCGCCGCCGCACACCCCCAGCGCCAGATACAGCCACACCCACGCCGCCCCCAGCAGGAAGAGCGCGTCGCTCAGCCCGGTATGCCGGGGGCGCAGGGGCCGCAGGAAGCCATACAGCACGCCCAGCCCCACCCCCAGCAGGCAGGCGATCCCAAAGCGCTGAAACGCCAGCGCGGGAGGGATCATCCAAACAGCCGGCTGAACCAGCCGCCCTGCCTTGGCTCCTCATAGATCAGCGCGGCAATGTTGCCCTCCACCTCCACCTGTCCGCCCTCCAGCGAGAGGGTTTTCAGCTGGAGGGTGCTGCCCTGAACGGTCAGCGTCCCCATGCCGGTCTGCAGGATCACCGACGTATCCTCAAAGCTGATGACCTCCGCCACGCCTGTCACCGTGAGCTTCTTCCGCTCCAAAAGCGCCAGCCGGTGCGGCATCTGTTCCTGTGCCATTGCGATTCCTCCTTGCCGCAGCTTTTCCGCTGTGGAATCCTATGGCCTTCGCCCGAAAAATATGTCCCCCGCAATGCCCGCATTTTCTCCATTGACACCGGGGGAAAAACAAAGTAAAATATGGGCAGAATTCCCTTTTTCCCTGATTTCCATCATTTTTGGAGGATTTTATATGAAACGTTCCTTTGATTTTCGTCCCTGGCTGAAGCCCGCGCTGACCGTCCTGCTGGGACTGCTGCTGATCTTCCGGCCCGGCTCCATCACCAATTCCATCGCCCTGTGCGCCGGTATTATCCTGGCGCTGTTTGGCGCGGGGAAGCTGATCGGCTTCTTCACCCAGTCCGGGACGAAGGATTTTATGAAGCTGGCCGGGGCCATTGTGCTGCTGCTCATCGGCTTTGCCATTATCCGCAACCCTGTCTCCCTGGAAAAGCAGGTGGTGCGGGTGATCGGTATTTTGCTGCTGCTGGAGGGCATCCGGGGCTATACGGACATCACCGTGATGCGCGAGCGGGTCACTTCCACGGCGCTGTGCGTCGCGGGCGTGGTGCTGACTCTGATGCCGGTAACGGTCGCCCGGATGGTGATCGTTATCTGCGGCATCGTGGTGCTGCTCATTGGCATCGGCATGGTGGTGGGTCTGCTGCGGGGCGACGGCCGTGATTCCGGCTGCACCGGCGGCAACGGCGAGGTCATCGACGCAAGATGATCGTTGGCTGCTGTGCGCTTGCGGGCCGCACCGGCCACGCAGCCGGGCGGCAGCTTCTGGAACGGCTTTACCGGGAGGAGACCGGCCAGCCGCTGCCCGGCATTCTGATCAGCGTGCGCGGGAAACCCTATTTTGAAGCCGCGCCGTATCACTTTTCCATCAGCCACACCGCCCGTCACGCCTTCTGCGCCCTGTCCCGCCGTCCCGTGGGAATCGACGCTGAGGAGCTGGACCGTGCGGTGCGGTTTTCCCTTGCGGGCCGGATCATGTCCCCCCGGGAGCTGGCCCGCTTTCAGGCGGCGGCGGACCCCCAGCGGGCCTTTCTGGCCCTGTGGGTGCTGAAGGAGGCCACCGCCAAGTGCACCGGGGCGGGGCTGACCGGCTTCCCCAACAGCACAGACTTCTCCCCGGATGACCCGCGGGTATTCACCTGGCAGGGCTGCCTGGTGGCCGTGGTTGGCCAGGAGGATGAAACGGAAGGAATGATCCTGCATGATTTTTGATACCCACGCCCACCTGGACGACCGGGCCTTTGACACCGACCGCGCTGCGCTTCTGTCGCAGCTGCCCGGCCTGGGGCTGGCGCTGGTGATGAACCCAGGATGTAGCCTGGCCTCCTCTCGGGCGGCGGCCGCGCTGGCAGAAAATTATGACTATGTCTATGCCGCCGTCGGCTCCCACCCGGACGCGGCGGATGAGGTGACGGAGGACGTGCTGGAGCAATACCGGCAGCTAGCACGGCAATGCCCCAAGGTGCGGGCCATCGGCGAGATCGGACTGGACTACCACTATGAGGACATCCCCCGGGAGGTCCAGCAGCGTGCTTTCCGCGCCCAGATGGCCCTGGCCCGGGAGCTGGAGCTGCCCGTGATCGTTCACGAGCGGGAGGCCCATGAGGACGGCATGCGGATCGTGGAGGAATTCCCCCAGGTCACCGGGGTCTTTCACTGCTATTCCGGCTCTTTGGAAATGGCAAAGGTACTCATCCGCCGGGGCTGGTACATTGGCTTCGGCGGTGTGCTGACCTTCAAGAATGCCCGCAAGGCCGTGGAAGCAGCGTCTCAGATCCCGCTGGACCGGCTGGTGCTGGAAACCGACTGCCCCTACATGTCCCCCGAACCCTTCCGGGGGCGGCGGAACGATCCGGGGCGGCTGCACCTGGTGGCGGAACGGTTGGCCCAGCTGCGCGGCCTTTCGGCGGAGGAAATTGAAAATATTACCCTGGAAAACGGGAAAAGACTATATAGGATTGGATAACCACATGGAATTATCGGAATTTTTTACCCAGCATCCCCGGGTCGCCCTGGCCTTTTCCGGCGGGGTGGACTCCGCGTACCTGCTCTATGCCGCCGTGAAAAGCGGCGTGCAGGTGCAGGCTTACTACGTAAAAACCGCCTTTCAGCCCCAGTTTGAGTATGAGGACGCCCTGCGCCTGGCCGAACAGCTGGGCGCGCCGCTGACCACGCTCCGCCTGGCTGTGCTGGAGGACGCGGACATGACGGCAAATCCCGCCAACCGCTGCTACTACTGCAAGCGCCGGATCTTTACCGCCATCATCTCCGCCGCCCGGCGCGACGGCTTCCAAATTCTGCTGGACGGCACCAACGCCAGCGACCAGGTAAGCGACCGCCCCGGCATGAAGGCGCTGCAGGAGCTCTCCGTGCTCTCTCCCCTGCGGCTGTGCGGCCTGACCAAGGACGAAATTCGCCGCCGCTCTCGCCAGGCGGGCCTCTTCACCTGGAACAAGCCCGCCTACGCCTGCCTTGCCACCCGCATCCCCACGGGGACGGCCATCACCCAGGCCGATCTGGAAAAAACGGAGCGGTGTGAGGCATTTCTCATGAAGCTGGGCTTCTCCGGCTTCCGTGTGCGGCTGATGGACGGCTGCGCCCGGCTGGAAATGCCGGAAGACCAGCTGCCCGCGCTGCTGACCCAGCGGGAGGCCGTGGTGCGCGAGCTGAAGAAGGACTACAAAAAGGTGCTGCTGGATCTGGAGGTGCGCCGTGAACAGTGACATTCGCAATATCCTTGAGGGCGTCCGGGGCGGCGCACTCAGCGTGGACGACGCTCTGCTCCAGCTGAAGCAGGAGCCATTTGCCGAGCTGGGCTACGCCAAGGTAGACCTACACCGCAAGATCCGCCAGGGCGCGGGCGAGGTGATCTACGGCGCGGGAAAGACGGCGGAGCAGATCACCGGCATCCTCACCGCCATGCAGGAAAACGGGCAGAAAAATGTGCTGATCACCCGGCTGGACGCCCAGAAGGCAGCCGCCGTTTCGCAGGTGCATCCCATTCATTACAACGCCCAAGCCGGGATCGGCATTCTGGGCGAGAATGAAGCCCCCCACGGAATGGGCACCATCGTGGTGGCCACCGGGGGCACCAGCGACGTGCCGGTGGCGGAGGAGGCGGCGCTGACGGCGGAATTCCTGGGCAACCCGGTGCTGCGCCTGTACGATGTGGGCGTAGCCGGGATCCACCGGCTGCTGAGCCACAGCCAGGAGCTGATGAGCGCCAGCGTTATCATTGCCATCGCAGGCATGGAGGGGGCGCTGGCCAGCGTGATTGGCGGGCTGGTGGAATGCCCGGTGATCGCCGTGCCCACCAGCGTGGGCTACGGGGCATCCTTCGGCGGCATCGCCGCGCTGCTGTCCATGCTCAATTCCTGCGCCAGCGGCACGGCAGTGGTCAACATTGACAACGGCTTTGGAGCGGGCTACATGGCCAGCACCATCAACCATATGGAGGCAAGGCATTGAGTATTTTGTATTTGGACTGCGGCATGGGCGCTGCCGGCGACATGCTCACCGCCGCGCTGCTGGAGCTGTTCCCCCACCCGGAAAAGATGGTAGAGGCGCTGAACGCCCTGGGCGTCCCAGGAGTGCGGTATCAGCGGGAGCTGACCCGGAAATGCGGCATCACCGGCACTCACATGCATGTGTACGTCGGCGATACCGAGGAGGGGGAGCACTCCCATGCGCATCACGAGCATCCCCACAGCAGCATGGAGCAGCTTGAACACTGGATCGGCCACATTCAGGCCTCCGATGGGGTAAAGAGTAATATCCGCGCCGTCTACAACCGAATCGCCCAGGCGGAAAGCGCGGTGCATGGGGTGAGCATTCAGGAGATCCACTTCCACGAGGTCGGCTCCCTGGACGCCCTGGCGGACGTGACCGCCGTGTGCTACCTGATGGAGCAGCTGGGCAATCCCACGGTGTATGCCTCCCCCGTCCACGTGGGCAGCGGACATGTAAGCTGCGCCCATGGCATTCTCCCCGTCCCCGCCCCCGCTACGGCGGAAATTCTGAAGGGAATTCCCATCTACGGCGGCCAGATTCTGGGTGAGCTGTGCACCCCCACCGGGGCGGCGCTGCTGAAGCAATTTGTGGCAGAATTCGGCAACATGCCGGTAATGACCCCTCAGGCCGTGGGCTACGGCATGGGCAAAAAGGATTTTGCCATGGCCAACTGCGTCCGCGCCGTGCTTGGCAGCGACAGCCGGGAGGGGACGGACAGCATTGTGGAGCTGCGCTGCAATCTGGACGACATGACCGCCGAGGACATCGGCTTTGCCATGGAGCAGCTGCTCCGCGCCGGTGCGCCGGAGGTGTTCACCACCCCCATCGGCATGAAGAAAAACCGCCCCGGAACCATGCTCACCGTGCTCTGCCGGGCAGACCAGCGGGAGGAAATGGTGCGCCTGCTGCTGCGCCACACCTCCACCCTGGGCATCCGGGAATCCGTCTGCCGCCGCTTCACCCTGACCCGCCGGAAGGAAACCGTTGACACCCCCTACGGAAAAGTGCGCTGCAAAATCTCCGAGGGCTACGGCGTCTGCCGCCGCAAGCCGGAATACGACGACCTGTCCGCCATCGCCGAAGCCCAACAGCTCCCCCTGTCCGAAATCCGCCGCAGCCTCCAGAGCGAATAATTTTTCACCATTTAAGCGGTGCGGTCTGGGCCTGCCCACAGAAAACAGGCTTCCCAGCAGCGCATCAAAAAATGCGTTTTTTGCTTCTTATGTCGTTCGTGAAAGTTGCTGTTTCTCCCTTATCTTTAAGTGCAGAACTTTGGCAAAAACTGTATTTTTATGTATGAAATGCGCTTGACATGCTTTGGCGGGACGTGGTACAATGGCCCCGGAAAGATTGGCAGTGACAACTATGCGGTTGTTGAAAAGGGAAGCAGGTGAAAGGCCTGCGCGAACTCGTCACTGTATGCAGCATAAGCGTTGAACACAATGTCACTGGAAACGGGAAGACGTTCAAGGCTGCTGTGAGCCAGGAGACCTGCTGCCGATCTGGATGAGAAAACCACGAGTAATTGGTTTTGTCACACGATCCGCAGCGCCTGGCATAGGGATTTTATGCCCTTTTTGACGAATACAGGCGTGGATGATTTTGTGAAAAACCTCTCAGTCGTGTCTTTTGACTGAGAGGCTTCTTTTTTTGCGGCAAAAGGCGGAGTCAAATTTCATGGCAGCGCGCAAGCAGCGGCTTTGGAGGTAGTACGGATGAAGAAGATCGCGATATATGGCAAGGGTGGAATTGGAAAGTCTACGGTGGTCACCAATCTGTCCGCAGCGTTGGCGGAAAGCGGGCACAGGGTAATGCAGATTGGCTGTGATCCCAAATCCGATTCTACCGTCGGCTTAACCGGCGGAAACCAGATTCCTACGGTTTTGCAGCAGATCCTGGAAAAGCGGGAGAACACAGCCTTAACAGATCTGGTCTTTCCGGGGGATTTTGGAGTAGCCTGCGTTGAAGCGGGCGGCCCAAAACCTGGCATGGGATGCGCGGGCCGGGGAATTATTTCCGCCTTTGAAAAGCTGAATGAACTCCATGCAGATGAAGTATACAGGCCGGACGTGGTTTTGTACGATGTGCTGGGCGATGTTGTCTGCGGCGGATTTGCCTTGCCAATTCGGCAGGGATACGCACAATGGGTCTGTATCGTCACCTCTGGAGAAAAGATGTCGCTTTATGCGGCAGGAAATATTCTAGAGGCGATACGCTCCTTTGAAAGCCGGGGCTATGCCCATGCGGGGGGCCTGATCGTCAACCGCAAAAATATTCCAAATGAGGAGCAGATCATTGCGGACTGGGCCGCGGCCCACAGCGTTCCGATCCTGGGTCATATCCCACGCAGTTCGCTGGTACAGCAGGCGGAAGAGCAGGGCTCCAATGTGATTCGTCTTTTTCCTGACAGTCCGCTGGCGGCGGGCTATCGGGATCTGGCAGAGCGGATAATGGAGTTGTAGACAGATATGACATATGAAGAAGCGGTAAAACGGATCTACCATCTGTCGCAGATCACAAAAAACCAGGACATCTACGGCACATGCAAAGCAATCGCGGGCGGCATCTTTTGCCCTGCGCATGGCGTGGCATTTGCCGCGCCGTATATACGTGACGCGGCCATTGTCGTCGTGGGAATGGCGGAATGCACTTGGTATGCCAAAAATACAGGCGTCTATTATGCACAGCATACGGCGGACGAACGCTTTTACAGCTGTGTGCTGGAGGAAGAGGACATTGCCCTCGGCTTTGGTGAGCAGCTGGTGGGGCAAATCGCGCAGGTCGTAGAACAGACCCACTGCGCCTGTGTGATCCTGGCCAGCACCTGCATCCCGGAGATCATCGGTGAGGACATAGAACAGGCGGCCCTTCAGGCCGAGCAGCAGTGCGGATGCCCGGTGCTGCTGGTCCACACTTCCCATTTCGACTATAAATGTTATGAATATGAGATTGCCGTGGAGCGGCTGCTCCTTTCCCTGGGAAAGCTGATGCGGCCCCAGCCTATAAAGCCTGGCTCAGTGAATTACCTTGGCGTGGAACTGCACTTTCAGCATCAGCAGGCAGCCGAAAATGAACTGACACGGCTACTGAAGGAGCATGGCGTTTCCACCAATCTAATCCTCCTGAATTCATGCACAACCGAGGAGATCAAAAAAGCGCCTGCAGCGCAGCTGAATATCGTGACCCATCGGGTGGGACTGCCATTGGCAAAATGGATGGAGCAGGCGTTTCACACGCCATATACGGTGCTGGAGCCTTCATGGGATCTGGCCGCAATTTCCCAGGCCTATGAAAAAATGGAGCAGGCTCTGAGGCTGCGGATGCCGCAGTGGCGCGATTATAAGGGCGAGGCGCTGGAAGCCATCGAAAAAGCGCGTCCGGTCTGCTGTGGAAAAACCGTAATCAACGGCGGCCGTCCACCGGATGCCATCGAAACGACGGCATTTTTGGTTTCTTTGGGAATGCATCCTCTGCTGATTAATGCCGCGCGGATCTACCCCACAACAGCCCAGGCAATCGCGCAGATCGAAGCGGCGGGCTTTGATCCTTACGTAAATTATGTAGCAAATCACCATATTACGCAGGCATTTATGAGCCGGCAGCTCCCCGACCTGTATATCGGACATGGAAGTTCACTCTGGGTGAAGAAATTCCCGTGTGCCAGACTGGATACCGTGAAGCCGGAAAACACAATGGGATTTGAGGCGGTGGCAGGCGGTGCGGATCGGGTGAGAAATGCCCTGCTTCTGCAAAAATAGGAGGAACGAGAATGAAGCTGGTAAAAGGATTCCCTCAGCCTTCCTTTCATATGGGCGTACTGACGCTGCTCAGCCAGGTCCCTGATCTGATCGTTGTAGAATTCGGGACAGAGGGGACCATGCGATATTTTCTGAATACGCTCCAAATGATGCGGTGCCCAGCCAGAGCAAGAATGTTCACAACCATGATGGACGAAAGCACCGTGGTGTTGGGAAGCTATGAGCGGCTGCGGCTGACGCTGAAAGAGCTGGACGAGGAGTATCATCCGCCTTTGATCGTGGCGGTGGATTCCACGGTGGCGTCGATAATCGGCGTGGACGTGGAAGGGGCATGCCTGCAATTTCAGGACGAAGTGAACGCAACGCTTTTACCCCTCCAGGACAGCCATTTGACAAAAACCTATGGGGAAGGCGTCGCTTTCGCGCAGGTACGCCTCTTGGAGGTACAACAAACGGACCCACGTGTTATAGAGGAGGCAGCTGGCCGGGTACGGCAATTGCTCCCTTTCTTTATGACCGGTCAATATCAGGCACAAATTTAAGGAGGAAACAAAAATGAAAAAACGTCTATTAAGCACTGTACTTTGCTTGCTGCTCTGCGCGGCAATGCTCAGCATCTGCACCCCCGCGGTAATGGCTTCCTCGGTGCAGGAAGCCACGGATGAGTCCGCTGCCCAGTCGGCAGAGCGCACGATCGTGGATCTGGCTGGCAATACGGTCACCATTCCGGCAGTGGAGGATATTCACAGAGTGATCGTCACTGCGCCCCCCTATCTGTCCTTCTACCTGACCGCCGTACAGAAGCCCGAGCTGCTGGTGGGCGTCAACAGCAAGGCGTTCGGAATGGCGAACAAGGAGCTGTTGGCCATGCTGATGCCCAACAAGGACGATGTGGACACCACATTCCTCAATGGCTTTGCTTCCAATACGGAGGATGTCCTGCGTCTGGCCCCGGATGTGATCTTCATTTATGGGAAGGCACAGCGCGAGGGTCTGGAAAACATCGACATTCCAGTGATTGACCTCTGCAGCAAGGAGGGCTCGCTCAACGAGGTGAACTCCATTGCCATCGATCGGATCTACCGTGAGGTGTTTGGCATCGCGGAAGACCACTCCCTGGAGAAGGCATGGGCCAAAGTGCACGAGAAGGTGGACCCGATTCTGGAAAAGCATGCCGAAGAAACCAAGCAAAAGGGCCTTGTCATCATGAGCAACACCGGCACGGAACTGACTGTGCGCGGTATTGGGTCATTTGGCGATGATTGGCTGAAGATCTCCGGCCTGGAAAACGCGGTAACTATGGAAGGGGACGGTCTGACGGTCTCCATGGAAAATATCTACGAAATGAACCCGGACGTTATTTATTGCATGGCCGGGAAAACGGCGGAAGAGTATCTAAACGGCACGATTGAGGGGCAGAATTGGTCCCATACCTCCGCTTTCCAGAATGGGCGAATCTATGATATTCCATACAGCATTTCCAAGTGGCATGCACCTTCTCCCGATTCTCCCCTTACGCTGGAGTGGATGGTCAGCAAAAACTTCCCGGAGGACCTGAGCGAGGCGGATTTTGAAGCGGATATGAAGGCATATTACACGGAAAACTATGGGATTGACTTGAGTGACTCCCTGATGCATTCCATCTTGTCCCCTTACGCGAAGTAATCGAAAATGGACCGGCAAGGAACAGGAAATCGGAGGCCAAGAGAATCCAAAGTGGTTCTCCTTTTGATCGTTTTGCTTCTTCTGCTGGCTTTTCTCTCCCTCTTCCTGGGGCGGTATACCGTATCGCCCTGGGACGTGGTTGAGATCCTTGCGCAGAAAATAACAGGGCGAAGCGAGAATACCGTTAACACAACGGTCATATGGGATATCCGTATGCCGCGGATCCTTCTGGCAATGTTGGCCGGAGCGGGGCTCTCCGTTTCCGGCGCAGCCTTCCAGGGATGCTTTCACAATCCGCTGGTCAGCCCGGATATGCTGGGCGTAAGCGCAGGGGCAGGCTTTGGCGCGGCGTTGGGAATACTGCTTACCAATGAAACGGGAGCGTTTACCGCAGGTCTTTCCTTTGCAATGGGGCTGAGCAGCGTGTTTTTGAGCTGGTTTCTTTCCCGCATTCGGAAGGATGGAGGAACACTTTCGCTGGTATTGGCCGGCGTGATTGTTTCCGCCGTATTCAATGCGCTGATCTCTTTTGTAAAGCTGGTAGCGGATACGGATTCTCAATTGCCGGCAATCACTTTCTGGCTCATGGGAAGCCTGAACGGCACCACTTTCCGTGTGCTGGCATCAGCCGTGGTCCCCATTGCGGTCGGAATCGGCCTGCTGCTGGCAATGCGCTGGCAGATAAATATCCTGACGCTGGGCGACGATGAGGCCCGTTCCCTGGGGATAAACCCAGTCCGGGTTCGGATGCTGGTCATCTTCTGCGCGACGGTGATCACCGCGGCAACGGTGATGGTGGCTGGGATTATCGGGTGGGTCGGCCTGATTGTACCCAATCTGTGCCGGATGCTGGTAGGGGCGGATCATCGAAAGATGATGCCGGTTTGCTGCGTGACGGGAGCTGCTTTTTTGCTGGCAGTTGACCTCCTGGCGCGATCCGCTACGGCGATGGAAATACCCCTTGGTATTTTGACGGCTTTGATCGGCGCTCCATTTTTCGCGCTTGTGTATAAAAAGGGAGATGGGGAACAATGAAGCTGGAAGTACGGCAGGGAGGTTTTTTCTACCGGGCGGATGAACCGCTGTTTCGGAATGTCTCCTTCTGCCTGGAGGATGGGGAGATCCTGACGATCTTGGGGCCAAACGGTGTGGGAAAAACGACACTGATCAAATGCATCATGGGCCTATGCAGGTGGAAGGAGGGCAACGCTTTCTTCAACGGCGCGCCGCTTGTGAGCATTGACAAAACGAGCGGAATCAGTTTTGTCCCGCAGGCGCACAGCACGACATTTGATTTTACCGTAGAACAGATGGTTTCCATGGGGTGCGCCAGGACTGTTTCGCTCTTCGGAAGCCCCAAAAAAGAGGAGAATCAGCAGGTCATAAGAGCGATGGAAACAGTGGGGATTCTGCCGCTCCGAAATCGCCTCTGTTCGCATCTGAGCGGGGGACAAAGGCAGCTGACATATATTGCCCGTGCGCTGGTCAGTGAGCCGCAGCTAATGATCCTGGATGAGCCGGAGTCTCACCTGGATTTCAAAAATCAGCTGATGGTGCTGCAGCTGATCGAGCAGCTGAACCACCAGGGGATGTCCTTTATCGTGAACACCCACTACCCGGATCACGCACTGCGTATTTCGCAAAAGGCACTTCTGCTGGGACACGACGGATTTGTATTCGGAGAGACGGACCATGTGATCTCCGAGGAGCATGTAAAGCAATACTTTGATGTAGACGCAAAAATTTTGAAGGTCCCCGGAAAAACAAGAATGGCTCACACTTTCGTGGTGGTCGACTGAAAGCAGACCTTTTCCCCGTCGATGTAACTTTGACCAATTATCGTGCACAAAGAGTCCTGCCCCTGTTGCTGCTTGCAGCATACAGCGAGCAGGATTTCTTAATACCATTGTAGGCACAGATTTTTTCGCCATTTAAGCGGCGCACCCCTTGACTTTTCCCGAAAATTGGCTATAATAATACTGTTCCAAATCAAATAGAGGATTTGTGTAACGGTAGCACACCGGACTCTGACTCCGTTTGCGGGGGTTCGAATCCCTCATCCTCTGCCATAAGTCCACCGTAATTTTGATAGAATTACGGTGGACTTTTTCTATGCCCGAAAACCGCTTGAAATAGGGCTTTTCGGCTGTTCAGGCTCATAAACGAACCCCGCTGCAGGCAATTCTGCGGCGGGGTTTTGTGCGTTTTGCGCGGATTGTGGCGTTCTGTTCCGCTGTAATCGTTAAACAGCCGAGTAATCGTTGAACTACTGGGGGTATTCGTTAAACCACCGAGTTCTGATAATACTCCTTATGAGAAAATCGGCGATGAAGTGCGGTCACTGGCGGATGAGGTACCGTTTGACATCCCCGATTCGTGGGAGTGGGTTCGGCTAGGCACCATTTCGTCCTATGCAGAAACCAAGCAGAAAATAAATGCGACAAGCGCCGATCCTTCGATTTGGGGACTGGATTTGGAGGACATCGAGAAAGGCGGCAGGCTTTTAGAGCATAAAACAGTCGGTGAACGCAAAGCAGTTGGTGATAAGACCGTATTTGCGAAGAGATAATTTCATTGGTATTCATGTCAAGGATTGGAGAAAGATAGCACTTTCCCCAGGGGAGCGTAAACTGAGACACATCGGTTGTCCATTTTTGCAGGGGTCTGTCTGTGCTGAAGTCCCTGTTGATGATATTGGCGGCTACCTTGCCCACTTCCCCCGATAGGAATGGTATTTCTCCTTGGGACGTTTCCCGGCCAGTCCCAGCCGATTCATAATACGCTGAACCCGCTTATGATTCACCGGGAAGCCACGCTGTGCAAGTTCTTGGCATACTCGTCTTACGCCATATCTTCCTTTGTTTTCTTGGAAGATACTCTCAATTTTAGAGGATATATCTGCATCTCGCTCCTGAATTTTATCTGGTTTTCCAATCTCATAATAATAGGTAGACTTAGACAGCTCCATCACTGCCAGCAGATATTTCAAGGCATATCCTTCTTCACGGAGTTTTTTGACGAGCGCTGCTTTTTCGCCTTGAGTTGCGCCGCCCATTTTTCTTCTCTCAAGGCGATGCAGAATATTACAAGCGACCGGGGGATTATGCTGAGAATGAACCGTTCTATCCAGGTAGAAGGGGCATTCGGGCTGCTAAAGAACGATTTTAGCTTCCGTAGGTTCATGACAACCGGAAAACGGAATATCCGTATCGAGTTATTCTTCCTGGCACTGGGCTTTAACCTCAAGAAGCGGTGGATGAAGCAGCAAAAAAGCAGGCTGGAAACCCATTATTCTGAGAAAAAAGCTTCGTAGTCGTAGAACATAAAAAGTTATCCACAGGAAGACCGGGAAATATGCCTCGGTCAGCTTTGCTGTGCCCTAAAATAAAAATTTGGGCTGTAACCGGCAACCTTGGCCTCGAAATAGAATGCTCAGGGTGAAGCAATAGGGCTGCTGCAAAAAAGAATTTTGCAACAGCCCCACATAGCAGAAAATAGAGGGGTATATTATTATTCGCCGTAGTTGATTTTTAGCTTAGCATAAAAATCCTCCAGGACCAGGCGAACGTCAATGGTGTGGTAGACGCGGATTTCACGGTTGCTGGGGCATTCCACATAAGTGCAGTCAGGGAGGACACGTGGAGCCTTGCGGACGGTGTAATGACAACGTTCTTTATCCTCCAAAAAGACACCGACAGTGGGCTGATCGCCAATGCACCAGGTTTCGCCGTGGGGCCAAGGGCGGTCGCAGCAGGCATCATTTAGTTCCACCATCTGACGGAATAGGTATTTGCCAATTTCACCGCAGGGAACAACTCGTGCCTGGAGCTCGGCCAGAGAAATATTCATCATTTTGTATACATTTTTTGGTACCTGCCACAACTGCACTTTGGAGGAGAAAACTACATTGGCGGCACTTATGTCTTGGTTCAAATTAAACTCCATTCCGCCTTTAGGGTACTCGTCACCGCCAATCCACACGGCAATGATACGGTCTGCGATTTTTGGCTCCATTAGTAAAGCAGAGGCGAGATTCGTGATGGCACCTTGTAGACCAATAACAAGAGGCATGGGGTCATCTTTCATAGCTTCTTCCACAATGAACCGGGCCCCCTCGGATTCCACAAAATGCGTCTCATCATCCAGAGGCTTGACACAGCCTCTATATACGGGTATTCCTCGGATAGTCCCATCAGTTTCAGAACCAATTGGATTTCGTCATAGCTCTGCTGCATAGTGGTACGGGAATTGTAAGCAGAGCCATCTCGATGCTCAAAATGGGTGGCAATAATGCCCTTCACATCAAACATGGGAGTCATCAGGTGGTGAGCAATGGCAAATTGGTCATCTGCCTCGTTTTTAGCATCGGTGTCTACAATCATGCGGTACATCTTCTTCATGGGAACTTGGAAGTGCAATTTGTTGTTTTTCATGGAAATATCTCCTCACCTATTTTATGTGCCACTGAAAATCTCAGCAACCTCCAATGTCAGAAATTATGCACACAGCATATATGGCAGCTAGAAACTGCTACTATGAGTATCGTGGCTTCGTAAAATGTATCTTTGTGTTGCCATATGGGAAATGAAAGCTTCGTCTCCCTGGGAAAGGGTCACCGAAAGCTGGGCTAAGTATAGCTTTAGAAATTAAATCTTTCATTAGTGGTCTGCAAACAGAGAGCTGGTTACGGATGGCACCGACAGATTAACTAAGGACAATTTGCAGTCCGAGTTGCCACTAAAAGAGCAGAATATCTATTATGTGCCTCACTGCAAATCACCTCTGCACACTATATTGATTGCGATGAAACCACTGATTATGAAAATCAACGAATATTGTCGGGGCTGTATTGTAACTCAGCACGACCAAAGCTGGCGTAAAGTGCTGGATTTGGGGTGAGGATTTTGTCCACATTGCTCACCCGGCCTACAATTGTTCCATGCACTACCTGATCAACCAGATCGATCAGGTCACACAGAAGACCCATATTCAAGGGGTTGTAGCCGGGAATCAGAGTGGATTGAAAAATCTGGTAGTTATGTCCACCGTAGAATTTCATCCGGCCGCCCCGAGCTATCAGCCATTTCAGCAGATTAACCAAGCTTACATAATACTTTTCCAGGGAAATGGCTCCCGGAACCTGCATCCACACGCCCATGCCGCTGCCAATGGCATCACCGGTGAACAGATGCTGCCCCTTATGCTCCAGTACCACGATGGAACCGGGAGTATGTCCTGGGACCTCACAAATTTCCAGGACATTGCCGCCCAAGTCAATGACATCGTTGGTGTTAACATCGATGGTGTCATGCAGTGCCAGATTCTTTCCAGCCATCATGCCAATTAGAAAATCTTCCGGCATCTGGAATTCCCGGTGGCTCATATAGACGGTTTCAAATTCATCCATATGGTGGAAATGGTCAATGTGGGCGTGCGTAACTACCAATAACAGAGGCTTTTGGGTCAGAGAACGAACGACAGGCAGAATCTTCCCGCCAGGGGTGATGCCTGTGTCAATGACGGCGGCTCGCTCTGTCCCCTCCACCACATAAAAGGAAGAGTTCCCGCTGTCCAGAATGTGATAAATGTCCTCGCCAATACGTGTAATTCTAAAATCCTGCATCGTGACGGCTCCTTTCGGACAAAAATGTGAATTTACAGCGTGCGAACACTGTCTCGTTCAGTAAGCGTTACACCGATGGATTGCAGCATAGGGGGATCTTCGGGGTTATCCAGCAGCTCGCACAGGCGTTTTACAGCCCGTTGGCCAAGTGTTTCTTTGGCAACGTGCACTGTTGTCAGCTTGGGGGCGGTGACATAGGCAATAGGCATATCATCGAAGCTGGTGATAGAAATGTCTGTAGGAATATGGTAGTTGTTCTCCTTCAGGGCGCGGATGCAGGACACAGCAATGATGTCGTTATCTGCAAAACAGCCGGTGACGTCCATGGTATGCTCATCCAAGTAGGCACGCATGTCCAGATAGGCGCCATCCTGGGTAGGGGATACGAAGATTTCTTCCAACGTGCAATCCGGATATTCGTCCAAAGCCATTTGAAGCCCTGCCCGGCGCTCGTGAAAATTGTTGATGCGGATAGAAGCGGCAAGGTAGCCAATGCGCCGATGGCCATGCTCCAGCAGATGTCGGGCGGCCAGATATGCGCCCTCCATGTTAGCAATGGAGATATAGTTGTGATGGTATTGGGGGAAATAGCTGTCCAAAATAATGTGAGGGCGGTCGAAATGCTCTAACAGCTGAATGTCATTCTGTTCCATTTCAGTGGCAAAGAAGATAAAGCCTGCGCTGTCGCTGGCGGCAAGTTCATTGAATTTCTCTTCTAGATTGTCGTAGCCGTATAGGTAAAATAGCTGCACCTTGTATCCGGCTACAGCGGCCTGGGTGGTGATGCCCTCGATGACGGCGGAGAAAAAGTCGGTCTCACTGCACACCTTGCCGTGTTTCTTGTAGATGACCAGAGTAAAGAACGCGGAACTGGTCCGACGCCGTTTTACATGCTGCAGGCCATAATGTTCGGCAGCCTGCAAGATGTTGACGCGTGTCTCGTCGCTGATACCCGTCTTGCCGTTTAACGCAATAGAAACAGCTGAAGGGGAGACACCCAGCCTCAAGGCAAGCTCTTTGGCAGAAATAGCCATGTTGTTTAGTCCTCTCTATTATAAATTAAGCTGCGGATCTGGGAGGGAATTTGCAAATACGTGGTAAATGTCTACAACTATCATAGTACGAAAAATGTAAAACGTCAAGAGAAATAAAGTAAAAAACTAAATTTATATAAAATGGATCGCTGACGCGGGCAAAAACAATATCATGCCTTCGGGTAATATGGCGGAGTGCATATAACATATGAAATTGCAGGACGAAAAAATGAACAATATAACCATAGATAGGACGCTTAAGGCCGCACGCTCAGAACAAGATGGCGTTTTTAATTTGAATTGATGAACCTGGTTAAATGAGTCAAATTAAATTTTCGAGCGGATGGAAAAACGCTCGAATAATGCTTTAGATTAAATTTACTGATTTAAGAGAAGCAAAAGCGTTTTTTGTGTGCAGGGAAGAGAAGCGGCAAACGGAATATAGTGTCAAAAGAAGCTATGATTTAGAAGAAGTGCACATACGGAACGATATAATATTATGTATAATTTACAATATTTTGAATAAGGGGTTGACAATTCTAGCAAAAATATATAATATGTTACCATATCGATTGAGTAACTAAATTGTTGCTCAAATTTAGTGGAGGTGATTTCTTGGAGACGCAGGTAATTTTAAGGGCGGAGCATATGTATAAGTCCTTTGGCGTCACCAAAGCCGTTGTCGATTTTTCCATGGAACTGAAGCGGGGGAGAATTCACGGTTTGATTGGAGAGAATGGTTCGGGCAAGAGTACCTTCTCATCCATGGTAGCAGGACTGTATAAACCGGACAAAGGCGATATGTACATTAACGGTGAGCGTTATGCGCCAAACTCCACCGAAGACGCCGCAAAGCACCGGGTGGCGCTGGTCGTTCAGGAAATCGGAACCATTGGTTCCATCACGGTTGCAGCAAATATCTTCCTGAATAAAGAGCAGCGGTTTGCGAAGCTTCACATGATCAACTACGCTGCCATGAATCGGGAAGCTAAGAAAATCCTGGATGTAATCGGTGGTGAGCATATCGATCCGGCTGCTGTGACCAACAGCCTGAACCTGGAGGATCGGAAGCTGGTGGAGATTGCACGGGCAATGAGCTGTGAGCCGGAAGTCCTGATTATCGACGAAACCTCCAATGCGTTGACCACCCGAGGTCGTGGCATCCTGTACCAGAACATGCGAGCTGTTCGCGACCGGGGCGGTGCTGTCCTGTTCATCACTCACGACATGAATGAGCTGGTGGAGATGTGCGATACTGTAACCATTATGCGGGACGGTGTGTTTGTGAAGAACCTTGCGAAAGAGGAAATGGACACCGGTCGTATGAAAGAGCTGATGGTTGGCCGCGAGATTGCAGATAACTATTACCGTTCGGACAGCACCCCGGATTACAAGGACAGGGTGGTCTTCAAGGCGGAGAACATCTTCTCTCCAGAGCTGCGGGGCGTAAGCCTGGAGCTGCATGAGGGCGAGATCTTGGGTATCGGCGGCCTGTCTGAAAGCGGCATGCATGAGTTGGGGCGTATCCTCTTCGGCATCGATCCAGCTGATAAAGGGACGGTTACTGCGACTGTTTCTGGTGATATGATTACATCTCCGGATAAGGCAATCAAGAATGCCATCGGTTATATGTCCAAGAATCGCGATACCGAGGCATTGATACTGAATTACAGCATTGCGGATAACATCTGCCTTCCTTCCTTGGGAAAACTTTCTAAGGGCGCATTTATCAAACCAAAGGATGAGAAGAAGCTGGCCGACAAGTGGAGCAAGGAATTGGCTATTAAGATGCGGGGTACAGAGCAGTATTGCTCTCAGCTTTCGGGCGGCAACAAGCAGAAGGTTGTGCTGGCAAAGTGGATGGGCAATGATTCCCAGATTCTGATTATGGACTGCCCCACCCGCGGCATTGATATCGGCGTGAAGGAGAGCATCTACAAGCTAATGATGCAATTTAAGAAGGAAGGCCGCTCCATGATAATGATTTCTGAAGAGCTGCCGGAGCTTCTTGGTATGAGTGACCGGGTTGTTATTATGCGTGAGGGTGTTATATCCCACGAAGAACTGCGCAATCCGGAGATGACTGAACAGTCCATCATCGCTCACATGATATAAAAAGGAGGCAGTCATTTCATGACAACGACACAAACCAAATCCGAAAACCAGATGAGTACCGGACAGAAGTTTAAGAATTTCCTGTGCTCGGATTTCCCGGTGCTGGGCCTCCTGGCCATTATTATCATGTTCTACATTACGACAGATGGAAAAATCTTTTCTAAGTTCAATCTGAAATCCATTTCACAGCAGATGTACCTGTTCATTCTGGGCGGTCTGGGAAGCGTTTTTTTGTTTGCCCAGGGTGGAATCGATCTGAGCATGGCAGCTGCCATTGGTGCGGCAGGCATCATCGGTGCCCGGGTCATGCAGGTAAATCCCTGGCTGGGTGTGGTAGTCACTGTCCTGGTCGGCACTGTCATCGGTGCTGTCAACGGCTTGATTTATGCGAAGATCGGTATTCCTGTGTTCATCCAGGGTCTGGGCATGAACTTCCTGCTCAACGGCCTTCTGCTCCCTTTGAGTGCAGGCAGTGCTACCATCCGGGTGCCCAAGGTTATCAGCAATCTGAAGAGCATCCCGGCGGAGATCATCATTGAGCTAGCGGTGTTGGCCGTTGTAGTGCTTATCTATAATTACACCCGCTTTGGCAAGGACTGCAGGGCTATCGGCGCCGGAACTACCTCTGCAGTGCAGTCCGGCGTGAAGGTGAGCCGCACCAAATTTCTGGCCTTCCTGATTTCTGGCTTCACCTGCGGCGTGGTCGCGGTGATGACCCTGATCCGTACCGGCTCTGCTTCCCAGACCACCGGTGCAAACTTTAACTTCAATGTCATGATGGCCATGGTGCTGGGCGGCGCATTGCTCAGCGGCGGCAACGGCGTGAAGGCAAAGCATGCGGTTATCGGCGCAGCCCTGCTCATCATTCTGCAGAACGGTCTGGTGCTTTGGGGCATCAGCGCTCGCGTGCAGGACATCATCAAGGGTGTGCTGTTTATCGTGATGATCGTGGTCACCACCAAGCTGAGCGCCAAGGTGCAGCGCTGATATCTCTTTTCTTATGTGCCCTACATCCCAGGCAGGGATGATAAAAACAAAAAAACAAGGAGGAACTATTTAATGAAACTCGGCAAGAAACTACTCGCGTTGATCCTGGCTGTTGCAATGGTGATGTCTATCGCCGCCGTCGCATCCGCAGAGGACACCAAGGAACTGAAGCATTTTACCGTCGGCATGCTGGACATGGGTGCATGGAATGCGACCTCCGGCCCTCAGTACGCTCAGATTGAGCTGGCTGCGGAAGCTTTGAATGTTGATCTAGTTTACACCGCCTATGATAGCTCTGCTGAAGGTCTGCTCCAGGCTGTTCAGAATTTGATCGGCATGGGCGTGGATGCCATCCTGCTGCAGAACGGTCCGCTTGTTTTCGGCTGTATCCCTCAGGTTGCAGAGATCTGCGATGATGCAGAAGTCTACTGGGCTCTGTGCTGGACTAAACTGGTCGAGGGCGACGGTAACTACGAAGCCTGTATGGAGTCCGATTACTTTGTGGCTACCTTCTGGGAGGACGATGTTCACTCCGGCCAGTGGTGCACCGAACTGCTGGGTGCAAAGGATCATCAGAACCTCGCCGAAATCGGCTTTATGACTGGCAACGCTACCGCTGATATGCGTGACGCCGGTGTTGCTGCCGGTTTGGAAGCTTATCCCAATATGCAGATCAAGGCGGAAGAACGTGACATGAGTCTGACTTCCACCTCCGATGGCGGCAAGACCATCATGGATCGTTTCATCACTAGTGTTCCTGACCTGGATGGCCTGCTGATCTGCGGCATGTCCCAGTTCGTCCTCAGCGGCGTTGTCTCCTCTCTGGAAGAACACAACCTGCAGGATAAGGTTGACGTTGCCTGCATCGACTTCCACGAATATCAGACCGAGTACCTGAAGTCCGGCGTGCTGGACGGCATCATCGGCGGCCACGTGGTTGGTCCTTACTACGGCCTGATCCTGATTGCCAACATCATGAACGGCACTCCTCTGACCGATGAGAAGCTGATCCTGCAGGATAACTTCATCGAGCTGGCAAGCTATGATGACGCTGTTATCTGGGATACCTACGGCAAGCCCGGCACCCTGTACTCCGCAGAAGAGACCCGCAACATGGTCGCGAACCCCGACTTTACCTATGAAGATTTCCTGAAGGTTATCGCTGACTACTCCCTGGACGATATCGTCTCCCGCGCAGAGGCTGCCAAGTAAGCCTTAAGGTTTCCAAAGAAAAGTCTTATATCCACAAGGGCTGGAGCCCCTAGGGGCAGAGGCTCCAGCCTGTTCAAAGAAAGGATCAACGCTATGAAAAAGGTATTAAGCTTTTTGAAACGGGTATTTTTCTTCCTTGTGGTGCCCGGTGCTGTCTATCTGTTTTTCTCTATTCTCCGGCCTCAGGTTTTTCTGAGTTGGGATTCTTTGTACACCATTGCACTTTCCTCTTGCATCGCCATCATCCTGGCATGGGGCATTTCCTTCTCGCTCACTGCCGGCATTGTGGACTTCTCGGTTGCATCCGAGCGTGTGCTGGGCGCGGTGGTCGGTGTCATCCTCTCCCGTACCATGGGCATTTGGGGCTTGATTATTGGCAGTCTGGTTACCGCTGTGATATTCGGCATCATTAAGGCTGCACTGAACGCCTGCATAAAGGTCAGCTCCATGGTTATCTCTGTGGCATACTGCTACATCATCGGTTCCATCGGTGCATTGGTGCAGGGCAACAATTCCATGATCCTCACCAGCGATATGTGCGTCCTGGGCAAGTCTCCTGCTATCTGGATCATCTTTGCCGCTTGCGGCGTGGTGATTTATGTTCTCCAGCGCTACAGCGTCTTCGGCGCACATTGCCGGGCACTGGGCGGCAACGGTAAGATTTCTGCCGAGGCCGGCATCAGCAAGGGCAAGACGGAAGGTCTGGCAATTTTTGTCGCTTCCATTTTTGCGGGCATCTCCGGCATTCTGGCCACCAGCTACGGTGCAGGTACGGTTGCTCAGACAGGCCTTGCCTCTATGGCAGTTGTCTTCCCCGCAATCATTGGCTTCAACATCGGCGCGATGCTCACCAAATATATCAACATCACCTTTGGATGCATCTCCGGTGTGCTTACTATGAACATTCTGGCTACGGGTCTCGTATCCCTCAACATTCCTTCTCAGCTGAAGGATACTGCCACCGGCCTTTTCCTGATTTTCCTGCTCTGTCTGACAACCATCATGGAACGTCGGCATGCAGAGGCACTGCGTCGTCAGGCCAGCAACATGGCTGAGATTAACAACGCAGCAGCCTGATAACGTTAAATATCCATTCGTTAAAAACCACATCAATAAAAGAAAGGTTGTGTATTTTATGAAAAAAGCTCCTTATGAGGTACCCGAATCCAAACGAATCCGTGTGATTATCGACACCGATTGTGCTTGCGAGGCGGACGACCAGTATGCTGTTGCGCACCAGCTGATGACGCCGAAGTTTGACGTACGCGGTATTAACGCAGCTCACTTCAATACGATGATGGGGATGACCACTGTGGCGGCTTCCGCACAGAAGAGCTTTGAGGAAGCTCAGAGGGTAGTGGATCTGATGGGGCTGCACGATCAGGTCAAGGTACATCATGGTTGCGCCGATGTGCTGCCGGATGAACATACCCCGGTAGATTCCGAGGCCTCCCGTTTCATCATCGAAGAAGCCATGCGGGATGACGAGCGTCCCTTGTTTGTAACTGTCCAGGGTGCCATTACCAATGTGGCCTCCGCCTATTTAATGGAGCCGAGGATCGCAGACCGTATGACCGTCATCTGGATCGGCGGCGGCGTTTATCCTGCCGGTGACTGGGAATTCAATGCCTGCAACGATTTGAATGCAGCCAATGTCATCATGGAGTCTCCCATTGAGCTATGGCAGGTTCCCAAAAATGTGTATAGCATGATGAAGGTCAGCTTTGCCACTCTGTATGATAAGGTTTGGCCTTGTGGAGAAATTGGCAAGTATATTGTGGAGTATATGACCAAGACCGTCAATATGGGCATTATGGGTAACCCCGATCCTGCTACCAGGGAAATGATGAAGAAGCTGCGGCCCAAGGATATGAGTGAAGGTGCAGCCCGATGCACCTATCCCGGCGGCGAAAGCTGGCAGGTGGGCGATTCCCCGGTTGTAGGACTGATGCTTACAGACCACGAGGGCCACTACACTGTTGAGGGAGCGCCCAGGTTTGCAAAGAATGGCACTTATCTGCTCCGCCCCTCCAACCCCAGAAAGATCCGGGTCTACAACTACGTGGATAACCATTTCATTCTGGAAGACTTCTTCGCAAAGATCAAGTATTACTTCGGTGATTGATTGAATTGACAGGAGGAAAAAGCGATGAAAAAGGCACCCTACCAGGTCCCGGAATGTAAACGTATCCGTGTTCTTATCGATACCGATTGCCACTGTGAGGCGGACGATCAGTTCGCGGTGGCCCATCAGTTGATGACCCCCAAATTTGATGTGGTGGGTATTGCGGCTGAGCACTATGCAAAGAATTTTGGTGCTACCTCCGTGGCAGACTCCATGCAGCAGAGCTTTGACGAGGCACAGTTGATTGTGGATCTGATGGGCCTGCATGACCAGGTCAAGGTATATCATGGCTGCGACCGTCAGCTGCCGGATGAGCATACCCCGGTGGATTCCGAAGCGGCCCGCTTCATCATTGAGGAAGCCATGCGGGATGATGAGCGCCCTCTGTTTATCACCATGCAGGGCGCTACCACCAACCTGGCCTCCGCTTACCTGATGGAACCCAGAATTGCCGACCGGATCACCGTGATTTGGATTGGCGGCGGCGTCTATCCCGAGGGCGGCTATGAGTTCAACACCATCAATGACTTGAACGCTGCCAACGTCATCATGGATTCTCCCATTGAGCTGTGGCAGGTTCCCATGACGGTTTACCGCACCATGAAGACCAGCTTTGCAGAGCTGTACGAGAAGGTTCGCCCCTATGGCAAGATTGGTGAACACCTGTTTGACTACATGGTGGAGTTCAACCACAAGTTCACGCCCTATCTCAATGAAGTAGAGCAGTGGAAGCCCGTCGGCATCAGTGAAGCTGCGTTCCGCACCATTTACCCCGGCGGTGAGAACTGGCAGCTTGGCGATTCCCCGGTGGTAGGCCTAATGCTTACTGACCACGAGGGTGATTACACCGTAGAGGGTGCTCCACGGTTTGAGCTAGAGACTTGCCGTTACTTACTTCGTCCCGGCAATCCAAGAAAAATTCGGGTGTATCATAAGGTAGATACTCATTTCATACTGGAAGACTTCTTTGCAAAAATAAAGTATTATTTCGGGGACTGATATTCGGCCAATTAGCAATTATTCAAGGCACAATTTAGGTTTGACTTTAAAAAAGCCTAAAAGCAGAATCTTATAACCATCGTACCGTTGCGGTGGCGCATGAACACATAGAGCTGCCCTCGCAATCCATTTCGGATGATTGTCTTGCGTTATTCGAATCGACGGACAAGCGAGGGCAGCATATTTGCGGGCTCCTTTTACTAGGATGTCAGCAAATCCAAAAGATAAGGAGTTGCATTTATGAAAAAAATCAAAATCGGCTTTGCCCCTACCAGGCGAAGCATCTTCTCTGCACCGGATGCCGTGAAATTTGCGAATCTGACCCGTGACCGCCTTCGTGAGCTGGGGGTAGAATTCGTAGACATCACGGACATCAACGATGAAGGGCTGCTGTATCAGGAGTGTGATCGGATTAAAATCCGGGACAAATTCCGCAGCGCCGGGATTGTTGGCTTGTTCTTCCCCCACGGTAATTTTGGTACCGAGTATGAGTGCGCCCGGTTGGCCAAGGAGATGGGTGTGCCTGTACTGCTTTGGGGCCCGCGGGATGAGCGTCCGGAGCCCAATGGCGTCCGTCTGCGGGATACCCAATGCGGTCTGTTTGCCACCGGCAAAGTATTGCGCCGGTTTGGCGTGCCCTTTACGTATGTTACCAATTGCCGCCTGACAGATCCTGAGTTTGCACGGGGCATCAAGACATTCCTGGCGGTATGCAGTGTGGTAAAAACCTTTCGGAATATCCGCATTTTGCAAATTGCCCCTCGTCCCTATGATTTCTGGAGCACTATGTGCAACGAGGGCGAGCTGCTGGAGAAGTTTAACGTTCAGTTGGCGCCGATTCCCATGCCTGAACTTACCGCTGAAATGAAGAAGGTAAAGACGCAGGGGGTGGAGGTTCCCAAGACGATTTCCTACTGCCGCAGCTGCATGAACATTGAGATTAAAGATGACGAATTGGAGAATGTAGCTGCACTGAAGGTAGCAATGAAGAATCTGGCTGCAAAGTACGGCTGCAACGCCATTGCCATCCAGTGCTGGAATGAACTGCAGCATGAGATCGGCATCATGCCCTGCGCAGCCAACAGCATGCTGAACGAAGAAGGCATCCCCACCGTATGCGAGACGGATATCCACGGTGCCATCACGGCTCTGATGGTGGAGGCTGCTTCTCTGGATGACAAGCGCAGCTTCTTTGCTGACTGGACAGTGCGTCATCCCGACAACGAAAACGGAGAGCTGCTCCAGCACTGCGGTCCTTGGCCGATTTCCGTTGCCAGGGAAAAGCCTTCTATCACATACCCTCTGGCCTTTGATTACCCCGGTGCTGTGGCAGCAGAAGCCAAGCACGGTCAGGTAACCCTGGCTCGGTTCGATGGTGACAACGGCGAGTATTCACTGCTGCTGGGCAATGCTAAAGGCATCGACGGTCCCTACACCAAGGGTACATACCTGTGGGTTGAGGTAGAGAACCTGAAGCGCCTGGAGGCCAAGATCGTGGAAGGCCCGTACATCCATCATTGCGTCGGCATTCACGAGGACGTGGTGCCGGTTCTGTACGAGGCATGCAAGTATATTGGCGTGAAGCCTGACCTGTATGATAACAACGAGGAGCAGGTCAAGGCCTATCTGAGAGGTGAATGATATGAATGAAGTAGCGCGTTCTTTTGATTTGCGCCGGGACTGCGTGGACATCATCGTGGCTGGCGGCGGCGGACACATTGGCGGCGACATGAGTATGATGGATGTGCTGTCTTATCTGTATTTTGATGAGATGAACATTTCTCCCGAAAACATGGCCGACCCTAACCGGGATCGCTTCGTCCTCTCCAAAGGCCATTCCATGGAGGCCTATTATGCGGTACTCTGCGCCAAGGGGTTCTTGGATTTGGAGGATGTGAAGAAGAACTTCTCAAAATTCGGCTCCAAATACATCGGCCATCCCAATAATAAATTGCCCGGCATTGAGATGAATTCCGGCTCACTGGGTCATGGTTTGCCGGTGTGTGTCGGCATGGCACTAGCCGGAAAGATGGACGGCCAGGATTACCGGGTTTACACCGTCATGGGTGACGGTGAGCTGGCTGAGGGCTCCGTATGGGAAGCAGCCATGAGCGCTAGCCAGTTTAACCTGGATAACCTGTGTGCGGTGATCGACCGGAACCACCTGCAGATTTCCGGCAACACTGAGGATGTGATGCATCAGGACAGCTTGCAGCAGCGCTGGGCTGCCTTCGGGTGGAATGTGATCACCGTAAATGGTCATGATTATAAAGCCATTGCCAAGGCCTTTGCCGATGCCAGAGCCAGCAAGGGAAAACCGACGGTATTGATTGCCGAAACCATAAAGGGTTACGGTTCCGCTGTGATGGAGAACAAGGCCAGCTGGCATCACCATGTGCCGACCCAGGAAGAATATGACCAGATTATCGCTGATTTCTCTGCCAGAAAGGAGGCTGCACTTCATGAATAAGATTCCCAATCGTCAGGCCATCTGCAATGTACTGCTGGAGAAAGCCAAAACCGATAAAGATATCGTCGTCCTTTGTTCTGACTCCCGGGGTTCCGCCTCTCTGGCGCCTTTCTTCAAGGAATTCCCGGAGCAGAGTGTGGAGGTTGGTATCGCTGAGCAGGACTTGGTAAGTATTTCCGCCGGTTTGGCGGCCTGTGGAAAGAAGCCTTATGCAGCTTCCCCCGCCAGCTTTTTGTCTACCCGCAGCTATGAGCAGTGCAAAGTGGACTGCGCTTATTCCAATACCAACGTGAAGCTCATCGGCATCTCCGGCGGCGTCAGCTATGGCGCGCTGGGCATGAGCCACCACTCCGCACAGGATATCGCCGCCATGGCAGCAATCCCCAATATGCGGGTATACCTGCCCAGTGACCGACACCAGACCAAGCACCTGGTTGAGGCGCTGCTGGAAGATGACAAGTGCGCATATATTCGGGTTGGCAGAAATCCGGTAGAGGATATTTACAGTGAAGAGGATTGCCCCTTTGAGATGGACAAGGCAACCTGGCTTTGCACAGGTTCCGATGCTGCAATCATTGCTTGCGGTGAGATGGTTCGTCCCGCTTTCGAGGCAGCCAAGCTCCTGGAGAATAAAGGCATTCACGTCACTGTGCTGGACATGTACTGTGTGAAGCCCTTGGACAGCGCCGCTGTTATCGAAGCGGCAAAGAATGCCAAAGTGGTTGTTACCGTAGAAGAGCATGCTCCCTTTGGCGGCCTGGGCTCTATGGTTGCCCAGGTTGTGGGAGAGAATTGCCCCAGAAGGATTAAAAATTTGGCCCTACCCGATGCACCGGTAATCACCGGAACCAGCCCAGAGGTCTTCCAATATTACGGCTTAGATGCAGCGGGAATCGCAAAGGCTGTCGAGGAACTAGTATGAGTTACGTTCTGTCGGTAGACCAGAGTACTCAGGGCACCAAGGCGCTGCTGCTTGACTCCACCGGCAAGCTGATTTGCCGAAGGGATGTAGCCCACGAACAGGAGGTCAATTCAAGTGGGTGGGTTAGCCATGACCCGGATGAAATCTACCGCAACACCCTGGAAAGCATCCGGCAAGTTCTGGAAGCATCCGGAATCAACCGGGCAGAGGTTGCGGTTCTGGGAATTTCCAACCAGCGGGAAACCTCCTTATGCTGGGAGAAGGAGACAGGAAAGCCGATTGCCCATGCAATTGTATGGCAATGCGGCAGAGCCAAGGAGCTTTGCCAGCGTGTGGCAGATGCCGGATGGGGGGATGCCGTCCGTACTGCAACCGGAATCCCCATCTCGCCCTTTTTCCCTGCTTCCAAATTCGCATGGCTGGTGGAGGAAACCCCTGGTGCTGCGGAAAAGGCCGCACGTCATCAGCTTTGTTTCGGAACCGTGGATGTATGGCTCGTTTACAAGCTGACAGGGGGCAGCAGCTATAAAACAGATTATTCCAATGCATCCCGCACCCAGCTGTTTAATATCCATACTCTGAAATGGGACAGCCGTATCTGCACCGCCTTTGGCCTGGATGCCGCAGATTTGCCGGAGGTGACTTCTTCCGATGCCTGCTTCGGAATGACGGATTTGGGCGGGCTCCTCCCTGACCCGATTCCCATTCACGGTGTATTGGGGGATTCCCATGCGGCGTTGTTCGGGCAGGGATGTCTGCATTCCGGTATGGCAAAGGCAACCTATGGCACCGGCTCGTCTATCATGATGAACATTGGCTCCAACCCCATTGAGAGCCGGAATGGGCTGGTTACCAGCCTTGCGTGGAAATTCCGGGGTGAGGTCAACTATGTTATGGAAGGAAACCTGAATTACACGGGAGCGGTTTTGCGTTGGCTGGAAAAGGACTTGGGACTGTGCAAGGCCTCTGAAACCCAGGCACTGGCAGAGGCTGCCAATCCGGAGGATACCACCTATCTGGTGCCTGCGTTTACAGGCCTGGGGGCCCCCTATTGGAACAATGAGGCCAAGGCAATGCTTTGCGGCATCACCCGCCTGACCGGAAAAGCAGAAATTGCCCGGGCGGCTCTTGAGTGCATCGCCTATCAAATTACAGATATCGTCAAAGCGATGGAGCGGGATACCGGTATGCAGTTAAAGCGCCTCCAGGTGGATGGCGGCCCCACCCGCAATGGATACCTGATGCAGCTGCAAAGTGACATGCTGGATGCAAAGGTATGTATCCCCTCCAGCGAAGAACTCTCCGGCATCGGCGCCGGCTACATGGCCGGGTTGGCTTCCGGCGCATTTACGGATGGAGTTTTTTCGTCAATGAATTATAATAATTTTTCTCCTAAAATGTGTGCTGATATATGCAGGAAGAAATATTCCGGTTGGCAGGATGCAGTTCGCATGGTCTTGACCGCAGAAAAAAACATCAAGATGCCATAGTAATTTTAGTGCTTCTTTATGCGTTTTTGGTACATTTGATTGACGATAGGTGTGAGTAGCCATTTAGGGAAAAGGGAGAATTGCTTTTTGCGTGTATAATATAGGCAATAATTAGAAGAGAAAAGACTAGCGCCTCCTTTATAGATGGAATTGTTAACTAAAGACACAGTCTCTTTGGATAAGTATTCACCTACACATTAGATTAGTGCTTTGCTTAGCGAACTATTGTAAAAAGCAGAAACTCCAAGTAAATTAGAAATCGACGAAACACGGTACGATTAAAATGCCGTAACAGGACTCCTCCTATAACAACGGACTGTGAATGATACTATCGGACGCATACAAGGTAAGTGCTTTTGGGCTGACACTATAGCGCGACAGGGTCACTCTGCTTGTTGCCTTCATGATGTAGAAGCGTACCAATAAACGAAACGCAAAATAAGTCCTATTGCAATCAATGGTACAATATGCTACAATCACCGCTGTAGTAAAGTCAAGAGCTCTGAAGCAGAGGACGGAGGTATGTAGTTTGGCGGCGATTTTATCCAAGGCCGCGTGCTTTGTGGGGATTATTTTTCTGGGGTGGTTTCTGCGGCGTGTTGGGTTTTTCAAGGAAGGGGATTTTCAGGTCCTTGCCAAGATTGTTTTAAGGATTACCCTTCCGGCCTCCATTGTCTATAGCTTTGCCGGAAAAGAAATTACGGTGTCCATGCTGTTCCTGTGTGCCATCGGCCTGGGGCTGGGTATTTTTTACATTGCAATGGGATATCTGATTTCGCATAGGGGCTCGAAAGAGGAGAAGGCTTTTTCTATACTGAATATCTCCGGCTACAACATTGGCAATTTCACCATGCCCTTTGCCCAGGGGTTTCTGGGGCCGGTGGGGGTTATCTCCACCAGCTTGTTTGATACCGGCAATGCCTTTATCTGCCTGGGAATGTCCTACAGCGTGGCGGCAGTGGTGCTGCAGGGGGAGAAATTTTCCGTTAAGAGAATTCTGCGGGATTTGCTGAAATCCGTTCCCTTTGTCAGCTATGTGGTGATGACGATTCTGACGCTGCTCCATATCCGCTTGCCCGGGCCGGTGACGGAGTTTGCCGGGCTGCTGGGCAACGCCAACGCCCCAATGGCAATGCTGATGCTTGGAGTGGGATTTAAGATATCCGGCGGCGGCAGCCAGGTTCGTACCATTGCAAAGGTGCTGTGTGTCCGTTATGGTCTGGCCGTTTTGATTGCCGCCGGGTGCTTCTTCCTGCTGCCCCTGGATGTGGAGATACGCAAAACCCTGGTGCTGCTTTCATTTGCCCCCATTGCATCGGCGGCACCTGCCTTTACCAGCGAACTGGGGGGCGATGCCGGGCTTTCCAGTGCCATTAACTCTTTGTCCATTGTCATCAGCCTGATTTGTATTGTGGGCATTCTGGTCTTTATCATTTAAGTCCCGAAGTACATAAAAATCCCGCACCACGGTGAAAAACAGATAGGCTCCCCCTGGCGTAGATACTCGAAATAACGAAAGTTTCGAGCCTGCGTCAGGGGGAGCTGCTTCGTTGCAAGTCTGCGGTGCGGGGAAAAAATCTGCGGCGCAACTCAAGGCGAAAAAGCAGCGCTCGTCAAAAACTCCGTGAAGAAGGATATGCCTTGAAATATCTGCTGGCAGTGATGGAGCTGTCTAAGTCTACCTATTATTATGAGATTGGAAAACCAGATAAAATTCAGGAGCGAGATGCAGATATATCCTCTAAAATTGAGAGTATCTTCCAAGAAAACAAAGGAAGATATGGCGTAAGACGAGTATGCCAAGAACTTGCACAGCGTGGCTTCCCGGTGAATCATAAGCGGGTTCAGCGTATTATGAATCGGCTGGGACTGGCCGGGAAACGTCCCAAGGAGAAATACCATTCCTATCGGGGGAAGTGGGCAAGGTAGCCGCCAATATCATCAACAGGGACTTCAGCACAGACAGGCCCCTGCAAAAATGGACAACCGATGTGTCTCAGAACCGCCCCCTCTGAACCATATTTGCACCCCCTTTGTACAGTTTCTATCAAAATAACGGTTCCTGTAGCCAAAAAGCGATGCCCACCACGGCATCGCTTTTTTCAATGCCAGGCATGGGGGAAGAAATCCAGCCCCATCCAAGCAGGTTTCTTACAAATACCTCCCCGTAATGCTGCTGTCGCTATTTTGGATCTCCTGCGGGGTGCCGGTTGCGACGATGCGGCCACCAGCGTCTCCGCCGCCGGGGCCCATGTCGATCACATAGTCGGCATTCCGAATCACGTCCAGGTCGTGCTCAATGACGATAACGGTTGCGCCGTTGTCCAGGAGCGCCTGGAAAACGCCCAGAAGCACCTGCACATCCAGCGGGTGCAGGCCAATGGAGGGTTCATCGAATACGAAAACGGAATCCTCCTGGGTTTTGCCGATCTCGCTGGCCAGCTTCAGGCGCTGCGCCTCCCCGCCGGAAAGGCTGGGCGTTTCCTCGCCCAGTGTAAGATAGCCCAGGCCCAGTTGCTTCAGAATATTCAGCCTTTGGCTGACGGTTTTATAATCGCCGCAGAAACCGATGGCGGAATTCACATCCATGTCCATCAGCTCCGGCAGGGAAATGCTTGCACCGGCCCTGTTTGTGAGCCGCACATCGTAGGCCGCTCTTGCGTACCGGGAGCCGCGGCAATCCGGGCAGGGGATGTTCACATCCGGCAGGAATTGCACATCCAGGCTGACCACGCCCGTTCCGTCGCAGCCGGGGCAGCGCAGCGCGCCGGTGTTATAGGAGAAATCGCTGGCATTATAGCCCTTCTCCTTGGCCTCCGGCGACCTGGCGTACAGCTTTCGCAGCTCATCGTGGACGCCTGCGTAGGTGGCCACGGTGGAGCGGGCATTGATGCCGATGGGGGTGGCGTCAATGAGCTTGACGTGTGCAACGCCCTCCGCCCGGATGGCGCGGATATGGGCAGGCAAAGCGCTGCCGCCGATGCTTGCCTCCAGGGCGGGGACAAGGCTTTCCAGCACCATGGTGGTCTTGCCGGAGCCGGATACGCCGGTTACGACGGTGAGCCGCCCCTTGGGAATGTCCACCTCCAGGGGCTTGACCGTGTGAAGCTGCGCGGTGGACAGGTGGATCACGCCCTTGGAAAACAGCGTCTCCCCTGCGGCGCAGGCGCGCAGCTTTGTTTCGGCTCTGCCGGAGAGGAACGGCCCGATCTGAGAAGCGGGATCGGCCTCAATGGCGGGGATCGTCCCCTGGGCGATCACATGGCCGCCCTTGGCACCCGCCTCCGGCCCCATTTCGATGATCCAGTCGGATTCCTTCAAAATCTGAGTGTCGTGATCCACCAGAATGACGGAATTGCCATCCGCCACCAGGTCGTGCATCACGCCGGTCAGGCCCACGATGTTGGACGGATGCAGGCCGATGGACGGCTCATCCAGCACGTACAGAACGCCGGTGGTGCGATTGCGGACGGCGCGGGCCAGCTGCATCCGCTGGCGTTCGCCGGTGGAAAGAGTGGACGCCGAGCGGTCAAGGGTCAGATAACCCAGCCCCAAGTCCATCAGGCGCTTCGCCGTGCTCTGGAACGCCTCGCAGATGCTTTCCGCCATGGGTCGCATTTCCTCCGGCAGGCTGCCGGGGACACCCTGTACCCAGTCAACCAACTGAGAAAGAGTCATTGTGCAGGCTTCATCCAGCGAAATCCCCCGCAGCCTGGGCGCGCGGGCGGCAGCAGAAAGCCGCGTGCCATGGCAGGCCGGGCAGATTTCCTCCCTCAGAAACCTTTCCACCCGCTTCATGCCCTTTTCATCCTTGACCTTTGCAAGAGCGTTTTCCACGGTGTAGACCGCGTTAAAGTAGGTGAAATCCAGCTCTCCTGCCTGATTGGAGCCCTTTGCCTTATAGAAAATGTGCTTCTTCACCGCCGGGCCATGGTAGACGATCTCCTTTTCCTCCGCGGTCAGGTCGCGGAAGGGCACATCGGTGCGCACGCCCATTTCCCGGCACACATCGGCCATCAGCGACCACATCAGACTGTTCCAGGGGGCCACCGCGCCGTCGTCAATGCTGAGGGACTCATCCGGCACAAGACTTGCCAGGTCGACGGTGCGGACGCTGCCCGTGCCGCCGCACTTTAGGCACGCGCCCTGAGAATTAAACGCCAGCTCCTCGGCGGACGGAGCGTAAAAATGAGCGCCGCACTCCGGGCAGACCAGCTCCTTCCCGGCGGCAACCAACAGCGACGGCTCCAGGAAATGTCCGTTGGGGCAGCAGTGGCTGGCAAGGCGGGAATACATCAGCCGCAGGCTGTTCAGCAGCTCTGTGCCCGTGCCGAAGGTGCTGCGGATGCCCGGCACGCCGGGGCGCTGGTGCAGCGCCAGGGCGGCGGGAACATACAGCACCTCGTCCACACTGGCCCTGGAGGCCTGGGTCATTCTCCGGCGGGTATAGGTGGAGAGCGCCTCCAGGTAACGGCGCGAACCTTCCGCATACAGCACCCCCAGCGCCAGCGAGGATTTGCCGGAGCCGGACACCCCCGCAATGCCCACGATCTCCCCCAGCGGGATATCCACATCAATATTTTTAAGATTGTGAACCTTTGCTCCACGGATCAGCATTTTATCAATCATTGCGTTTACTCCAAAAACTCAAAATCTCCGCCGGCCTTGGGGACGGCGGTTTTCCCTAATTGGCAGACGCGTACATTGTAGTACAGGGACACACTCTTTTTCAATAGGCTCTCGAAAATTATCCGTCTGCAATTTTATGGACAAAATTTAAGGCAACACCGCGCAATTGTGTCTGCGAGCCGCAGCCGTCTTTTTGCCCCA
>ENA-OUQF01000387-OUQF01000387.1-human-gut-metagenome-genome-assembly--contig:-NODE-387-length-35073-cov-14.579359_pt1 | contig 35073 bp, 25 predicted proteins | sample MGYA00237947_ERZ548826 | MGnify/ENA primary metagenome ERZ548826 (study PRJEB26490, sample SAMN05194701) | human gut metagenome | biome: terrestrial biome; feature: human-associated habitat; material... | reverse complement strand
TCGAGTCCGATGACTGGCTAACTGAAATTGGGTGACGCATTGATAAAGTCAGGAATGGCCTGCTTCGTATTGAGTTTGGTGAAACTCTTCTGATAGAGCATACAAGTGGTAGTCTTGCAGCAGAACTTCGGTCCAGCCACCACAATAGCCCCCGATGTCCTCAGTTTCAGCTCGATCTCCTTTTCGATAAGTCTGCTGTATTACATAGCTCAATCTCGTTAATCGCTATGCAAGGATATAAATTCCCAAGATTTTCAACAAATAATTCCCAAGATTTTCAATCAATTCCTCCGTAAGTAATCGGAATCACAACTTATCACTCACCTCCGTCTTCCTCGCGTGCTTGAAGTTGATGGAGGTTTTGCCGAAGCGCCAGGTCAGGCCCAGACGAAACTGGCGGGGATTGTACCAGTATTCGTTGTGCTGATAGTATGTATCCGTATAGGTGTCACGGACGGGACCGGCATAACGGTTCTGGAAGGGCATAATGGCCGAAACCGACAGGATAAGCCGGTCCTGGAGGAAGCCTTGCCGCAGGCCGAATGAATACTCATAATCCACGCCGTGATAGGTGCGCTGCAAGGTAATCTCGCCGCCTCCCACATATGCAGATGCATACGCCATAGCCCCTTTCCACAGGAATACGTTGGCGCTCAGGCTGACATTACAATTGAGCCCGTCGTTCTTTTGATCCAGCGTGGGAGCGTAATAGTAGTCGTACCCGACCTGGGCCGATGTCTGGAGGTTGAATTTGTCGGAGGGATTCCAGTTGAAACTGAGCATCTGGTCGATATGTTTGTACTTCACGGCGTTCTTGTAAGTCGATACCTTGACGCCATCCTGACCGACCGCGGACAGATATTCGATTTTGTTGCCCGTAAGGCTGCCGTAGGTGCGTGCCGTCAGGTCCCATTTGTCCCCGCCGGTGCGATACGTGAGCGTCAGAGCATCGGAGACAACGGTCCGCAGATCAGGATTCCCGTGCGCCCTGCTGTAGGGAGATTCTTCGAAGATATAGGGATTGAGGTAGCTCACGCTGGGCCGGCCCAGGCGGCGGGTATAGGATAGCGACAGCGAGTTCTTCGGGTCAATCTGCCAGGCGGCGTTGAAATACGGGACGATATTGAAGTTGCTGTTGTCGAAAGTGATATTCCCGGAAGCGCTCTTGGAGAGCCCCCGGTTCAAGGTATATTCCAGCCGGGTGCCGGCCTTCAAGGTCAGTTTGCTGAATTTGTACCCATAGCTGGCATAGGCCGCAAAGATATGCTGCTTATAGTCCAGGTCGTTGACATTGGAATTGTCAATGTACCATTCATTCTTGGCGTAGTCCCACAGCTCGTCACGGGAATCGGCCACGTGGCTGCGCAGCGTGTATTTGCCTCCGGCCTCAATCTGGTGCTTCTTCCGCCGGGTGGCGAAATAGTCAATCTGGCCGATCTGCTGGATGGTGTGCTCCGTATTGTAGGAATGCCGGTGATAGTCGGGATAGTTCAGGACCGGATTCACGATAATATTGTTGTCCGTGCTGTTCGGGTTTCCGTCGATGGAATAGCTGAAGGTCAGGATACCTCCGTCATTCCGGAATGTTTTCTGGTACGCCAGTTCGCCGGAGAAGGTGTCGTATCGGTTCGTCCGAACCGTCGGCTCCAGCATTTCAACGGTCTTGACATGGCCGGTATTCCAGAAAGTCTCCGTGATGTCGTAATTGCTCAGAATCTTCTGGAAGTTCGTCCAGCCCGAAAGCGTGATAAGATTCAGGGAATCCGGCTCATAACTGGCTTCCAGGGAAAATGCGCCGATGTGATAGGTATTATCGTTGTCGAACGCCAACTTCTGATAGTGGTTTGTCTCGCTGGTATAATTCTCTATGTCGGTGACACCGTGGAACGTCGGACTTGTGTAATAGGTCCCGCTGGCATTTGAGCTGAAGGTGAATTTGCCCAGCCGGGCATTCAGATAGCCGTTTCCGCTTACAGTGCCGAGGGTGCTTGCATTGGCTCCCAGCGAACCGCTGTAGCCCGATTTCAGACGCCTGGCCATCACGATATTGATGATGCCGCCGATGCCTTCCGCATCGTATTTTACCGGCGGATTGGTGATGACCTGGATCTCCTTGATGGACGATGCCGGAATGGTCTTGATGAGCTGGTTGAAGTTCCGGGCCAGCATTCCGGTGGAACGGCCGTTCACCAGCACCTTGTAATCCTTGCTGCCGTTCAGCAGCACCTCCTCGTCACCATTGATGCTGAGCATCGGCACATTCCGGAGAATGTCAATGAGGTTGCTGCCGGCCGACAGAGGGTCTGCTTCCACGTTATAGGTAAGCTTGTCGGCATCGGCCGTAATCAGTTCCCGGCGGGCCGTGACGGCCGCTTCCCCCAGCTGCTCCACTTTCCCGAGGGTATCCGGCTGCTCCGTCACCAGGTCTTGCGCCCCGGCGGCAAGGCCGGCAAACAGGGCGGCTGCGGTAAGAATAACTGTCTTCGCGTTCATTGCATTTCTGGCGTTTTTACGATAGCAAAAATATCCGGAAAAAGTTTTACACAGCCTCGTTACGATGCAAAAATATCAGTCGTTATGTGGCTGATATTCAATAGGGATAGAAAGATTTTCGTCCCGTAGGATTTCCAAAAGTTTTACATCAGCGCTCCGTCTGCAAAAGAAGCTCCCGGAGATAGATGCTGATGTTGGTGTCGTGCTCGTCCAGGCCCAGCTTCTGGCGAATCTCGTGGCTGATGATGTAGTGACGCTTCCTCTGGATATATTCCCCGATGTCCTTACCCTTCAGTCCGAGGGTATAGAGGCAGCAGTAGCCGATTTCCCAATCGGTGAGCCCCTTGGTCTCCAGGCAGGCCGTGAACTTGGGATGATTCTCCTCGAAGAGAATCTTGGTAGAGCGCAGGAACTCTTCCCGGTCGGCCATCATCACGCCCAATTCTTCCTCGCTGCTGCGGTAGAGCTTTTCATCAGAAGAGATACGGGAAGCGATGATCTTGTCCAGTACGGAAAGCCGTTCACGGATAACGGCCATCGCCTGGTCATCCGGTTTCGAACGGAGTTTCTTGGCGATAAAATGGATGATGAGCGCGAGAACGGCCAGGGCAAGGATTGAGAGGATAATAATGTCCCGCATCCGCTCGTCCTTCTCCACCAGTGTCATCTTGTCAGAATAGCGCTCCTCAATGATACGGGCGTTCTGGATCTTGAGCGTATCGGACGGAGCCAGCATGCTGGCGTTCTCGTTGATCCTGTCAAGGCACGCCCGCGCCTTCCTGGTATTCTCACTGTCACCGATGGAGGCATAGTAATCCAGCGCGATGAGGATGATGCTGTCGTTATATATCTCGATGCCGCATTTCTCCAGCGCCTGAGAGTACAGAAGCGCGTGACGGGCACGGAGTTCCGGCGTGTCCAGCAGCCTCCTGTCAAGTGAATCAAGCGTCACGAAAGCGCTGTCCGGATGCGACTCCATGCACATCTCTGCCCGGTCCAGGATGGGCCGCACCTTGCCGGTATGCCCGCACGACCACAGGCAGGCCACAAGGATGATCGCGAATATGTAGTTCTCGAAGTTGCGCATAACGCATCAATGCCGGCCCGTTTTGCTTCAAAAATCGTGCACAGATAAGTGCCTTCGGCCGCTTGCACATTTTGCGGACAATGACTATATTGTGTGCTTTAAAAAAACATCTTATGAGAGAATTGTTTTGTGCGTCTGTGCTGGCCGTCATCTTCACCCTCTCCGCACGGGCGCAAGTAGTGGTCCTCAACGACAATATGCTTTCCGGCCGCATGAGCGAAGTCAAGACCTCAGTGCTGGACTCCCTTACAAGCGAGCCCATATCGTTCGCGTCGGTCTATGTGATTCCGTCCAAGGACACTGTCATCACCAATTTTACGCTCTCCGACGACAAGGGAAACGCCAAACTTGAGGAAGTGCCGTTCGGCAGTTATGTCTTCCATGTCGAGATGATGGGATACAGGCCATACACGAAGCATGTTTATTTCAGGGACCGCGTGGTCGACATGGGGACTGTGCGCCTGCAGCAGGACGAGAAGTTCCTCAGCGCCGCCGTGGTGTCGGATGTGGGCAATCCGATAGTGATCAAGAAAGACACGGTCGAGTTCAGCGCCTCCTCCTATCAGGTCGGCACCAACGCCATGCTCAAAGACCTGATCCGCCGCATGCCGGGTATGGAAATCACGGTCGACGGCAAGGTGAAGTTCAACGGGGAGGCGATAGACAAGCTCACTGTCGGCGGCCGCACATTCTTCTTCAACGACCAGTCGGCTGCCCTCAACAACCTGCCGGCGGCCGTGGTGGATAAGATCAGGGTCATCGACCGGGCGTCCGAGGAGTCGCGGGCCACCGGGGTACAGGACGGCTCGCGCGAGAAAGTCCTTGACGTCGCCCTCAAGAAAGAATACGAGAAGGGCTGGTTCGGCAACGTCGGGCTCAAAGGCGGCTCCACGCTCTCCGGCAGAGACGAACCGTTGCGGGACAACCGCGGCCTTCTTTTCAGCGGCAACGCGCTCGCGTCCGCCTACTCCGAGAAAGATCAGGTCACCGTGATCGGCAATGCCCAGAATATCGACGACTCCGGCATGACCATCTCAATCCTCGACGATTCCGGGGATTTCATATCGCTCAACCAGGGCCTGTCCACCACCGCCCAGATTGGAGTCAATGCCAACACCTCCCGCATCAAGGACGTGGAGACCACCGTGGCCGCGAACTACAAATATGCCGACACGGACTCCGGCAACAGGCGGGAGCGCACCACATTCCAGCAGGACGGGGATATCTTGAGCCTTCAGGACAACAGGGGCAAGCAGTATTCTCAGTCTTTCACGGCAAATGCCGAGATGAAAAAGGAGAAGGGGGACATATGGTTCCACGTCAGCCCTCAGATCAAATATGGCAAGACCGACACATTCGGCCAGACTTCCTCCAAGACAAGCAGTGCCGGGACGAGCCTCAACAGTTCTGAGGGCAGCACCGGCGACTTCTCGACCAGCCGCAGCGCCGCCCTCAACTCCGATCTGACATTCCGCAACCTTTTCGGAACGAAAGGCCGTTCGCTCCGCCTTTATGTTTCCGGAGGCTATGAAGATAAGGGAGGGAACAGCTTCGAGAATTCGGTGTTCCGCTCTACAGCCGGGGAAGAGAGCCATGACCTGCGGTATCTCAATGACGAGAAGGCATACTCAGCCAGTGGATCACTGCGCTATGTGGAGCCTCTCGGGGACAAGTGGAAACTTACCGCCGCCGCCCAGCTGAATTTCTCCAAGAGTGATATCTCCCGTGACGCCTCGGACATGTCGGGCCACAACGACTTCTATTCGTCACTCTCCAACTCGAGATATATAGCCCAGAACTACGACCTCACGGCCCAGTATACATTCAATGAACGCAGCTTCATCTCCCTCGGCGCCAAGACCAGCGGAATGCTCAACGAGACCTGGTCCCGCAGCTACGGGGTGGCGGCGACAACCGGGGAGGGGGAGTGGAACTGGTTCGTGGCCCCGACGGTGGATTTCCAGTTAAACGGCGACATGCAGCGGGTGTACTTCTCCGTCTACGGCTACAACCGGAGACCGTCATCCGGCAACATGCGCCCCGCACTTGACATATCCAATCCGTCAAGCCTCCGCATCGGCAACATCTATCTGCGCCCGTCGTTCACGACTTCCGTCAGCGGGAGCTGGAGCATCAACAACAGGGAGCGCTTCTCCACCCTGATGCTGTACTGGTTGGGCAATGTTGACTCCTCACCTGTCACTTACGCTCAGTGGTATGACGGGACTGGCACCTTGTACTCAATCCCGGTCAATTCTCGCCGCCCGGGCCTGCTAGGCCAGGTAAACGCCAGCTACACGACTCCGCTCGACAAGGACAAGGCCTGGTCGCTCACCCTCGGCCTGTCCGCCACCTATGCCTCATCGACAGGATACCAGTCCAAGGGGCTGCTTCCCGGGCTGGACAAGGAAGGATTCAACTATTCCACGTTCATGGCTTCTTTCTGGGGCGGCCCGGACGGGGAGCGTTTCTATGGCGGGCAGAGCGGATTCTCGGAGAACAGGACCAGCACTTTCGGACCCAATGCGCGCATAGGTGTCAAGTACACCGGGGAGCGTTTCTCGTTCGGCCTCGACGCCGGGAGCACCGGCCGTACTTCGAGCTATTCGCTATATCCGGAAATAAGCCTCAAGACCTTTGACAATGATATCAATGCCCGCGGCTCCTACACCACGAAGCATGAGTTCGAGTTCAGCACCGACCTCAACTACACTTTCTACAACGGTTACGCCGACGGTTTCGGGGAGCCTGAATGGAGGTGGAACGTCGCGGTGTCCAAGAATATAGGCGCGTTCAGCCTGAGCCTCACGGTGCGTGACATACTCGACAGCGCCCGCAGCCTCTCGCGCAGCGTCAGTTCCAATTATGTGGAGGACAGCTACCGCCTGATCAGCGGGAGGCATGCGATGTTCGGGGTCAAGTGGAATTTCGGCAAGATGAATGCCGCCCACAGCCGCAGGGCACAGGAGGCGGCCTGGGGCATGGCATTCTAGGCTTTTATTGGTAGCTTTGCACAAAAGTCAAGATCATGTTCAAAAAACTTGTGGCCATAGAACCGGTTTCCCTTATTCATTCCGCCGAGAAGAAGCTCCGCGACTACGCGGAACAGGTAGTGCTGTTTGAAGATGTCCCTTCCGACGATGACGAGATTGTCCGCCGTATCGGGGACGCGGATGCCGTACTTCTGAGCTATACTTCGAGGATAGATTCCTATGTCATGGACAAATGCCCGTGCATCAGATATATAGGGATGTGCTGCTCCCTGTATTCGCCGGAGAGCGCCAATGTCGATATACTTCATGCCAACTCGAAGGGGATAAGAGTGACAGGTATCCGCGACTATGGCGACGAGGGCGTCGTGGAGTATGTGGTGAGCGAGCTTGTCCGCTGCCTGCACGGATTCGGGATGGAACCGTGGGAAGGATGTCCGCGCGAGATCACCTCGCTCAAGGCCGGCATAGTCGGGCTCGGGAAGTCTGGCGGCATGATAGCCGACGCGCTGAAGTTTTTCGGGGCGGAGATCTCCTATTTCGCGCGTTCTTCCAAGCCTGCCGCAGAGCGGAAAGGCTACAGTTTCCGTGAACTCGGCGACCTGCTCGGCTGGGCCGATGTAGTGTTCTGCTGTCTCAACAAGAACACCGTTCTCCTCCATGAGGCTGAGTTCAAGAGTCTGGGAGCGGGCAAGATTCTCTTCAACACGGGCCTGTCACCGGCGTGGGATGAGGCCCCGTTCCTCGAATGGCTGTCCTCACCTGTCCCGGGGCGGCGCAACCTGTGCTTCTGCGACACTGCCGGAGCGCTCGGAGGGGAGCGCCTGATGAATGTCCCCGGGGTTCACTGCATGAATGTCTCCACCGGCCGGACCATTCAGGCTTTCGACCGGCTCAGCGCCAAGGTTCTGGACAATATAGCCGCATATCTGGGCTAAGTAATTGTAGGCAAACGAGTTGTCGAATGTATGGCAACTCGTTTTTTAACGATTACTAAAATACAATAGGGGAGACAAGATTCCTCAATACGCGCACCACTGACCATGCCGCAATCTCGGAGGTCCGGCTGTACACGTCAACTGTGGCGTGCACCTGGTCGTTGCGGATCTCTACCCGCTGTGTGTCGCCCTTGAATCCCGGGGTTGAGAGCATCCTGACATGGAGGCTTTCCGGGCCTACCGATGCCCGGGCTGCGGCCACCGTGACATTGACCTTCGTCGGGAAGAGTCTTATCGCCTCGCTTGCCGTGCCTTCAAACACTGTCTTCTGCTCGCGTTGCAGAGAATCGTCGTATACTGGCGTGCCTTTGAGGGCGTCAGGACCTTTCTCGTTGAAGAACCCGGCCGTGGCGTTACCCATGAGGGCGGCTGTCTGCAGGACGTCGAACCCGCCGGTGGCTCCGGATGCGATGTGCACCTTCGCTCCGCCGCGGAGCGCCGCCTGGCGCACCTCCTCATAGAATGCGTCGTCCGCGAATGCCCCTATTGACAGGGTGACGATTGAAATCCCCTTTTCGAGTGCCGGGACGGCGATCCGCTTCATAGCGGCGGGGGAGGCGGCTTCCACTATATAATCCGGATGCAGTTCCAGCATCTCTTCCTCCGATCTGCAGGCCTTGGCGGAAGGACCGCAGAGTTCCGCTGTCCTGAGGGCGCTTTCGAATGTCCTTGAGCAGCAGGCGATGATTTCATATTCAGGGAGGAGTCCGTCCATGGCCGCGCGGGCCACGATGTTGCCGAGTTTTCCGCAACCGTAGATTGCAATGCTGTGTTTCAAAATAGAGTCTTTTTTGGGGTACAAAGGTACTGATTTTTCCCTCAAACTCCGTTTTATTGATTAAATTTGCCTGTTAAACACTCACATGATGAATAAACACTTTTTGATGGCCGCTGTCGCCGCCGTATTGGCGCTTCCGGCCTGCACTGATCAGCAGAGCGCCAATGTCGGAGTACGCACCGGCGCGCTCGACGACTCTTTATGGAAGAATTCAGAATGGATATCGGCCGCTGACGCTCCGGTGGCGACGCACATTGTCACCAATGGCGCGAGCGAAAGGGCCGCTGACGGGGCCAGCTGGTTCCTCAGCGAAGTGACCAACCCCGCGAAGGTCAAGGAGGCCGTATGGATGACGAGCGGACTCGGAGTCTACAGGATTTTCCTCAACGGCCGGGAGGTCGGCGAGGAGATTCTCAAGCCGGGCTTCACGCATTATGAGAAGACCAAACTCTCGTTCACCTACGATATCACTGACGCTTTCCGCAAGGGCAAGGGTGATGTAAACCAGCTCTCCGCGCAGCTGACCCCGGGCTGGTGGGCGGACAAGATAGTCACCCCTAAGCATCACGAGGGGATGGTCGGACGCAAGCCGGCGTTCAGAGGTGTTTTGAGGCTCACATATTCCGACGGTGCCACGGAGGTCTTCGGGACAGACTGCAACGGTTGGAAGGCCGGCGTCGCGGGTCCTGTCACCCACGCCGACATATTCGATGGGGAGGAGTACGATGCACGTATACCTCAGGGCTACCTCACCCCGGAGAAACTTTCCACCCCGGAAGTCAACACCGAGTTCCAGGGCAGCATCGTCCCGTCTGACGGGGCGGAAGTGTACCTTCGACGCGACATCGCACTCGGCTCGCAGTCGGCATACATCTGGCAGGACATCACCGGAGCTGCAGACCGCGAGTACGGCAAGGTCGTGATCACAAGGACTTATGCTCCAGGCGAAGAGATGACTGTGCTCCCCGGGGAGAATCTTGTCATCGACTTCGGACAGAACTGTGCGGGTGTGCCTGAATTCGAGTTCTCAGCAGCCGAGGGAACTGTGCTGACATTCCTCCCGGCAGAGCTGCTCAATGACGGCAACGGCGCCCGGAGCAGAGGCATGGACGGCCCTGAGGGCAGCGTCCACAGGACAAATCTCCGCACTCCGGATACCGGTATGCGCATGGTGTACACCTTCGGCCCGCAGAAGGGCTATGTCACCTACCACCCTCTCTGCACATTCTTCGGCTACCGTTACACCTCTGTGAGCGCTACGGCTGAAGTCAAGATTCGCTCTGTGGAGACGCTTCCGGTAAGCTCCGTCACCGCCGCCATGGAGACGGGACGCATCACCACCGGCAACGAGCTGATCAACAAGCTTATATCCAACACTCTCTGGGGAGAGAGGTCAAACTATCTCTCCGTACCGACCGACTGCCCTCAGCGCAACGAGCGTCTCGGCTGGACCGCGGACACGCAGGTTTTCGCGGAGACGGGCTCGTTCTTCGCTGATACGGACCGTTTCTTCCACAAGTGGACGCGCGACCTGCGCGACACTCAGTCTCCGCTCGGGGCGTTCCCCGGAGTGGCCCCACTCGCGCAATACGGGGCGCGCGACACCGAGATGATGAGGGTCGGCTGGGCCGACGCGGGCGTGATCGTGCCGTGGGTGATCTGGAGGCAGTTCGCCGACCGGGGCATCATCGACGAGAATTGGGATGCCATGGACAAATACATGCGCCATGTCAATGCCAGCAAATATGACCACAAGGCCCTCAGCGCCGAGAACGGCAACTATCAGTGGGGTGACTGGCTCAGCTACGAGCCGCTTGAGAGCAGGGGATTCGGCATCTACGAAAACGGAGATGACAGCAAGAAGGTCCTCCGCAAAGAAGCCGTCGAGTACTGGAACTATCTCGGGGCCTGCTATTGGGCGATGGATGCGCAGATGATGGCAGACATGGCGAAGGCCACATCCCGCCCGGCCGGTGAGTACGAGACGATGGCACAAGAGGCCAGGACCTACCTCAAGTCGCGCTTCCTTGACGGGCAGGGCATGTTCAAGACGAAGATTTTCAACACCATGCAGACTCCGGCGCTATTCGCCCTGAAGAATGCTCTCGTGGAGGGCAAGGCCAGGGAAGATATGATCGCCCGCCTGCGCAAGAACTTCGAGGATCACGGCAACTGCCTGCAGACAGGTTTCCTCGGCACATCCATCCTGATGTCCACCTTGTCTGAGAACGGAATGACGGACATCGCATACGAACTCCTCTTCCAGCGGAAGAATCCAAGCTGGCTGTATTCTGTGGACAACGGCGCCACCACTATCTGGGAGCGCTGGAACAGCTACACGCTCAAAGACGGAATGGGTCCTAAGGACATGAACAGCTTCAACCATTACGCCTACGGCTGCGTATGCGAGTGGCTGTGGAACACGGCGGCCGGCATCGAGGCCGACACTGCGGAGCCGGGATTCCGCCATATCATCATGAGACCGGTTCCTGACCGCCGACTCGGTTATCTGAAGGCCGAATACAAGTCCGCTTCCGGACTTATCACAAGTGAGTGGAAGTATGATGGCGACATCTGGGAGTGGAATTTCACCATCCCTCAGGGTTGCAGCGCAACCGTTTCCCTTCCTGACGGCAGCGCCTCCCGGGAGTATCAGCCAGGAAGCCATTCTGTGCGCATTGAGCTTTAACCGCCATGCGACTCAGAAGTATAGGCGCGCTGATCCTGCTGCTGCTCTCGGGAGCGGCTGTCAGCGCACAGCAGCATAGCCCGAGGTCGGAATACAGATTCGACCAGGGCTGGTCGTTCCGCCTCTGCACTTCCCGAGAGGAGGTGGAGGCTCTTGTCAAATCGCCGGAACGTGGCGAATTCCGCCCGGTACAGATCCCTCATGACTGGAGCGTCGAATTGCCGTTCGACCGCGAGGCGGGCGGATCCGCCGGTTACCTTCCGGGCGGACTCGGGCTGTATGTCAAGGTGTTCACACTCCCGTCGGCTGCCGCTGACGCGGAGATGGTGAGCATCGTCTTCGACGGGGTCTATCACAAGGCCACGGTGTGGCTCAACGGACGCGAACTTGGACGGCATGTCTACGGATACACGGATTTCTCCTTTGACATCACCCGTCACCTTAAGAAGAAGGGCCCGAACAGGCTGGCGGTATTCGTCGATATGGAGCAGCAGTCCCGCTGGTACACCGGCGCCGGCATCTATCGTCATGTGTGGCTGAAGACTTCCGGCCGCCTGCATGTCAGACATAACGGCCTGTGGGTCAAGTCTTCCGCTGACGGGAACGTGGAGGTTTCCACGCAGGTTGACGGAGGCAGGCGCTACAGGTTGGAGCATACGGTGTTCGGACCGGACGGAGCTCTTCTGGCCCGGACCGGCGGAACTTCACTGAAGGTGGAGAACCCTCGGCTCTGGGGCCCGGACTCACCGGTGCTCTATACGCTCAAGACTGTCGTCTATGACCATTCCGGCAAGCCGTCAGACGAGCAGATTACAAAGTTCGGCTTCCGCGAGGCGCGCTTCGAGGCCGCGAGTGGCTTTTGGCTCAACGGCCGGAACATCAAGCTCAAGGGCGTGTGCCTGCATCAGGATGCGGGAAGCCTGGGCGTGGCTGTGCCTGATGAGGTGTGGCTCAGACGCCTCAAGGCTCTCAAGACCATAGGCTGCAATGCCGTGCGCTGTTCCCACAACCCTCCTTCCCCGGAGTTCCTGGACCTGTGCGACTCGTTGGGACTCCTGGTGATAGACGAGGCGTTTGACAAGTGGAAAGCAGGCTACTACAGCGCTTCTTTCGATGAGCACGCCCGCCGGGACATCACGGACATGGTGCTCCGCGACCGCAACCATCCTTCGGTCATTGTCTGGAGCATCGGCAATGAGGTCACAGAGGCCCTCCTTACAAGTGACGAGGGAGTGGAGCGGGCGCGCTTCCTGCATGACATCGTGAAAGCTCTCGACCCGACCCGCCCGACCTTGGTCGCCTGCCAGAGCAAGTTCGCCGACAAGTTCGGAGATGTGACCGATCTCGTCGGGTACAACTACATGGAACCTCGGATGATAGAGGATCATAAGCGTCATCCGGAGAGGAAAATGCTCGTCACGGAGGCTTTCCCGTATTATTCGGGCCTGAGGGCAGACAATGTCCGGGATTTCGTCGAGCTGAATCCGTGGAACTTCGTGGAGGACAATCCTTTCATCGCCGGCTCTTTCGTATGGGCCGGAGTGGATTACCTTGGAGAGTCTGCCCCGTGGCCGGCCAAGGGCTGGTGCGCGTCACCTTTCGACATCACCATGAAAGAGAAGCCTCAGGCGGCCTTCTATCATCCTGCCTGGTCACCTGAGAAGGATTATCTCAAGCTCATGGTGCGTGACAACTGTTTCGACCAGCCGGCAGGCAAGGACCACTGGCAGTATCCGGCTATGGCCGACACGTGGGATCTCCCGTATGTGGATGAGCGTTGCGTCGAGGTCCGCTGCTACACGACCTGCGACTCTGTGAGGTTCTATTTCCCGATGTGGAGCAATCCGCAGATGCCTCTTAAGACCCGTGTCACTGCGGACTATCCTGACCATTGCATCAGAGTTCAGATTCCGTCCGCCCGCGGCAAGGTTCTCGCCGTAGGATTCAAGGGAGGCAGGGAAGTGCTGCGCGACTCGCTTGTCAACCACGGCCCGGTAGCGGGGGTGGAACTCGAAGCTGATCACACTGTCCTTGAGCCTCTCGCCGGGGATTTCAGCCCGCGAGGGGAGACCTGCACCGTGTCGCATATACGCTTTCGCCTTGTGGACAGTCTTGGCCGGCTCCAGCAGATGGAGCCTAAGCGCTTCAGCGTTGAAGTGGAGGGGCCGCTGCGGCTGCTCGGTGTGGAGACCGGGGATCTGCGCAGGGAGATTTCCTGGCGGACCACGGAGATGAACACATATTTCGGTGAGGGACTCATCAGGGTCCAGTCAACACCGGAATGCGGAAGTGCGCGTGTCCTCGTCCATGTGGAAGGGTTCGAGAAGCCGTTTGTCGAGGAGATAGAGGTCATTCCAGTGCGTGAGAGAGGCTATGTGCCCGTGACGGACGGCGGCCGTATCTACTATGAGTCCCGCGGCGAGGGCACACCTGTGATTCTTCTCCACGGCCACACTCTTGACCGGAGGATGTGGGATCCGCAGTTGAAAGACTTCTGCGGACGTTACCGTGTCATCACGGTGGATATGCGCGGATACGGCCGCTCGTCGCACCAGACGGAAGGAGTCCAGTTCACTCATGTGGACGATGTCATCACGGTGATGGATTCTCTTAGTGTGGACCGCGCCCACATAGTGGGGCTGTCTATGGGAGGTTTTGTCACCGGAGACATGGTCGGGATGTATCCTGACAGGATGCTGAGCTGCGTGATGTGCAGCGGAGCGATGAAGTCCGACTACAAAAGTCCTCGGGAGCCGATGGAGCCCCAGGAGATAGAGCGTAAGCGCGCTTCAATCGCCGAAGTTCTCGCCAGGGGAGTGGACAACTGGAAGGCTGAATGGATAGACAGACTGGTACTGAACGGGGGCTCGCATGCCGCCGGCATCAGGCCCGCCATAACGGAGATGGTCACGGACTGGGACGGTTTCCAGCTGACCCATATCGAATCCAGGCTCTATTATGGGCGCGAGGCCTTCGCCGGACTCAAGAGCAGGCGGCCCGCCGTACCTACGATGTATCTCTCCGGAGAGACGGAGCACAAGGGACACATGAAGATGCTGGACTTCCTGCCGGACAGCCGCCAGGTGGAGCTTCCCGACTGCGGACACATGTCCAATATGGAACGGCCGGCGCTATTCAACAAGACGGTCCTTGACTTCCTCGAATACGCTGACTCGAAGCGATAAAGAAATTCCCGGCCTTGCGGTCGGGAATTCTTATTAAATCAGAAGCCTCGCAAGGAGACCCCCTCGTAGTAATCCTGGAATATTAACGGACCCGTAATCGTGCGTTTGGAGGTGTAGACGTATTTGCGGACCGGACGGAACCATTCTGCGTCCACATACATGATCTGTCCGCTATATGACTCCACTATCGGAAGGAACTTTGAGTCTCCGCCTGCACGCGGCCCGGTGACCCAGACCCTCTCGCCCGGAGCATAGATGCGCCAGGTGCTCATTTCCGATTCCGGAACCAGACAGGCATTCCCTGAATAAGATCTTCCGCCTCCTTCGCCCCATGACCTGGCCTGGTACCAGCCGAGCTGATGGGCGTGCGTGCACTTCTCCGTGAGGTCTATGGCCTCTTCGACGGTGCAAGCCCTGTCCGGAGCAATGGTGCTCCCTGCTGCTCCTTCCATGAGACCGAGGGCCTCCATGAATGCCATGGCTTCGGTAGCCCAAGGGGCGATGCTCCCGCAGTCTGAATACTTGTCAAGTCTGGAAGTGAATTCAGTATACGAATATATCTTGCTCTCTTCTATATATCTGAGGGCACGGTAGAGCGTCGCCGCTATTTCCTGACGTGTGACAGGGGAGTCATCCGGGCGGCTTTCGCCTCCGAATACTGTGTCCAGACCGATGATGGAGGACTTGGATGCTCCAGACTTGCCGCGTGACTTACGCGACGGCTTGACTTCGCCTGCGCTAAGCTCCTCGACCAGCCGCACGGCCAGTGAACGGAGCTGCCCGTGGTTCAGAGGGAGGGTGTAGTCATCGCCCAGGATGCTGTCGTCGAGGAGATTGTCATTGAGAGCATAGTTGACGCTGCTCTGGTACTTCTGACTCATCTTGGCATCGGATTTCCTTTTCAGGATGAATGTGCCCGGCTGAGCTGTGGTAGTCAGGAGGGCATCCTCTTCGAATTGACGGGCCTGCTCGGCCATGGCTTTGCGGAACTGCTCATAGCCCGCCTCGTTCCCGCTGCCTTTCCATTCCCCTTTGGAGATGTGCTTCTCACCATAGCCATGCGACTGGCCGCACCAGATGCAGCTGCACCACCACACATGCTGGCCGGCGGCGTTGACCCCGATATAGGCAGCATCATCGGCAAGCGGCTGGTCATACTGGTGAACAGGGACTTCCCAGCTTTGTCTCTTCTGGCTGAAAAGGTGCTTCGGGTCGTGTTCGCACTCGCCGCAGATTCTGCATGAATAGTAGTATTCGGTCCAGCTGTCACATGTCCCGTACCTGTAGATCTTGTCGGCGGCGGCCACCTTGTCGGTAAACTTGTGGTCGGTGCAGATCGGCTTTGCCGACGCCGCTCCGGCTCTCTGCGCGGAGAACACGTCCCCGCTGTAGGTTTTGATAGTGAACAGCGTATGGTAATTCCATGTGGAGCGGCTGAAGATGGCCATCACCTCGTTTCTGGCGGCCTCCGGTATGAAAAGGGTGGCGCGCCGCGCATGGAAGAGCACGCTTGTGTACGGGTAATAGATGTTTTCATCATAATCATCAAAACCCTGCATCGCTTCGAAGATGGCGCGGATGAACTTCACGGCGTCCACCTTGTCGCTTAGCCATACTTCACGGATGTTGTACGTACCCTGTATGGTGTTGTTGACATCGGACGCCACCTGCGAGCAGATGGCCGCATTGCCGGTGTCAACCACGAGTTTCGTGACGAGCATGGTTTTCTGCCCCATGAACTCTCTGTTGTCGATGCCATAGCCATTGGCGTAGAACACCGGATGGTAGTCGTCGTTGATGGTTATCACATCGAGAGGCTTCACATCCGGGCAGGCGGCGTCGGCTTCGGCGATCGAGTATGCTTTCTGCGAGGCGCGATATGAATCCTTGTTGAGCTCGTAGTCGGTCGGCTTGCTCTGGGCCAGATCGCGCTCCGAACCCTTGCCTCCGGCCCCCACAGGCAGGCTCACTTCAATGCTGATGACATATGGCGCGCTGTACTCCACCTTGGCTTTGAGCCCGTTGAGCGTGACGCTGATGCGGGTGCCGTCGATGTAGTATTCGTTGTTCTTGAATACATAGTCGGTCTCATATTTCCCGCTCGGGTCGATCAGGAACTGGAGTCGCACCTTGTAGGTGAATCCGTCCTTGAAGAACATGTCTCCGTCATCGTCCTCCCGGAAATCCCCGATCCAGTCGAGATCATGGACCGTGATCCCGCCAGTGGCGGCAAGGTCACCGAATTCGGTTTTGGCGGAGGTGAACTGGTATTCGCGGGCGTCAAAAAGCGATGTGCCGGGGGCGGGGACGGGGAGGGTCAAATCCACGGACTTTATCTTCGGCTTGCCTTGGGCGAGGCACAGCAGCGGCAGGAGCGCCGCAAGCGTGAGCGTCAGTAATTTTCTCGTCCTCATGGCCTAGTCGGTGTCTACGAATATGAACCCTGCCGGGAAGACATATTCGTTGTTGATGTATTTGACTTCGAGCAGCGGACACTCCATGAATTCATCATAGGTCTCCATGAGGAAGTCCTCTTTGAGGCTGGAGTTGAGCTTGACGGTCTTGAGCGCCTTGCAGCCGGAGAAGCAGAAGCCCTCGAACTCCTTCACGTGGGAGAGGTCAAGTTCGGTGATGCCGCTGTCCCCGAATGCCTGCATGCCGACCTTTGTGACGGTAGGCGGGACATCCAGCCTGGTAAGCTTCTTGCAACCTTGGAACATCGAAGAATAGATTTCTTTGAGATTCTCAGGTAGAATGACTTCAGTGAGGTTGGTGCAGCCCTCGAACATGTCGTAGCTCATCAGTCCGACGCGGCGCGGGAACTTGACGCTTTTCAGACTCGTGCACTTCTGGAAACATCCGTGCAGTTCATCCATCGTGTCGCTTTCAAAAACTACTTTCGTGAGGTTTTTGCATCCGTAGAAGGCTGAACCCTGGATTTTCTCGACCGATGCCGGGATGACGATTTCAGTGATAGGTGTCTCGCGGAAGGCGGCGTTGGAAATCTCGGTCAGAGTGGCCGGGAGCTTTACCGACTTGATGCTTGTGCCCCGAAACAGATCGGCGCGCATCTCCTTGACCGGATATTTCTTGCCGTTGTAGTTGACATAGTCCGGGATCACGATGTCTTTGCCCGCGACGGCCGTCTTGTAGACTTCGGAGATGAAGGCGCGGCCCGCCCGGCCGTTGTTGGTATTGTGGAGCACATAAATTATACCCCCTATGTCCACTGTGGCGCCGGAGGCGTTCTCGTCCACGACTTTGCCGCTCTGGCCCTCCTCCGATGTGCCGATGCTCTTCTTGTCGGGCTGAGGGTCCCAGGCGGTCATCGTGACATTTATTGCATTTTCGTACCCGCCATGCGCGGCGAAATATTTTTTCGTCTCGTCGTTTATGAAGTCGCCCTTCAGGGTGAAGAATGGAGTCAGAGAGGTGCGGATCACGGTCTTGTATTCTCTGGATTCGAGGATGGCGGCAATCTTGCGGTGGATGCCGTTGATGACCCACTGGTAGGTCTCGGAATCGTACTCGCCCTTGGCCTCGTTGTATTGCTCCACCATCCCGTTGAGCGCGTCGGCGCGTGCGATAACTTCACCAATTACATTATCATACCTGCTCATGGCCGGGGTAAGGTTCTTGATATATCCGTCCTCCTTGCACTGGTCAAGCAGAAGATACTCATCAATAAGGCTTTGGTTGTCAAGATCATATATATATGGCAGCTTGTCTACCCAGTCGACCTGCTTCGCGGCCGCCTTCGGCGGCAGCTGCGGCTTCGCCTTCTTGACTCCCCAGGCTGCCTCTATCGGGTAGCCGAGCGGGGCGAAAAGGGCTGTGTGGGTCTCCGGCAGCCTGACAGTGGGGGCCTCGTCCTCTGCGTTTCCGACACCCGGGCCGAGCATGGCTTCATACTGTTTCTCGAGTTCTGCATTCCGGGCGGAACTGTTGCCGGATCTTTTTGCGGTCTTGCCGGTTTTGACCGGGATTTTTTTTGATACTTCCTGTTCTACCTGCTTGCCGACTTTTTCGGCGGCTTTCTTGAGGCTTTCCCTCAGTGACTGCGCCGACGAAGCGGGGCTTGCGGCGATGAGCGCCAGACTGAGGAGAAGAATCGTACGTGAGTTCATTTTTTTATTTTTTTGATATTCGGTTCTCTGTGATGAAGGCCTCGAGGGCTGCCCCGCCATCTATGCTGCGCACGCAGTCCATGATGATGCCGACTTTCTGCGCAGGGACGAGTTTCAGGATATTGGCTGTGCTTTCCTTGACACAGTAGTCTCCGGCGATGCCGCAGATGTCGACATGTTCGCTGGACGTGAGCCAGCGGTACTCGGTGCTGTCGGGTGCGAGGTCTTCGAACGCGCCGTACTGCTCCTTGCCTCTGTCCTGGCCTTTAAAATGGAGTTTGACCGAGTCTCGTGCGAGAAGTCCTGCGAATTCATCGGGGAGTCCCGCCCCCTGGGTGTAGGCCACGCAGTGGGACGGCCATGTGCCGCCCTGCGAAGCGAAGGAACAGTGGTCTCCAGGATGCCAGTCGAGAGTGAAGATAACGGCGTCGTATGCTCCTGCGATGGCGGCGATTCTGGCCGGGAGCGACTCGCTGCCGCTTACATAAAGCGACCCGGACGGGTCGAAGAAATCTCTCTGGACATCCACGACCACAAGAAGCTTTTGTTTCGGATGATTCATATCATCAAAGATAGCGAATACCGACGATTTTGCGCAAAAAAACATCGTAAATTTGCGCCATGCTCCAGATGGTCTTCGCCGGAGCCGCCAACCTGCTCTTCACGGGCATCGCCCCGACAGAATTGCTCCGCACATACCGCCTGAGAAAGGCGGCCGCCATGCTGAGGCGAGGCGGTTATACCATAAGTGAAGTGGCGTATTCCGTGGGATTCTCCACTCCGGGGTATTTCTCGAAATGTTTCAGGGAGATGTTCGGCGTCAACCCTTCAGACTTTTGATGCTTTTGTGAAGGTGCCGATTGCCCGGACAATGTCCGGTATCACCAGGACGGCACTCGTCATCAGGAAGATCCGGCCCCAGTCTGCAGCGGAGAGCGGAGCAACCTCGAAGAAGTTGCCGGCGAGATTGACGATCATGACCTGCCCGGCGAGGATGACTGCCGTGATGAGGAGGAAGCCCCGGCTGAAGCAGTCGGAGAGGCGGCGTCTGCGGCAGATGACTCCGGCAATGTCCGTCAGGAGGCTCCTTCCGGTGTCATAGTAGCGGATATTGAAGAGATTCCAGAACTGTATCATCACGAAGACGGAGAAGAACACGCCGGACTCATATGGGCTGAGATGGGCCTTGGGCCTTGACAGGTCGAAGAAGCCGGTGAAGTATTTCTTTATCTCCGAAAACTCGAACAGATCGCTTACGGCGCTGATGTCGCTGTGCCAGAGGAACTGCCACAGCCCCGAGAGGCAGACGAAAAAGAGCAGGCCCGTGAGCACCATGCGGAGTATCATCTTGCGGCTTATGATGTGGCTGTCAGGGTCGCGCGGCTTCTCGCTCATCACCCTCTTGTCAGGAGGGAGCGAAGAGAGGGCCATGGCCGCGAAAGTATCCATTATGAGGTTGACCCACAACATCTGGGTGACATTGAGCGGAGAGTCCATGCCGGTGAACGCGCCGGCAAGCACCACGAGGCAGGCGCAGATATTGATGGTCATCTGGAAGAGGATGAACCTGCGGATGTTCATATAGAGGGAACGCCCCCAAAGTATGGCCTTGTTGATGCTCGTGAATGAATTGTCGAGGATGGTGATGTCGCTGACCTCTTTGGCCCTGGCTGTGCCGTCGCCCATGGAGAGGCCTACCTGTGCCTTCTTCAGTGCCAGGGCGTCGTTGGTTCCGTCTCCCGTGACGGCGACCACTTCTCCGCACTGCTGGAGCAGTGACACCAGCCGTGCCTTGTCCTCGGGTCTCGCTCTCGAAAGGATTCTGAGATCCGGGAGGAGTTCGAGCACTTCCTCGTCCGGCATGGCCGCGAATTCGGTGCCGGTCATGCAGAGATTCTCACCCTTGCCTGTGAGCCCGAGCTGCCTGCCTATCTCCATCGCCGTGGCGGCCACGTCTCCCGTCACCATTATTACCCTGACCCCGGCCTTCGTGCAGGTTTCTACCGCTACCTTTACATCGTCACGCACCGGATCCGCTATTCCGGTGATGCCGGCCATGACAGGCCTTGTGCTTCCTTCGGGCTGACAGGCGAAAGCGAGTGTGCGCATCGCCTTGGCCTGATACCCGGCCAGTTCGGCCTTGAAAGCCTCCCTTTCGGGAAAGTCCTGCCCGCACATGTCCATGACAATCTCCGGCGCGCCCTTGATGAATCTCACGACGCGTCCGTCCCTGATGTTCCGCGCGGTCGTGCTCATGTATTTGGTCTGGGTGCTGAAAGGCTCCCGCGAGATGATGTCCCATTCTGATCTGAGAATGGCATAGTCGGCGGCGTATTGCGTGGTGATCCATGTCAGAAGCGCCGCTTCTGTGGGGTTGCCGATGCCGGTGGTGGAGCCGTCCGCTTTCTTTGAGAGTTCGGCTGTGGAGTTCACGGCCACACAGTCGAGTATGGTCGCCTCGTCGCAGACGAAATGCGAACGGACGACACTCATTCTGTTCTGCGTGAGAGTGCCGGTCTTGTCGGTGCAGATGACGGTGGCCGCCCCCATAGTCTCACAGGCGTGGAGCTTCCGGACAAGATTGTTCTCTTTCAGCATCTTGCGCATGCTGAGTGCGAGACTGACGGTGACGCTCATCGGAAGGCCTTCAGGGACGGCCACGACAATCAGCGTCACGGCGATCATTATGGAATGCAGGAGGTACTCGACAAAAAACAGGGGAGTGTGCTGCGAAGGATCGACGGCGAGCAGGTAATAGAGGATGCGGCCAATCACGATGAGCCCGGCGATTATGTAGCTGGTACGGGTGAGGATCCTGCCGAGCCGGCCCAGCTGCCTGTTGAGCGGAGTCTCGGTCTCTTCTTCTTCCTGCAGCCGCCTCTCGCCTTTGCCTTCCTCGGTGTCCGGCCCTGTCGCCGTGACTTTATAGTAGCATGAGCCCTCCAGCACGATTGACCCGCGCAGGAGGAAATCCGTGTCGTATGTCTCGTCACCACCGGCACCGGGACCTGCCGCCGCAGATTTATTCGTGTACGGTTCTCCTGTATATGCTGATTCGTCCACCCGGACCATATCCCCGAGGACTATGCGCCCGTCGGCCGGGACTTCGTCTCCTCCCTCCAGTTTGACCAGGTCGCCCGTTACCACGTCACATTTGCGTATGGATACCATCCCCGGCTTCGCTCCCTCCGAAGGGCGGCGTATGACTTTTACGGGCTCCCCGTCCCGGACCTGTTTCCTCACCTCGAACTCGCGGGCGGCCTTGACTTCGAAGATGAAGGCAATCCCGGTGGACAGGAGTATGGCGAGAAGTATGCCCGTCGGCTCGAACAGCAGCCGCATCCCCTGTCCCTGGCAGATCTCGTATGCGGTCACGGCACAGGACAGCACGAGGATGACGCAGAGTATGATGATGAGCGGGTCCTTGAACTTCTCAAGATACAGGGACAGCAGAGAGCGTCTCTCGGGTTCGGGGATGCGGTTTTTCCCGACACCGTCCCGCACTTCGGGTGAGTCGGAAGAGAGACAATGCCGCTCCCAGATATCGTAGTCGTTGGCCATGAGTTGTCTGCACTGAATTTTGCGCAAAAATGGCGGAAATCACTGGAACGGGAGGGCAGAATCCAAACGCTTGGATTTTTAGGCCAGGCCTTTCCAGAACCGGGAAGCGGCCAGAGGCGTCATCTGCGTGCCGTCTTCCTCGATCATGAACATGGAAAGGCCGATTCCCACCTTGTAGGAGCGCGCCTGACGGTCGAATGCGACATTGTACATCTCCCGGTCCGAGAGCTCCCGGATGGCGGAGAATCCCTTGTTTATATAGGTTTTGAGCGAACTGCGGTGCGAGAGTATACTGGATATGTACGACAGGAAGCCGGCACTCTGCTCATCTTTTGTAGAAACGGCCTTGTATATTCGTATTGTGTTGAAGATAAGCCGCTTGTAGCTTGCCCCGTCTGCGAGCAGCCCCGATTCGAAGGCGTCGATGTCGAAGACGCCGTCAGCGGTGAAGCGTCCGGTGTCGACCGTCTCCAGGTAGCGTAGTGCGGAATCGAACTCCTCCTGTGCTATGCCTTCATGTCCATATCTCAGGAGGAGAAGATACAGCGTCCTTGCCTGCGGGGAAGACTCGAACATGATGCGCCTCCCGTCCAGTCCCGGCAGGGTGAAGTTGAACTCCCTGTCGATGCGGACTTCGCTGTTGATCTTGGACTCGGAACTGAAATGCTCGAAGAGCATCTTGTAATACCCGTCATATGGCAGCAGATGTGAGTCGTCTCCGAACAGGGACACGAAAGAGAGGATCCTGTGCTTTACTTCCCGGGAAATGTCCAGACATAAGAAGTCTGTCGTGCCATGAGCCGTGTTGTCGTCGTCCAGAACGACGCTTTCCCTGATCTTCACGAGGAGGAACGCGTCATATGGGAAGAAATCCGGCTCGACGCCGAAGCGCGAAGAGACGACCTTGAAGAAAAGGGCGGAATCGAACGAGGTGAGTGCCTCCTTGAGGCTTTCCAACTTGAGCAGGTCGCCGGCCGGCATCAGGTAGCTTATGGATTTCTTGAGCAGGCCGAACTTGTCAGTGGAACCCTTGCCGGCGAGTCCGAGATCCCTCAGGACATCCGGCAAGTAGAACAGCGTCAGCCCGATGTCGCCGAAGGCCTTGGCGATGAGCAGATTGTCATAGCGGTCATCCAGCACTTTGCGGGACTCTTCGGAGAAGCGCTTCTCCAGATAGAGTATCTGCCTATCAGAGATGTCCGCGTCGATATCCTGGACGGAAAGTACGGAAAACCATTCCCTCGACTCCGGAGCGCACGACATGATGACGGCCGCATAAAGCAGATTCTCTTCCGGATCAATGTCGCTGTCGCTTCTCATGATCGAGTCGAATATCCCCATGGCGGCATCGACGGCAGGGGCGTCCATCCCCCTCACTGCGGCGACCGAGTCGGCCAGGGTCGCATAATGGATGAGGTCCAACTCCTCCTGCGTGAGCCCAAGGCCCCGCTGCAGACTGTCGAGAATCGAAATCTCCTTGCTGTGGATTCTGTTGTCCGCCTTGACCAGTTCAATGGCGATCTTGATGACGGACCGCTTCTGGACCGGGGTGCAGCGGGCCAGGCCGGAGAGACCCATATTCATGTCGATGCTCTTCATAAACACAAAAATAGAACTAAAATCGCTAAATTTATCCAACCTTTCAGGCACTTTTTGCGTTATAGGTATGAGTCCGTCCAGTGACGGACTGTAATGAACTTATAAAAGCTTGTAAAAATGAATGATTTTGTAGAGATTTTGATCCCCTTGGGAGTATGCGTGGCGTTGCCGGTGCTGATTGTCTGGCTTGTCGGCCGCGTGCAGCAGAATGAGACGAACCGCAAGGCGGACATCATGTTGAAGGCCATAGAGAGCGGGGCTACCGTTGACACGGACCTGTTCAGAAGCCAGGGCGGCAAGACGCTCAAGGAGCGGCTTCTGGGGAGGCTGGTCGCCGCCTGTGTGACAAGTCTGCTCGGTGTCGCATTCATCGTCCTGACGGTTGTGTTCACACATCTCTCAAGGTTCAAGTTTGACAACGGCCCGCAGCCATTCCTGCTGATAATCGGCGGCGTGCTGCTTGCCGTCGGCATCTCGCTTTTTGTCGTCTATTTCGCCGGTAAGAAGATGTTGGCCAAGGAGATCGAGGCTGAGGAGAAACGTCTTATTGAAGGCAAGTAACCAATGACCCGGGAACGGTTCATCTCCGAGACGAGGGCGTGTCAGGGGCAGCTGCGGCGGTTCCTGACATCGCTGTGCGCTGATGCCGCTCTCGCGGATGACATCGCGCAGGAGGCGCTGGTCCGCGCCTATGTGATGTCCGGCCGTTTCTCGGGGAACTTCAAGGCATGGCTTTTCAGAATAGCCTACAACTGCTTTATTGATAATTTGAGAAGGGTTCCGCCGCCGGCGCTGGACATGGACTCTCCGGCCGTGAGGCATATCGCCGGCGGCGAAGAGACGGACGCCGCATTCCGGCACGAGGACCTGAAGCGGGCTCTCGCGAGAATCCCTGAGAAGGAAAGGACTGCCATCGTGCTGCATTATTTTGAAGACCTGCCGGTGAAGGAAGTAGCCTCTGTCATGGGAATCCCGGCCGGAACCGTCAAGTATTATCTCTCGGTGGGACGCGACCACCTCAAAAAACACATACACTTATGAAGGACATCGAACAGTATCTTCGTGAAAACAGACCGGAAACGCCCGTGGAAGGGCAATTCCTGATCGAAACCAATGCGCGGCTGAGCAAGGTGGAAGGTATCAGACGGAGCGTCGAGGAGGAGCGCCGGAGGGGCAGGGCGGCGCTGATTGTCGCGCTGGCAGCGGGGCTTGTCGTGGGCTGCCTGGCCACGCTCTTCGTGTTGTTCTGCCCGGTCCCGTCCATCGAGCTGGAACGCTCCGCCGTCATCAAAGCGGCGGCGGCTCTCCGGGAGTGGTGGTTCCTGCCGGCGGGGCTTATCGCCGTGTGCGCGCTGTCTCTGGGCATCGTCTTCGTCACACGAAAAAGGGAAGTGCTGTAGTTTCGGATGTTTTGTTTATGATTTGTTTATGATTTTTTTAAACTTACCTTTGTCAGAGATAAAATAACACTGTTTTCGAACTGATAATAACAATTCATCATGAACGAAGAGAAATTCAGAATTGAATCTGATCTTCTTGGAGAACTTCAGGTTCCGCTTGAAGCCTATTACGGTGTCCAGACACAGCGGGCTCTCAACAACTATAAGATTTCCAACACCCGGATGTGCGACTATCCGGAGTATGTCATTGCGATGGCCTGCATCAAACTTGCCGCCGCGCAGACGAACAAGGAGCTCGGGGCCATGGACCCCAAGATAGCCGACGCGATTGTCGAGGCCTGCCGCGAGATCATAGACGGGAAGCTCCATGACCAGTTCCCTGTGGACATGATGCAGGGCGGCGCCGGAACCTCAGTGAACATGAACGCCAACGAGGTGATCGCCAACAGGGCCCTTGAGATTATGGGGCACAAGAAGGGCGAGTATCAGTACTGCTCTCCAAACGATCATGTGAACTGCGCCCAGTCGACCAACGACGCATATCCGTCAGCTTTCCGCTATGCATTCATCAGGATGAACAGGAGCCTTGAGAAGAGCCTCAAGGACCTCATCGAGGCATTCAAGGCGAAGGGCGAGGAGTTCAAGGACGTGATCAAGATGGGGCGCACCCAACTTCAGGACGCCGTGCCTATGACTTCCGGACAGGAATTCCGCGCCTACGCGACCAACCTCGAGGAAGAGGTGCTCAATCTTGAAAGGAATGTGAACCTCCTCTACGAAATCAACATGGGCGGCACCGCCATCGGAACAGGTCTGAACGCGAAACCGGGCTTCGCTGAACTGTGCGCCAAGAAGATGACCGAACTCACGGGCGAGAAGTTCATCGCGGCGCCGGATCTCGTGGAGGCGACTCCGGATACAGGGGCGTATGTAAGCTATTCCGGCGCGCTGAAAAGACTGGCCGTGAAGCTTTCCAAGATTTGCAACGACCTCAGGCTCATGGCCTCCGGTCCGCGCTGCGGCCTCAAGGAAATCAATCTTCCTCCTATGGCGCCGGGCTCCTCCATCATGCCTGGAAAGGTCAATCCTGTCATCCCTGAGGTGACCAACCAGGTGTGCTTCAAGGTTATAGGTAACGACACGACCGTATCATTCGCCGCCGAGGCCGGTCAGCTCCAGTTGAATGTCATGGAGCCTGTCATAGCCGAGTCCATCATGGAGAGTATCACATGGCTGACCAATGCGATGAACACGCTTCGCGAGAAGTGCATCAATGGCATCACGGTCAACAAGGAGCGCTGCTATGACATGGTCAAGAACAGCATCGGTATCGTGACGGCCCTGAACCCGATGATTGGCTACAAGGCCAGCACCAAGGTCGCCAAGGAAGCTCTCGAGACCAACCGCTCGGTGTACGATATTGTCCTCGAGAAGGGCATGCTCACGAAGGACGAGCTTGACAAGGCTCTTGACCCGAAGAATATGATAGGATAATCACTTGATTATTATACTTGTATGGCCGGCTGACGGATTATCGTCGCCGGCCTTTTTTCATTTGGCGTTCCGGCTGTTGGAGATGAAGCGGCAGGCGGCGAAGAGCAGCATGGGGCCGAGGCCGGAGTAGAAAGACGCTATGAACTCGGCCGGAATCCCGGGTATGAACTTGAGGGAAATGCCAAGGCACAGCATGAATACTATCAGAATCCACCCGCTGAGAGGAAACGCCCGCCAGGGAGCGGTTTTCCGGGCTTGGGCCGCAATATGCGCCGAATACTTGTCCACGGCCTTCCGGAACATGAGGAAAAAGCCCGTGAGGACGAGAGCGGTTATGAGCATCAGCCACCAGAGTTTCTCGGGCGGCATCGTCAGGTACGCTTCGACGCCCTTGATGGTGATGATTACTCCCGGGGTGCCCCACAGGGCTGCGGCGATGTAGTAGAGTGCGGTTCTGTTCATATCAATCATATATGTGTCTCTCCGGATACCGGCCGTATCCGTATTTTGCCCAAATATAATCGAATTATTCCTGATGGCGGTGCCTGTGGAGACAGTGAGTTCGTCCATATTTGTACTTTGTTTGATTCTTCTTATTTTTGGCATATGACAGGTTCAATGCTCAAAAAACTCTTCGCGGCTGCGGCACTGCTGCTGGCTGCAACTTTACTTTCACCCGCGCAGACCGGTACCTGGTCCGGGGAGCTGGATGTCCAAGGCACCCGGCTGCCGATCGTGTTCCATCTTGACGAGGAGAATCCCACGGTGGATTCGCCGGCCCAGGGTGCGAGGGGGATTCCGGTAGAGGTCACGCGGACATCATTCGGCGGTGTCACCATCAAGGTCCCCTCCATCGGGGCTACGTATGAGGGGCTATGGATGATAAAGCAGATTGTCGGGACCTTCAGACAAATGGGCACTTCTCTACCCCTTACCCTCACTCCGGGCGAAGAGAAACTCAACCGGCCGCAGACCCCGAAAGGGCCGTTCCCTTATGCGCAGGAGGAGGTTTCTTTTAGCAACGGGGACGCTGTCCTCATAGGTACCTTAACTCTGCCGGAAGGATACACCCGCAATACGCCTGTGCTGATCATGGTCACCGGCAGCGGTCTCCAGAACAGGGATGAGGAATTCTTTGAGCACAAGCCTTTTGCCGTAATCGCCGATGCGTTGGCACGCTCCGGGATCGCCACGCTTCGCTACGATGACCGTGGCTTTGGCGAGTCCACGGGGGATGTGGTCAACTGCACCACAGAGGACCTCAAGAACGATGCTCTTGCCGGTATCCGGCTACTCAGAGAGCGTTTTGATAAAGTGGGCGTCATCGGCCACAGCGAAGGCGGCACCATCGCGCTGATGCTGGCCGCCGAGGCAAAGGCCGATTTTGTCGTCTCGCTGGCTGGAATGGTCGTCTCAGGCAAGGAAACTCTGTTGTGGCAGAACCGCGTCGCGCTCACGGCCACCGGCGTTCCCGCAGAGACGGTAGATGTCTACTGTAAGGCCCTTAGCGAAGTCTTCGACGCCTGCATGGCGGGGGAGCCTCTTCCGTCCGTCGGCGGGTATGGGCTGACTGCCGCTTTGGCTCAGAATCTTGCCGCGGTGTCGGCGCAACTCCAGACTCCCTACTTGAAGTATTTCATCGCGTTGGACATCCGTCCTCTGCTGGGGCGCATAAGCTGCCCTGTCCTGGCCTTTAACGGTACAAAAGATATGCAAGTCGAGCCCTGGAGCAATCTGGGCGCGCTCCGCGACGGTCTGCCGGACAATGCCAGGAAGCAAGTGGAAGCGATAGAAGGCGTGAATCATTTGTTTCAGCATTGCCGGACGGGCATGGTGGACGAATATCGGGAGATCGAGGAGACAATCGCGCCGGAAGTACTGGATAAGATGGTGCGGTGGCTTCTATGCTGTGAATGACCGGGCTAAAGCTTTCTCATATCCGGGAATTTCACCATGAAGACAGATTATATTTGGCGCTACGAGTCGCCTCTCGGCGGGATTACCCTCGGGAGTGACGGCGAAGCCCTTACGGGGCTTTGGTTCAACGGCCAGAAGTACTTCGCCGATACGATGAAAGGGACAGGCAAAGAAAAGTGTCTTCCCGTATTTGCCGAGGCATGTGGCTGGCTGGACATTTACTTCAGTGGCAGGAATCCGGGATTCACCCCTCCTTTGGCTATTAGGGCCACGCCCTTCAGGAAGGCCGTCTGGGAAATCCTGCTCACCATACCATACGGGAAGACCATGACTTATGGCGAAATCGCGAAACGGATTGCGCCGCGGATGTCAGCCCAGGCTGTCGGAGGCGCTGCAGGCCACAATCCCATCTCACTCATCATCCCCTGCCACAGGGTAGTGGGGGCGGACAGCCGCCTCACCGGCTATGCTGGGGGCATAGACAGGAAACTGGAACTGCTCAGATTGGAGGGCATTTTATGAATGGCCGCAGTTCCTTGAATTCCATTATGTCAAGCATTGAGAACAGGACTCCGTCAATACACGAACTCCAGCTTTGATGAAAATGTCCATAAAACCAATGTTCAAGCGGATGGTTATTGACTTTCAGATATTCGAAAATTTGATCCATTGTCCTTCGTTCGTTGTCGCAATCGGCAAGGAGGCCCGAGTCGCGTGCTGCCCATTCCGATAGTCCGTCTTTTGAAATCAGTTCGCAGAATGATGGGGAAGTGTGCGTAACGACCGTGTCAATCTTGAACCTTTGCCCGATATTTCTCAAGGCTTCTTCGTCAAAAATCGGCTTCTCGCCTTCCCAATATGAAGCGGCACCGGAAGTCGAATGCCTGGAATCATGTTCTATCCTATATGTGCGGTCAATGCTGACGGCTCCACCAACACATAATATGTTGTGGCCACAGGCTTGGACGACACTGTAATCAGGAACCGTGCGGAACCTTTGGTGGGATATCTTTTCTTCGCTGAAAAATGACGGACTATCGTGGTTGCCGCGCATCATCACAATCCAATTATTGGATTTGCTCAGTCTTGAGGAGTTCCGATTGAACAACTGTTCGTAATATCCAAGCTTCTCGAATCCGAATCCGCAGTCTCCGGCAACGATGAGTAGCGTGTCCGTAAGCTGGTATTGGATGCACAGCTTGTATATCAGAGAATTGAATTCTCCGTGAATGTCTCCGCAGATGATAATGTTCTTGGCCTCCGGAAATGTATATGTATGGAGAGTATTCATCAATGATTCAGATTGTTCCAATGAGGCAGAGTCTTTCTTGCAGGTATGTGACAACCTCTGAGATTTGGCCTGCATGGTCGATAACTGCGTGCATCTTTTCTGCAACGACTGTTTCAAGTGAGCAGGCGAGAATGTTGGCGGTGCCCCGGCCATAGGCCGACAGTCCCGCTCCCATGTCAAGAGTGATTGAAGCATATATTCTCACTCGGACAAGGCATCTGCAATCATTTGCTTCTCCCGCGAACCCGCTGTACTCAATCTCAAAAGCGGCAAGCCAATGGCAGAGAGTACAGAATCCTTTATTATATCACGTCGTCCCTGGGCTGAGTTTGATTTGTGATATTGCGTTCCATCGACCTCTATGGCCAGTTTTGCCTTGTGCGTAACGGTATCATAGAGCAGAAAGTCGACGTGTGTCCATGAGTGCGATGCATAAGCGCGTTGCCCTGGCGTCAGATTGGAGGATGACATCACCAAATGACGGAGAGGATAATGCATCAGAATGCCCAGATGCTGAAATCCATTCTCTCTGATGGCGTCGGAAATGGCCCAATATGCCAGATTCTCTGAGTCGTATTCAGACACCCGCCGGTGGGTCTTGTAGAAGTCGAGCAGTTCCCGGGTATATTCCTCATAAAGCAGATCGAAAACAGAAGAAATTTCGCTTTGCTCTATGCGGCCTTGATAATATTCAATGTAGTCGATCAGGTCGCGGATATTGGAATCCGGCTGCTCATCGGCAGAAACGACCAGCGTAAATTGTTTTTTTGCCCTTGACACGGCGACATTCAGCAGATGCGGGTCGTCAGTGAACTCCTGAACTTGATTGTCTACCGTGGAGAGGACAATGGCATCATCCTCGCGCCCTTGAAACTTATGGACTGTAGCCGCCACATAGCCGCGACCAGATGCCTGCAAAGCGGTGTTGAGAGCATTCACCTGATTGTTGTACGGGGCGATAATTCCAATGTCAGTAAACTGCTCCTCCAATGTCGGCAGAATCTCCCTGGTTATAGTTTCCACCTGGCGGATATTGACCGTGCCGCGCGCATGGTTGCCTTTTACAGTTCTGACAACGCGGACAGGAGTAAACTCACCTTCGCTTTTCTTCATCGGAATCAGATCGCCGTTGTAGAACTGCTTGCTGCAGAAGCCAATAATGAGAGGATCACAGCGATAATGCTCTCTCAGCATTATCTGCGGAATCTTCGGATACAAGGCGCAGAGGGATGACAGGAAGCTATTCGTAGAGTACCTGTAACCCTCAGCGATGCCGTACTTGGCGAAGATGGCGCTGACAATCTCTTCCGTATGGTTGTCCACGACGTTCGGCAATTGCTTGAGGTCACCGACAATGACAGCGTTTTGCGCACAGCTCAGAGCCAACGCGCCTGCGGCGATGTCTACCTGCGACGCCTCGTCCATAATCAGGTAGTCGAACTTGCAGACGTGATTTATGTTGGATGTGGCTGAGAATGTCGTACTGAGAATGACTGGATATTCCCGCAGGAAGTCCTTTGACTTCAAGTATATTTCATCGGCGGCAAAAACCATCCTTGCCTTTGTGGAATCATACTTCCTGGACAGATGGTCCTTGAGGACGAGCATGGAGATCTCACGCAAACGATCATTCTTCGCGTCAGCGCCCTCCACAAAAAGTGAGTATTGCTTGCGCTGCCTCTCCATCTCTGTGATTCTGGCAGTAATGAACAGGTATTGAAGTTCATCCGGAGCATCTTCCGTGGCAGGGAGCTTATGATAGCGCAACCTGAAACGCGTCCACCAGGACAGACGATGCTTCCGTTCCATTTCCCGACTCGTGAGCAGGAAATATTTCTCGAGGGTTTCAGTGGACCAGTTTCGCACGGCTTCGACCTTTTTAGGGAACTGCAGGACCTGCCGTTTATACTCTGCAAGCCGCTCGGTGCAAAGAGCAAGTTTCTCCTGGCACTCATACAGCTCCTGCATCTCACGGGACAGGGCGATTGCTTCCTGGCGAAGCGTCTTTGCGTTGCTCAATTTCCAAGAGGAGATATCCGGGAACGCACCGGTCTGGGCTTCCACGAATTCTTTTTTGTTGCTGGCCCGGCCCAACTGGGCACAAAGAAAATCAAGTCCGCTTGCCTCCAGCTTCTCTTTCACATTCTCTACGGCGGAGTTGTTGTTCGACACAATCTCCATTGTCCTGCCGTCGAGCAGGGGGTTTGCCATGATATTGAGAATCGTTTGTGTCTTGCCGGTTCCCGGAGGCCCTTGAATGACGCTTATTCTATTCTCAAGTGCGTTTCTTACGGCCTTATACTGGCTTCTATTGCATCCGAACGGGAAGATGGGCGCGCTCTGTCCAGTTGTGGGGGCAACATATGTCTCGACATTGAGGTAGGCTTCCAGCAGGGAGTTTTTGGCCACAAACTCCATCTTGGCATATTTGTCGGCCAGGCTTACCGTTTTGTCGTCATCCATGTGGATGACGTTGTATTTGGCAACCTCATTCAGGTACTCCCATACATTGATTGACCGGTGGTCGTCTATGTGTTCTTCTACGTCCATATAGTCGACAGGATAATTCTTGCCGGCCCCGTTTTCGAAGATGATGCGGTATGCATTATTCTCTCGCCCCTCGAACACACGCACTCCCAGAACATGGAAGAACACCTCTCCATCCGTCTTGCGTGTTATGCGGAACGGTGGCTCAAGTTGTCGGGTGAACTCAGCCACATCCACATTTGACGGATTGTAAAACAGATAGTTGTCGCCTTTCTTGAATTGCACGTAAAACTGCCCTCGCCGGTCATCAAAGCCAAACGACCTGATATCATCGCGGAGTTTGAATTCTCCTGATTTATCTTTGAGGAATATGATCTGCTTGATTTGTGGCATCTTTGACGTCTCCTTATTCCCGGCATATCACCGCTTAGCGGTACGATATAGAATAAAAAGTCCCGCCTGTCCATGCATTCTTAAGAGGCTAGGCGAGTCCTTGTGATGTAAAGATACAGAATTTTTAGTTCTCTCAAAAGTTTTTCAAAGAATCATCAGTTCGTCATGCCCCGCCAGAACCGCCATGCCAGTCCAGTCCGCGACGAGCCGTGATTGCATGAACCACGGTCAACTGGATTTGACTGCTTTCCCGTACACTTCCGCATCGTATGAAAAATGCCGGCGAAACATTGCTACAGTTGCGGATAATGTTTATTTTTGTGGCAAATGTCGGACCAAATATGAATAAAAAGCTTTTTTTTCTCCTACTTTTTCTAAGTACTGCGAATCTCATCTCGTGTAACAAGAATAATCCAGATAAAGATACAGATAACGGAGACACATCGCTCTGGGTCGCACTTTATGATGGAGAATATAGTTCTACCGAGTTTAAAGACGATAAGTGCTACATATACAGAGACGGTAATCTTCAGTATACATGCCCTTCTTCATCAGTAGTAGTTCGTAAAGGGACAGAGTTCAGACTGCAGGATGAGATTAGCCGGGATCTGATTATCCGGATGCTCGGGACGAAGTACGGGGCCAACAAGAGCGTGCAGAATGTTCAGATTAACGTGACTGCGCAGATGCTGGAGTGCGAACTGATAAAGCGGGATAAGATGGGCGTGTATGCCTATGCTGAGCCGCAGAAGCCGATGCACAAGGTGACATACGAGCTTTGGCGGGAGAGTTACTTCGTGAATGAACCTCTGGCAAACAGGGAGGATACGGACAGCGTGTTGTTCGAGCCGTATTTTAGATACCTAAAAATAGTTTAACTAAATATTTATTCTGTCATATGTTTAAGTTATTCAGGAGGCCTATCGTCATAGGAAAACAGTATACCATCGCTGATTTAAACACGCCAGAAAATGCTTTGTCTGCAATTGATGTGAAGCAAAGGATTCCGATACTTCTAATTGATGATGAGGGGTTTTCGTATAAGGAACAACTCAGGGATGAGAATTATAATTTGACATGCCTCCCTCGTATTGATGATTTGAATGCAGTTGCAGCATACCCAATCGTTATATGTGATATTAGAGGTGTAGGGACTAATTTTGATAAAGAAAAAGAAGGAGCATTTGTAGTTCGTGAATTGAAAAAGAAATATCCTTTCAAACAGTATGCTGTTTATTCCGGTTCCCTTTATTCTTTAGAATCATTCGAGGATGACCTAAAAGGAATTGAAAGAATAAAGAAAGATCCCGATATTGAAATGTGGAGAACGTATTTCGACGAATTGATAAGGAGAGTAATTGATCCAAAAGAGAACTGGAAGACTATCCGAGATTATTTGATTAAAAAGGATGTTCCTCTCAAAGATATTGCATTGCTTGAAAGTAATTATGTTGATATCCTGAATAATAGACCAGAAGATATGAAGAACTTCCCGGAAAAGAAGACTTTCCCTAATATAGGCCAGGATGTAAGAGCTGTTATTCAAAGTATGATAGCGGGAGGTATATTACATGTTCTTGGAATATGAAAAGCAGAAAGGACAAACGGCCTAAGGTGTACTACAGTATACCCAAGCCTAAGGATCAAGAAAAATATTTCCAGACGCGCAAAGAAGAACTTGATAGGCAAGGTGAACGCCTACGTGAAATTGAGGAGCAATTTGCTGTCAATAAGAACCTTCTTGATGACACCTTGCACGAGATCCGGAAAATCAATAACCAAATAAAGGCAAATACTCTTGAGATCTCGACTACGTTGGACAAGCTTTCCATTGAAGATGATGGAATTGACAAACATATTCATAACACATTAAAAACGCTTGAAGGGAATACTTCATTGCTTTCTATAAGGATGGACGCATATGATCTGGCTCTTAATTCAGCTTCAAGTGGCTCCGAGATTGAAGCGGATATTGGTGTATACAATAAGGTTGAAAAAGTATATAAATGTCTGTATTCCAATAAAAAATCGAATGACCTTTCCGTTCACCTTCGCGGCAACACAGAGAGAAAATATCGTTTACGAAACTCCATAGAGTTAGCATTCTTCATAATAATTGAAAACGCTATTAAATACTCTCCTTATGGGTCCGATATATTCATAACTTTTATTGAAGATGGTGCGAACTTACATGTTGAGTTTGAGAATTTAGCGATATGTCCAAAGTTAGAAGAATTACCGCATCTAACCGATAGAGGTTTTCGTTCAAAAGGGGCTCGAGAGTTACGAGGTGTTAAAGGTAATGGGCTTGGCCTATTTTTACTGAAGAGTATTTGTGAATCTAATAAGGTCGAATATAAGTTTACAATAAAGGATAACTCAAAATCCATCGATGGTAAAACCTATGGTACGTTCTGCGTTGTACTAACATTCTTTAGATAGCGTTTGTCTAGTTTTCAAAGTCGTATTCATGCATTAGGGAACCGGACAGTTCGTCCGATTCCCTAATGCATGAATAACCAATTAGTCTTTTCCTGTTTTCCGCAATGGGACACCCATTTCAGCAATTAGCTGAGATGATATT
>ENA-OUQF01000386-OUQF01000386.1-human-gut-metagenome-genome-assembly--contig:-NODE-386-length-35177-cov-9.643357_pt1 | contig 35177 bp, 32 predicted proteins | sample MGYA00237947_ERZ548826 | MGnify/ENA primary metagenome ERZ548826 (study PRJEB26490, sample SAMN05194701) | human gut metagenome | biome: terrestrial biome; feature: human-associated habitat; material... | reverse complement strand
CAACTTTATTTATATCATCCCTTTGAAATTCTCTAATCATAACGGTGACTCTCCATAAACTTGAATTTAAATCCAGTGCGCTGACCGATACGGTGCTGTGGAATTGAAATGATGCCGGTGACAAACGAGCACGCAAGAACAGGGACGAGGAACAGGAAGATCTGATTCCAGTTGAATTCATGCAGGATGACGCCGCCGTAAGTCGGAGCGATTGCCGGTGCGAAGCAGGTGGTCATCGTGGACACGCCCACCATGAAGCCGCGCCTTCGAGCGGCACGTGTTCCAGGATGATGTGCATCGCAAGCGGCAGGGCCATCCCCGTGCCGACGCCCTGCAGCGGTCGTCCGGCTGACCATTCGTCCCAGCTACATCTAAAAAACTCTCACTTGGCAAGTCAAGCCTGCCGGCGTTCGAGCAGTCCTGGTGCTCGAGGGCTAACCGCTCGGCTTCACACCTTATATAACCGGGTTACACCTTATCCCATATGCTTTCTGAAGAATTCCACCTCGTCCTCATTGCATTGCCTTGCGGTTTCGTCCTTCTGGTTCATCAGGAAGACGTGCGGCTGAGGGTTGTCCTTGTCGCCGTATGATCTGCAGACGTGCTCAACGCCGCGGGCGGTCAGGAAGCCGGCAAGCTTGATGGTCTGGTCGTGGATGAAGTCCTCATTGGCCGTTGAGAGGTAGCAGGGCAGGAAGTCTTCCGTGATGTAGTCCTCAGCTGAAATTCTCCTTCTGTCCTTCTCAACAATGTCCTTCGGGAAGTATGCATCCAGCTCGCCGGCAATCATGCCGGGGTCCAAGAGGAAGAACGCACCGCTGTTCAGGGCAGCGGCTCTGAATTTCAAATCAACGGGCTCGTAGCCGAACAGGCTGCGGTATTCGGGGTTGGTCAGAATTGCGATGTACTGCTCTGCCATCTGACCGCCGGCCGAATCGCCGGCGATGAAGACATTGTTCCTGTCGAGGCCGTACTCGTCAGCGTGGTCGCTGACCCAGTGCATGTAGCGGTCGACGTCGTCAAGTTCGCCCGGGAACACCACTTCCGGAGCGAGGCGGTAGTTCGGGTTGACGAAGGCAAAGCCGTGCGCAGCCAGGTTCAGTCCGTAGAACTGGTATGTCTCCTTCGTTCCGTAGCAGTAGCCGCCGCCATGAACGTTGATGATGACGGGAATCTTGCCTTCCACGTTCTCCGGCAGATACAGGTCAAGCAGGTGCCACTTCGGGTCAGGACCGTAGCTCAGGTCATCGATTCTCCTTACGCCGGGAACCTCGCGTGGCAGTCCGGCATCGCGCGCATCGTCGCTCTTCTTCCACATGCGCCTCATTTCAAGTACTTCTTCCATTGTATCAGTCATGTTAATTCCTCCTAAGAAGATTTCGCAGGGCATCTTCTACCCCGCCGCCCTTCATTGTATGCGATTTCATTTTTGAGGTCAACTGTAAAATGCAGAGCTTTGAATCAGCTGTTATCTCTGGCATACACAAAAAGACTGGTCCGGCACGATGCCGTCACACAGCAGGCCACACAACGGCAACCCGATGAAGACCGTCACCCCGATTCTCCTCGTCCTCGGAATCACCATCAGCACCACCGTGACCAGCAGCCAGAACACTCCGCCCGTGATGAAGCACATGAACCAGTCCAGCACCGGATTATGCAGCCTCTGAATCGCATCGAGAATTCTCAGTTCCATTTTCTCACCCCACATTCAATACCACCGGTATACCATCTCCCTGCCCCCTCCGATCCCCATTCCGTCCGCGCCCGTTTTCCCCATTTCCGGAAATGAAGGGCTCCGGTCCCTGAATGGTTCCCCCTGACCTCCATTCAGTGCTACAATGACATCAGATACATTCACCCGGGAAGTGACCGAAATGACAAACGAAGCAGAAATATCGCTGCTGAAGAAGAAGAGGAGAAAGCTTGAAAAAAGAATCGACGAACAGGAAAGCTTCATCAGAAACTTCGCCCAACTCCTTGAAGAAGGAGAAGACAACCTGGCCAGGGTTCAGCCGTACCTCGCCCTGGACGAATACGACCGGAAAAACTACACCTTCACCGGCTGCGGTGACTTCGACGGTCTCCACTTCAACTGGCAGGACGTGTTCCAGAAGATGATTGACGACGGCAGCATGCCGGACTACCAGGGGATGCACGACGAGGACTTCACCTTCAGACTGTACATCGACGACGGCACCCGCTTCAACGTCAGAATGCCGTACTTCTACTCACACGAGGAATTTCTCAGGGACTTCCGCTCATTCGAGCACGCCTTCGAGGAATACGACCTGAAAAGACACCTGCCGGAACTGCGCAGAAAGGAAGAAGAAGAACGAAGGAAGGCGCAGCAGAAGGCCCTGCAGGAAGAACTGGAAGCAAGAAAGCGCGAAGAAAACAAGTCATTCAGGGAGCGCCTGGCAGAATTCATGGCAACTCCCATCAGCAGTGAAGCCACCGAAAGATTCGGCGACTTCCTGATCATTGCGGGTCTCTTACCACTGATCTTCCTGGAAGGCGGCCATGAAGGAGGCTACCTGAGGATTTTTATGATGTCCCTCGTCTTCATCGCCGCATTCATCGCCCTGGCATATATCTTCAATGTTTCAGTTGAAACATTGGCGACCGTACTGTTCACCTTCTTCGTCACTCTGCTGATCATCGGCTTCCTGATCAAGTTCTTCTCCGGCTTCGTCGCCGATCCACCGGAGAAAACTGAAAAGCCGTCCTCCCCCGCACCTCCGATGCCAGAAGAAGAATACAGAAGCCACACCGACACCCTGAGCGGCAATTCGTCTCATCCCGTAATCTCCGACGAAACCGTCCTCTCCTACTACGACTACTACATCGAGGGCATTGCCTCCCGCCTTCCCGGAAGAATCGCCGAGATCAAGGCCGCCCTTGCCGGCTACAGGAGCAGACGTGACGAGCTCCAGGCAAGGCTAGACAAGGTAACTGAGCAGCTGAGGGAGCTGGGGGAGGATTGGGAAGATGATGAGTAAGGAAGAATGGCAAGCTCAGTGACCAGCCCCTATGATTTTGCTGAAAAAAGCTTTTAATGACATTCGGGCGAAAATCACGGGGCTTCAGTTATTGGATGAATGTCCCCGGCTTGCTTTGACAAGATAATTATTGTGATGACACAGGAAATGAAAACAGTGACAGGAATAATAAATCCTAGAAGAGAACAAAATTCAAATTCTTGCTAAGTATTAAAAAGCATTTGATATAATCCGACAATTTTTCGTATATTTCTTCGTATGAATTTTCTATTAAAATATCTTACAGAAATTGTCAAGGGCGGATTTAAATTGTCGTTTTATGGATGTTTAAAAATGTATGATTTGGGCAGTTTAAGAACTGACCGATGCTAAACGGTATGACTTTTCCTTGATCTTAATCACATGTGAGTAATAGACAAGGCGGTCTAAAATGGCCTCTGCGGTTGCCGTGCTATCAAGGACGGTTTCCCCAACTTGATAATGGCACATTGGTCGTTATGATCATTGATTTGCGTTCATAACAGACATTTATTAGTTGAAACAGCATCTTGGCTTCATTCGCCGATATCGGTAAATACCCAAATTCATCAATGATTAATAGATCCTACCTTTCGTAAACGTCTTTTCTCATACTCATAACTTCCTCAAAAGATTAATAAAGTGAGTATACAAAAAATGCAGGAAAACCAGCAATTTTAAACTGCCGATTTCCTACATTTTACAACCGCCCTTTACATCTTATCTTCTTTACAGTAATTAGAATATGTTTATTTTAATTTCTCTAATGATTATCTTTCAATTTTTCACCGCTAATATTCACAAATGTCCAACCATGAACACATTCGTATCTGATGGGCCATTTATCTTACAGTGTATTGGCGTAAATAATCTATACTATAGAAAATTAAAAATGCTCTCCTACAATCCCAATTTATTAGAAATATACTTAGCTGCTAACGCTGATACAACACTAAGAGATGCACCACCAATTGTCGACGCAATGTTTTTGACATCCTTCCAAACATTATTATCTCTAATATTATCTAAAAACTTATGCCCTTCATACGTTAAATTACCTGGAAAAATAATCATGGGTGAGTTGCTTGCCCACTTGACATTACCCGTGATAAACTTTGCTTCATTTAACTTTTCTACGGTATATGCGACGTTTTCCCTGCTGTAATCACCATATTTTGCAACGTATTCTAAAAGATCTTTCTCACATATGCCCTTGATGTTTTCAGATTCTTCCATACCCAATAGTACGTATCTAACCAAATCATGATCTAATTTCATTTTTTATCATCCCTATAACGATTATTTAACCGTATAACTCACTTCATCCGCAATTCCACAAATCTCTGACATCTTTGCCAGTAATGCCGCAATTACGTTAGCTGCAAAATTCGTTTCAATTTTTTCTCCATTTTTAAGAGTCTTTGGCGACCTGAAGCTTGAAAAAATCATATTGCCTACCGATGAATCATTTTTAATCCTGTCATACGTTTCGCTGTCATTTTCCCAAACATAATCAAGAAAGACAACCAAACAGTTTGCCCAAGAAGATACAGGCAAGTCATTATTTTGAATCGTCAGCCTAATTGGCTTCATTCCAGTAACATCCAATTCCTCATCAATAGGATGTTCACCGCTAATATCGATTGCAACGGCTTCATCCAACATTTTCGGTTTAGGAAATATTTTAATTAGTTCATCAGCCAGCTTATTGGCACGATCAATAATGCTTTCTTTATCCCATTTACTGTAATTTTTAGCCACTTCTCTTGTTAGTGAGATGTTTGATTCGGAATAATATTCACGTTTTTCAGCATAAATCTTGTTGCTCATTTCTTGATTGTATTTTGTCAACGTCAAATTGCCAATCGTTCCTCCATATTGACGATTGATTGCATCCGCACTAGGAACGTTTATTTTCCAATCGTTAGATAACTTACGAGGCATAATGTGTTCAACTTGTGCATCATCAAAATCAATTGTCTCCTTGGTACGATTTTCCTCCAAAATTATTAAAGTTAATTTGGCACGATTACGTTTCTTATTGTAAATTTGATAATCGATTAAATGACTCTTAAACTCCTTATTATCGGGAAAATTGCTTTTCAACAAACGTTTCTGCAAATTTTTAAATTCATCGTTGCCTTCAATCCTGTTTGTTAATGACACAACAATGCGATTCAGACCATTACTAGGGATTCCGCATACCATTCTTCTGTACAAAAGACTTTCAACAACGTGTCCTATTTTAACAATATCATCCCACGTAATATCGCCAGACTCTTCCATGCCCATCAATTTCATAAAGTACGGATAAACGACCTTTTTATCCATAATATTGATATGATTGATAATCTGATTAAATTCATCAGAATAACTGGTATTATTCAGTAAGCCGTCATAAAATTTGGCATATTCATAAAGATCAGCCACGGCTTCTTCTGAATTATATTTATTATCCGCATAGAAATTCTTGTATGTCGAATAAACATCTTCTTTTTTTACCAACTTATTTGTCTTCATAATCAGATAATGCCGAATAAATTCTGTAAAGATATTGCTAGAAAACAGTTCTTCAATTTTCAACCAATAGTGCTTGTACAATCTTTCCTGAGTTTCCGAATCAAGCTGCATCAGCAAAAAATTACGCACCAAATCCGAAGCAGATAATGACACCCCCGTTGAATTCAAGCTTTCAAAAATAACTTGCGGATTTTCAGCTTTAATACCACCATCAAGATTGATATAAACCATATTTAAACCATACATTCCCTCAAACAATTCTTGACCAGAATATTTGGACTCAGAGACTAATTTTAAAAATAACTTATAGTTCTCAATCATTTTAGATGGTTTATTATAATCTCCATAGTGATTGTCGATGATGGCATTAAACGCTTCACGATCTTTTTCAACCGGTTTTAACTTTATATGATCATTTAGCGAAACATATCTATTAGTCAAAAAATTCTCTTCAATTTCTTCCTCAACACTTCTATCGCTTTCCGCAATTGCTTTTAACAACAACATGCAACTGGTTAAACGTTGCTGACCATCGATGATGATGTCAATATGGCTCATCTTATCGCCAGACTCTTCAACATAAACTACGGCACCGATAAAGTGTTTATTATTGCTTTCAATTGACCTGATTAAATCGAAAAAAAGTTGCCTGCATTGAGTTTCGCCCCACTCATAGTTTCTCTGATAAACTGGTATTTCAAATAAAGTCTTACTTTGAGATAAAAAATCAATCAAGGCTATATTATCGGCTTTCACTATTCTTCACCACCAAATTCATCTTGCACCAATTTTTCAAGCGTGCCGTTTTTGGCATACTCTGCGGCGTCCCTTTCTTTGAAGTGCTTGTCCAAAACGTTTTGTCTAATCTCATCGCTAAAACCAAAGATATAGTTGGTCGCAATCAAGTAAATAATTCTCGTTGGCGCAAAACCGTAAACCTGATGCTCCATAATGTGCTTGATTCTGGCATCGTCATCCGGATAAAGTTCCTTCATCTTCTCACTTCGGAACAAGCGCTTGACGATTTCTGCGATATACAATCCTGACTTCATGTACAAATCAGCAAATGTTTTATTCGGATCATCGAAAATTCCTGGATTGTTAGCTTCCAAGTCGTCAACCATGTGTTTGACAACTGCCTTAGGTGTGTAAATTTGGTTAGTCTTTTGCGGCGGAATGTAATCAAAGATGTCTTCATCGTTTTTTTCATCGAAGTAATCGCTCAATGCTTCCTTCTTGTCCAAGAATTCTTGAATCGAGTCATTGAAGATGGTCTCATCAAACAAATGGCCTTCAAAATGCTTCTTTTCGTTAGTTTCGGCATCAACGTAGTCACCGCCGTCACGCAGAAAGCGGAACTGATCTTCACTGATTCCGGTAACTTCTTTAAAGACGTCATCTTCTGTGTAGTCATCAAAGTTTTCAAGCGTCAGATTACGATTGCCGTATGCCATGATGAAACTTGGGATGGTCCGTGAAAAGCCGCGAAGATGGGCTCTGGCATCTTCTTCCACGTTGTGAAGTTTCTTTTCTTCTTTATTCTTTTCAGCTTCTTCCGTAAACTTGGCAAGGGCTTCCTCAGACCTTTTCTTTGCTTGATCCTGCATCGCTTTGCCAAAGTCGTCCACAATATCCTTGATTTCATTTTCATACTTTGCCGCACCTTCAGCCAATTTGAATTGATCCTTAGCATTTGCTTGTTCTTTCCTGTAGTTGGCATCAGCTATTTTCTTGCGATTGTTAAATTCATCCGCAATATTGTTAAAGACCTTTTCATTTTCTTTTTCAATCTTCTTTTTCATCTGATTGACTTCCGTCTTGGTAAGTCCGTAATCATCAGCAACACGGATGGCGATTTTATTGCTAATAAAATCGTTAACTTTTTTGCCGGCCTCTTTTGATGTTTTGCCAAAGTCGTCAGCATCGATTTTGCCGACCGAATCAACTAGTTGATCCCTTGCATCAGAGTAAATTTTATCTCCAAACAGCTCTTTTGATTTGCCAATAATCCGTTCATGCGGAATTTCCACCTCGCCATCATCATTGACACAAACGTTTTCAGCACCTTCGATTGCATTTTCACCAGACTGCTTGGCTTTTCCTTCTTTGGCAGTCACCAAACCGTTCAGAATTTCTCTAACTTCCGCAGGGGCAGAAAAGATTCTTGAAATATTGGCAAACAAAAAATTGCTCATAAAACCGCGCTTGACTACTTCTTGGGACTTCAAGCGCCGCGGAATCGAGAGCACCTGCTCAGGTTCAAGCTCTACCATCTTGCCTTGTTCATCCTCACCGATTACCGGGAAAAAGTTTAACAGACGCCGAATATTTTCTTTGCGTTGGTCTGCGGTTCCATTGTCCCTGTCTGCCGACAAGTTATTGGCAAATTCATCAAAAATCGTTAATGTTCTGGTTGGATCAAAATCAAAAACATAAGCATTTTCTTTTTGAATAATATGCCCTTCATCATCATGGAAAGTATATGGATTTTGAGCACGAAATGCAGCCTGCATATATTCAGACGGACTCTTCATGCTGGAAAGCATCATTACTGCCGTCCATGGTTTGACAGTAACTCCGGTGGTAAGCTGTCCGACGCTCAAAGTGATGGTCTTATCAAACTTTTTGATTGCTTCTTGAACGCGGTCAAAGGCTTTCCTGCTTTCTTTGACGTCTTCATCAAGACTTCCGTCTCCTGCAGCCAAAACGATTTCATACTCGCCGAATACCGGATGGTTCTTTAACTTTTTAGCCAGAGCTTTAGCACTGTCAACTCGATTCAATAACCAAAAAGTATGTTTTAGCTCATCACGTAATTCCGGCGTTGAAAAAGGGAATTTTTCTTGAGAAGTCAGAGCATCAAGAAAATGATCCACTTGCGTTTCATAAACAAATTCACCTTTGCTGTTTGTTTTGAAGAATTCGTTCAAGTCAAAGGCCGGATCAACCGCATCGTCACCATCAAGCGTCATGCCTTGCTTAGCCTTTTCTTCCGCAATGGCAGACATCTGGTATGTAAACATGTTTAAACGCGGCATCTTTTCATACGGGTTGCTGCTTCCTTCCTCATCCTCATTCCAATTTTGCTTGGCGGATTGCTCATCTGCATAAGACCAGTTATAGATTTGATCAGTCGAAAATTTGCCGTTGGCCAAAGCTTTAAACGGCGTCCCTGTCAAATGCAGAGTGTACTTGCGCTTAATATTGTCAAAAGCCTTGTCGGTCTTATAGGTATCAACCCCTTCATGGGCCTCATCGACCACCAATAAATCCCATGGCGTATCGGCAATCCACTTCAGCTTGTCGTATTCTCCGCCAAAATACATGGAACCTTTCAGACCCTGCAAGCTTTCAAAGGCAATTTGTCCGGCATCCTCATTGCTTTTGGCAATCGTATCCAAATATTCTTTCCGGCTTAAACTTGCCCGATCTCTTAAAGCATCGGTTTCGCTGACGAAATAATACTTTGTTTGCCAGCCGATGAATTTTTCGTAATCATCAAACCATGAATTCGCAATGCTTGGCCGGTTAGTTACGACCAAAATATTGCGAAGCTTCATTTCCCGAGCCAAGTCATAGGTTGCTAATGTTTTGCCAAAACGAGGTTTGGCATTCCACAAAAATTCGCTGCCTTCACCGTGACGAATAAAGTAGCTCATCGTTTTGTCCACGGCATCTTTTTGTTCTTTACGCAATTCGTACTGTGATCCTTCCTCGGCATCCTTGCCTTGCAGATCACTAAAATCTCGAGAAGAAAATTTATAGTAATATTGATGCGATTGTTCACCGTCAATTTTGAACCATTCGGTTGAAGGCTTCCGTTGGACGTGACGCTTGGTTGTCAGATAATCATGAAAATCATGATCGGTAAACGTTTCATCCGACTCGTCCTGATAACGAGCCGGACCCTTCCAAAGCAAATCAACCTTGGCATCGATGGTATGACTTTGCTGCCTGATTCGTTCCTTGACCGTCTGTCTGTCCGTATATCCGATCTTGGTCCATCCTTTATGACTGATGTCGTTTGGAGTGGTGTAGGCATAAATCATCGGGGTGATTCGACGTCCTGTTTTAATTGTAGGCACAACCATTTAATCCATCTCCTTTACGTGAGTTTCAATGAAGTTGATTTCTTCTTCGTCCAATTCATACTTTTTATATAATTGCTGATCAATTTCCGAAATTGATTTTGACCAGTCAATGTCTGAATTTGAGGTGAAGTCTTGAAGGGGGACATTTTTCCAGGTACCCTTGTTGTTATCTTGTGTTACCTTCAACGTACCAAGCATAACTCTACAGAACTTAGTCTTTACATATTTAAAACAAGCAATGCACTCATCTTTACTATCAAACTTCCCTATTCCAATAAATGATTGGGTGTACCCGATTAGGGGTTCCCCGATTAGGGGTGTACTTAGCGTTTCTCCTAAAGCACCACTCCCATTTGACTTAGGAACAATTACAGTATAGTCATACAGTGTGCTATTAGAGTCTAGGTACTTTTCGCTCATAAATTTTGATGTTCTCTGATTATTATTAACAATTCCTTTTATCTCAACATTATTTTTTTCATCTTTCTCATCAACAAAAATGGGCAAATTAAAAATCGAAGTTGTAAGCCTTCGTTCTTTTCCTTTACTCCCTATTTGCTTTTTAATATCAGGGTAATCGTTGTATAAAGCATCTAAATTAAACTTATTTTGTAAATATATTTCATCAGATATAGGGGTGAAATCCTTTTGAAATATGACCTTTTCTATAATACTTTGAAGTAACGGGAATGGTGAAAATGTACCTATCGGGTTATGTTCTTCGTTCCTATTCCAGTAAGTTACTGCAACACCGCCCTTAAACCCAACATTCGCAAATACGTTTGAAGCTTTTGGTTCATAAAACAACACTTTCAAGTGTCTATCGTTTAGCATCTTCTTATTCCATTTTTGAGAGGTTTTACCGGCATTAAACAAGAAGCCCGCTTTTGTTATAAACTCTGCAATATTTGACACCTTATATGCCTCATCCATAAAATACGGGTATATTTGTTTATCGCTTGTTCCCTCTACATCTTCCTGATACGGCGGGTTCCCAATCACCACATCAAATTTAAATTTTTTCTCACCCATTCATCCCAACTCCTCTCTGTATATCTTCGTTACCTTAACTGGCTTATATCGCTTGGGACAATTATCTTTTTCACCGAATAGCTCCAATTGACCGTTTTCTCCAAATAGATCCAACTGAACTTCCTCTTCATCTTCAAACAACGATTTGTACGTGAACGGTACCCGCAACACCTCATCATTGCTGACTTTTTGCCAATCATTGAATGTGATCTGAGCACCGGACCGTGTCTCATAAGTCAACGTATTGCCTTGCACGATATTCAAAGTGATTATCAATTTTGCTGATTTGAAGAATTCAGACCTTGCACTGAGCTTTTTTTGAAAAAACGACTGGTAGTGATTTACCAACACATCCATCATGGCTTCTCTGGCTTTGATCAAATTGTCTTCCAGATATTCAATCGCATAAATGCTCATCAAGACCCACAACGCATTGACCGTCCAGTCTTTTTTATTTGAGATTTGACCAACATAGCTAAGCTTTTGATGCAAAATCTCCGTTAAAAAAGCCCCTTCACCTGCACTAGGTTCCAGAAACGTTGCATGCAAGTCATGAATTTTTTCTTGAATTTCCGGAGTTGCCAACATTTTTTTAACCATCCACTTAGGAGTAAACACCTCTCCATGTTGTTGAACTCGATTTTTCGACTTGATCAAGTGCCCATCTTTGCGTTTTCTCAATTCAAATGTTTCTTTTTGTTCTCGATATGAGTTCCCGTCAAATAATTCCAACTCTTCTATTTTAATCACCATCTTGTTTTCTATAAATATAGCAAGCAGACACTGAACTCTAACGTCTGACGAACCTGCGATTTATTGTCAGGATGCGATGCACGGCTTACAAGAACAACTCTGCATTTTTCATCACACGAACGCTTTTGCAATCTTACTACATATTTTAACACAAAAGGAAAACCACAAAACTTTTCTTCACCAAACAATCTGGTGTCAGATACTAAGATAATCGGCATTGCACTTCACATTTTAAGAATAACGCAAATAAAAATCTCCCCATCACCTTCTACCCGATGATAAGGAGATTTATTCTTAAATCATGCTTTGCTTTTTCTAGAAAATATTTTCTTACTTTGTTTTCATTAATATGCTTTTGTCCGAACTCGAAAAAGAATCTCTACGATAAATCTCTATTTTGCAAAAGCTTCTTCTCCCACTCTTCTTGTTCCAGCAAGAAACCTTTCTCTTCCAGTGCTTCTTCAATCATATCCAATGTATTTTCACTATCTGCTTCTACCACATGATAATGATAATCTGATGTGATATTTTTCAACGGAGTTGATTTTCCGCTTCTGATATCATCAATGAATTCTTCTGCTTTTCGTCTGGAATCGACATTTAGTATGGCCTCAATATGTCCGTAGACTCTGTGATTCACCATCACGTTACGAACTCTTCCGCCGAGATCTACGATTGCGTAAAGCTCGTCCATGATCTGTTCATCGGTGTGCTTCACTTTGAAGGTTCTTTCCGCTAAATGTGATTCGTGCAAAATATATCCTCTGTTCGTAGAGATAATATCGTGTCCTGCGGCACGAATGAGCGCAATATCCTGCACGATTACCTGACGGCTTACTTCAAACTGCGCAGCCAGTGCCTTTCCCGGTACCGGCACTGAGCTTGTCTTTATCTGATTTATAATGGCAGTTCTTCTCTCTGGTCCTGTCATCATGCCGCTTCCTTTCTAAATTGAAATCTCTACTTGTAATTGTTCTTTTACCGTCACATTTACTCTACAGCGTGAAGATTTTTCATGGAGATATCAAGGATTGGTGCGGAATGTGTCAGAGCACCGCTGGAAATATAATCAACCCCAAGAGATGTCAGGCGTCCGATATTTTCTTTTGTTACATTTCCGGAACATTCCACCTCGGCTCTTCCGTCAATGATCCTGATTGCTTCCTGCATCTCTTCTGTTGACATATTATCAAGCATGATGATGTCTGCACCAGCTTCTACTGCTTCTTTTACCATTTCAAGATTCTCAACTTCAACTTCGATTTTTCTTACAAATGGGGCGTAGTCTTTTGCCATCTCAACAGCTTTCCTTACGCCTCCTGCTGCTCCGATATGGTTATCTTTCAGGAGCACTCCGTCGGAAAGATTATATCTATGGTTGTAACCGCCGCCAACACGAACCGCATATTTCTCAAAGATTCTCATGTTTGGCGTTGTCTTTCTTGTATCAAGAAGTTTTGTTTTGCTTCCTTCAAGAAGTCCTGCAACAGAATGCGTATATGTCGCAATTCCGCTCATTCTCTGAAGGTAGTTCAATGCTACGCGCTCACCGGAAAGAAGCACGCGAATATCTCCCGTTACTTTTCCCATCAGTTGACCGTTTTTTACTTCATCTCCGTCTTTGCAGTACAGTTCTGTCTTTGTATCTGCATCTAACAGTTCGAATACTCTGCGGTATACTTCCAGTCCGGCAATCACTCCGTCCTGCTTGCAGATCAGTTCTACTTCACCTTTCACGTAATTCTTCATAACGGAATTTGTTGTTACGTCTTCGCTTGAAATATCTTCTTTGAGCGCTTCAAGGATCAAATGATCTGCCTGAAGCGTCATTGTAATATCGTTCATCGTTTTTCTCCTGCTTTTATTTTTTTATCATAACTATGTTTATGCCAGTTCACGCACTTTTACTTCATTCTCTGCTCCGGAAATCTTATTTGCTGCACGCTTTGCAAATACAAGACTCTCCAGAAGCGAGTTGCTTGCCAGACGGTTCGCGCCATGTACGCCGTTGCAACTTGTCTCTCCTACTGCATATAAATGTTCCATGGATGTCTTGCTGTCTGAATCAACCCAGACGCCTCCCATGAAATAATGCTGTGCCGGAACAACCGGAATACATTCTTTTGTTACATCATATCCTTCTTCCAGGCAATGCTGATAAATATTCGGAAAATGACCCATGATCGTTTCTTTTCCAAGCTTCTCCATGGACAGCCAGACATGATCCGTGCCTTCCTTTTCCATCTCTTCTCTGATTGCTTTTGTCACAACATCCCGCGGAAGAAGTTCATTTACAAAACGTTCTTTCTTGCTGTTGAGAAGAACTGCACCTTCTCCTCGAACAGACTCGGAAATCAAGAAACGTCTGCCTGGTTTCTTTGAATACAATGTTGTCGGATGAATCTGTACATAGTCCAGATGTTCCAGACGAATTCCGTGTTTTTCAGAAATTGCAAGTGCATCTCCTGTCAAATGCGGGAAGTTTGTCGAATGTTTATAACGTCCACCGATTCCACCGCTCGCCCAGATCGTATTCTCTGCATGGATCTCGAATTCATTTCCTTCTTTATCCTGCACAAGAATTCCTTTACATTCCTCATTTTCTACAAGAATATCTGTCATCGTTGTATATTCAAGCAGCGTTACATTTGAAAGCTGTTTTACCTGTGCGAGCAGTTTGCTTGTAATTTCTTTTCCGGTAATATCTTCATGGAACAAGATTCTTGGACGAGAATGTGCTCCCTCGCGAGTAAATGCATAAATATCCTGAATCTCTGCATTTTCATCTTTACTTGCAGCTTTATTTTCAGACTCATCCGTATCCTGTTTCTGAAAATCCACTCCGTAACCGATCAGGTCTTGGATAATTTCTCTTGAACTGCGGATCATAAGATCAACAGATTCTTTTCTGTTTTCATAATGTCCCGCTTTCATTGTATCTTCAAAGTAACTATCATAGTCATCCTTGTCGTGCAGCATACAGATTCCTCCCTGAGCCAGGAATGAATCACTGCTCTCTAAATCTGACTTTGTAATCATAATGATCTTCTGATCTCTTGGAAGGCAAAGTGCGCTGAAAAGTCCTCCGACACCTGTTCCGACAATGACTGTATCTGCTTCCATTTTCATAATAAATATCTCCATTCCGACAGCGTCTGTCGCTTTGATTCACATTTTCCGTGATTTTCGATTGCCGTCAATCCTATCTGACCTCTGTTTACTTAGCCAGCTCCAACATTCTCTCTAACGGCTTCCTGGATTCTTCACGAAGCTTATCATCTACGAACACTTCATTCTCACCTGTCTTTAATACATGAAGTACTTTTTCAAGCGTAACTTTCTTCATATTTCTGCAAATCGGAGTTGTCTTTGTAAAGTAGAATTTCTTTTCAGGGTTTCTCTTCTGAAGTTCATACAAAACTCCGCTCTCTGTACAGATGATGAATTCTTTCGCATCTGATTTTCCTGCCTGATCAATAATTTCTGAAGTACTTCCGACAAAATCAGAGAGTTCCAAAACTTTTGCCGGACATTCCGGATGTGAAAGAACCTCTGCTTTCGGATGTGCTTCTTTCGCTGCTTTGATTTCTTCAAGCTCCATATATTCGTGCACAACACAGAATCCTTCATTATATATAAAGTTCTTTTCCGGTACCAATCCTGCGATGTAATGTGCAAGGTTACGATCCGGGATAAAGAAAATGTTCTTATTTGGGAGTGATTTTACGATTTTTACTGCATTGGATGAAGTTACACAGACATCAGAATGTCTTTTCAGTTCTGCTGTTGAATTGATGTAGCAGACAACAGCAAGGTCATCATACTCGGAACGAATTTTCTCAATCGTCTCTGCTGATGCCATATGTGCCATTGGACAATCTGCTGCCATATCCGGCATAAGCACTGTCTTCTCAGGATTAAGGATTTTCGCACTCTCACCCATAAATGAAACACCACAAAATACGATTGTTTTCTCTTTCAGTCCAACTGCAACTTTGCTTAAGTAGAAAGAATCTCCTACATAATCTGCAATCTCCTGTACTTCCGGTCTCACATAATAATGCGCTAGAATTACGGCGTTTTTTTCTTTCTTTAACTGTTCGATCTCTTCTCTGATCGTCATTGCACGTACCCCTCATATTCTCTGCTGACATAGATTTCCGCCATTGCGCAGCTCTATGTCAATCAAGATGTTGTGTTATTCTTGCCCATTATAACACTGTCGTTTACAGGTGACAAGACACTTGTTTTACAAAAAGCTTTACACTGACAGGCTTTCTTTTGCGAAAAATGTAGCATTTTACATAACATCGCTCTTTTTGCGGGAAAATGATACGTGATTTTCATCTATACCTTACTGAAAAAATAAAGATTTATCGTAGAAATCATTTTTAACTGTAAAGGGCGGTTGTAAAATGCAGGAAATCGGCGGTTTAAAATTGTCGGTTTTCCTGCATTTTTTGTATACTCACTTTATTAATCTTTTGAGGAAGTGGTGAATATGCGAAAAGACGTTTACGAAAGGTATGATCTATTAATCATTGACGAACTTGGGTATCTGCCGATATCGGTGAATGTGTTTCAACTAATAAATAGCCGTTATGAACGCAAATCAACGATCATAACGACCAATATGCCATTATCAAGTTGGGGAACCGTCCTTAATAACACGGCAACCGCAGAAACCATTTTAGACCGCCTTGTCTATCACTCACACGTGATTAAGATCAAGGGAAAGTCATACCGTTTAGCATCGGTCAGTTCTTAAACCGCCCAAATCATACATTTTTAAACCGACATAAAACGACAATTTAAATCCGCCCTTGACAATGTCAGGAAATATCTGCGATTTGAAAAGGTCTACCTTGCATATCAGAATGTATTTTCGTGGTTGAAGCATCGATATTCTTGAAAACTACCATCGTTAGGGAAAGAACATGGACACTGCTTTCCCGTTGAGAAAGAATCCCTAAAATAATGCATTGGTCCAATTAAGTTAATTAATCTTATAAGGGGCTCAAGCGTATCTATTATGTATTGCAACTTCATGAAATGCATTGTGTCAATCATAAAAGTAACTGAATTGGCGGAAACGAAGTAGGTGCATATAGAGTGCTTATACCAATTAAAATTAACTAAAGATAAATGAATTGATTACAAAAAAACTCCGTTCCATCACGAAACGGAGTTTGAGGGATTGACAACACAATTTACCCATGAATTACCATCATAAACAGCCACTTATTTCAAACATGACGATAGACTTTTTTGAACGTTTATTTATGGAAGTTTTGTCTCATATTTAACTAATTCTGCATTCGATAAATGTCTTCTTTTAACCATAAGGATAATTATATAGTTGATTGTTTTTCCAAAGTTTGGTCAGTACAATATCATCACTTTTCGGCCGGTTAGTTTCTTCTTTCTCCACTTTTACAAAAACTGGTACTTGCATTGAATTCCCAGTAATAATTGCTTCCCCCTGCCCAAGACTTGGTATCATCTGGTAAGAATTTATATCGAGCGTTGGCATCGTATTTTCCAGCATTTTCAAGTCTTTGTCATTTACCAGTCGATGAATAAGGTAGTTATGCAACTGTGACATAATCGTTGTTGAAATATCAGCCGGACGTTGACTAGATATCGTTAAGTAGAACCCAAACTTACGTCCTTCCTTGATAATTTCTTCAAATACTGATAAGCGATAATCTTGCCAATCATCTCCATTATTTCGATACTCAGCATTTAAAATATTATGAGCTTCATCAATAATTAGATGCCTGGTTTGAGTCACATTATTTCCTGCAATAGCTGATTTTTGTTCATCATAAATCATTTTAGAGAGAAGCATCGGTATTAACCTTTTGGTTTCTTGATTTGCATGTACTAATGAAATAATATTCATTGATTTAAAGCAATCATTCAGGTCTTCTTTAACTTCCACAACTTTTTCCAAGCTTTCAAAGGCCGACTTGATACGTTGAAACAGTGGATTAATAAACTCAATATTGGTTGAAGTCCATGCCGAAGTGTACACCCTTTGAAATTCAAGAAAATATGAAAGTTTGCGAATCGGTGAAGCTTGTTCGTAATACTCACTTATACTTTCTTTTAAGTCATCTATTTTTAGATACTTCTTACCTTCATCAGTAATTTGATTATCTTCTAGAATCTTTACCTCTCCACCGGGAGTTGTCATTTTCGGATTTCCATATTCAAGTCTAAACCGGTTTTTCTTTAAACCCTCTAGTAATTCATCTTCAATTCCGACAACTTCAGCCGCTTTAATCCAATTGTCCAATGCATCAAAGCTAACACTCTTCATACCTTTTATGATTGATACCAGCAAACCCACTTCAAATTCAGCGAATTGTTCCCCATCGTTAATAGTATTATTAAAAACTTTTATTGCATTTCGTAAAAAAGGAACTTGTGTTGCCGGTCTGGCATCAAATAATATTGCCAATATATCTGGATCAAATAAATATGATTCCTTTATCGGAATTTTTTGTCCAGCTTCGGATGAACGAGTATCAATTTCAAAAATTTGTTTTTGTTTTTTATCCAGCCCAAAAGCATTATCACTAGTATATTCACCATTAAAATCAATCACAAAAAACTGAGAGCAGTTTAAAATTGCGTCTTTATATTTACTTCTAAACAATTCCAAATATAACTTGTGCAATGTGTTGGACTTCCCACTACCAGTATTTCCAAAGATGCCAATATGAGATGCAAAAAATTTATTGATAGGTATATTTATCGGCTGACCTTCAAGAAGCGATTTACCAATATAAACTGAATCTTCACCTAGTTCCAGTCCAAAAATTAAATCTAGCTCTTCTTTTGTAGTCAATGTAACCTCGTTACCTATCATTGGCACATATTGACTTGTAACTTGAAATTTATTTTTCTCAATAACACCCTTTGTTTTAAGTGTAATCACACGATTGATTGAATCTTTATGAAATCGATTATCAAATTCTACACTTCGTACTGTATTCTGTTGGTCAACTACCTTTTCACTCGAAACGGTAGCAATTATTTTTACATCATTCTGATTAATTGTCAGAAAGGCACCAATTTTAGGTCCATTTAATACATCCCCATACCAAAGCATTTGAGAATCATTTGACATGGAATACATACCTACCTGTGAAATACTACCATCAACACCAACAATTACACCTAACCTCTTAATTGGATTGGTCATATTCCATATCCTCCTTAGAAGCTCCATTGATAATATCTGTCAAATTTGGCAACTCAAATTTTAATCCATCAGACAAATGTTCTTTATTAAAATCCTTTGGTGTATATATTCTCAAATTTTTAGGAACCTTATTAATATCAATACCCAAATTCTTTAAGCACGTATTTTTATCCGAATTTTTATGTCCAAAATTAACAATCAATATCTCCGGATTTTGCAAAGCGCGCTTTACCATCTTACCAATGTGCTTGTCTTGAAAAGAAAATCCGATTATAAATAATACCGACTGTGGTTTATCGAGTTCAAGTTGAAAAACTCGGAGCATTTCATAATAATGGTTGTCGAGATATGTATCTTTTTCTTCTAACCCAGTAGGTTTTACTATTTTCGGATTCTCAACAACTTCATTTTTAATGACGATAGCTCCATTTTCTTCAGCCCAATTCATGGATCCATGTGGTTTTATCAATGAAATTGATGGAATTTCACTAATATAATTATCATTCAATCCTTTATAAGATACTACACGATTATAATTAGAACTCTCAAGCACACGTTTAAAATAGCCGTTTGCTCCATCATTAAATACAAATCGATTAGTACCAGTCAACTCATCGACGGCTTTTTCAATATACAAATCATAGTTAGTAGTAAACAAATTTACCGACTTTGGAGTTTGCCTTGAATTAGACAAATTGATGACATCAATAACAGATTTCAAAAAATTAGTATAGTCGTCAAGATTTTTTTTAATTTTTTCAAATTCCTCTTTAGTACAAGGAGCATCATTCTCTTTTGAGGAACCAATTAATAAAAGACTTTTACTGGTATCCCGAATCTTTTCCTCTAATTGGTCATTTCTAATTTTTCTTGTTTTATAATCGTCATCAACTTTTCCCATTAGACCAATAGATTTAGCTGAAGCTCCTGAGCCAATTAAAAAGTTAAGCTGTTTCGTTATCATGAGCTTTCTCAATTTTTTGACTAACAATTCATCATCAACTTCTTGTAAATTACTCATCTTATTTTCTCCTCTTCTCGATACTTAAAATATCCACAACACATCTTTAAGCACTTTTGCGTGATTCTAATATATACATAACTTGTCTGTAAGTAATTCAATCCTACAAACTGTTACCCGTAAAAAAAAGTTCCTTCAAACGAAATTAAGCCAGTATACATAGGTTCGTATATAATAGATTAGTTCATCATCAAGAGATGATGTACTTTATACTACTCTAGCACATCTGCCAAAACCAGCAACCACCATATCGCGTTTTTTCAAAAAGTTCATCAAAACTTTTAATTTCCACCATGCTGAAAAGCAGAGCCTGAAATTTGCATCTACCCGCAAGTGATGCCATCAAAGCACTGCATTTTCCATCCTAGGCCTTGACCTTGCCGCTTCTTTCACCGTTGATTCTGTCGATTTCCTCCTGAATGATGTTGCCGAAGGTCTTCTTGTCGACTTCGACCTTCTGGGCAGCGACGGACTTGTCCGCGAAGGCATCAAACACGGTCTGCTTTTCCTCGAGCAGGTCCGTGACACGCTCGTCGACGGTGTTGGACGCGAGAAGCCTGTAGACAAGGACGTTTCTGGCCTGGCCCATACGGTAGGCGCGGGAGATGGCCTGGCTCTCGATGGAAGGCTTCAGCTGGGGTTCGCAGATGATCACGACGCTGGCGGACTGAATATTGAGACCTGTGCCGCCGGCGACAATCTGGGAGACAAGAACCTGACCGGCTGGAGCCTTGTCGAAGCCGTCGATGATTTCCTGACGCTTTGCCGGCGTAACGGAACCATTAATCGGCTCGGTGCACTGGCTGCCGAGCATCGCTGATATCTTGCTGATTGTGTCGCGGAAATAGGAGAAGACGATGACCTTTCTTCCGTCAGCCTTGGCGTCGGCAATGATTTCCCTCATCCGTCCGGCCTTGCTGGAATATTTGAGGTCGTCAACGCTCCATGAGACACGCCTTGCGTCATTGTAGCTCTTCTTCAGAACCGCCTGTTCGTACGCTTCACGCTCAACCTTGCCAAGGCGGCACCATTCCCTGCTTTCGACTAGCTCGGGAAGTTCGGTCAAGACGTCCTCGCGCTTCCTTCGATAATAGACCGGCGCAATCTTTTCCCGAAACTGCGACGCAAATGACAAGGCCTTGATATTTGAAACCTTCCTTGCAATCTTCGGCTGAAGAATGGAGATGAGGCGGATCATCTCGTCAACGTTGTTCTCAATCGGGGTGCCCGTCATGAAGAGCATCCTGTCTGCGTGTTCAGAAAGCTTCATCACGCTCACGGAACGCCTGGCGGACGGATTCTTTATGTAATGGGCCTCATCGACGACAAGCATGCCGAATCTGAAATCATCCGGAAGACTGAAGGAAGACGTCGTTTCGTATGTAGTAACGGCAACGCCGCCCTTGTCCAACCATTCCCTGATTGCCGCCTGCTTCGTCGTGCCGTGGACCTTGATGACGCTGAGGAGACTGAACCTCTCGATTTCCCTGCACCAGTTGATCATGACACTGGCCGGGCAGACCACTACGAAGTGGGTGGACCCTGTATTTCTCAGAGAGACCATCGACGCAATCGCCTGAACGGTCTTGCCAAGGCCCATCTCGTCACCGAGAAGAACCCTGCCCTGATGAAGTATGTACTTGACGCCGAGTTCCTGATAGCGGCGCAGTTCGCAGCGCAGTCCGTCCGGGAAGAAGTCCTCGTCCTGAATCTTTCCTGCGAGTTCCTTCGGCAGGCCGTACATCGAGTCTCCGTTGCCAAGCAGGCCGGGAACCAGCTTCTCCACGGTGTTGTTGTACTTGACAGGCTGCTTTTGGAAATCATCCCATGCATCGCTTTCTGAATAAAACTTCAGATTTCTGCGGCGGTCCGAGAGTTTTCCAAGCTGAAGACCGTATTCGCCCTGAAGGGTTTCGGTAAGTGACTGATATGCGTCCTCTGCCCTCTGCTTCCTCGTCCCGGATGAAAACAGCCAGCGGAAAAGCCCCGTTGCAGGCTTGATGTCGTCCATGTCACGCGAGATGGACTCCCTGTACTTATCGTCAAGGCCCTCACAGTCACTTGCGAGCTTACAGGCCTCATGATATCTGGAAAGAGCGGTCACGATGCGGGTAGCGCTTACGCTTCTGTCATCTGCGTTGAGCTTGAGCCTGACTGATTCCTTTGCCTGACCGTACACATCTTCAACGCACTTCATGATCTTGTATGCGGTGTCCTCACTGATGCCGCGGACGGCTGACAGGTCATAATCCCTGGCCGTCAGGATGTCCGCATAGTTGTTGTAGCCATGATCGCGAAGAGCCTTGACTCTGATGCCCTTCTTGTCGCGGTTGAGCTCCTCGACGGCAATGTCCTCCATCATCGCCATCGCCTCTGAATCCACATACCTGACCGCTGCCTTCCTGACCTCGCTTTCGTACTCCCCGACTTCGGAAATCTCCCTCTGCCTCTGCTCCGCCTTCCGGTAATCATCAATCAGACGATTGATGTCGGAAAAAGAAAATGATCTTTTCATGCAAAAAACCTCTCAATGCAGTTGTTGCTGTGTTTTTAAGTGTAGTACCGGTGAGGTAAAATTGCAATGGTGGGATAGCGGAAAAGATAGTAAAAAATTCCCCACAACCATCAGACAATTTTGTCTGACAATTGTAAGGATCTTCACGCATATCAGGAATTCTTCAGCTCCTCCATATACAGTTCAGCTATATATGCGGGTCCATTGCACCACAGCTTTGTTTTTTCATCATACAGTGCCTTGCCTGTCCTGGAACACAGAAAATCCGTCAATGCATCTTTTCTGTCCTTGCCGGTCTCTTCTGCGATTTCTTCTGTCACCATAGTGATAAGAAGGTCGATTGTATAATTCATTTTTTCCTTTGGAATTGTTACTTCAGCCATATCTTCTCGCCTCTCACAAATTTCAGACACTCAATAGCTGCCGTGATAAAGAACAAATCCATCTTCTGACTCAGACAATGATTTCCATCCCCTTTTCTTTCATGAATTCCTTAATATCTTCAAGAACGGCTTCGTCACCTTCACAATGAAAAATACCATAACATTTTTCTATATATCCAAGAACATCGGCCTCCTTAAACAGACGGATAATCTGCTCAACAGGTAGATGCCACTCTTCTGAAGCAAGCCGGATCAATCTTGTCTGCATAAAAGTAATCTCTGTTTTATCGCTCATTATAAATTCCCCCTTAAAGAATGATGCGCAAAGAACGGACAACCCGTCCTGCCTTCCGGCTCTGGTGCAGCTTGCTGCAAGCTGCATTTTCGTCTCTGCATTTTCATTGTAACACTTTTCCTGTCCTTTCCGCTGACAGGCATATTCCGACATCCCCGGATCAGTCCTTATTCTGCATGTTCTTCCTCACCATTGCCGGGCAGTTGTCGTACTGGCGGAAGCCGTAACGCTCGTAGAACGTGATGGTCCCCGGATCGGACGGGATGACCTTGACATGGAGAAGGTCGGTGAAATTTTTCATGATGCGCTTCATGAGTTCGTCGCCGATGTGTCTGCCCTGGTACTTCGGGTCAACCAGAACGTAGTGCAGGAATGCGATGGTGGCGCCGTCGTCAAGGGCACGCAACAGTCCGATCAGTCGGTCCCCATCCCAGGCCGAAATGACGTGCGTTGAGTTGCGCATCGCAGTCACGAGACTTTTGAGGTATCTTCCCGACTCCCAGCCAACTGAAAGGAAGAGCCGCCTGAGGTCTTCTTCGGTAAAGTCCCTCGTCTGCCTGTATTCAATCGTCATTGTCATTTTTCCTGTTCATTGTAGCTCTGATGAGAAATTAAGGCACTCGATGGTGACGGTCGTAATCTTTGCATTGACGAAAAGACGGAAGAACACCCGGATGGATGATCTTCCGTCTTTTTGTTCAGTGTTACTGCATTTCGAAAATTCCTAGAAGTCAACGTCATCCGGATCGGCACACTGACCGCCAAGACCGGACAGCGATGAAATCTCCTTCATCTCGTCGTCTGAAAGCTCGAAGTCAAACAGGTCCATGTTCTGCCTGATTCGCTCAACGTGTACGGATTTAGGCAGAGGCAGCACACCCTGCTGAATGATCCAGCGCAAGGACACCTGAGCCGTTGACTTGCCATGGGCTTCCGCAATTTTCTTCATCGTCGGGTTCTGCAAGACAACTGACCCCTGGCCGCCAAGCGGACCCCAGGCCTCAACCAGGATGCCCATGTCCTGAAGCTTTATGATCTCATCGGTGTGCGGCCAGCCCGGGTGAACCTCAATCTGATCCACCATTGGCTTGATCCTTGCTGTTTCCATCAGTTTTTTCACATGATGCGGCATGAAGTTGCTGAGGCCGATGGCACGAATCCTTCCAGCCTCATACAGCTCCTCCATCGCACGCCACGAATCGGCATTGATCTGTGCCGCACGGTCACCGAACTGCTTCTCATTTGCCGGCCAGTGAATCAGATACAGGTCGAGATAGTCAAGCCCGAGACGTTCAAGACTTGCCTGAAAGGCCGCCTTCGTCTCCTCGTATCCCCTGTCAGTGTTCCAAAGTTTGCTTGTAACGAACAGCTTCTCGCGCGGCACGCCGGATACCCTGATTCCCTCTCCTACGCCTTCTTCATTTTCATAAATCCTGGCCGTATCGATATGACGGTAGCCGGCCTCGATTGCATCCTGCACAGCCCTGGCAGTCACTGCCGGATCGGTTCGGAACGTACCATATCCGACGCACGGAATCTCAACGCCGTTTTCAAGCTTAATCGGTGAGTTGACATTAGTCAGATTCATTACAGATCATTCCCTTCTGATTCTTGTCTGTTCAGCTTCATTCTAACATGAAATGTTGGAAATCATGAAAATATTGCTCAACTGGACTTCAATGCTCTGAATTTTAAAGGAAGTGTGATTTTTGATAAAAGGTGTGGCGACCTCCAAAACTGGTGGAAAAATCAGGCATGCAATTGAAGTTCGTGCTGATGATTAGTCAAAAAAGCGCCGGCGCGAGGCCGACGCTTTTGTGGATGATTTTCCATCATTTCATTCAATACTCTGCATTTTCACCAGGCACGGACGCCGAGAGAAAGAAGAAGCAGATGATGAGGGCCGCCACGCTGAAGAACGATCCAGCATAGCCGATGCTTCCGATTCCCGCATTCGTGCAGACGATGCCGCCGAACAGGGTGCCGGCACCGATGCCAAGGTTGATGACGGACGAGAAGACCGCCGTTGCGACCGAGGCAGCCGACGTCTTGACGCAGCTGATGACTTCGGACTGAAAGGACACGTTGAAGGCCAGAACGGCAATGCCCCAGGCGATGCAGACGCCGGTCACGGTCGCTGCACCGGAAGCTGAGACCCGAAGCAGCAAAAGAGCAGCAGAAATCAGTGCAAGAGTCGAGCAGAGAAAGGCATGGCGGTGAAAATCATAGAAGCGGTAGAAGAGCATGCTGCCGACAAGGCCCGCTCCACCGAACAGCATCAAAACGATGGTGACTGTCCCGTCCGGAAGATTCGCAACCCGGCGCAGAAACGGCTCGATGTAGCCATACCCGGTGTAGTAGGCAGTTGCCCACAGCGCACAGATGACATATATCAGCATCAGGCGCCTGTTTCTCAGAAGCTCCGGCATGTTTTTGACTGAAAATGCAGCACCGCTCGAAAGATCCGGAAAGACTGCGGTCAGATACACGAGAGTCAAAACCGCCACTGACGCCACGCACATAAACGTCATCCTCCAGCCGATTTGAAGTCCGATCAGACGGCCAAGGGGCATCCCTGCAACCATCGCAATCGACGTCCCCGTGACAATTGCACTCAGGGCCAGTGAACGGTGCTTCCTTGAAACAACGCGCACCGCCAGAGGCGATGCAATCGACCAGAAGATGCAGTGCGAGCTGGCCACGCAGATTCTTGCAATCATCAGGAAAGCGTAACCCGGAGCAATCACCGAAAGAAACTGTCCCAGTGAAAATACGAAAAGCGTCAGCAAAAGCAGCTTTCTTGGCTTCATCCGGGAGAAGACCAGCATGAGCGGAAGCGAAAGGAGCGTCACCGTCCATGAATATCCCGTTATCAGAATTCCCGCCTTCGCCTCGGCCACACCGAGGCTTTTCGCAATGTCCGTCAGAAGGCCGACCGGGATGAACTCGGACGTGTTGACCAGAAAGGCCGACACCGTCAGCCCAATCAGCGGAAGCCACTCCCTTGTCGTCATCTTTTCATCATTCATTTCTCTTTCCTCCTGTTACCAAGAAATACTGCCGCAATGAGAAACATTACCGGGAAGATGACTGCGGCAAACACTCCCAGGCGAAGGTTGTCGCCTGCAGCACTTGAAATCATCCCCGCAAGCGTCGGTCCGGCCGTGCATCCGAGGTCTCCGGCAAGAGCCAGCAGCGCAAACATCGCCGTACCGCCTCTGACAAGCGACCTGGATGCCAGGCTGAACGTTCCGGGCCAGAGGATTCCGACTGAAAATCCGCAAAGGGCGCACCCGACGATGCCGAGGACAGAGGACGGAATTGCAATGCAGACGTAGGAGATAACACAGGCCGCGGCACTGAATTTCATAGCCGAATCAAGCTCGATTCTGTCGCCGTAACGGCTGTAGAGAACGCGCGAAAGGCCCATCATCAGGGCAAACATCATCGGTCCGGCCAGATCTCCGACCGTCTTGGAAAGACCCAGGCCCTCCTCGGCAAACGTCGAGGCCCACTGGCTGACCGACTGCTCGCCGGCCCCGGCGCTGAGCATCATCAGCATCAGCATCAGAAACTTCCGGTCGGAAATCAGACTGGAAATGCTCATCCCCGTTTCCTCGTTCTCATCAAGACTGAACAGCGGAACCTTGCAGAAGACGACGGCGTTCACGACGGGGATCACCGCCCAGACCAGAGTCAGGGCACGCCAGTTTCCGGTTCCGAACAAGGCGAAGAAAACCGTCGAGAACAGGACGACGCCCATGTATCCCCAGCAGTAGAACGAGTGCAGAAGGCTCATCGCCGTTTCCTTGTTGTCAGTCGGGCACGACTCGATGATCGGACTGATCAGAACCTCTATCAGCCCTCCTCCGACTGCGTAGACGATGACCGAAATCAGGATTCCGTAAAACGGATCCGGCATCATGTCCGGCAGAAACGTCAGCATCAAAAGCCCCGCTGCGGAAAACAGATGTGCAGTCACCGCCGAAGCCCGGTATCCCAGCCTGTCGACGAATCCGGTCGAAGCCAGGTCGACTGAAAGCTGGATGATGAAGTTGACCGTGATCAGCATCGTGATCCTGCTTAGTGGTATGTGCCAGCTGTTCTGAAATGTCACGAACAGAAGCGGCACGAAGTTGTTGACTATCGCCTGAACTATGTATCCTGTGAAACAGGCATTCATGGTACTTCTGTACTTCATGCTATGTATCTTCCTTCCTTTGTATTACAAGCATTTATTTTAGCCCATGAAGGCAGGGAGTACAAGCATTTATTGGTACAAATGCAGAGGAATGGCAGGCACCGCATGTTTTGAAGATTGCAGACATGTTGCCGTACCTGGAATGGTCTGTTTGCGCATCAACTGGGTGATCTGCAAAGGCATCCGAAGGCCGAAAGGGGATGCTGCCGCAGCCGGGGGGATGATTTTTACGGGCATATCTCAAAAATTGGACTTTTGCCCGTAATCATGAGCTGGGTTTTACGGGCATATCTCGAAAATCGGACTTTTGCCCGTAATCATGAGCTGCTTTTTACGGGCATATCCCGAAAACCGGCTTTTTGCCCGTAATCCTGATCTGCTTTTTACGGGCATATCTCAAAAACCGGCTTTTTGCCCGTAATCCTGAACTGAATTTTACGGGCATATCTCAGAAATCGGACTTTTGCCCGTAATCCAGAGCCACGCATTGATTGAGCGGACTGTTCGCGGCACTGCATTTGACAAAAACAGTCAGTTCCCATGTATCAAAATTGAAAAAACGCCGGACAAAACCAGTCGACTTGCAACCACTTTTGTCCGGCATATGTTATTTTCCTTTCAGCACACATTTACCCAACGTCTGTGTCTTACAGTTTCTCATAGTCTTCCTGAGCTACCGGCTCCAACCACTCAGGCTGTCCCTTTGACCAGTCTTCCAGGGCAATATGAGTAAACCAGCTGTTTTCAGATGCACCATGCCAGTGCTTGACTCCGGCGGAAATCTTTACAATGCTACCCTTTTTCAGGGACATTGCCTGTTTTCCCTCCTACTGATATCAGCCGTTTCCATCATCGGAATCAAGGCATCTTCAGAAAATTAAAGGAAGAGCATCATGTTCATTCAGAGGCACACCGCCTTGTGTGCCACTTTTTGGCATGTAAAGAAGACACGTCCGGATTGTCGTGTCTTTTGGTTTCAGTGTCTGATACAATGTCAACGCATCGACACTGAACGAATATTTGAACATTTATGGATGTTCCTGATAAAGAATTAATATTCCAAGTAAATTGCAACACATTTTTCCGTTATCAGCCTGATTCCCAGCAGGCATACCTGTGCCTCTCATCCATGCCAAGCAGACACCGGCGTACATGCCCCGTTCCAAGAACTACATATCGATAGCCGCCATCCCTTACACCATCTATCTTAGGATCCCGCAAAACCTGGTATTTAGGTTTCAATTCATAACCTAAGCTGGCAGCACGAAGATGTTTAGGACGAGGATCTTCAGTTATCCAGGAAAAATCAATGACCGCTACGCCCCAGTCTTCAAAATCCCTTTCCGGCCATGGAGAAAGAGGTGCCCAGTAGAATTTATACTTTGTTCCTGCCTTTTTAATCAAATAATACTTTCCATTCATTTTGTATTTTCTCCATCGTCATCGGGATGTGACGTTCCGCACGGTTCTCTGCCAAATCCAGATAAGCGGATACGATACGCTCCAGTGAACGCACGAGAGATAATTCTTCACGACGCTCACATCGCTTTTTACAATCTTTCCTTCAAGCCCAAGACATGCTTAAAAGCTAACAAATCAACGTTTCTACCATAACTTGATTTTCCACCGCTAATATCCACAATTGGCCCATCACGAACACACTTGTGTCTGATGGGCCAATTTGGTTTATTGTTTTTTGTGGGAAATAGTCAAAACTATTTCTCAATCTACTAAATTATTCTTGCAATTTACCAAAAATCCATGTCCGAAGAAGGCCAAGCATATAATGAATTAGACACTATACATTCTCATTTTCAATCCATAATTTATTAAAATAAATGACTAACATCACTATTTACGATATTTCTCAATTAAAGCCTAACTGTTTCTGGATTAATTGACTAATTACATTAGATGCAACACTTGATACAAAACTTAATGAAACACTTGAAAATCTAGACAAGATTGTTTTCGTATCTTTCCAAACTTTGTCATCCCTAATGTTATCTAAAAATTTATGTCCCTCATAAGTTAAATTTCCCGCCACTATCCATGCTGGAGAATTATTAGCCCACCGAACGTTTCCAGTAATAAAATTGGCTTCTTTTAATTTTGAAACTGTGTAAGCTATGCTGTTCCTGTCATTATAACTTCCATGTTTCTCGAGATAACCTAAGAGTTCATCTTCATTTATTCCTGTTATATTTTCTGATGCTTCTATTGCTAATAAAACACATCTTACTAAATCATGATCTAATTTCATACTTATCTACCATTACCAATATTAATTTTTATTTTTCTTTAATCTGATCATTCATTTTATTAGATCGTATCTTTTTTCTAAATATTGCTTAGCCTCTTTGTTATCAATATAATCTGAAGCATCACTGATTTTAATACTTTTTTGTATATATGAATACCCATTAAAACTTGACTTTAGTTGTAAATTCAAACTCTTAGCATCAATATATACTATACCTTCATCAAATAATTTATGATGATTTCTACATAGCCAAATACCATTATTGCCATCAGTCGCCGCTATACGCTTGTTTTCCTCATCTAACGGTGATTTTCTTATTTTATACACTGGCCAGATATGTGCACCTTCGATTATCTGTGGAACATCACAATCACACCATGCACACTTTTTTGCTCCTCTTACACGAAGCAGATTGTAAGTAAAGATTTTAGATCTAAGAGATTCACCCTTACCCATTGTTCTCGTTATTTCTTCATCAATTTGTTCTAAATGAACCCCAAGCTTAGTCATCACATTTCTGTCTGGTTCGGGTAGCTTATCAAGATTTTTCTCTTTAACTTGGTAAACAACCATAGAAGAGCTATCTTGGCCATAGCTGCACATAACATGGTTGCTTCTTTCTTATTTGCACCATATGTTTTAGCATATACCTCTATTTCATCTCTATCATTTTTAGTAATATAAGACGAAAAATTCTGTCTCTTCTTCATATACCCTCTAGTCATCAAAATATCATTCATTGAATTAAATGGTTTTATTGAAATACCAATTTTATCTACATCGTTAATGAACTCAACACCAGAGGTCTTTAATAGCCGATATACAAAAACCAAGTAGTCAGTTTTAGCATTACCTATGAAATCTAAAAAATAAAAATATAACTTTTTGTTTTCGCTGTTGTCTAAAAAATATCTGGTTAAGGCACTAGCTGCACTTTGCATTGCAGAATTTCTTCCTTTTTTAAAGTCAATTTCTGATAAAGTTACATAATTTATTTTGCCATCATATTTTATTGTTAATAATCGCCCTACATTTACTTCATCAATAAATTCAACTTTATATTCCTTTTGCCCTGTAGTTTTTTGACAAATATCATCCAGCACATCTTTAGATAATAATTTCTCATAGGTCATATCGGATTTTTGAAATTTGTTACTTATTTCCATTAGGACAGTCATAGTTAATAATTACAACCTCTTTTCTTTTTCTTCCCGGAATTGTAGGTATACTAATTACAGAATAATTTCTATTTGACAGCCACTGATTTAAATGTAAATTTACCTCGCCATTATGCTCTAACACGTATGAAATCATAAATTTTACATGTTGTGAATTTAAGTAGTCCGCAAACTTAAGTAATTGATCTTCGTGCTCAATAGACCAGCCTTCAAATCCTCTCTTTCCATCATTATATGATCCAGTTGTAAGCATATATGGAGGATCCATATACACAAAGTCTTGCTCATTAATTACATCTTTCAGTTTTGTAAAATATTCATTATAAAAACTGACCTTCTTTTCTTTTATGGTCCTAGAAAAACTAACTAATTTTTCCAAAACTTTATCATTAAACCATCTCATACCAACGGGGTTATTAAAATTAAAATCCGAATTAAATCTTATCTGTTGATTAAAGCCATACAATATCACCGTATATAAAAGGCGTGGATCACGTTTACTATAATCAATAGAATTATAGTAGTTTCTTATATTCATATAGGCTTCTTTTGAATTTGGTTCAAGATTAAACTTCTTTATATTTCTTTTTACAAATTTAATGTATTCATACGTATCATATTTCTGAAAAGATTCTACCAAATCTACAACAAATTTATTTATATCGTTAAATACAATTTTCGAGGTCCCCATATTAACCCCAACATTAAATCCTCCACCAAAGATATCATAAAACGTTTTATTTTCAATATCAGGGATATAGCATCGTAATGATTGTATCATTTTTGATTTACTACCAATATAATTCAGAGGTGATTCTATAACTACCTTATCTATATCTTCTTTTTCAATAAAAAACAGGTATTCGTAATGCTTTTTCGATGACTTGGTCTTCCAATTTTGATATTTTTTATAAGAAACCTTTCTACATTCATAGGTTCCCGGTTTAGCATATCTCTTTAATGATGCCTCAATATAAGATTTAGACATTATTCCATCCGTACTATAACTAAAAACAATATATTTTGCTTTTGTTTTTGCAATAACCTTATCAAAAAGAATATGCGCTTTGTATTCCTTTGACCAATCTGATCTCATTGGACCAGTTGGTCTTGATCCTGTTATTTTACTTATACTAGGATTATCATTTAATACTAGTGTTTCTAATAAGTGTATTGTGTACCATATTGGTTTTGAGTATACGGAGGATCTAGGTACAAAACATCGCACTCAACTTTTTCAATGATATTCTCCACTTCTTCATTGTATATTTCTACCTTCCCGTCAAATGGAAATATCGTTTCTAATGAGGTTACAGGAATAAACTGTATTTCCTTTGTGGCTCTATCATCCCATTTTTTTAAAAAGGCTCCATAAACCCCAGCAACATTTGCAACTTTCGATACAGATTCAATTAAACTGGCAATCAAAAACGCATACTCATCATTAGTTATTTTTCCTGAATTTTTCCATTCTTCAATTGTATCTCTAAAATAATCTATTCTTCCTGCGTTATGTGGAGTAAAGTACATTCTACTTGTTTCCGTTGGTGCATAGTTATCATAAAAAAATCCCTTATGAATAATTTTATTATTATTAAGAAACTCAAAAGGATTAATTTTTAATTTATCAAACTGGATATTAGAGGCTACTATCCTACCATAAGCATATTTTGTACACCATTCTAATTTATCATTAATGACTATATTAAAATTTTCTTTAACGGCGTCAGCGACGGAACCCGTCCCCGTAAAGGCATCAAAAAACGTATAATCTTTATCAAGTAGTTTCTTATCACCTAACAATTTTAGTATCTCACCAGTCATTGATTCTTTATTTCCTAAAAATCGCATACAATCCCCCAAACTATATCAATTGTTCTTTATATTGAAGATATTTACAATGTCATATTATCATTCTAAAATAAAAATAAGCCTTTACCAACGGTGCTGTAGCGCTTCACTTTATTAATTAGTAATATTTTCATTTACTCAATCATTATCAATGTGTACAATCTCACAATTTAGAGCCTGACAAACCTTAAATAATACTTCCACCGTAACATTTCCATTGCGGCCTAACTTTGCAATGGATGCTGCGATAATTCCGATAATCTCTTGTAGCTCTTTTTTTCTTCATACCACGATCAATTAGCAATTTCCATAACTTATTGTAGCTGATTTCATTGTTTGAACACTATCCGCCCATTGTCAATAGGATAGCGCAATCCTAGGCCAGCCAACCATTCACAAATTCAATCGTTTTGCATCCGTTCCATCACCGTTACACACTCCACATGCGCCGTTTGCGGGAACTGGTCGACCGGCTGAATCCTGCCCTCGACATGGTAACCTTTTTCCATGAAGCTTTGAATGTCGCGCACAAGCGTGGCAGGGTTGCAGCTGACGTAGACGATTCTGTCCGGATTCATCCCCGTTGCGCTTTCGATTAAGCTTTCAGTCAAACCTTTGCGCGGCGGATCGACCATGATGACGTTTGGTCTGATTCCTTTTTCTTTCCACTTGGACATCCAGTCTTCGGCATTGCCGACCTCAAATCTGAGGTTGTCAAGCTCGTTGAGCTCGGCGTTGCGCTTGGCATCTTCAATGGCTGCTTCAACGATCTCGACTCCGTAGACGGCTCTGCATTTTTCAGCAAGGGACAAAGAAATCGTCCCGATTCCGCAGTAGGCATCGATCGCGGTTTCTTCTCCGGTCAGGTTGGCGAACTTGATTGCGGTCTGATAAAGCTTTTCCGTCTGAACCGGGTTGACCTGGTAGAACGACTGCGCGGAAATCTCGAATTCGAGGCCGTTCAGCGTGTCCTTGATGTGATCCTTGCCAAAAAGCAGCTTGGTCTTTTGACCCAAAATAACGTTGGTTCTGTCACGGTTGACGTTTTGCATGATGCTGACGACATCCGGACAAGCGGCAACGATTTTTTCGGCAATTTCTCGATCATGCGGGAGACGGCCGTTCTTCGTGACGATGACAACCATTGCTTCGCGCGAATAGTGACCGATTCTGACCATCAGGTGGCGAATCATGCCGGAATGACGCTCTTCGTTATAAGGTTCAAGCTCGTAAGCGTTCAAAACCTTTACGACTTCCTTCAAAATCTCGTCGATACGCTCGTCTTGAATCAGGAAATTCTCAAGCGGAAGGAAGTTGTGACTGCCTCGTTTGAAGAATCCGGTCTTCAAATCCCCCTTCGTTCCGCGCACGGGAACCTGGGCCTTGTTGCGATAATGGAACGGATTCTTCATCCCGATCGTTTCTGCAACTTCGATGTCGTCCAAATGAGCTTTTTTCAAAAGATCCTGAATCTGCTTTTGTTTGAACTTGAGCTGAGCAGGATAGGCCAAATGCTGAAGCGGCGCGATTCCCGTTTGCGAATATGCCTTGCCTTGTGATTCGACGCGATCCTTGCTCGTCGTCAACCGCTCGATCACCTTGGCATAACCGTAATTTTTGCCGACCTTGAGCACGTGCAGCCTGATTTCTTCGCCTGGCAAAGCATCATCGCAAAACAGCGTGTACCCGTCAACCTTGACGACGCCCATTCCTTGATAGGTCAAGTCAGTCACGGTTGCTGTCAATTCTTGATTTTTTGAAACTGGTGGTTTAAATTTCATTGATATTTTCCTTTGCGTATAAAATTCCATTGTTTATTTTAACACAAAAAAGCCGGGTTCACCCCGACTTGCCTTATTTTGTCAAATTCAGTGCCGGCAATTTTTCTTGTGCGCCTTCATCTTCTTGATTGCCCATGCGTAATGGCTGCTGGTGTTGCTGATGAAATACCCACCGATGCTGCTTCCGCCGACCCACGGGTAGAAACTTTTCGTGAACAGTTCTTCATCGGAAAAGGTCCCAAGCGCCTGCATCACCTGATGATGAGATTCTTCAAGTCTTCGCAGCGCCTCTTCTTCTGAAACGTCCTGGTTCTTCTCCCAGAATGCAACGTTCATTGCTCCGTAAGTTCGCCAATTGTAGCCCTCGGGCAAAAACGGCCTACTTTTGTCATCATCGCGGTTCTTCAGCCAGTTCAAGAGCAGCTGATGCCATTCGTAAAGATGCATCAAAACGTCGCGCAGATTCCTGTCCCTTTTCCAGTGTGCTTCTTTTTTCTTGTCGTCTCCCGAAAAATCATATTCCCTGCTTTTTTCTTCTTCCGTTCTGTTTGCGATCATCTCGAGCAAATTTTCATAATTGATCGTTGCCGCTTCGATCAGTTCTGCTTTGGTTTTTGGTTTTGCCATGTTAACCCCTCTATATATTCTTAGAACAAGATTATCAGACGTAAATTTTTATGTCAAAAAATATGCTGAGGAAAAATGCCGAACAGGATGCGGTCGACCCGCGACTGTCTTTGCATTTTCGCCAAATGCAGTGCTTAGCATCGCTTGCTTGATCGGTTTAGGCTGGCTTACGGGCAAATCTCCATTTTTTCAAATCTGCCCGTAAAACCAGGTCTCCGATTACGGGCAAATCGCCATTTTTTCAAATCTGCCCGTAAAACTCGGCTCACTCTTACGGGCAAATCCGCGTTTTTTCAAATCTGCCCGTAAATGCACAGAGTCAAATCCATCAGCACAGATGCTGCGGCATCTCCCCTGCATTTGCCAAGGCGGAATCATGTGAACTACTCGGCCATAAATGACCGAGCTTCTGGGAACACGAAGTAGTATTCAG
>ENA-OUQF01000382-OUQF01000382.1-human-gut-metagenome-genome-assembly--contig:-NODE-382-length-35280-cov-6.141121_pt1 | contig 35280 bp, 35 predicted proteins | sample MGYA00237947_ERZ548826 | MGnify/ENA primary metagenome ERZ548826 (study PRJEB26490, sample SAMN05194701) | human gut metagenome | biome: terrestrial biome; feature: human-associated habitat; material... | reverse complement strand
ACGGCATACGAGATTTTGCCTGTCTCGTGGGCTCGGAGATGTGTATAAGAGACAGACATAGCCGGGAGGTGAACCGATGAGCTTGGACACGCTGTGCTTTTCCATGTATTCCGACATATCAAAGCGCACAATAGCGTTTTCATCGCCGAAAAGCGCTTCGGCAAGGGCTTTGGAAAGCTCGGTCTTGCCGACGCCCGTCGGACCGCAGAAGATAAACGAGCCTTGCGGACGCTTGGGATCGGAAAGTCCCGTCCTGCCGCGGCGTATTGCGCGGGCGACCGTCGAGACCGCTTCATCCTGTCCGATGACGCGCTTTTTCAAAAGCTCGTCGAGGTGAAGAAGCTTTTCCGATTCCTCTTTGGCAAGCTTTGCCACGGGGATCGAGGTCCACGCCGTCACAACGTCGGCAATATCCTCTTCGCCGATCGAAGGATAGCTCTGCCGCTTCTTCTCTTCCCAGTCCTTCTTGTCGTTTTCCAGCTTTTCGCGCAGTTCCTTTTCGCGGTTGCGCACCTGCGCCGCCTTTTCGAATTCCTGCGTGCGGACATATTCGCCCTTTTCGGCGGACAGCTTTTTTATCTCCTCTTCGGTGCTGCGAAGCTCCGCCGGTGCGGTGATCTCGGAGATGCGCTTTTTCGACGCCGCTTCATCGATGAGGTCGATCGCCTTGTCGGGCAGATAACGGTCGGCGATGTACCGTGCCGAAAGCTCGACGGCGGCGCGGATCGCTTCGTCGGTGATCTTGACGTGGTGATGTGCTTCGTATTTGTCGCGCAGACCGTAAAGAATGCGCACCGCCTCTTCGCGGCTCGGCTCGCCCACCATGACCGACTGGAAACGCCGCTCGAGCGCCGCGTCCTTTTCGATGTATTTGCGGTACTCGGCAATGGTGGTTGCGCCGATGACCTGAATTTCGCCGCGCGAGAGAGCGGGCTTTAGAATATTGGCGGCATCGATCGCGCCCTCTGCCGATCCCGCGCCGATGAGCGTGTGGATCTCATCGATGAAAAGAATCACGTTGCCCGCCTTTTTTACCTCCGCCATAACGCTCTTGATGCGCTCTTCGAATTCGCCGCGGTATTTTGCGCCCGCGATCATGCCCGAAAGGTCAAGCGCGACCACGCGTTTTCCGCGGATGGTGTCGGGCACTTCGCCCGAGACGATCTTCTCCGCCAATCCCTCGGCAACCGCCGTTTTTCCGACACCCGGTTCGCCGATCAGACACGGATTGTTCTTCGTGCGGCGCGAGAGAATCTGAATGACCCGCTGCATCTCGTTTTCCCGCCCGATAACGGGATCAAGCTTGCCTTCGCGCGCGGCGGCGGTAAGGTCGTTTCCGTATTGATCGAGCGTCGGCGTTTTGTCGGACGAGGGCTCTTTTTTCTCGCCTTGTCCTTTTTTCGGTGCATCGCTCCCGCCCGTAAAGCCCGACGGCTCAAATCCGCAGGCGACCGCGGAGGTCTGCGCGTACAAAGCGTCAAGGTCGACGTTTTCCTCCAAAAGGAGCTTTACGGCAACGCAGTCGGACTCATGCAAAATCGCCATGAGAATGTGTTCGGTACCGATATAATTCTGCGCCGTCGCAAGTGCCTCGGCGCCCGAATTTTCGATAATGCGCTTGGCACGCGGGCTCATATCGACGTTTTCTTCCGACTCGTCCCCGCGTCCGTCGTTGCGGACGATCTTGTCGTAAAAATTTTCATAGGTGATCCCGTGCTTTGCCAGAAGCTTTGCCGCGATGGAATCGCGGCGGGACAAAAGTCCGAGCAGCAAATGCTCGCTTCCGACGCCGGTATGTCCCATTTTGCGTGCGGCGGTATAAGCGGCGCTGAGCGCGCGCCCCGCGTTGTCGGTAAAACGATCCATCATATGTTTTCACCTCATTTTCTTTATATGTTCTTTGGTTTCTTTTTTTAATTTTTCAAAGCGCCTCGCGCAGTATCTCCGCCCGTTTGGCGTCGAGCGCGGCTTCGCCTTGCAGCTCGGGGAATTTGGCGCGAAGGTGCGCGGGCATGGTCTCGATGAGAATGCGCACGAGATTTACCCCCGCAATATCGTGAAGAAAACCGCACCGCGCCCCCAGCATGACATCCGACCAAAGCTTCAAAAGCTCGGGGTACGAAAGCTTGCGGGCGCATTTCAAAATGCCGTAGGAACGCCAGATGCTGTCCTCAAAATCCAGTCCTCCTCCGTCACGTAAGCTTTCGCGAAGGGCGTTTTCCCTCTCGACGACGCCGATCACCGCGTTTTTCAGCTTTTCGACCGCGTCCTCTTCGGAAATTCCGAGGGTCACCTGATTGGAGATCTGATAAACACAGCCGTCGGCGTCGCTCCCCTCTCCGTACAGCCCGCGGACGGTAAGTCCGATCTTGGTCATCAGCGCGACAAGCGCTTTAATTCTGCCGCACGCGGTGAGCGCAGGCAGATGCAGCATACACGAAGCGCGCATCGCCGTACCGAGGTTGGTCGGACACGCGGTGAGATAACCGAATTCTTCGTCAAAGGCAAGCCGCAAGCCCTCGCCGAGCGCGCGATCGGCGCTTTTTGCCCGCGCATAGGCTTCCTCGAGCATAAGCCCCGGCGCAAGGCTTTGAATGCGCACGTGATCCTCCTCGCCGACCATGATGTACAACTCATTTTTTTCATCGGCAATGAGCATGCGTCCTTCGCCGTCGGCGGCGCAGAATTCGGGGCTGATGGCGTGATCCTCCAAAAGCACCTTGCGGTTTAGAGGAGAAAGCGACGCCATGTCAAGATAAGTATACCGCTCGTTTCCGTATTTTTCGAAGGTCTCTTTCACCTTTTCGGCAATGACCTTTCGCGTTTTTGCGTCGCATTTCTGCGGGAAAGGGTAGTCGGCAAGGTTGCGTGCAAGACGCACGCGGGAGCTTAATACAACACCCTCCGAAGCGCTTTTGTCACAATACCATTTCATTTCCGCTCACTCCCCTCGCCGCCGTTCTCGTCATTTTCATTCGATGCGCTGTTTTCTTTTTGCTCCTCCTGCTCTTTTTCAAGCATGCGTATTCTGTCGCGAAGTACCGCCGCGTCCTCATATTCCTGCTTTTCAACGGCGATCTTCAGCTCCTCTCGAAGCGCGTTTATCTTTTCGTCCGCCGTCGGCTCGCGCTTCGGCGCGTCCGAGGCTTCCGCTCCGTCCGCTTCTTCGACTTTGCTCGGGCGGCTTCCGCAGTGCTTTACGTTTCCGTGGATCTTGGAGATCGTCGGCATGAGCGCCGAGCGAAAAACGGTGTAGCAGCGGTCACAGCCGACTTTTCCGTTGTGGAAAAGTTCGGACAGCGTCATGCCGCATTTCGGGCAGGTCTCGGTCTCGACGATCTTCGGCTTTTCCTCGAGAAAGCTTCCGAAGAGATTGCCGAAAAAGTCGTCGTTCGCGTCGCTTCCCGCTCCGAAAGGCAGAAATTCACTCGCAAGGCCCTGTTTTTTCGCACAGTCGGCGCAAAGATTTTTTTCGATGGTATGACCGTTTTTCGTCTGACGGAAGAAAAAGGTCGCGGGCGCTTTCCCGCACATTTCACATAACATAACGCTTCACTCCTTTTATTCGATGCGCTTCACCGCTTGCCGTTTTCGGAAATCACGCCGAGCAGCACGGTTTTGAAAAGGTCGGCGCGCAGGGCGTTCCGAACGCCCGCATCTTTTTCGACGCGAAGACTTTCGTCCGACAAAAGCGCCGCGAACAGACGGCGGGCGGCGGAGGCGACAAAGCCGTTCTGCTCCAGTGCGGAAAGATACAGCTGCGCCTCCGGTGCGGAGAGCGTATCGCCGACGCTGCCGTACAGGTGCATAAGATAGGTGCTTTTGTCGACGGGAAGCCGCGTGATCTTGATATACCCGCCGCCCCCGCGCCGGCTTTCCACAAGATAGCCGTGGTTTTTGGAAAAACGGGAGGACAAAACATAATTGATCTGGCTCGGCACACAGCCGACGCGCTCGGCAAAATCGTTGCGGCAGATCTCCGCCGTGCCGCCGTGTTCCCGCAGCATCTCCTCCAATATCTCCGCTATTTTTTCCGACATCAGCATAGGCGTCCCTCCGATTTTTCTCTTTTCTTTACTCTTTGCATATAGTGTAGCATAAAAGTCAGAGAAAGTCAAAGTCAAAGAAGGTCAAATTGTATTGAAAAAGCCGATTCAAAGACGATTTTTTCGCTACGCGGCGGTTTTTTCTTTGTTTTTTGCGTTTTTTCTCGTTCCCGCGCCCCCTCGGAAGTTTTCGGATGAACACAAATGTTTGCCGCCCGACGCGGAACTTTTGTTTTTCCTCTTTCTTTTCGTGTTCGTTTGTGGTACAATAGAGAAAATACGTTTTTACGGAGGAATTCCTCATGTCAAATAAAAAAAGAAGTCTCTCGGCGGCAAGTCTGCTTTTTCTTCTGAGTCTCGGCGTTTTTTTGCTGATCGCCCTTTTGGCGGCGGGATATTTTGTTTATGACTTCCGCTTCAATCTTCCCGACGAGGGCGGAAGCACGATCTATCTTTTCCGCGGCGACAAAAAGATAAAGCGGCTCGGCGAGACCGACCACATCGTCGAAAACGGGACCGACCTTTTAAACGTCGAAACGCTTTCGGACTACTGCTCCTACGGCGTTGCGGGCGACAGCACGTGCCGCACGATCACCTTTTCGGACGGAAGCTTTGCCGAATTTTCCCTCGGGACCTCCTACAACCGAAACGGCGAAAACGGGCTTTTGGAGGAAAGCTGTACTCTTATCGGGCGGAATTTCTACGTCCCGCTGTCGTTTTTCGAAGAATATGTAGAGGGTCTTCGTTTTGACTGCAACGAAGAAAAAAAGATCGTCTATATCGACGTTGCGGGAAGCGATTACGCTCTTTGCCCCGAGACGGTGATCGAAAAGCCTCTTTCGGCGGACGATTATTTCGCGGTTCTGGGCGTAAGCTATCAAAAGCCCGAATTCAAAGCCGATCTTTCGGCCTATGAAGAATACATGGACCCCGCCGACCGCGACGGCTATCTGACCCTCATCAACTACGATCATTATCTCGACAAGGATTATATCCCCGCAAACCTCACCGATCTTGTCAATACACGCAAGGACGGGCGCACGACCCAGCAGATGGATCTGTACCCTGCAAAGGCGATGGAGGCAATGCTCAAGGAGGCGGCGGCAAACGGTTACACCGACCTGAGCATCACAAGCGGCTACCGCTCGTACAATTATCAGCAGGTGCTTTTCAACAATCAGGTAAGCTCTCTTACGCCTACCTACGGTGACAAAGCGGCGGAAAAAGCGGCGGAAGCGGTGGCGATCCCCGGTACGAGCGAGCACCAAAGCGGTCTTTGCTGTGATCTTCACAATCTTCCCGCCGCAAGTCAAAGCTTTGCCGATACCGACGCGTATTCGTGGCTGATCGAAAACTGCGCCGAATTCGGTTTCATTCTCCGTTTCCCGAAAAACAAGACCGACATTACCAAAATCATGTTCGAGCCGTGGCATTACCGCTATGTCGGACGCTATCACGCCCGCCGCATCATGGATGCCGGTCTGTGTCTCGAGGAATATATCGCGCTCTTAAAGTCGCAGCCCGAAGACACGGAGGGTTAAGCCGCGTCGGAAAGCGTCTTCGGCATGGAGGAGAGCATGTTCTCGATAAAAATGCCGTAGCCCTTATGCGAATCGCTCACCAAAACATGCGTCACCGCGCCGACTAATTTCCCGTTTTGCAGGATCGGGCTGCCGCTCATTCCGCGGACAATGCCGCCCGTCGCCGCCAAGAGATCGGGATCGGTCACTTCGATCACAAAGTTTTTGGTCTCTTCGGTCCCGGTGTAGATCTTGACGATCTCGATGGCATATTCCTTGATCCCGTTTCCGTCGATGTCGCAGAGAATCGTCGCCGCCCCCTGTGTGATCTCCTCATGCGGCGCGACGCTTATCGGATCGCGCACAAGGGACGGAGCGCGGCTCAAAACGCCGAACACACCGCAGGGCGAATTGCAAAGAAGCGTTCCGACCTTTTCGCTTCCGAAGCTTCCTTTCAGCTCGCCCGGATGACCGCTCCGCCCCTTTATGACGTCGGACAGTTCGATATCGACGACCGCTCCCTTTAAAAGCGGAAGCAGGACCTCGGTGTCGGCATCGTAAATTCCGTGACCGAGACCCGCAAAAGCGCCCGTCTCGGGGTCATAATACGTCACCGTTCCGATTCCCGCCGTACTGTCGCGCACCCACATACCCGACTTGTACTGCCCGTCGGGCAGTGCCTTTATCGGGAAAATCTTGGCTTTGTAGGGCTTTTCGTCGCGGGTAAACTCGACGGTCAGCTCTTTTCCCTCGCTCTTTCGAACCGCCTCGCCCAGTTCTTCCGCCGTATTGATCTCTTTTCCGTCGACCGACAGAAGAATGTCGCCCGCCTTAAGACCCGCTTTGGCGGCGGGGCTGATGATGCCCTCGGTCGATTCGACCTCGGAGACCGCCGTCACCACAACGCCTTTGGTAAAAAATTTCACGCCGAACACATCGCCGCACGGAACGAGCTTCTTTTCAAGGTTCGGCACGCTCTTAACCGTCTTGGTCGGAAGAACGCCGAAAAGCTTCGCCGTGTACTCATACTCATATTCGGACTCGAATTCATATCCGCCCTCGCCGCTCAGCTCGGCGGTGACGTTTTCGGCTTTTCCCGACGACGCGATCGATTCCGAGCCGATCGCTTCCCTTGATACGCGGTCGGGGACGGCGCTTTGCGACGCTCCCAAAAACAAAATGCCGAAGATTGCAAACAGCGGCACGGCATAAAGAAAACGTCCTTTTTCAAAACGAACGCCTTCTTTTTTCGGTATTCCTCCCGCGTCGGGCACGTTTTTTTCTTTTTTCTTTCTAAATAACATTCACTTTTCGCTCTCCCTTTCCTTTTCTTCTTTCTCTCCCTTTTCGCGTCCTTTTTCTTTTCCGAAATTTTCTTTGTTTCGGGCGAGATTTTTTCTTTTTCGCCCGAGTTTAATATGGGCAAAACGGAAGAAAGCTATGTATTGAAAAATCTATTAAAATCAATTAAAATTGGAGCTGATTTTTTGAAAATTGCCATCATCGGAAGCCGAAATCTTTCCGATCCCGAAAAGGTCTATACTATGATAACGCAAACCATACCGCGAAATTGCTCGGAAGTCGTCAGCGGCGGTGCATTCGGTGTGGATAAATTGGCGGAACGGTACGCAAGAGAGAATCATTTGTACTTAAAGCTGTTTTTACCGAATTACGACCGCTACGGCGTAAGCGCTCCGCTCATACGCAACGACGAAATCGTCGAATATTCCGATATGGTGTATGCTTTCTGGGACATGAATTCGCGCGGAACGCGCTATGCTTTGAAAAAATGCATTGAAATTCAAAAACCTGTAAAGATCATCCACATCGACTGACCCGCTTTGGTATTTGGAGCTTGTAGAAATCATCGGAAAAATGACCGAAAAATTCCGAAAATGTCGCATTTTGCTTGACAAACCGTGCATTGTGTGCTATGATATCGTCGTGACGGATCGAAGGTTCGGTCTGTCCGATAGAGGCGCGCTTGTTAAGAGTAGCGAAGGGAGCGAAAAAGTCCTTTCCCTTTCGCAAAAGGAACCGGCGCCGAGGTTTTCGCTCCCGTTCGGACTTTGACGGGGCGGGGATCGGTTTGCTGTGAAATACACAGCCGACTGTCACAGTGACGATCACGGGTTGTGGAGAGCTATCGAAGATAAAGAATCCCTTTTTCGGGGAGCATTTTGTTTTTGTTTATTGCCGCGCCGCTCGTGACGCGGTATTTTTTTATATTTTTAGGAGGAAAACGAAGATGTTTTCACAAAAGACCCGCAGACTGTGGGCGATTGCTTTGGCGGCTTTTCTGATCTGCGCAGCTCTTTCCGCCATGCTTCCCGCTTTTGCGGACGAAGCCCCCACGGACGAGACCTCAAACGAGGTTACGGAAACCCTTGACGAGACCGCACCGGAGGAGGCGTCCGCCGAGACCGAAAACGAAGCCGCCGCCTTTTTATCCGCGGCAGGCGCGTTTGACCCGGACGCCGAAAACGCCGAAGAGTACGCGGCGTTTGCCTCGGAGTATATCGACGCTTATTCCGAAAATGTTTCGGAAAGCGAAGAATTCACCTCCAACCTGAACAAAGCGCTCACAGCAAAGCGCAATACGGTAAAGCCATATGCCACCTTCCTTTCTCTGCTCCCGCCGATCATCGCCATCGCGCTTGCTCTGATCACCAAAGAGGTTTATTCCTCTCTGTTCATCGGTATTTTGTCGGGCGCGCTGCTTTATTCGAATTTCAATTTCACGGGCACGCTTGACCATGCCTTTGCCGACGGCTTTGTCGCGTCGGTCGCCGACAGCTACAATATCGGTATATTGTTCTTCCTTGTCATTCTCGGTGCCATCGTCGTAATGATGAACCGCGCGGGCGGTTCGGCGGCGTTCGGACGCTGGGCGGCCAAGCACATCAAATCGAAGGCCGGCGCGCAGTGCGCGACCATCTTCCTCGGAATTCTTATTTTCGTGGACGACTATTTCAACTGTCTGACCGTCGGTTCGGTCATGCGTCCCGTGACCGATAAATTCAACGTTTCGCGCGCAAAGCTTGCTTATCTCATCGATGCAACGGCGGCGCCCGTCTGCATCATCGCGCCGATCTCCTCGTGGGCGGCGGCAGTCGCGGGCTTTGTTTCGGAGGAAAAAATCAGCGGCTTCCAACTGTTTATCGAAGCCATTCCGTATAACTTCTACGCGATTCTGACCATCGTCATGATGTTTGCCATGGTGCTTATGCGCTTTGAATACGGACCGATGAAGAAGCACGAACAAAACGCCGAAAAGGGCGACCTCTTCTCGTCCGCGGATGCCGAGCTGTTCCGCAGCGTGGAAGAAGCCGACGAGAACAAGAAGGGAATCGTATGGGATCTTATCGCTCCCGTTGCCGTTTTGATCGTGATGTGCATTATGGGTCTTCTTTACTCGGGCGGCTTCTATACGAACGGTTCGGATACCTATCACAACTTCATCACCGCTTTTTCGTCCGCTGACGCTTCGGTCGGTCTCGTGCTCGGCTCGTTTGCCGGCATGATCTTTGCCGTGATTTACTTCATGTGCCGCCGCATTCTCTCGTTCAAGCAGTGCATGGAAGCGATTCCCGAGGGCTTTAAGGCAATGGTTCCCGCCATCATGATCTTGTGCTGTGCATGGACGCTGAAGACCATGACCGATTCTTTGGGCGCAAAAGTATTTATCGCCGAGTTTGTCCGCAATTATGCACAGTCCGCCGTCAACTTCCTGCCCGCCATCGTATTCCTTATCGCGGTCGGTCTTTCGTTCGCGACGGGTACTTCGTGGGGCACGTTCGGAATTCTTATCCCGATCGTTCTTGCCATCTTCGGCGGCAACATCGACCAGCCGATCAGCATTATTGCCATCTCCGCCTGCATGGCGGGCGCGGTCTGCGGCGACCACTGCTCTCCTATTTCCGATACCACCATCATGGCGTCGGCGGGTTCGCAGTCGAACCATCTGAACCACGTTACCACCCAGCTGCCTTACGCGCTGACCTGCGCCGCGATCTCCTTTGTTTGCTACCTCATCGCGGGCTTTGTTCAGACGTGGTATATCATGCTTCCTCTCGGAATTCTCATCATGATCGGAAGTTGCTTCGTTTTGAAAAAGACGGTCGGCAAGAAGGCATAAACTTCAAATCGCATTTTAAAAAAAGGAACTTCTTCGGAAGTTCCTTTTCTTTTCCGTTTTGTATTTTCACGCTTTTTCCTTTATTTTTCCCGCTTTTTTGTTCGTCATTCTGCCGTTTTTTGATCGGTAACATTGTAAAATGTGCCGAAATTCACAAAAAGCCGCAAAAAAGGTTGACTTTGCGAAAACATACGATATACTAATTTTAGTGTGGGCTGATCGGAAAGCCCGCCTCCGCAACCGAAAGGAGAAAAATATGAGCACTGTCAACAATATGAAAGAAGTTCTTCCGCTCGCGGCAAAAAAGGCGATCGGATATATTGACGAATTGAATGCGACCGAAAAAGATTACGACGCCTATGCGGCGGGGATCGACGCGATCGCCGAAAAAATGAAAAAAGACATCGCCGAATCCGAAAGCGTTTACGACCCGTCGAACGTCACGTTTTACGTTTCAAACGGCGGCGACGACGAAGCTGACGGCAGAAGTCCCGAAACGGCGTGGAAAACGCTGAAAAACGTCAACGACAAAACAAAGGTCTGCGAAAACTGCAACGTTCTGTTCGAGCGCGGCGGCATTTGGCGCGAGGCGCTTCGCGTTCCGTGCAACGGCATGACCTTCTCGGCTTACGGCAAAGGAATGAAACCGCGTTTTTACGGTTCGCGCCGCAACTACGCTAAGCCCGAATACTGGAAGAAGAGCGAATTTGAAAACGTTTGGTACACCGACCTCTGCACCAAAAACGTCGGTCTTATCGCCTTCAACCATTCGGACGAACTCGGAAAATACGACGAGATCATGGGCTACCGTCACAGCATCGGTCGCGACGGCTTTACGGGGCCGCAGGATCTTACGAAGAATTACGATTTCTACGGTCATCTGGACGAAGAAAAATGCTACCTCTATTGCGACAAGGGCAACCCCGGCGAGGTTTACGAAAGCCTTGAACTGGGTGACGCCGTTCATCTCATGGTTCCCGTTGAGGGCAAGATCGGTCTTACTTTCGACAATCTCATGCTCAAATTTACGGGCTGTCACGGCATCGCGGGGCTCGGCGGCTGTCAGAAAGTCACGGTGCAAAACTGCATTATGTGCTATCTCGGCGGCTCGATCTTGGACGGTTTTGCCGGCTCCCGCACGGTCGGCTTCGGCAACGCGGTCGAAACCTACGGCTCGTGCAACGGCTATTGGGTAAACGGCAACTGGATCTATCAGATCTACGATACCGCCATCACCCATCAGTTCTCGCAGTGCAACGCAAGCTGCCATATGCAGGATGTCGAATATACGGGCAACCTTTGCGAATATTGCCACTGGTCGATCGAATTTTACAATCAGCCCACTCCCGGATATCATCGCAGTGTTTACGACACCAATGTCCACCACAACGTTCTGCGCTGCGGCGGTATGGGCTGGGGCAGCCGCGGACGCGAAGAGGGCGCCGCTCTCTTCAACAGCTTTACCCTTCCCGAGGATACGAAAAACTTTGTCACGCACGATAATATTTACGACCGCAGTGCCGGAAATATTGTTCGCTTAAACCGCGGCGGCGACGAAAAGATCGAATCGCACGACAATACGTACATTCAAAAAGAGGGCGGTTCGCTCGGCTGGATCTTCGACGGCGTTAAGACCTACGACGGCGATGTGAAGGAAAAGATCCGCGAATATATCAAAGAAGAAGACGCACGCTTCTATTTCAGCAAGTAAGAAAAAAGAAAACGGAGACCGAAAGGTCTCCGTTTGTTGTTTGTCCGCAGTCGTCTTATGAAGACGGCGATATTAAAGCCGTATAAAAGTTACAGAAGATACCCGCCAATCTTCAAGTTGATCAGCGCCACCGAAGCGATTCCGCACAAAATGCCGAGCTTTTGACGCGCGGACAGATGATCTTTAAACAAAACGATCCCGATAATCGTCATGGCAAGCGACTGCATTCCGGCATGAGTCGGAAACAATACGGTTCCCGGAATATACCGAATTCCCATCATATAAAACTTTTGATACACAGCCAAAACCACACCGATACCGATAGCATAAAACAGCACGTTTTTATTGAACCAAAACGTACTTTTTTCTTTCTTTCCGAAACGTGCTCCGTAAAAATACGTTGCCAAACCGAAAGCGGCGGAAATCGCATATAGGAAGACAAGATAGGTATTAGCGGAATTCGGCACTTTCGAGCCGTCGGTCAAATAGAAAATTTTTTGAATACAGGACGAAAGCCCCGAGCAAAGAGTTGCAACCACCGAAAAGATCAGCCATTTTGCGCTGACCCTTTTTTCGTTTTTCCCATGTCCCACGTTCAACACCAGCGAAGCCGCCAGCAACAGCACTCCGATAAACTGCGTATAATAGATTTTTTCATTAAACAGAATAATACTGAACGAAGTCGGAAAAAGAACGCTGAAGCTTGTCATCAACACCGTCAGCGACACGGGTCCCTCGTTCAAAGCGACCGAATAGGTGATCTGAAAGGCGGCGTTGCTCAAGCCCGACAAAAGCCCCAGCAGTAAAACGTCATGCGTCGGGACAGCAAGCGGGAACAAAACCGCAAGAATTACGGCGATCGCCGTAAAGAACAACACATTGTACAGAACGCTGTCCTGCGTCGTGCGGAGATAGCCGCGGGAAACTCTTCCCTGCAGAGTCACTTTGGCAGAGCCGAGGAACGTCAACAACAGCAGTAAAAGAAACTGAAGCAGATCGTTGCCTTCGAGTATGTTCATAAAACTCCTCTTTCCGTCACAAAATCGAACTTATTATACTCTTTCGCCTTTCGAAAGTCAATCGTTTTTTACTTTTTCCCGCGAAAAAAGCAAAGAAAGGTTGAAATTTCGAGGAATCGGTGGTAAAATACCGATAATAAAGAAAATTTCGAAAAGACGGGAGGGGTAACGTTTGCGCAGAACAAAACGGGAGCTTACAAAAAAACAGCAAAAAGCCGTCGCGGGCATCGCGGTCGGTCTGTTTTTCCTTCTGTCGGTTTTTGTCGTTCTGTTTCTGGGCAAACCGCTCGTCCGCTCGCTTTCCGAACCCGAACGGTTTAAAGCGTGGCTCGACGGCTTCGGCATATGGGGTCGGCTCTGTTATACGGGACTTGTCGCGCTTCAGGTGTTTTTTGCCGTCATCCCCGGCGAACCGTTTGAAATTTTCGCAGGATATGCCTTCGGTGCGGTCGAGGGAACGATCTTGAATCTTGCCGGTGCATGGATCGGCGGCGCGATCGTCTTTTTCTTCGTGCGCCGTTTCGGCGTGCGGGCGGTTGAGATCTTCTTTTCGAAGGAAAAGATCGAATCGCTGAAATTTTTGCACAATTCGCCGAAGCGCGAGGCGATTTTGTTCTTTTTATACACGATTCCCGGAACGCCGAAAGATCTGCTTTGCTACTTTGCGGGACTGACCGACATCGGCACACGCCGCTGGCTGATCTTTTCTCTGATCGGGCGTCTTCCGTCGATTCTCAGTTCGACCGTCGGCGGGCATGCGCTTTCCTCGAAAAATTATCTTGCGGCAATCATCGTCTTTGCCGTGACCGTCGCCATATCGGGTGTCGGCATATGGATCTATTATCGTTTCTGTGAAAAACACAAAAGGTGAGCGCTTTTGACAAAATCGTCCGTTTTCGAAAGTTTTTTTCAAAAAGCCCTTTACAAACCCTCTTCGCCGTGCTATAATGAGATTATTCAAACAGTGTAGGTATTCTCTTCGGAGGTATAATTTGATGAAAATGACGTACGAAACCCCCGCATTGGAGCTTATCTCCTTTGAATCGGCGGAAAGCATCACGGTTTTAAGCTCGTTCGGTCCGATCGACAACGATCCAAACAGTCACGCGCGCGACAACGAAATCAACAGCAACACCTGGGGCTGATTTTTCCCGCACCGATTCTGTATAATACCGTTTTTTAAGCGACATTTTCGATGTCGCTATCGGTGTTTGTGTAAAATTACATTTTTTCTTCAAGAAGAACCCCGCCTTTCGGCGGAGTTCTTTCTTTTTTATCGAAATCGTTTTCCTTATTCCTCCGCAAGGGCGGCAAGGGCGTTGAAAAGCTTATCCGAAGAAAACGGAAAGCTCTCGTCGGGGATCGATTCGCCGCAAAGTGTCTTTCCCGTTACGGGATGGGAAAACGTAAGGCGGAAAGCGTGAAGACCGATGGTGTGTGCCGTGTCGTGCGCGCCGTACTTTTTGTCGCCGACGAGCGGAAGACCGTGATACGCAAACTGGGCGCGAATCTGGTGCGTTCTTCCTGTATGCAGGCGGATCAGCACCAGCGAAAGTACGCCGTCGGTCGAGAGAAGCCGATACGACAGCGACGCCTCCTTTGCGCCCTTCTTCTTCGTTGCCGATACGCTGACCTTGGAATCAAACGGAGCTTTCGAAATGTAGTCGACGAACGTTTCCTCTTTCTCCTGCGGCACGCCGTGTACGACGGCAAGATATTCCTTGCGGAATTTTCCCTTGTCCCCCACCACCTCCGAAAGTGCCGCCGCCGTTTCCTTCTTTTTGGCATACACCATAACGCCGCCGACATTGCGGTCAAGGCGGTGTACAACGCCGACATACGGCGTTTCGCCGCGTTCCCTCTCGCGGGCAAGAACAAAATCGGTCATGGCTTCATCGCCCGAATCGTCGCCTTGTGAAAGCACGCCGACGGGCTTATTCAAGAGGATCAGCGAAGCATCCTCATAATAAACGGTCGTGTTCATTTTGTTTTTTCTCTTTCGGCTGAATTTCCCGTGCGGGACGTTTCGAGCAATTTCTTCGAAGCTTTTTGCCCGTCAAAATAAAAAAACAGACCCCTTTTCGCGGCACGAACCGTAAAAAGAAGCCGTTTTCAAAAATGGAGCTGGTGGTGAGGATTGAACTCACGACCTGCTGATTACGAATCAGCTGCACTACCACTGTGCTACACCAGCATTCGAACGTGTCCGAACAGATAATATTATAACGGTTTTGTCGGCATTTGTCAAGAGTTATTCGAAAAAAAGAAAGTGAAAGAGAATATTTTTTTCAAACAATCGGTCTTACCGTATTTGTGCACTCGGCTTTACCGTGTTTGTGCGCAGGTAACGGGGCGTGTTCACATTTTCAAACCGATTCGGCAACAAACAGCTCTTGAATATTGTTCTATTTTGAACTATAATAAATTCATCCTTAAACATGAGAGGAATGAAAAATCACCATGCCCATCAATGCTTTCTGGGAGTACACGCTTTCCCTTGAAAGCCGCTACACCGATTATCGAAAGCGCATTATGAAAGCGTTTTCTCTGTCCGCCGCCGAGGTCGACATTTTGCTTTTTTTGGCAAACAACCCGGGCTTTGACACCGCCGCGCAGATTGTACGGATCCGAAAGATTCCGAAATCGCAGGTCTCAATGTCGGTCGCAAGCCTTTGCGAAAAGGGGCTTTTGACCGGAGCGCACGAAAAGGGCGACAAAAAGAGCGTCCATCTTTCCCTCCCCCCTCTCGCCTTGCCCGTCGTGACCTTCGGTCGGGAGGTGCAGGAGGAGTTCGCCGCGCTTCTCTTCAAAGGATTCTCCGACGAAGAAAAAGAAACGCTTTTGGCACTGCACAAAAAAATCGAACAAAATCTCCGCAGCGGGCTTGCCGGCGGTCCGCAAAACGAAAGAAAGGAATGATCCGAACACATGCATACACTTTTCACGGTTCTCATCTGTCTTTTTGCCGGAATCGGCGCGGGGCTCGGCACCGGCTTTGCCGGCATGAGCGCGGCGGCGGTCATCACCCCTATGCTCGTCACCTTCCTCGGCATCGAGCCGTACACCGCCGTCGGCATCGCCCTTGCATCAGACGTTCCGGCAAGCGCCGTCTCGGCTTATACCTACGGCAAAAACAAAAATCTTGATATTAAAAACGGCTCGGTCATGATGCTGTTTGTCCTGTTGTTCACGATGGTCGGAAGCTATGTTTCCAGTCTTGTCCCGTCGGCGACCATGGGCAATTTTTCGGTCTTTATGACCATGCTTTTGGGCATAAAATTCATTATACGTCCCGTCATGACGACCAAAGACGACATGGGAAAAGGTTCAAAGAACGCACGAATCGTAAAATCCGCCCTGTGCGGCGCTTTGGTCGGCTTCATCTGCGGCTTTATCGGTGCGGGCGGCGGCATGATGATGCTCCTTCTTCTGACGAGCGTTTTGGGGTACGAGCTGAAGACCGCCGTCGGCACAAGCGTTTTCATCATGACCTTCACCGCCCTTACCGGTTCGGTCTCCCATTTCGCCATCGGCGAATTGCCCGAGGCGCTCCCTTTTATCCTTTGCGTTGTTTTTACGCTGATCTTCGCCCGCCTTGCCGCCGTTATCGCCAACAAAGCAAGCCCCAAGACCCTGAACCGCGCGACCGGCGTTATTCTTTTGATTTTGGGCATCGTCGTACTCGGTTTTTCGCTGATAAAATAAATCCGACGCATAACGCATAACGCATAACGCAAAAACAGAGCCGCTACGGCTCTGTTTTTGCGTGGTTTTGCGCTCACTCTCTTCGTCACCGTCGGAAATTCCGTCTCCGCATAAACGCCTTATAATACAAAATGCAATAAACGATAAACAAAACGAGCGCCGTAATAAAGGCGACAATAAACCACCGGCTTGTGAAGAACGCCGACAAAAGGCTCAATGCGTAAAGCAGATTGCTTCGGTCAACCGCCGTGTTGGCGACAAGCTCGGTCTTGCCCAAAACGATCGTGCCTCTGTATGTCGCGACCAGCTCGCCGAAGGTCTGCCCTTCGCGGATCGGCGCTTTCGCGTCCTCGTATACCATCTGCTTGAGCTGTACGTCCTCGGACGGATAGCCGACGGGAAGAAGCGAGACGATATCCTCTTTGGCATAAAGGGTGACATGATCGACCTTGGCGGCAAGACTTACGGGAATCTCGCAGATCATTCCGCCGCCCGACGCTGCCTTTTGTACCGCGAAATTATCAAAGCAGGCGTTTAACAAAGTCACGCTGTCGGCATAAGCATAGTTTTCCTTTTCGATCTCGGGCGCGTTTAATACGACCGTGAGATACGAAAGCCCCTCGCGCTTTGCGACGGCAACAACGCAGTTTCCGCCCTGCGGCGTATAGCCCGCGCTCAGCCCCATCGCGCCCTTATAAAAATAATCGGTCTCGCCCTCGACGCGGCGGATAAGGCGGTTGCGGTTGTATAAATACCGACGGTCGCTCGTCTTGTCGGTCGCCTCGATCGTATAATTGGTCGAACCTGCGATCTTGACGATCTCGTTGATATAATAGGCATACTGCCCGATCAGCGCCGTATCGTACGCTGTCGTCACCATATTGTCGTCGTGCAGTCCCGTGGGGTTGGTAAAGTTCGTGTCCTTTGCGCCGATCTCTTCGGCTTTTTGATTCATAAGCGCACAAAAATCCTCGACCGAACCGCCGACATATTCCGCCAAGACGTTTGCGGCGTCGTTCGCGCCCACGACCAGAAGTCCGTACAAAAGCTCGCGCGCCGTAAAGCCTTCGCCCGCCTTGATCGGGCGGGTCGGGTTAAGCTTCGTTCCCGTCGTGCGGTTGATCGCCGTCTCGGAGGCATAGATCACCGTCTCAAGATCGGGAATGTGCTCAATCGCCACAATGGCGGTCATGAGCTTTACGGTCGAGGCGGGATAAAGGAGCTGTCGTGGGTTGTCCTCATAGACGATCAGCCCCGTTTCCAAATTGACGGCAAGACTGCTCACCGCCTCGGTGTGCGGCGTTTCCAGCCCCGCAAAAGCCGAGAGCGTTTGGTTATCATAATAGCAAAAAGGACGCGGAGAAGTCGCCGTCAGAAGCTCGCCCGTTCCTTCCGCCGACACGATCGACGAAAAAAGCCCCGAAAGGAGAAACAGTGCGGAAAGAAGCAACGCGCCGAAACGCTTTTTTCTCATTTTGCAAGTCCCCCTTCCTTTTCGAAATAATGCTTTGCCTGTTCGATATTGCGGCGGATCTCGGCGACCAGCTCCTCGAGAGACGAAAATTTTTTCTCGTCGCGCAGGCGGGTGTAAAATTCGATCTTCACGCTGTGTCCGTACAGATCGCCGTGATAATCGAGGATGTGCGTCTCACAGAGGATGGGCGCATCCTTTTCGTTTGCGGTCACGGTCGGCTTTGTGCCGACATCGGAAAGACCGATGTATTTTTCCCCGTCGATCGTGCAAATACAGGCATATACGCCGTTTTTCGGCTTGAGCTTGGTGCCCTCAAAGGCTTGATTGATGGTGGGAATTCCGATCGTTGTCCCGAGATGACGACCGTGAACAACAGGATAATAGATCGAAAACGGACGTCCCAGAAGCGCCCGTGCGCTCTCCATATCGCCCTCGGCGATAAAGCGGCGAATGACCGTCGAATGGATCATATCCTCTTTTCCGTCGCGGTCGCGGTACAGTACGTTTTCCGCAATAAGAACGCGCGTGCCGTGCTTTGCCATCTCGCGCTTCAAGGTTTCACAATCGCCCGCGCGGTCTTTTCCGAAGGAAAAATTGCTTCCGCACACGGCGATCTTGCAATTCAGTTCCCGAATCAAAATTTTTTCGCAAAATTCGGCGCAGGACAAATCCCGAACCGCCGAAAAATCGTCGGGGAAGAAAATATCCACGCCGAGCGTTTGTAAAAATTCTTCTTTTTCGTCGTTGTTGGTGATCAGCGTCGGCGTGCGTCCCAAAAACGAAACGGGGTGGGTGCGAAAGGTGTAGACGCAGGAAAAAAGCCCTTCGCGCTCGGCTTCGCGGACGGCGGTACGGATAAGGCTCTGATGTCCGCGATGTACGCCGTCAAAATTTCCGAGCGCCGCAACACAGCCTTTTTCGAAAAGAGCGGGAAAGGATTCCTTTGTCGGCGGATTTGAAAGTGTGATCATAAAAATCTCCGTTAAATATATAAGAAAAGCCCTCAAAATGGGCTTATTATTCTATACTATAATGATACCCTTTTTCGGGCGCGATGTCAAGGCACTTTTTTCGTGATCCAAAAAAACACATCGCGCGTCCTTTTTCATCCGAAAGTCTGTTTTTTCGTTTTTTCGGCGATGTTTTGCGCGGGAAAAGGCGCGATTTTCCGCGCAAAGGTGAAAAAAGGCGCGAACGCTTTTTCTTGTAAGACGCGGCGCTTTCCCGTATAATAAAAGTTGCCCCCTCTTCGGTGCGAAAGGAGGGCAGATAAAAAAACTACGGAAAGGATGGGATAAATCATGACCGATATGCCGGGCTTCGGCATACTTTGCTGCGGACGGGATATTGCGGAGCTTTCAAAGTCGGTGGGATGCTGTTCTGCCGTCAGCACCTATCTCAAGGAAAGCGGATACGCGCCCGCCGGTTATCATACAGCGCTTCTTTCGCGCGGCGACAAGGAAAAATTGCGGCTTTGCCGCGAAAAGCTGTATCATTTGTGCAAAACATGCGATCTGGTTCTGACGCTGGGCGGGGACGGTTTTGCGTCCGACGATGTGATCCCCGAGCTTACGGCGAACATCTGCGACAGTGAGGCGGTGTTTTTTTCGATCAATTTAAGCGGTGCGGGTTCGATCGGAAATTATGAACAAAACCGTGTCCAAAATCGTGTACATAAACGAAACAAAAGCGTCTGTACCCCGACTCGCAGCCGCGCGGGGTGCTGCGGGAACAGTTTGATCTTGAATTTTCGCAACGAAATATCGTTTATCGACACGGTTCTTCCGACCCTTTTACCGTCGATTTCCTTTGCCGTTGCAGGGCTTTCGGGCAAAGATCCCGAGGAAAGCCGCAAGACGCGCGAGCATTTGGAGGTGCTTTGCGACGAGGAAAACGGGCGAAAAATCGCGTCAGAAACGGGTTTTTTTCATTTTAATTCAAAAATTACGCCATAAACGGTTGCTTTTTTGCACAAATTCAAAAAATGTGTAGTGAAATTTAAAACTGTGTTAATCCTTTTCTGAACACAATCGTATAAAATTATGATGTAGTTCTGAATTAGAGAGAATTGCTTACGGAAAATTGTAAGCATTTTGTTTCTTTCCTCTTCACTTCACTTATCATCTTATTTTATACATCAAAGGAGGATTACCATGGGATTCAAAATTCTCATCGCGGATGACGATCCGAATACCTGTGATCTTTTAAAGATCTGTCTCGAAAACGAAGACTATGAAATCGTAGTCGCCAACAACGGTGTAAAGGCCGTTTCCGCTTTTAAAATTTATGAACCGGATCTGGTTCTCCTGGACATCACCATGCCCGGCAAGGACGGCTGGCAGGTTTGCCGCGAGATCCGCGAGATTTCTTCAAAGCCGATTATTATGCTCACCGCTAAGAACGAAGTGTTCGACAAGGTTCTCGGTCTTGAGCTCGGCGCGGACGATTTTATCACAAAGCCCTTCGATATGAAGGAGGTCGTCGCCCGTATCAAGGCGGTGTTCCGCCGCTGTGCCGGCCACGAAACCGACGATTCCGAGGTCGTAAAGTTTGACAACCTCGAGATCAGTCTCCAGAAATACGAGCTGAAGCTCAACGGAAAATCGGTCGACATCCCCCCGAAGGAGCTGGAGCTTCTCTATTTTCTGACCTCCAACTACAACCGAGTCTTCACCCGCGACCAGCTGCTCGACAAGGTTTGGGGATTTGACTATCTGGGCGACTCCCGCACCGTTGACGTACACATCAAGCGTCTGCGCGAGAAGCTGAACGGCGTCTCCGAAAAATGGCAGATCAAGACCGTTTGGGGCGTCGGCTACAAGTTCGAGCTGTTCCAGCAGTAAAAAGAAAAAAGCAAGAGGAAGTCGTAGGACTTCCTCTTTTTGCTTGTTTTTCCGCTGCTTCTCACCGCGTCTCATCCAGTGCGGAAAGAATGTTTGCCATGGTAAAAATGCCCTTATACAGCGCCGAAAGGCTGATCGTCTCGTCGGGCTGATGGGCTTCTCCGTGTCCCTGTGGAAGAGTGGGGTACTCTATATTCAGCCCGTAGGAATCGAACATCGAACAGCTCAGTCCGCCCGAAAGATAACGCGCGTACGTTCCGCCCGCGCTGTAATACGGCTCTCCGTTCGGATCGGAGACCGTGCGATACGCCCCGAGAAACGCCGAAAGCGTCCGCTCGGGAAGTTGTGCCGTATAGCACTCCTTCGCCTCTTCGACCTCAGCACCGCAAAAGCCGGCGCTCTTTGCCGCCGTATCAATTCGGTCCGCTGTCTCTCCGGCGTCGTAAGTACGTCCGAAGCGGCAGTCGACACGGCAGACGAGCGTATCGCCGCAAAGCTCGCACAGTCCGAGAACAAAGGTGTTTTTACCGAACTTTTCGTCTTCGGCGTCGATATTCGCGCCGCTTCCGAACGGGTCGGAAAAGAGCGACACCATTCCCGCCAAAATGTCACGATCCGCTCCGCACAGGCTTTCGGCTTTGCAAAGAAGCTTTGCCGCCTCGACCGCCGCGTTGACCGAACCGGTAGGGTACGCCGCGTGCGCCGCCGCTCCGCGGGAAACAAGGGTCGTAAGCGTCTCTTCGCGCGACACGGAAAAAGCGTCTTTGCCCGCAATAAGCCCGCAAAGCTCACGGTAAAGCGCGCCGTCCTCATCCCGCATCGAAACATCGGCACTGCCGATCACGGCGTTGACCACCGTTCCGCCCGCAAACGAAACGATCTGTGAAAAGGGAGTCTTTGCCGTGCAGGAAAGGTGCAGGATTCCTTTCTCGCCGAAGCTAACGGGGGCTCCGTTATCGGGCACGAGGCAGATTTCGGGGCGGCTTTCGTTTGTCAAAAAATTGTGAATATCCGACATGCCGCGTTCCTCATCGCCTCCGAAATAGATCATCAGCGACGAACGGAGCGGCAAAGCGCCGCTTCTTACCATGTCCAAAAGATAAATGCTCGCAACCGCCGCACCTTTGTTGTCGTCGACGCCGCGTCCGAAAAGAAAGCCGCCGATCTGCTTCGGCTCAAAGGGCGGGCAGACCGTCCAATCGCTCTCATCGGCGGGCACAACATCGCAATGGCAGAAAAGTCCGATATCGGCGCCCTCGCTTGCGTTTTCGCATTCCTTTTCGGAAAAAGCGACGGCGTATCCTTTCTTTTCCTCAACGCGGCAGAAAAGCCCGCGCTTTTCGCAAAGCGAACGTACCGTGCGCAGTGCGCGGTTAACCTCTTCTCCGTACGGATAGTCCTCGCCGTCAACCGAAACGCTCGGCACGCGGCAAAGCGTTATGAGGTCGTTTTTTATTTCATCGCGGTGTGCGTCGATATAGGCGCGCACCGCCTTTTGTGTTTCGCGATCCATTTTTTTACATTCACACCCCATTCGCCCGCAAGTATACCGCATTTTTTCGCAAAAGCAATCCGAAAAACGGGCTTTTTATCGATTTTGAAACAATTTTTTTCTCAATTTTCCGTCTTTTGCTCTTCGGCTTCCTCGGGGGCGTCCTTGGCGAACATATCTTTGACCCGATCCACCATGCCGGGCGCTTTTCGGATCAGCTCGTCAATGGCGTTGACAATGCCGACATAGCCTTCGTTCCCGTTGTAACCCGAATTTGCGTCAACGTTCAAAATCTTCACATCGCCGCCGCGCGTGGCGACCAAAAAGCAAAGGGGGGTCAGAGTCACGCCGGTTCCGCCTCCGCCGCCGAACTTCGGATTTTTCACCTCGCGTTTGCCGGAATATTCCGCACCCGCCGACGCAAATCCGACCGAGATCTTCGAGATCGGAATAATGACCGTGTCATCCAATACCGAAATCGGCTCGCCGATAATCGTATTGGTATCCAATACTTTTTTAATGCTTTCAAGAGAAGCGCGAATAACTTCGCTCAGGGGCATGTCCGCCATCGTTATCCTTCCTTTCCGTTTCTGTTTTTCCCGGCGCGTCCGCGCATGCGGGATTCATCGATATTTATATTCGTAATAAGCGTCCTCGGCAAGATACAGCGCGCGCAGTACCTTTGCGGCGCGAACATCGAGCCGCACCGAAAGCCGAAGCGTGGGGCTTCCTGCCAAAAAATCGGTGTCGACCAAAATGTCGTCGCCCATCCGAAAATGCTCGGTCTCGTGGCTTGCCGCCGAGAGCGTTTCAAGGCAGGAGCAGATCATGCCGTAGCCGACCGCAACATCGGCGGCGTCCGCTCCGCCGACGACGATGTGAAGCGATTCGACCGAAAGGCTCAGCGCGTCAAAAAAGGCGGGAAGGAATCCCTTTGCCTTGATCAGTAAAATACGTACGGCGCTGACGGCGTTTCGAATCTTGCCGAAAAAAGCGTTTTGCCCCGTGCTTTCGCCCTTTCGGCGCGCGTGCGAGGTGATCGCCCCGCCGATATGCGCCGCTTTGGCGACATTTGAAAGCTCTTTTTGCAAAAGAGAGACGGGGTTTTGTTTTTTTCTTTTGCTTTTTCTTTCTTTTTTCGGTTTTTCCTCTTCGAAAAGCTTTTTTCGTGCTTTCTTTTGCGCTTTCTTGGTCGGCTTCCGTTTCTTTTTCGGCGGAGGATAAATCGGAAAAGTGAAAAACAGTGCGCCTGCCGTCGCCGAAAGCGCTCCGCTTTCGCTGTCATACGTAACGCGCAGTTTCACCGTGAGAAACAAAAACAGCAGAACAAGGAGCAAAAGCAACGCCGCGAGCGCGCCGAGAACGATCAGAACGATTTTCATATTTCGTTACCCGCGCCTTGACAGAAAACGGACAAATTCCTCGGCGGTTTTTCGCTGTCCCGCCGAAAGCGCCTTGATATCCTCCAAAAGACGCTTGTCCCGCGGCGAAAGATCGGCGGGTGCGTCTTTTTTGTCACAAAGCCCCGCCGCAAAGGCAAAATCCTCGTATTCGATGCCGCCGTCGCTGTTTTCCGCAAGCTTTCGGATCAATTTTTTTCCCGGCGGGTTTTCCTGGCGGCAGGCGTGAAGCTTTCGGAGCTGAACATAACTGATGTCGGCATCCTTCGCAAAACGATGAAGACTGCGCTGTCCGCATGCGTGCTCGATAAGCAAAGAGAAGATCTTTTTGTTAAAGCAAGCGCGTCCGTCCTCCACAAGCGCCGCCCCCTTTCGTTATTTTAATCAAGCGAATAATCGGAAGATCAAACGATCACAGAACCGACTTGAACCGATCGTCTCTCGTCACGGTACCGTCCTTGGCGATATCCACCTGCAAAACGCCCTCCACCTTCGCGCTGTCGCTGTTTCGAAGAACGAACAAAACGCGAAGATTCTCGCCGTCGGCGGTGATCGGCTCGCTTTCCGTGGAAAGTCGGCGGGCGATCTGCGTGTACGTTCCGCCCTTTGACTCATAGACCCAAATTTCGGTAAGATACCCCGCGGGCGACGCGATCGGCGTATAGGCGATCGAATTGTAGACACCCGACGACGCGACGGCAAGAAGCGAAGCATTCGCCGAGAGAAGCTTATAGGAAAAATTGCGGTCCAGTGCCTTTTCGCGCCAGCCGTCGACGATCAGATGTGAGCCGATCTCGCCGTACACGGCAAACATTTCGCGGTATTCGATACGGTTGCGAAGAGAAAAGTCCAGAATGACCGACACGGCTTTTGCCATTTCACAGCGCAAAAGCGGGTCGTCGGGATTGAAATTTCCGTTTTCGTCGCCGTTGAAAATACCGTTGTAATACGCTTTCAGCACTTCCTCACGCGCCGACTCGGGGATCTTTTCGTAATCGTTTATTTTTTCGGCATAGCGCGACACCGTTCCGTCGTACCGCCCGCCGACAATAAAGGAATTGCCGTTCGGCGAAAGCTCGCTCGGAATATGACGCGCCCGCACGCGGTCGGTTCGGATATCGAACGAGCGTGTGATGAGCGAGGCGAATTCATAGCGTTTGATGGGGCGCATGCAGTCCTCAGACGAAAGCGCCGTGATAAGACCGTCGCCCGCGACCGAAAGACCGTATTCTCCGTTTGTCATAACACCCGCGTCGACCAGCGTCTGCATATAGCTCCCGTACCAAAGGGCGGAAACCGAGGCGACGCATTCATTTTTGCGGTTTGCGGCATAAGAGGAAAGCCCCAGATAGCGGGTGATGACCGTCGCCGCCTCCGCGACCGTGAAACGATCGGCGGGCGAAAAAGTGCTTTCGCTCGTGCCGACGACCGTGCCGCTCCTTACCAGCGCGTCCACATAGTCATAATACCACGCCCCGTCCGAAACATCGGCAAAATCGGAAGCCGAAAGCGTTTTTTTCGTCTTGCCGACAAGCTCCGCCGCAGGCAAAAGCGCGCCTTCGCCCGCGCACGGAAACAAGACCGCCGACAGCATGCCCGCCGCCGCACAGAGTGCGTACAGCTTCTTTTTGAAAAATCGTTTGTTCATCTTTGTTCTTCCGTCCCTTTATCCTTTACCCTTTTTGCTTTTTCCGTTTTGTTCAGCGTGCCGTGCGCGTGTGTCCTTCGGATACCGCCACACTGTGCGGCGCCTCATCGGGCGAGGACGGATTTTCGTCCCCGTCGTCCGGCAAAAGCGGGTCATAAAGGTCGGAAGGCCCCGGCTCGGCATCCTCTTCTCGCGGGTTGTCCTTTGCCGTTGCGGCATTATGCAGGGTACAGCCGCGGTTTAAGGGTTCTTCGGTCTTGGAATGTCCCGCAAAAGTCCCCTCGGGAAGAAGACTTGCAAAGTAAGCCGAAACGCCGTCGCAAACGGGTTCAAAGCCGCTCGGCGTCTTGCGGCAGGTATATTGCGAATCGAGAATAACAATATTTTCGACGTAATTGCGGTCGGGCGCCAGAACAAGCGCATACGAAACGCGCGATTCGGCAGGGCAATAAGCGTTGGCGACATTGCCCGATTCACCGCAGAATTCCACCACGGTGTGAACATCGCATTTTTCCTTCGGTTCGGAGCCCTTTTTGAACCAGCCCTCCTCTACGCGTGAGCCGCGCGGGTCGAAGCCCTCGCACAGTTCGGTCGGGACCTTGCCCGAATCCTTGCAGAATTTGGCTTTTACCAATTCGGAATCGTCAAAGGTGTTGAGCTTTGCCGCACCGCCTGCGGCGTTGCCGATGAGTTCCTCATGAACGCGGGTCATGACCTTGTCCCACGCGATCATGGCGGGGTTGGGTCCGAAGCGCTTTCCGATGTATTTCGGCTGATCATAGCCGAACCAGCACGCGCCGACATAATACGGTGTATAGCCCACAAAATAAAGGTCCTTGTCCTCGTTGGTCGAACCGGTCTTGCCGGCGACATTGATCTTATTGCGCAGCGTCACCGCCGTACCCGTACCGCTCGTCACAACGTTCTGCATGATCTTGGTCATGATCTGTGAGGTCGACTTGGAAATGGCGACGTTCTGTTCCACACCGTGTTCGAGCAGAATGTTGCCCTCGTTGTCGTAAATGACGGTGTAAAGGCGCGGTGTCGAATGGATTCCCTCGTTCGGGAACATGGTATACGCGCCCGCCATTTCCATGACGGTAAGTCCGTTGGTAAGACCGCCGAGCGCGAGAGGCGCATAGTCGCAGTCCGATTGCGTAAGACTGGTAAGTCCCAGTTTTTCCTTGGCAAAATAATAGGAATATTCGGGCGTTATCTTGTCGAGCGTCTTGACGGCAAGCGTGTTCAGCGACTGGGCGATGGCATAATTGACCGTGGTAAGCCCGCGATAGTCGCGTCCCGCGTTGGCAGGCCAATAGCTCCGTCTGTCCTCCATGTATTTATACGGCGTATCGTCGATCACCGTCGCGTAGTCGATATAGCCGAGATCCATGGCGGGAGCGTAAACGGTCAGCGGTTTTATGGACGAACCGACCTGACGTTTACTCATGGTGGCGCGGTTCAAAATACGGCTTCCCGTCTTTTCGCCGCGTCCGCCGACAATGCCCTTCACATCGCCCGTGTACGGGTCAAGAATCACCATCGCCGACTCGGGCTGAATGCCCTCGGTCTGCTTGAAGGTGTCGGGGTCGGCGTAGACCTCCTCCATGATCGACTGAATCTTGGGGTCGACGGTCGTATGAATTTCAAGTCCGCCGCTGTAGATAATGTTCAGCGCCATTTTGCGGGGATAGCCGTAGGTCTCGTTCAGATCGACGATGATCTCTTCGATCAGCGCGTCGGTAAAATACGACGTGACGGTGTTGACGCCGATCTCACCCGTCATATCTTTTGTGATATTGAGAACAAGCTCGGTGTTCTGCGCCTCCTTGCACTCCTCTTTCGAGATCATGCCCAGCTCTTCCATTTTGTCCAAAACGGTGTCGCGGCGCTCTTTGTTATATTCGGGATGGGACTTGGGGTTGTATTTGTAAGGCGATTTAGGAATAGCGGCAAGCGACGCGCACTCGAGCAGCGTGAGGTCGGAAACGTCCTTTCCGAAAAGATAATTCGACGCCGCCTGAACGCCGTAGCAGCCGTTGGAAAGGCTGATGGTGTTGAGATACATTTCGAGGATCTCGTCCTTCGAATGCTTTTTGGTAATGCTGATGGCACGGAAAATTTCTTTGATCTTCCGCTGCATGGTCGCTTCGTTGTCGCCCGAGCAGTTTTTGATCAGCTGTTGGGTGATGGTCGAACCGCCGTAGCTGGTTTTTCCCTTTAAAAACTCCAAAACCGCGCCTGCGGTGCGCTTCAGATCCATGCCGTTGTGCTCGTAAAAGCGCTGGTCTTCGATGGCGACAAAGGCGTTGGTCAGATTTTTCGGCATCTCGCCGATGGACACCCACGAACGGTTTTCGCTTCCGTGAAGCCGCTGGTCTTCAAGCTCGATTTCTTTTCCGCTCGCGTCGGTGTAATAAATCTTCGTGGTCTGGTCGAGCGTATTTTCAAGCCCTACGATATCGTAATCCTCGATCAGGTTGTTTTTGATGTAAAGTGCAAACGCCGAAACGACGATGATTCCCGTGATAATGCCGATGAGCATAAGGGTAAGCAGCAGGTTGAGGACGATCGACAAAGCGCGGCGGCCCGTTCCCTTTGATTTTTTGCGTCGGCGGTGCGTTCCCTTTTTGGGAGTAAGATCGGTGTTGTTCAGATCGGCGGTGCTGAAATGGCGCGTTGCGCCGGTATTGTTCTTCGGTTCCATAAAAGCTCCTTTCCGTGGGATTCTTTCTTTGTATAGAATCTGTATTTTGCGGTAAAATATAACCGTATTTCCGAAAAATGACCCGAAAACGGGGGGATATTATGAAAAAAATCTCGATACGTTCGCTGCGGGACATGCTTTTCCCGTGCGGCACGGTTCTTTTGATGCTTTTGTTCTTTTTTGCGGCAAAAACGATCCTTCGCCGCTTTGACTTTTATTCGCTCTCGCCTGCTGTCGAAGAAAATGCTCTTTCCGCGGTGCGGGAGGCGCAGAGCATGCAGACATCCGATACCGACGCACGCGCCGATGCGCCGTATATCACCGAAACGCGAACCGTGCGCGAAACGCGCGGCGTTCTCGGGATCTACGACTGCTTCGGGAATCTTCTCGAAACCTGTGACGCCGAGCTTTCGTATCTTCCGTCGGGCGACCGCGCCCTTTTGCGCGAGGGGGTCGTTTTTTCGTCCGAGGGCGAGCTGCGGGATTTTCTCGAATCGCTGGACAGCTGATTTTTGGGAAAAGCAACCCACGATACCGCTATTATACACCATTCCGCGCAAAAATGCAATTGAAAATTGTCGCAAAATGCGAATTTCACGTGCGGGGAAAATCGGCAATTCTCCGAAAAAGAAACGCCGAAAGCAAAAAAGACAGCAAGAGAGCGAAGCGGAAAACGACCGCGTACCGAATAAGCTCCGCCGAAAAAATACGAAGCTCTCTGTGCGAAAAAAACGCGCGGAGAGCTTTTTTGACTTTTTAAAGGGAATCGAAATATGCACGGCGAAGCAGGCTCACTCCACGGTACGAATATGAATTTTACGGGCATCGCCCCCCGTTTTTTCGAAAATCACCTCGTACCGCTTGTCGGGAAGCGCGAACGGGATATTTTCGCACCACTCCGCGGCGATGACGCCGCCGCGGTCGAAATAATCGTAAAAGCCCGTGGCATAAAGGCTGTCGTCGTCGAAAATGCGATACATATCAAAATGAAAAACATCGAGCATTCCGCCCGTATATTCGTTCACAATGGCAAAGGTCGGACTGCACACGCGCGCCTGCGGACAAAGCGTACGGCAGAGTCCCCGCACGAAAGCGGTCTTTCCCGAGCCGAGATCGCCGAAAAAGGCGATAAAATCCCCGGGCTTTAATTTTTTTGCAAAAACGCCCGCAAACGCTTCGGTCTCCTCGGCGCTGTGGCTTTCGAAGATTTCTTCCGTATTCTTCATGTTTCATCTTCCTTATGGTTCGATTGTTTTTTCTTCCTTTTTGTGTTGATACGCCTTCAGCATGGTGCAAAGTCCCGTATAGCGGCAAGCCTTCCGATCGTTTTGCACCATGCGGGCGACCGTTTCCTCGCGTCCCAAAACAATGACTGTTTTTCGGGCGCGGGTCACGGCGGTATACAGCATATTGCGGGTCAAAAGCGCACTCGGCGCGTCAAAAAGCGGGAGGATCACGATGGGATATTCGCTTCCCTGACTCTTGTGTACCGTCACGGCAAAGGCGTGCTCCAGCTCGTCGCTCTGTGAAAAATCGTACTCGACGATCTTGTCGTCAAATTCGACCGTAAAGGTCTCGGTCTTGATCTCGACCTTGCGGATGATTCCGATATCGCCGTTATAAACGCCCTCGCCTTCGTTTCCGTCGGCGTCGTGCCACGTCATCATATAATCGTTGCGCACCTGCATGACCTTGTCGCCCTCGCGGAAGACCACGTCCCGCACCTGCCGCTGCTTTTTGTCGGGCGACGGGGGGTTTAGTTTATCCTGCAAATACCGATTGAGCGCCGCCGTTCCCGTCTCACCTTTGCGGGAGGGCGAAATGACCTGAATATCGTTGAGCCGATCCAGTCCGTATGCCTTGGGAAGCCGCGTTTCGCAAAGCTCTCCGCAAAGAAGCGAAACGGCGCGGGCGCTGTCGCGCGGCATGAAAAAGAAATCCTTGTCGTGTGCCGAAAGAATCGGCATTTCGCCGCGGTTGATACGGTGCGCATTTTCGACGATCAGCGATTCCTGCGCCTGACGGAAAATGACGTTTAAGCTCACCGCCGGAAACAGCTTTGAATTCAAAATATCCCGCAGACAGTCGCCCGCTCCGACGGGAGGAAGCTGGTCGCTGTCGCCGATCAAAAGCACCTTTGCTCCGGGCTTTACGGCGCGAAGCAGGGAAGACAAAAGCAAAACGTCCATCATGGAGGTCTCGTCGATAATCACCGCGCCCGCGTCGAGCGGATTTTTTTCATCGCGGGCAAAGCCCATTTTTTCGCCGTCGCCGTATTCCGCTTCCAAAAGGCGGTGAACGGTCTTCGCCTCGCGCCCCGTGGCAAGGCTCATGCGCTTGGCGGCTCGTCCCGTCGGCGCGGCGAGCGCGCTCTCGATTCCGAGCGAATCAAAAAGGCGAAGAATCGCCCGAATCACGGTGGTTTTTCCCGTTCCGGGACCGCCCGTCACGATCAAAAGCCCGCTTGTCACGGCGCGGCGGATTGCTTCTTTTTGCCGCTCGGCAAAGGTGATATTGCTCTCGCGCTCAACGTCGGCGATATAGCTCTCGGTCTTCTCGATGGGGATATTGATTGCCGTTTCGGAAATTTCAAAAAGCTTGTCCGCGCAGTAGCGCTCGGCGGCATAAACATATTCAAGATAGATCGCGGTCTCCTCGCCGAATTTTATCGCGATCAGCTCGCCTTTCATGGTAAGAGAAGCGACCGTGTCGGAGATTTTCTCTTCATCGGCGTGCAAAAGCTCCGACGCGCGCCGAATCAGAAGCGGGAGCGGAAGATAACAATTGCCGCTCCGTCCCATTTCAAGTCCCAGCGCATATTTCACGCCCGACGCGAGACGAAAAGGCGAATTTTGGTCGATTCCGAGATTTTGCGCCAGCCTGTCGGCACGTTCAAAGCCGATCCCGTCGATCTGTTCGCAAAGCAAAAACGGATTGGATTTTAATACATCGACCGCCGCCGCACCCCATTTTTTATAGACCTTGACCGCCGTCGCAGGTCCGAAAAAGCCGTCGAAAAACATCATGACGCCGCGCATGCCGAACTGTTCTTTGTAGCTCTCGCTCATTTTCAGCGCTTTTTTCGGGGTGATTCCGTTCACGTCCGAAAGCCAGTCGGGATGATTTTCCAAAACGTCCAGCGCGTCGGCGTCGAATTTATCGACAATGCGCTTGGCAAGCACGGGACCAATCCCCGCGACCGCGCCCGAGGAAAGATACGAAAGGATCGTATCGCGGGTGGCGGGCAGCTTTTTTTCGTAATGCTCCGCCTTGAACTGCCGCCCGAACGAGCTGTGATAGGTCCATTTTCCGCTGACCGTTACGGTCTCGCCCTCGTTGAGAAAAGGAAGAATGCCCACAACCGTAACGGGATTTCCCGAACAGTCCAGTTCGCAGACGGTGTATCCGTTGGCGCTGTTTTGATAGATGACCTCGGCGCAGGTTCCCGTCAGAGTCTCCTCCGTGCCGACTTTATCCTCTTCTTCGAAAAGAGAAGAATTTTTGTTTTCCACGCCGCGTCACCTCCCGTTTTTCTTCCGTTTGATTTTATCCTTTTTCCGTTTTACTTCGGTATTTCTTCCGTCCGATTCCGCTTGATCTCAATTGTTTGCCCGTTCATCCGCTGTTTTTTCGATCAAAAGATTTCCGAATTCCGCTTGCAGCTTTTCAAAAACCTCGGCATCCGAATCGGTCACGCCGTATAAAACGATTCGGTCGGTCACATCGCGAAGCGGACCGTGCGAAAGAACACTTTCCAAAATGCGAAGCGCATATTCCCGCCGCACCGCGTCCTTCGAAGAAATGTTCATCACCGAAAGGCGCAAAATAAGTCCCGCACGGCGCAGAGTAAAAAAGTCCGCCGCGGCTCGAACGGAAAAGAAAACGCCCAGAATCGCAAAAAAGCAAAGCAGGATCTTCAAAGCAAAATACAGCACGGCGCGCCGCCCTCACTTTATTTCATTCCCCTATATTATATGCCATTTCGAAGGATTTCGCAAGTCCTTTTTTCACTCCGCCTTTCCCGCCGTCTTATTTTCGTTCGACCGCTTTTCGCGCCTTGCGCGGCGGCGCGTTTTGCCTTACACTGAAAGCGATCGCAAACGCAAAGGGAAAAGAAAAAGAAAAAAGGAGGCAATCGCATGGGGGCGGAGAAATACGGTTATATCCGCGTGTCGAGCAAAGAACAAAACGAGGATCGTCCGTTTTTGGCGCTTCGCGAGGCGGGCGTACCCAACAAGCGCATTTTTCGCGACAAACAATCGGGCAAAGATTTTGAGCGTCCGCAATACCGAAAGCTTTTGAAAAAGCTTCGGCGGGACGATGTTTTGTACATAAAGAGCATTGACCGTCTCGGTCGAAATTACGAGGAGATCTTGCAGCAATGGCGGCTTTTGACCAAAGAAAAGGGGGCGGATATCGTCGTGCTCGACATGCCGCTTCTCGACACCCGCCGCGGAAAAGACCGGATGGGAACTTTTCTCAGCGATATCGTTTTGCAGGTGCTGTCCTTTGTCGCCGAAAACGAGCGCGACGCCATTCGCTCCCGCCAAGCCGAAGGAATCGCCGCCGCCAAAATGCGCGGCGTGAAATTCGGCCGCCCCGCCTGCCCTCTCCCGCACGATTTTCATAAGATCCGCACCGATTGGCGCAAAAAACGCTATACCCTCTGTCAAGCCGCAAGCCTTTGCGGTATGAAAAAGGGGACGTTTTACGCTAAAGTGCGAAGGGCGGAGAGAGAAGAAGAGGAAAAGAAGGACAAACGGCATGAATAAGGGAAAAAAGAAAAGAGTTTGCAAAAGTATACCTTTGCAAACTCTTAAATTTTATAAGATTCTATGTATAGTATATCGCATTTTTCGAAACATTTCAAGGGGTTTTGTGAATTTTTTTCGAATTTTGCGATATTTTGCCTGAATTGGGCGGATTTATAAAGGTATACCTTTGTAAACGGAAAAGGAGAAAGAAGCATGAAACAATGTCATCAATGCGGTTCGGCCGTGCGGGACGAGGAGGCAACACGTGCGCCCTCCAAGGGGGAAGCTTTCAAAAAATCTTCCTCCCGGCAGTTTTCCCGTTTCGGATGAGAGAAATTCTTTCGAAGAGAACCGAGATTTACAAATCAAAAGCGTTCTGCTGACAGTCGGGATCCTGCTTATCACGGCAATTTTACATGCGGAATCTTGCTTTATCTGCAAGACAATGGCTATATTACTCAATTACATAGAAACCGTAATGACTGTAGAAAAAGAAATTTCACAATGGAAAAGAGATGTCTTGAATACAGTTCGTTATGGGTACAGTAAATATGGTTTTGATCGGTCATAATAATAGGCAACTGTCCCCAAACAGCTATAATTAAACAGCTATAATTAATACACTACAAGCGTAAAAGGGAGTACGGAATACCCTTCCGCCCCCCTTGTCTCAGCATAATCGAAAGCCGCCCCTCTCGGGCAAGTCCGCTTTTACTGTTTCTTGCCATCCCCGCCGTCCACGTTTGCTTCCGCCTTTGCGGGATCGGCAAATTCGTCCTCTTCCTCCGTCCACTCATCGACCATCGGCACGTGATGAAACGTGAAGATATGCCGATCGAAATAGCTCACGAGCCAATATTTGCGGATAAACAATTCCGCGTGGTCGACTGCCATTTCGAAAGAAGGACGCCTCAGATCGAGCTGCGGAAAGGTCGGGCAGGTCACATGCCACTCCTTTTCCTCCTCGTCCCAACGATATTCAATTCTGTACTCTCTCGGAAATCCCGTTAAAATAATGATCGCTCCCATCCGATGAAAAATGAATCCGGGATCGGGCTTTTGCAGCTTTCAAAATCGGACGGCAAAAAATGTCCGATATCGCACACCTTTCGCACGCCGAGCCGCGCCGTCAAAGCCGTGCGGCATGTCATTTGAAAATCTCCAAAAGCCGATCCGCAAAACGCTTGTTCCGTGAAGAACCGCTTTTTATTATATCCCTGTAGACACGAATCGTCAAGTACTTTTTGTCAGAATATATCAAAAAATGCTATTTTGGCATATATTTCCATTTGATTAATGCGAACCACTTACACAATTTGCACTGCCATCATCCAAACCGATAGGAAACGGTCTGTAAAACCGTATTTTGGTTTCGATTGTTCCTACCCGTGTCGAAAATGAAAATCAAAATCAACTTTACAGCTGCAAAAAATCGTTTTGGACTGTTAAGGGCTTTGTGCTGTATACAGCGACCTTGACAGGCAAATAAAGAATTCCACACACTCATTTTCAAATTTTCAGGAGGAAAAAATTATGAACGAAAAAGTAAAACGATTCTTAGAAGACGCTGACAAAGCAAAGATTTTGTGCGATTTGGGTCTGTGCGAGCGGCGAGCGGGAATACTCGCCGTCCGCTGAAGAAACACCCGAATATCCGCTGTACGATGCGGAGAAAAAATGTTATTGCAAAGAGATTTCAATTTCCGTGACCGACGAAGAATGGGAAAGGATCAAAAAGAAGGCGCTGGAAAACACCGAATTGAAAAAAGCCGCACAGGCGGCAAGAGGCGAAAGCGCCGGCAACGATATCGTTGCCCTGCTTCTTACAGGAATTGCCGCCGTTCTCTACGTCGGCGGTTTCATCGCCGGAATCGTGTTCAAAGATAAACTTGACAGTGCCGCCGTTATGTTCGGCATCTGGGCTGCCGCGCTTGTCGAGGGAACTGTGATGTTAGGCTTTAGGCGGATCATTAAACTGTTGAATAAGATCGGCAAGGGATGTAACGGAATATTATCCGAATAAACTCAAAAGGCAAAATGCAAACTATTTGCGTCATGACTGAATAATGGGGATGCCATCACGCACAGCTATCGCCGGGCAAGCAAATAAACGGCAAGTTGAAAACTCCCCACTTGATTCCGCATTGGTTGTTTTCCTACACAAATTTACTTTGCGAAAGACGAATATTATTACAAAAAGAGGACGGAAAAGCATGATCTTCTCTGCCCTCTTTTTTTATAATTACGAGAAAAAACTCTCTTGTCGCAGCAAGAGAATGATAAATCATATAATCCGATATGATTGAAAATCGAGAGACGCAAGGTAAAACGTACAAAAAAGAAGGAGAAGAGGCAAAAAATCTATGGAATATCATGAATGTAGAGAATTGTGATAAAGAGCATCTTTACAAGCCTTAGAGTGTAAAAAAGTCATTTTGACCATAAAAGGAAAATAAAAAACAACAAAAAAGCCTCGGAACGCCTTAATATCAAGCGTTTCGGGGCTTTTTGCATGGAGCTGATGATCGGAGTTGAACCGGCGACCTCATCCTTACCAAGGATGCGCTCTACCTACTGAGCTACATCAGCAAATTTCCCAAAAGATGGCGATTCGGATGGGGCTCGAACCCACGACCTCTAGCGTGACAGGCTAGCGTTCTAACCAACTGAACTACCGAACCGTAAATGGCAGGGGCACAAGGACTTGAACCCTGGGCACGCGGTTTTGGAGACCGCTGCTCTACCAACTGAGCTATACCCCTGTGACATGGTGGGCCATCAGGGACTCGAACCCCGGACCGACCGGTTATGAGCCGGTTGCTC
>ENA-OUQF01000376-OUQF01000376.1-human-gut-metagenome-genome-assembly--contig:-NODE-376-length-35739-cov-31.327570_pt1 | contig 35739 bp, 25 predicted proteins | sample MGYA00237947_ERZ548826 | MGnify/ENA primary metagenome ERZ548826 (study PRJEB26490, sample SAMN05194701) | human gut metagenome | biome: terrestrial biome; feature: human-associated habitat; material... | reverse complement strand
CTGGCGACCTCATCCTTACCAAGGATGCGCTCTACCGACTGAGCTATAGCAGCATTTTCTTTTGGGCTGTTCCCCGACAGCTTTGATATTATATAACGGGATGCCCCATTTGTCAATCCCTTTTTTAAGAAAATTGGCTTATTTTGAAAACGCCCGGAAAGAGGAGGGCAGGCGGGAATGGGAATGGCCTGCCGCGGTTTGCGGCAGGCCATGAGGCATTTATTCCGCTTGCTGGTTGGCGCGCTGATATTTGCCGCGCTTGGGGGGGCGGACCTTATAGATGATGGCGACGATGGCGCAGCCCAGCAGGCCCAGCAGGATACCGGCGAACATGGAGAAGATCACGTCGGTGGGGTAGTGGACGTATAGGTACAGCCGGGAGAAGGCCACCAGGAACGCCAGGATCATGGCGGGGATACCCGCCCACTTGTTGCGGATCATCAGCACCGTGGCTGCCTCAAAGCAGGCAATGGTATGGCCGGAGGGGAAGGAGCGGTGCAGGTCGCTGGAGAAAAGCCACAGCAGCTGCTCCTGGGTCACAGGCGTCCAGTTTTTCAGCTGGGGCAGGTCCAGCCCGGCCATCCGTTCCTCCGTGTAGAAGAGGAACGGCCGGTCGCGGGCAATCAGGCTTTTCAGGATGATGTTGCAGATGATCAGTCCCAACGTCAGGGCGGCGGCCATGGACCAGCCGGTTTTCCGGGTCTTGCGGAACAGCAGCAGCACCGCCGCCACCGCGATCCAGAACGCGCCCCATTCGCCGAACAGGGAGATATAGGGCATGGCCTTATCCAGGAAGGGATTTGTCAGATAGTTGCGGATGAATTCCAGAATGGGGAAATCAAATGTGATCGCCAGGGAGTCCAGCAGGGCCTTGGCTTGCTCGATCATTGGCTTCTACCTCCTTACACATTTTGGAACAGGGGATACAGTTTCATCGGGGTCAGGTTGTAGCCCTCGGGCAGGGTCACGTTGCCCGCCTCGTCGGGCTGGAACACCACGGTCCAGGTCTTCTGACCGGCCTCGTTGGTCTCCACGGTGGCCCAGCCGCTGAATACCTTGCCCTCGGGCGTCTCTACCGTAGGCGCGGTGAGGGACTGGGATTCGGTGGAGTAGAAGGCGGAGGACAGCTGGTTCCCGGCAGCGTCGAAGAAGGTCAGCCGAACCTCGCCCACGGGCGTGGTGATATCCTCGTTGGTCATTTCGGTGCAGACCCACTTGCCGTTCTCATAGCTGAAATACATGGACTGGACGATGCTGTAATCCTTCTCCGTGTTGTCCTTGTTGACCACGTGCATGACCATGGAGGCGCGGACGGAGAACATGGTGTCGGAGCGGCTGGTAAAGCCCAGAATCTCCTGGTCGCGGAACTCATGGCCCCGGTCGGAGTTCATCCACAGCTCGCCGTTCATGGCCACAATATCATTGTAGGTCTGGGTGCCGCCCTTGAAGTACTGGGAAACGGCGGTGCGGCTGCCGCTCGCGTTGATCATGAAGCCTGCGTAGGCCTCCAGCGCGCCGAACACGGCGCTGCGCTCCTCCTCAGTGATGGCGATGGAGGAGATCTGCTCCTCGTACATGCCGGAGTCGCTGTTGTAGCGGACCTCAATGGGCGCGCCGGTCTGGTCGTAGACCAGCAGCTCCGGGGCGGTCATCAGGCCGTCCACCTCCTGGATGCTGGTGCGCACGCGCTCCTCGGCCGGCAGTTCCTCGTCCGCCTTGGTGGAGGCGATCTGAATGGTATAATCCTCGCTCAGGGGCGTATTGTTCACATAAGCCACATGGTTTTCCAGCTTGCGGATTTTGATGGATTCGTTCCGGGTGATGAACAGCTCCACCTCGCCCAGCTGCCAGTCGGGAATGTCGGTGATGCTGTCCTGCTGGCCCGTCAGGGTGAAGGAGGCCAGCTTTTCCGTTCCCAGACGAACCAGGTATTTCTTGCCGGACAGGCCGCCGGAGGTCTCCACGTATTCCAGCTGCTGGGAGCCGACCTTCTCCTGCATATACCGCACATAGGCGTCGGAGCCCTCAAACTGGGTGTCGTATTTATTGGTGCCGGTGCCGGTGGGGTCGCCTGCCAGGCGGTAGAGCTGGGCCCAGTCGGGGGCGGCAAACAGCTGGTCAAATACCTGCTGGCACTTGATGGTGGGCTGGGCGGCCTGGTAGTCCTTCAGCCAGCCGTTGAGCCAGTTCAGCCCGATGAATACGCCTACAAAGAATACTAAGATCAGGCCGAAGTAGAAGCTGTAAAAGATCACGCCGCCGGTGCGGGGGCCGCGCTTTTTCAGCACCACCTCATTCTCCGTCTGCTTCCGGGGCGGCTGGGCATTCCTTTGGGCGGGGGCAGGGCGCTGGCCGGGGGCGGCATTTCTTTGGCCGGGGGCCGCGGGCCGCTGCTGGCCGCCTGCCGGACGGGCGGGGCGCTGGGCATCGGACTGGGCCGGACGCTGGGCGCCGGGGCGCTGCATGCCGGTGGGCTGAGCCGGGCGGTTGGCCGCGTCGCGGCCCGCGGCGCGCTGGGCCTCCCGCTGGGCGCGCCTGGCGGCGCGGGCGGCGTTGGCCTCGTCACGCTCCCGGATGATCTCGTCCAGAGCCTGGTCGGGAGCCTGCTGCCCCTTGGATTTGGCATCGAATTTTCCTTGATACATCTCTCACTACTCCTTACTGTAAGGGCTTGACCATCCAGAAGTTGGGCATTCTTCTCGGCTCGGACTGGAGCACGGAATAGCTGTTGATCATGCTGACCTCGCCGGTGTTGTAGTCGCGGTACAGCATGACGGAGGAGGAGCCGCCGTCCATGTTGCAGGCGTTCACCGCGCCGTAGGCGGTGAGCAGGTCAATCATGTCCTTGTAGGTAGCGCCCAGGGAGCCTGCCTGGCGGCCGTCGGCGCAGATGATGATGACAACGCCGTCCGCCCGCTGGCCGATGACGGTGCGGGGGTTATAGCCGGAGTTGCCGGAATAGACCTGCTGGTTGGCAACGCCGTTGACAATCAGCACGGGGCCAAATTCGCAGCCATCCCGGATGCCCAGCTCCATGGCCTGGGATTCGGTCATGCTCTCGGCCACCACGAATTTGTTTTCATTGGTGAAGCCGCCGAAGCCGCCGGGGAATGCGGCGTTTTTCACATTGGATACGACCTTCCCGCCGTGGATGACCATGCCGGAGGGCACGCTGCCCACCTGGGCGCCGGCGGTGCCGTCGTCGTTAAAGGCACCGGCGTTGACGGCGGCGGAGGCACCCTCGTCCTCAATGGCCACGTTCAGCCGCTTGCCGGGCTTGTTGGTGCTGAAGCCGTCATAGCTGGACAGGCCCAGGTATACCCGGCTGGGGTCCTGGATCAGCATAATGTGGGCATTGAAGGTCTTGCCCGCGTAGCTCTCGATGCGGATGCCGTCGGGGTAGGCCGCCCATTCGTCGGAGGCAGCCAGATTGCTGGAATCCATAATGACGATATCATCCAGGTTCACATCCTCCAGGGGAGCCTCGTCCTTGCCCTGGTTCTTGATCTCGTCCACCAGCTCGTCGCTCATAAAGAGGCCTGGGATCCATTTGGTGGCGCTGGGCTCCAGCAGGGACATGGTCAGCATGTCCCGGGCGGCGGTGGAGGGGCCGTTGAAGATCAGATTCATCATCAGCGCAAGCCCCACCACGATCAGGATAATCAGGGTGAACAGCAGCAGGAAGAAGCGGCGGATGATGCGCCCTGCCAGGCCGCTGCCCTTGGATTGCTTTTTCTTACTCATATCGGTTACCTCGCGTCAGATTTTTGGTTGTGCGATGCAAAGACCCAGCGCTGCTGGATCGCGTAGCTGATGAAATACAGGACGGTCATTACAATAATATACCACAGCGTCCGCAGCCCTCCGGCGTTGGAACCCACGTGGAGCAGCCAGAACACGCCGTTGGTCAGCCCCATCTGCACCAGCAGCTGGGGGACGGCCACGGCATAGTAGCGCAGCAGCGCTTTGCCGGTTTTCTCCTTGGACTGGAACACCATCCGATGGTTGATGAAGAAATTCAGCAGCGACGAAATGACCCGGGCCAGCACATAGGGCACCGTGTCGTGTACCGCCGCCTCGGAACCGGCCAGCAGATGATCGAACAGAGCGAACATCCCCGCGTCCACCCCGGCGCAGAAAAGGCTGCTGAGGGTATAGCGGAAGAAGTGGGCCAGGATCAGCTTGTAAATGCGCCAGGAATCCTTCAGCCAGTGGAAGTGAGAACTTTTGTTCTCTTCAATGTAAACGGTGCGGATCTTTACCTCGTCGAAGGGCAGGTCGTTGGTTTTCATGGCCAGCAGGACATTGGTCTCGTACTCAAAGCGGTCGCCGCCCACCTGGGCCATCAGCTCCAGCGTATCCCGGGGGAAGGCCCGCAGCCCCGTCTGGGTATCGGAAAGGGTGATGCCGCAGAACAGCTTGAATACGCCGGAGGTGGTCCTGTTGCCGAACCGGCTTCTGGGGGGCACATGGGGCAGGGAGAAGTCCCGGCAGCCCAGGGTGATCCGATCGGTCTCCAGCATGTGCTCACAGCAGGCCCGGGTGTCCTCGGGGTGGTGCTGGTTGTCGCCGTCCACGGTGACTACGCCCAGGCAGTCCGGCCGGTTTTCCAGCACATAATTGAAAGCTGTTTTCAGTCCCGCGCCCTTGCCCCGATTGACCTCATGGGTCAGCACGTGGATCTCGGGGTGCGCCTGGGCGGCGTCGGTGAAGTAATGAAGATTCTCCGGCTTGCTCCCGTCGTTGACCAGAATGATGTCGGAAAAGCCGTATTCCAGCAGCCCGTCGATCACGGCGTTCAGCTTTTCATCCGGGTCAAGAGAGGGAAGAATCACGGAAATTTTAGATAAATCTGCCATTTGGATTCCTCTTCTATCATTCAAGCGATTTTTTTGCCACAATAGTATATCACATCCGCAGGGAATTGCAAAGCGTTTTCCAAAAGATTTCCACAATTTTAAGAATTTCTGAAGAAACCCCCAAAAATCCCGCCCGCAGCACTCCGCCAGTGGTACTATTTGCGTAATCGAATGAAATTATCAAAACAGAGTGGGGAAGAATGTATTATGTATAATGTATAGCCGCCCTCCCAAGCGTCCCTGAAAGGTTTAGCGGGTGTAGCCGTCCTTGACGGCGTACAGCCGCTAAACCTTTCGGGGACGGCGAGGGAAAATGATGTAAAATGGGGTGGGAGGCTGCATTTTGGTTTGAGGGGGCGGGGGAGTGTGGGGGCGCTTCCCCTGCCCCTGCGGGGGTGGGGGAGAACGGGAGGTGTGCGCGGCGGGCGGAGGAATGATTTTGTGACGAAAACGGTTGTGAAAATAAACAAAAAAAGTTCCGCATTTACCCACGCAATGCGGGGAATTGTAGAACGCAACAAAATTGGCTTAGAAATATCAACAGAGGGTTGATTTATGAGAAATGCTATGTTAAAATAGCTGCAAATCATTTGAAAAAATGATTTATGCAGGACACGGACATGCATTATGCATGGAAGCCTGCAAAAATAATTAGGGAGGAAAAAACATGAAGAAACTTCTTGCACTGGTTCTGGCTGTTGTCATGGTGCTTTCCCTGGTTGCATGCAGCAGCAAGACCGCCGAAGAGCCCACCGAGGCCCCCACGGAAGCTGCTACCGAAGCTGAGACCGAAGCTCCTACCGAAGCTGAGACCGAGGCTCCCACCGAAGCGCCTACCGAGGCCGAGACTGAGGCTGAGACCGAAGCTGAGGCTGAGATCGAAGCCGAGGAAGAGGAAGACACCGACGAGTACGATGCCGCCTCTACCGAGCTGTACAACGCTGTCCTGGGCGACTTCTATGCCGCTTACTCCGAGGCAAAGTCCATCGACAATGCTTCCGAGGCTTGGGCGAAGATGGCTATCGCCGAGGCCAAGCTGCTGGAGAGCGGCGTGATGCTGCCCACCACTACCAGAGGCGGCAACTATGCCATTTCCCGCATTGCTCCGGGCACCGTCACCCCCATCCTGTACGGCAATGACAAAGACCGTTTCCAGAACTACCTGATCGCCACCGAATTCATCAAGGCCGAGGACCGCGCCGAGATGAAGGCTCACTATAACGAAGTCAAGGGCACCGGCACCTACATGGAGTGGGCCAAGGACTACCTGACCGAGAAGGGCTATACCCTGACCGATGTCTACGGCTATCCCTCCTACACCTCCGACCCCAAGACCTGGGACTATTTCGCCACCTCCCGCGCGGCCGACTCCGAGGCCATTGTGAACGGCCTGGAAATGCTGATGGAGTATGACGTGGAAGGCGTGCAGCAGCCCGCTCTGGCCACCGGCTACACCGTGTCCGACGACGGCCTGACCTACACCTTCACCATCCGTGAGGGCTGCGTCTGGGTCGACTCTCAGGGCCGTAAGGTCGCTGACGTGACCGCTGACGACTTTGTCGCCGGCTTCCAGCACATGCTGGACGCTCAGGGCGGCCTGGAGTTCCTGGTCAGCGGTGTCGTGAAGAACGCTGCCGAGTATATCAGCGGCGAGATCACCGACTTCTCCGAAGTTGGCGTCAAGGCTGTTGACGATTACACTCTGGAGTACACTCTGGAGGCTCCCTGCCGTTACTTCGTCACCATGCTGGGCTACAACCCCTTCGCTCCTATGAGCCGTGAGTACTACACCTCTCAGGGCGGCCAGTTCGGCCAGGATTACGATCCCTCCGCTGAGACCTACACCTACGGCACTTCCCCCAACAACATCGCCTACGTCGGCCCCTATGTTGTGACCAACTTCACCTCTGAGAACACCATCGTGTTCCAGGCCAACGAGTCCTACTGGAATGCTGATAACATCAACATCCACACCATCAACTGGATCTTCAACGACGGCACCGATGTGACCAAGGCCTACACCGACTGCAAGAACGGCATCGTTTCCGGCGTCGGCCTGAACACCACCACCGTGGAGCTGGCCAAGGAGGATAAGCTGTTCGACGATTACGCTTATGTTTCCAGCACCGACGCCACCTCCTACATGGCGTTCCTGAACATCAACCGCACCGCCTACGCCAACGTCAACGACGAGAGCACCGTCGTCTCCGAGAAGACCGACGAGCAGAAGACCGTTGCCGCTGCCGCCATGAAGCTGCAGAACTTCCGCATGGCTCTGTGCACCTCCGTTGACCGCGCTTCCTACAACGCGCAGAGGGTCGGCGAGGAGCTGAAGCTGAACAACCTGCGTAACTCCTACACTCCCGGCAACTTCGTCACCCTGACCGAGGACGTCACCGTTGACATCAACGGCGAGGCCACCACCTTCCCCGCCGGCACCAACTACGGTGTCATCATGCAGGCTCAGATCGACGCTGACGGCAGCCCCCTGAAGGTCTACGATCCCACTGCCGACGACGGCGCCGGCTCCTCCGATACCTTCGACGGCTGGTACAACCCCGAAGCCGCCAAGAAGTTCCTGGACGCTGCCATCGCTGAGCTGGCTGAGCAGGGCATCGAGGTCACTACCGACAACCCCATTGTCATTGACTACCCCTACGCTTCCAACAGCGAGCTGTACACCAACGTTGCCAACGCCTTTAAGCAGTCCGTGGAGAAGTCTCTGGACGGCCTGGTGGTTGTGAACCTGGTCACCTGCGTCGATTACGACGGCTGGTACTACGCTGGCTACTACACCGACTTTGGCTACGAGGCCAACTACGACGTGTACGATCTGTCCGGCTGGGGTCCCGACTACGGCGATCCTTCCAGCTACCTGGATACCTTCCTGCCTGACTACGCCGGCTACATGATCAAGTGCATCGGCATCTTCTAAGCAATTTCCAGCTGTAATGCATCGTTCTGGGGCGGGAAACCGTCCCAGATGACTGCGCTTTATAAGGGCTTCACGAAGCAGAAAATTAATGGTTGGAGGATGGGCCATTAAGTCCATCCTCCTTACCACATATATATGGGTGTGGTATTATGACAAAATATTTAATTAACAGAATACTGAGAAGCATTGTCTCCGTCTTCCTGGTTGTGGCGCTGGTAATGGTTCTTATCTACTCTCTGATGGACAGAAACCTGATTTTTGCGCAGGATCCGCTTTACACCAAGCAGTCCAACAACCAGAAAGAGGCCTATAAGTACCGCAAGTGGGAGGAATACGGATACCTGGACTATGTTCCCTATGCGGATTGGCTGAATGAACGGGTGAAGAACGGCACGCTCACCAAGGAAGAGCGGGACGCCGTGATCAAATTCGGCGTCAAGCCCAGCGAGGATAAGCCCGAGGTGGCGGAAATGGTCGCTGAATTCACCAAATACTATGAATCCCAGGGCTATACCGTGGTGCGTCTGAACGCCATGAAGAGCGGCAAAAAATACAAGCCCGGCGGAAATGAGCAGCTGTTTGCCTACAAGGATAAGCCGCTGATCAACCGCGTAGCCACCTATTTCGGCGGCCTGCTCACCGTGGATAACATCCACAGAGTGCAGGAGGATATCGGCGAAAGAAAGCTGACCTTTACTTTGAAAGACCCTGTGTACGGCGGAGAAAAGTTCGCCCCTGCCATCATCGGCAACGGTACGCTGCATAAGTACCTGCTGTATACAGACAATATATTCCCCTTTGTCCATCAGAACCTGCTCACGCTGAGTCTGGGCAAATCCTATGTGGAGTACGCGGGCATCGACGTGTTCACCGTCATGACCCGGACCCAGGGCTCCTATGTGAAATCCACCGTGACCTATCCCACCGGCCATGTGGAGGAGAGTGCTGATGACCTGCACACCGCTACCTATGTGGCAGGCTCCCGGGAGGCAAGCTCCCTGGCCTCCGAGCGGTTCACCGACGACTATACCAACGTGGGCACCGTGGACAACAACATGTCCAAGATGGGCTTCTCCTTTGTCATCGGCATCATTGCAACTCTGATCGCCTACCTGCTGGGCGTGCCTCTGGGCATCGTCATGGCCCGGAACAAGGACCGCCTGGTGGATAAGATCGGCACATTCTATATCGTGTTCATCATGGCGGTGCCGTCCCTTGCCTATATCTTCATGTTCAAGGCCTTCGGCGGCGCGCTTGGCCTGCCCACCACCTTCGACATGGAGTCCAACAACAAGCTGATGTTCGTGCTGCCCGTCATTTCCCTGGCCCTGCCCTCCATCGGCAACCTGATGAAGTGGATGCGCCGGTATATGATCGACCAGATGAATTCCGACTACGTGAAATTCGCCCGGTCCGGCGGCCTGTCCGAGGGTGAGATCTTCAGCAAGCACATCATGAAGAACGCCATCATCCCCATTGCCCATGGCCTGCCCGCCAGTGTGCTGGGCGCGCTCACCGGCGCGATCATCACCGAGCGTGTGTATGTGGTTCCCGGCGCGGGCAATCTGCTGACCAAGGCCATCAACAACTATGACAACGGCGTGATCGTGGGCATGACCCTGTTCTATGCCACCCTGAGCGTTATCTCCATCATTCTGGGCGACGTGGTAATGAGCCTGGTTGACCCCAGAATCTCCTTCTCCTCGAAAGCTAGGTGATTGAAATGAAAAATGAACAAGTGAATCTGGACGACCTGGGCTTTACCGAGCAGGAGCTGTTCTCCCACGTGGACAACGACGTGGACAGCGCCGAGAAGATCACTGCCCCCCGCTATTCCTACTGGAAGAGCGTGTTCCGGGTGTTCTTCAAGAAAAAGATCAACATCGTGGTGCTGTGCCTGCTGGCCATTGTGATTTTCATCGCCTATATCTATCCGCTGATCTCCAACTATGACGCCTACCAGAACCTGCTGGACTCCGGCGCGAAGCATCTGCGCCCCCTGGCCGCCATGCAGAGGTTCGGCTATAACCTGCACTGGATCCTGGGTACCGGCGCTTCCGGCAACTCCACCTTCGACGCCGTGTGGAGCGGCGCGAAGATCTCCATCTCCCTGGCCTTCATGTGCGCCCTGATCAATATGACCGTGGGCGTGGTGATCGGCGCCATCTGGGGTTTCTCCAAGAAGATGGACGTGTTCATGACCGAGGTTTATAACATCATCGGCAACGTGCCCTATGTGCTGTTCGTCTCCGTGATGGTGCTGGTGTTCTCCCCCAGCTTCTGGACCATGGTGTTTGCCCTGACCATCACCGGCTGGCTGAGCATCGCCTACTTCATCCGCACCCAGGTGGTCATCATCCGCGACCGGGAATATAACCTGGCCTCCCGTTGCCTGGGTACCTCCACCATGACCATCGCCATGAAGAATATCCTGCCCTTCATGACCTCTGTGATCGTCACGCTGGCGGCCACCGAGATCCCCTCCTATATTTCCTATGAGGTGTTCCTCAGCTTCCTGGGCATGGGCATGTCCGATATGTCCCTGGGCAAGCTGATCGGCGCGGCACAGAGCGCCATGGTCACCCCCGGCTGGGAATTTGAGTTCTGGAGCCCCGTGGTGGTGGTGTCCATCATCACCGTGGTGCTGTACGTGGTTGGCCAGAATCTGGGCGACGCATCCGACCCCAGGACCCACATGTAGGAGGACGGTATGGAAGAGAAAAAAGTTCTGTTGTCCGTTCAGGACCTGGTTGTCAAGTTCCACGTCCGCGGCAGAGTCCTCACCGCCATCCGGGGCATCTCCCTGGATATCTATGAAAATGAGTCCATCGCCATCGTGGGCGAGTCCGGCTCCGGCAAGTCCGTGTTTACCAAAACCTTCGCCAATATGCTGGATTCCAACGGCTTTGTGGATCAGGGCAAGATCATCTTCTCCGACGACACCCTGGCAGATTTCAAGATCACCCTGGGGCCTGCCCAGCACCGCATGATCCAGCGCCTGGCCCAGCGCCTGGACGGGTATTCCCGCCTGGAAAACGGCGGCGATATTTACAAGCAGATGAAGTGCATGGAGTCCGAGGCCAAGCAGCGCAAGACCCTGACCGAGGACGAGGAAAAGGAATTTACCGCCAAGCTGGACGAGCTGCGCTACCAGCGGGCGGAGACCTTCAACCTGAAGCAGACCTTCGACCCTAAGAAGGAGAAGGATAAGATCCATCGGGCGTCTGCCAAGCTCTCTGAGCTGGACCGTCAGATCAAGGAGGCGGAGGCCCAGAAGAAGGCCACCGTCAAGGCCCGCACCACCGCCGCCAAGCAGGATGAAGCCTATCGGGCGGACTACGCCAAGAAGATGGACGAGCTGAAGAAGCAGTATGCTGCCGCAACCTCCGCTCCCGTCACCCAGGAGCAGAAGGACCGCAATGTCCAGCTGGCCAAGGAGATCTACCTGTCCATCGGCCGGTATGATTTCGTTACCCGCCAGAAGATCCTGACCAAGCTCATGCCCTGCCTGAAGGAGGCCATGCGCCAGGGCCTGGACCTGAGCCGCGACGACGTGCGCAACGATGTATTCGCCCCCGCCATCTACCGGGTGAAGCTGCTGGACGAGACGCCGGACAGGCTCCATGGCAAGTGCATCTTCGACCTGGCCAACATCAAGTACCAGAAGGACCTGGCCCAGATCCGCGGCAAGCGGATCGCCACCGTGTTCCAGGACCCCATGACTTCTCTGAACCCCATCCTCACCATCGGCGACCAGATCTCCTCCATCATCCTCAAGCATCAGCAGTGCTCCGAGACGGAGGCCAGGATCCGGGCCATTGAGCTGATGAAGAAGGTGGGCATCCCCAACGCCGAGAACCGCTACGACGATTACCCCTTCCAGTATTCCGGCGGCATGCGGCAGAGAATCGTTATTGCCATCGCCCTGTCCTGCCAGCCCAAAATCCTGATCTGCGACGAGCCGACCACCGCGTTGGATGTGACCATCCAGGCGCAGATCCTGAAGCTGATTAAGGACTTGCAGAAGGAATTCGGCTACACCATCGTGTTCATCACCCACGACCTGGGCGTTGTGTCCAACATCGCCGACCGGGTGGCCGTGCTGTATGCCGGTCAGATCGTGGAGCTGGGCACCGTGGAGGAGGTCTTCTATGATCCCCGCCATCCCTACACCTGGGCCATGCTTTCCAGCCTGCCCCAGCTGGCCCAGCGCAATACCGAGCTGTATTCCATCACCGGCACGCCCCCGTCCCTGTACAACACCATCGTGGGCGACCCCTTTGCGCCCCGTAACCCGTACTGCCTGAAGATCGATACGCTGATGGATGCTCCCATGTTCCAGGTGAGCCCGACCCACTTCGCTAAGACATGGCTGCTGGATCCCAGAGCACCCAAGATCGAAAAGCCCGAGGCCATCCAGAACCTTCATGAGAAGCTCCTGGCTGCCTTCAATATCTGATAAGGAGGTTATGCATCGTGAGCAATGTACAAGAGGCAACTGCCAGACATTTTCCGGAGCATGGCCCCATCGACCCCAAGACCGGCAAAGAGGTGCTGCTGTCCCTGAAGAATGTGGACATCACCTTCGGCAAGGGGGACAAGGCGCTGAAGGCCGTCAGCAATGCTTCCTTTGATATCTACAAGGGGGAGACCTTTTCCCTGATCGGCGAGTCCGGCTCCGGCAAGACCACCATTGGCCGCGCCGTGATCCGGGTCAACCCCTGCTCTGCCGGTGAGATCCTCTACAAGGGCGTCCGCATTTCCGGCAAGATCCCCCACAGCCTGGACCGGGAGGTCATCCGCAATATCCAGATGGTGTTCCAGGATCCCGCCGCGTCTCTGAACGAGCGGGCCACCGTGGACTATATCATCTCCGAGGGCCTGTATAACTTCCACCTGTATAAGGATGAGGCCGACCGGGTGCGCAAGGTGGACAGCATGATCAAGGAAGTCGGTCTGCTGCCGGAGCACCTGACCCGCTATCCCCACGAGTTCTCCGGCGGTCAGCGCCAGAGAATCGGTCTGGCCCGCGCCATGGTCATGGAGCCGGAGCTGGTGGTGGCTGACGAGCCGATCTCCGCGCTGGACGTGTCCATCCGCGCCCAGGTGTTGAACCTTCTGAAAAAGTTCCAGAGGGAAGAGGGCACCACCTACCTCTTCATCGCCCATGACTTGTCCATCGTTCGGTTCATCTCCGACCGCATCGGCATCATCTATAAGGGCAACATCGTGGAGGTGGCCGAGGCTGAGGAGCTGTTCGACTATCCCATGCACCCGTACACCCAAAGCCTGATCTCCGCCATCCCCATCCCCGACCCCGTGCTGGAGAAGAACAAGGAGCTGTTCACCTACGACCCCAGCATCCACGACTACTCCGTGGACAAGCCGGAGATGGTGGACATCGGCAACAACCACTATGTCTACGGCAACAAGGCGGAGATCGAGCGCTACAAGAAGCTCCGCGCCGAGGGCAAGAAGATCAAGTCCATTACCATCCTCACCCCCGAGGAGAAGGCAAAGCGGGACGCCGAGCGCGAGAGCGTGCCCACCGGCGAGGTGGTTCTGGATCACCCCGTCCACGATACCGGCAGCTTCTGGTATAAGTTCCTGGCGTTCTTCCTGCCCATCCTGGGCCTGCTGGCCGGGCAGATTTTCAAGGCCAAGAATTATATCAACAATTTCAAGGCGCTGAAAAAGGGCGCCATCGTCGGCCTGATATTCCGGCTGGTGGTCCTGCTTCTGTTTGGCCTGCTGCTGATCCTGGCTGTGATTTAGATGTTATCCCTTCGTGGCTGCCCTGCTTTGGGGCAGCCACGTTGCGGTATTGCGGAAAGGAGCATGCTATGTCCCGTTATGCCCGAAGAAGAGAGCCCAATCTCCCCCGGAAGCAGCGCATCGAGCTGGGGGAGGTCAATGTACCTCTGCGCGCCCTGCTGCTGGGCATCGCACTGCTGGTGGCGGCGCTGGCCTTTGGCAGCGTCATCAACCAGCGCCTGGCGGTGCGGTCCGGCTGGCAGGAAATCGAGGCCGCCAATCCCCAGACCGTTGCCCACCAGGCCTTTCAGTTCTCCTATGACCTGGGGGCGGGGGAGCAGTCCGCCCGGGAAGAGCTGCGGGCCGTGACGGCGGTGTATACAGACGCTTTGGATACAGCTTACCGCGCCCTGTCCGGCGAGACCATCGAGGGCGTGAGCAATCTGGCGGTGCTGAACAGCCAGCCCAATACCGCCGTGCAGGTAGACCCGGCGCTGTACGCCGCCCTGGAGGCGGTGCAGCTTTCCGGCAGCCGCTACGTGTACCTGGCCCCGCTGATGCAGCAGTACGATGCCCTGTTCGCTTGCAGCTACGATGAGGAAGCCGCCCTCTATGACCCGGCCCGGGACGAGGGCGCGGCGGAATTTGCCGCCCGGATCGCCGCCTTTGCCGCTGATCCAACCAGCATTCAGCTGGAGCTGCTGGGAGAGAACCGGGTCAGCCTGACCGTTTCCTCGGAATATCTGGATTACGCCGCCGAAAACGAGCTGGAGACGCTGGTGGACTTCGGCATTCTGCGCAGCGCCTTCCTCTGCGACGCCGCGGCGGACGCGCTGGCAGAGCGGGGCTACTGCCGGGGCGTGGTGTCCAGCCTGGACGGCTACGCCCGGAATCTGAGCGGCGAAAAATTCGGCGTGAATCTCTTTGACCGCGTGGACGGCACCGTCACCGCCCTGGGCAGCGTGACCTATACGGCCCCCGCTGCCCTGGTGATCTGCCGGGCGTTCCCTGCCTCGGCCCAGGAAAAGACCCGCTTCTATACCTATGCCGACGGCACTGTGATCCCCCCCTATCTGAATGCCTCCGGCCTGCCCAGCGCCGCCGCGCCGAATCTCGTCACCCTGTCCCGTGAGGACAGCGTGGCCGCCCTGGCCCTGCGTACCGTGGCCGCCTTCGCCGAGGCGGACGCCGAATTCCCGACGCTCACCGCCTTCTCCTGGGCCAGCGTCCGGGACGGAGCAATCGTCACCCACGGCTCGGATTTCCAGCTGGGACAATAAGACACCGAAAGAGCTGCCATCACCGGCAGCTCTTTTCTCATCCCCAAACGTCTTTCCAGGGTGGCAGGAACGGAAATTGTAAACAAATTATTTTTTATCAAAACGCCCTTGACATTTTCCCAAAACAGGGTATAGTGTGGTTAAAAGAAATTAGCACTCGAGATACGAGAGTGCTAATTCCGAAAGGAAGGATCGCTATGACATTACAAAACTTCACGCAGAAATCTCAGGAGGCCGTCCAGAACGCGCAGAATTTGGCGATTCGGAACAACCATCAGCAATTGGAGCAGATTCATCTGCTTGCCGCACTGCTGCAGCAGGATGGGGGATTGGTTCCCCAGCTGCTGACCAAGATGGGCGTCACCGTTGAAAGCCTGTCCGCCGCCGCCATGGCGGAGGTCAGCAAGCTCCCCGGCGTCACCGGCGCGCGGGAGGCCGATAAGATCTATATCAGCAATGCCCTGAACCAGACCCTGGTGGCCGCGCAGGACCGGGCGGAGCACATGAAGGACGAATATGTGTCCGTAGAGCACCTGCTCCTGGGTCTGCTGGACACCGCCGAGGGCAGCGTAAAGACCCTGTTTGATACCTACCGCATCACCGCCGACGCGGCAATGAAGGCGTTGCTGGCCGTCCGAGGCAATCAGCGGGTGACCACCGACAGCCCGGAGGGCACCTATGACGCTCTGGAGAAGTACGGCACCGACCTGGTCAAGCGTGCCCGGGAGCAGAAGATGGACCCGGTGATCGGCCGGGACGAGGAGATCCGAAACGTGGTCCGCATTCTGTCCCGTAAGACGAAGAATAACCCCGTGCTCATCGGTGAGCCTGGCGTGGGCAAGACCGCCATTGTGGAGGGCCTGGCTCAGCGGATCGTAAAGAAGGAGGTTCCCTCCTCCTTGCAGGACAAGACCATCTTCTCCCTGGATATGGGCGCGCTGGTAGCAGGCGCAAAATACCGGGGCGAATTTGAGGAGCGGCTGAAGGCCGTCCTGAATGAGGTGAAGCAGTCCGAGGGCCGCATCCTGCTGTTCATCGATGAGCTGCACACCATCGTAGGCGCGGGCAAGACCGAGGGCAGCATGGACGCGGGCAACCTGCTCAAGCCCATGCTGGCCCGGGGCGAGCTGCACTGCATCGGCGCGACCACCCTGGACGAATACCGGCAGTATATCGAGAAGGATCCCGCTCTGGAGCGCCGGTTCCAGCCTGTGATGGTCAATGAGCCCACGGTGGAGGACACCATCGCCATCCTGCGTGGCCTGAAGGAGCGCTATGAGAACTTCCACGGCGTGAAGATCACGGACCCCGCCATCATTGCCGCCGCCACCCTTTCTCACCGCTATATCACGGATCGGTTCCTCCCGGATAAGGCCATCGATCTGATCGACGAAGCCTGCGCCCAGCTGCGCACCGAGCAGGACTCCATGCCCACAGAGCTGGATGCGGTCAACCGCCGGATCATCCAGCTGCAAATTGAGGAGGAATCCCTGAAGAAGGAGGAGGACGAGCTTTCCAAGAGCCGTCTGGCCCAGATCCGCAAGGAGCTGGCGGAGGAGCAGGAGAGCTTCAACGCCAAGAAGGCCCAGTGGGAGAATGAGAAGAATTCTCTGGAGAAGGTCCAGCAGCTCCGCAAGGACATTGAAAATCTGAATCTCCAGATCGAAGCCGCTGAGCAGAACTATGATCTGGGCAAGGCCGCCGAACTGAAGTATGGCCGTCTGCCCCAGCTCCAGAAGGAGCTGGAGGAGCAGGAGCGCCGCAACCAGCAGAGCGGCGACAGCGCCCTGCTCCACGAAAAGGTCACCGATGAGGAGATCGCGAAGATCGTGGAGCGCTGGACTGGCATTCCCGTCAGCCGCCTGGTCCAGGGTGAGCGGGAGAAGCTTCTGAACCTGGAAAATATCCTGCACAAGCGGGTGGTGGGCCAGGACGAGGCCGTCACCGCCGTCACCGAGGCCATCCAGCGCAGCCGCGCCGGCATCCAGGACCCCAACCGGCCCATCGGCTCCTTCCTGTTCCTGGGCCCCACAGGCGTGGGCAAGACGGAGCTGGCCAAGGCGCTGGCTGAGGCGCTGTTTGACGACGAAAGCAACATGATCCGTATTGACATGTCCGAGTATATGGAGAAGTTCTCCGTCAGCCGTCTGATCGGCGCGCCTCCCGGATATGTGGGCTATGATGAGGGCGGTCAGCTGACCGAGGCCGTCCGCCGCAAGCCGTACAGCGTGGTGCTGTTCGACGAGGTGGAGAAGGCCCATCCCGATGTGTTCAACATCCTCCTGCAGGTGCTGGATGACGGCCGCATCACCGATTCCCAGGGCCGCACCGTGGACTTCAAGAACACCATCCTGATCCTCACCTCCAACCTGGGTTCTGAATTCCTGCTGGGCGGCATCGATGCCGAGGGCAGGATCAGCGAAGAGGCCAAGGCGCAGGTGCAGAGCCTGCTGCGCCGCTCCTTCCGCCCGGAGTTCCTGAACCGGCTCGACGAGATCGTGTTCTACAAGCCTCTGACACGGGAGAACGTGACCAAGATCATTGATCTGCAGATCGATAAGCTCAATGGCCGCCTGGCCCAGCAGCAGATCAAGTGCGTGGTTACGGAGGCTGCCAAGAGCGCCATCGTGGACGCTGCCTACGACCCCGAGTTCGGTGCCCGTCCCCTGCGCCGCTACGTGCAGCACACGGTGGAGACCATGCTCAGCAAGCGCATTCTGGAGGGCAATATCCTCCCCGGCCAGACCGTCACCGTGGATTACCAGAACGGCGAGCTGACTCTGAACGGAGGGACCTCTGAATAAATCGCCTTCGGCTGGACGGCGAATCTTTTGCCGCCAGCTCTTGCCGATTTGATCAGAGCTTCCCTAAGCGAATTTTACAGGACCCACCCGGGCATTGCCCCGGGTGGGTTTCCTTTTGCGGAGCGGAAATGGGTCCGCAAGGTGCACCATTTGAATTGCGGGCAGCTGTTCCAACTTGGGAAGATTTTACAAAAACGCATAGGAGTTTCAAAAAACAGTTGACAATGGACCCCCGCGGCGGTAAAATCCAGGCAAACAAGTTCATAACGTACTTAAAAGCGACAAGGATGTCGCGGATAGGGAAACTGTCCGCTGCCTTGTCGCTTTTTCATTTTATCAAAAAGGAGAAATCGGTATGGTAACGGATATTTTTTCTTCCATGGTATTTGACGATGCCACGATGGAGGCCCGCCTCCCCAAGGAGACCTATAAAGCATTGCAGCGCACCATCAAGCTGGGCAAGCACCTGGATGCGGAGGTGGCGACGGTGGTGGCCAATGCCATGAAGGATTGGGCCATCGAAAAGGGAGCCACCCATTTTACCCATTGGTTCCAGCCCATGACCGGCGTGACCGCCGAGAAGCACGACAGCTTTATTTCTCCCAAGCCCGGCGGAAAGGTCATCATGGAGTTCTCCGGCAAGGAGCTGATTCAGGGCGAGCCGGATGCTTCCTCCTTCCCCTCCGGCGGCCTGCGGGCCACCTTTGAGGCCCGGGGCTATACCGCCTGGGACGCCACCAGCTACGCCTTCATCAAGGACGGGGTGCTGTGCATCCCCACGGTGTTCCTTTCCTACGGCGGCGAGGCGCTGGACCAGAAGACCGCACTGCTGCGCTCTATGGAGGCCATCAATCGTCAGGCCCTGCGGGTGCTGCGGCTGTTCGGCAACGAGGGCGTGACCTCCGTCAAGACCACCGTCGGCCCGGAGCAGGAGTATTTCCTGGTGGATAAGGAGGACTTTGACAAGCGCAAGGATCTGATCTATACCGGCCGCACCCTGTTCGGAGCCAAGCCCCCCAAGGGGCAGGAACTGGACGATCACTATTTCGGCGCCATCAAGCCACGGGTCGCCGCCTTTATGAAGGACCTGAACGACGAGCTGTGGAAGTTGGGCATTCTGGCCAAGACCGAGCACAACGAGGTCGCCCCCGCCCAGCATGAGCTGGCCCCCATTTTCACCACCACCAACATCGCCGCCGACCACAACCAGCTGACCATGGAGATGATGCAGAAGGTAGCCAAGCGTCACGGCCTGGTGTGCCTGCTCCATGAGAAGCCCTTCGACGGCGTCAACGGCAGCGGCAAGCACAACAACTGGTCCATCTCCACCGATACCGGCGTCAACCTGCTGGAGCCGGGCGAGACGCCCTATGAGAACGCCCAGTTCCTGCTGTTCCTGTGCGCGGTAATCAAGGCAGTGGACGAATATCAGGATCTGCTGCGTATTACCGTGGCCTCCGCCGGCAACGACCACCGGCTGGGCGCCAACGAAGCGCCCCCCGCCATCGTGTCCATGTTCCTTGGCTCCGATCTGAGCGAGATCCTGGAGGCCATTGAAAAGGACATTCCCTATGACGGCCACGAGAAGGAGCTGCTGCGCATCGGCGTGCACACCCTGCCCAAGTTCCAGCGGGACGCCACCGACCGCAACCGCACCAGTCCCTTTGCCTTCACCGGCAACAAGTTTGAGTTCCGTATGCTGGGCTCCTCCGAGTCCATCTCCTGCGCCAACACGGTGCTCAACACCTCCGTGGCCGAGGAGCTGCGGCAGTTTGCCGATGTGCTGGAGGGCGCGGAGGACTTCGAGACCAGCCTGCATGAGCTGATCCGCAAGACCATCGCCGAGCACAAGCGGATCATCTTCAATGGCGACGGCTACGATGCCTCCTGGGTGGAGGAAGCCAAGCGCCGGGGCCTGCTGAACCTGCGGACTACCCCCGACGCCCTGGCCCACCTGCTGGATAAGAAAAATGTGGAGCTGTTTGCCACCCACAATGTATACAGCCCCACGGAGCTGACCGCCCGGCATGAGGTCAAGCTGGAAAGCTACTGCAAGATCATCAACATCGAGGCCCAGACCATGCTGGATATGGCGCGCAAGGATTACCTGCCCGCCATGGCAAAGTATACCGCCTCTCTGGCTGCCGGAATGTCCGCCAAGCTCAGCGCCATCCCCGACGCCGATTGCGGCTACGAGCGCGACACCATCAAGTGCATCAGCGCCCTGATCGGCGCCACCCACCGGGCGGCAAGCAAGCTGGAGCGGGATCTGCTGGAGGCCAAGTCCATTTCTGATTCCGTGGCTCTGGCGGACTTCTTCAAGACCGTCATCCTGGAGGATATGTGCAGCCTGCGCATCAGCGTGGACTCCATGGAGGCCACTGCCTCCACGGAAAGCTGGCCGGTGCCCAGCTACGGCAAGCTGCTGTTTGACGTGCGCTAAGGAACCTCTGAATAAATCGGCTGCGGCTGGACAGCGGGTCTTTTGCCCCCATGCCGCAGGATGAAAAATGGGAAATACATACAGTATTTCTCCATTTTCCATCCTTTGCCTGGGAACAAAATCCCTCGCTGCCAGCTCTTGCCGATTTAATCAGAGCTTCCCTAAGTAAAGATGAATCAATGTACCACTGCGCGGCGGGGAAACCCGGCCGCGCTTTGGTGGGCTTTAGGACGTATCCGTATTTCAAATGCGGACGGAAAAAACGGAGGTTTTCTCATGGAAAACAGCGACCAGAATTACCCCCTGTATTCGCAAGGCTTTGAGCACGACGCCTGCGGCATCGGCGCGGTGGTGAGCATCGACGGCGTCGCCAGCCATGGTATTGTGGACGACGCCCTGTCCATTGTGGAGCGCCTGGAGCACCGGGCGGGCAAGGATGCCACCGGCGAGGTGGGCGACGGCGTGGGCCTGCTGGTGCAGATCCCCCACCGCTTCTTTTCGATGCAGGGCCTTCCTCTGGGGCAGCCCAGAGACTATGGCATCGGCATGTTCTTCTTCCCCCAGGATAGCCTGAAGCGCCGTCAAGCCCAGAAGCTGTGCGAGGTGATCTGCTCCAAGGAGGGCGTGAAATTCCTGGGCTGGCGGGAGGTGCCCGTCAACGCCCAGATTTTGGGCCAGCGGGCCAGGGATACCATGCCCGCCATCTGGCAGTGCTTTGTGGCCCGGCCGCCGGAGATCCCGCAGGGACTGGACTTTGAGCGGAAGCTCTACGTGATCCGCCGGGTGTTTGAGCAGAGCAGCGACGGCACCTATGTGTGCTCCTTCTCATCCCGCACCCTGGTGTACAAGGGCATGTTCCTGGTGTGTCAGCTGCGCAAATTCTATCTGGATCTGCAGCAGGAGGAGTTTGAAAGCGCCATTGCCATGGTGCACTCCCGCTTCTCCACCAACACCACCCCCAGCTGGGAGCGGGCGCACCCCAATCGCCTGATCCTGCACAACGGCGAGATCAACACCATCCGGGGCAACGCCGACCGCATGCTGGCCCGGGAGGAGACCATGTGCTCCGCCGTGATGGAGGAGGACATGGACAAGGTGCTCCCCGTCATCGCCCGTGCGGGCTCCGACTCCGCCATGCTGGACAACACCCTGGAATTCCTGATGATGAACGGCATCCCCCTGCCCCTGGCCGTGATGATCACCATCCCGGAGCCCTGGAGGGATGATGCCAGCATGTCCCGGCAGAAGCGGGATCTGTATCACTACTACTCCACCATGATGGAGCCCTGGGACGGCCCCGCCGCCATCTTCTTCTCCGACGGCGACGTGATGGGCGCGGTGCTGGACCGCAATGGCCTGCGCCCCGCCCGGTACTACATCACCAAGGACCGGCGTCTGGTGCTGTCCAGCGAGGTGGGCGTGCTGGATATTCCGGCGGAGAACATTCTGTGCAAGTCCCGGCTCCAGCCCGGCAAGATGCTGCTGGTGGATACGGTGAAGAAGCGGGTGATCTCCGATGAGGAATGCAAGTCCGCCTTCGCTGCCCGCCAGCCCTACGGCGAGTGGCTGGATGCCCACCTGGTTCGCCTGGAGCAGCTGAGCGTGCCCAACAAAAAGGTGCCCGTCTATCCCCAGGAGCAGCGGGAGAAGCTGTATAAGGCCTTCGGCTACACCTACGAGGATATCAACGATGCCATTCTGACCATGGCCCGCACCGGTTCGGAGAAGATCACCTCCATGGGCACGGACATTCCGCTGGCGGTGCTGTCGGAAAAGCACCAGCCGCTGTTCAACTATTTCAAGCAGCTCTTTGCCCAGGTGACCAATCCGCCCATCGATGCATTGCGGGAGGAGATCGTCACCGATACCACGGTGTACATCGGCTCCGACGGCAACCTGCTCCAGGAGAAGGCGGAAAACTGCCGGGTGCTGGAGATCCGCAATCCCATCCTCACCTCCGTGGAGCTGATGCAGATCCGGGCCATGAACCGCCCCGGCTTCCGGGTGGAGACGGTGTCGCTGCTGTACTACAAGAATTCCTCTTTGAAAACGGCGCTTGATAAGCTCTTCCTGGAGTGCGACCGGGCCTACCGGGCGGGCACCAATATCCTGATCCTGTCCGACCGGGGGGTGGATGAATACCATGTGGCCATCCCGTCCCTGCTGGCGGTGTCCGCATTGGAACAATACCTGATCCGCACCAAGAAGCGCACCGCCGTTTCCATCATTCTGGAGAGCGCGGAGCCGCGGGATGTGCACCACTTTGCCACCCTGCTGGGCTACGGCGCGCGGGCCATCAATCCCTATCTTGCCCAGGAGTGCATTGCCGAGCAGGTGGAGAAAAACCGCCTGGACAAGGATACCCATCAGGCCATTGCGGACTATAATTCCGCCGTGCTCCACGGCATCGTGAAGATCGCCTCCAAGATGGGCATTTCCACGCTGCAATCCTACCAGTCCGCTCAGATTTTTGAGGCGGTGGGCATTTGCAGCGACGTTATCAATCAGTATTTCACCAACACCGTCAGCCCCGTGGAGGGCATCGGCCTGGAGGAGATCGGCGAGGGCGTCCAGTGGCGGCACAACCACGCCTTTGACCTGCTGGACCTGGGGGTGGACACCACCCTGGATTCCACCGGCGTCCACAAGCTCCGCTCCGGCAGCGCCGCCGAGGATCACATGTACAATCCCCAGACCATCATTGCCCTGCGGGAGGCGGTGCAGAATGGGGACTACCGCCGCTTCCGGGAGTATACCGACCTGGTGGACGACGAGCGCAAGCCCCACACCCTGCGGGGGCTGATGGAATTCAACCTCCCGGAGCAGGGCATCCCCCTGGAGCAGGTGGAGCCTGCCAGTGAGATCGTCAAGCGGTTCAAGACCGGGGCAATGTCCTATGGCTCCATCTCCGAAGAGGCCCACACCACCATGGCCATCGCCATGAACACCCTGGGGGGCAAATCCAATTCCGGCGAGGGCGGCGAGGATCCGGCGCGCTACGGCACCGAGAAAAACAGCGCCATCAAGCAGGTGGCCTCCGCCCGGTTCGGCGTGACCTCCGCCTACCTGAACAGCGCCAAGGAGATCCAGATCAAGATGGCCCAGGGCGCGAAGCCCGGCGAGGGCGGCCATCTGCCGGGGAAGAAGGTATATCCCTGGATCGCCAAGACCCGCTATTCTACCCCCGGCGTCTCGCTGATCTCTCCGCCGCCCCATCACGATATCTATTCCATCGAGGACTTGGCCCAACTGATCTATGACCTGAAAAACGCCAACCGGGACGCGAGAATTTCCGTCAAGCTGGTATCCGAGGCAGGGGTGGGTACCATCGCCGCCGGCGTTGCCAAGGCGGGCGCGGGCTGCGTGCTGATCTCCGGCTACGACGGCGGCTCCGGCGCGGCCCCCAAAAGCTCCATCCACAATGCCGGCCTGCCCTGGGAGCTTGGCCTGGCCGAGGCCCATCAGACCCTGATCCGCAACGGCCTGCGCTCCCGCGTCCGGCTGGAAACCGACGGCAAGCTGATGACCGGCCGGGATGTGGCCATTGCCTGCATTCTGGGCGCGGAGGAATTCGGCTTCGCCACCGCCCCGCTGGTGAGCATGGGCTGCGTGATGATGCGGGTGTGCAATCTGGATACCTGCCCGGCGGGCATCGCCACCCAGAACCCGGAGCTGCGCTGCCGCTTCAAGGGCAAGCCCGAATATGTGATGAACTTCATGCTGTTCATCGCCCAGCAGCTGCGGGAGATCATGGCGAGGCTGGGGGTGCGCACCGTGGATGAACTGGTGGGCCGCACCGACCTGATCCGTCCCCGGGCCAGCCGTATCACCCACCGGGCAGATACCATCGACCTGAGCGGTATCCTGTCCGACCTGCCTCCCGTTCACTATCAGGAGGCGGATAAATTCAACTTTGAGCTGGAAAAGACACTGGATGAGCGTGTCCTTCTGCCCGCCTTTGAGCCCTATTTCAGGAAGAAAAAGCCCCATACGGAGTCCATTCAGGTTTCCAGTGTGAACCGCACTCTGGGCACCATCCTGGGCAGCGAGATCACCCGCCGCTTTGGGGAAGGGCTGGAGGAGGATACCTATGTGGTGAACTGCCGGGGCGGCGGCGGACAGTCCTTCGGCGCGTTCCTGCCCAAGGGCCTGACGCTGAGGCTGGAGGGAGACGCCAACGACTACTTCGGCAAGGGCCTGTCCGGCGGCAAGCTGATCGTCCGGCCGGAGGCGGATGCCGCTTTCCCGGCCAAGGACAATATCATCATCGGCAACGTGGCCCTCTATGGCGCAACCTCCGGCAGAGCCTTTATTAACGGCATCGCCGGGGAGCGATTCTGCGTCCGCAATTCCGGCGCCATCGCCGTGGCGGAGGGCTGCGGCGACCACGGCTGCGAATACATGACCGGCGGCCGGGTGGCCATCCTGGGCATGACGGGCAAGAACTTCGCCGCCGGTATGAGCGGCGGCATTGCCTACGTGCTGGATGAGCACCATGACCTGTACCTGCGGCTCAATAAGCAGATGGTCTTCATGTCCGCCATCACCGAGCGCCATGACGCCGCCGAGCTGCGGGAGATGATCGAGGCCCACGTGGCCGCAACCGGCTCTGCGTGGGGCCAGGAGATCCTGGAGCGTTTCGAGGACTACCTGCCCAAATTCAAGAAGATCATTCCCACCGACTACAAGCGGATGATCACCACCATCGGCCAGATGGAGGAAAAGGGTATGTCCCACGAGCAGGCGACGCTGGAGGCCTTCCTGGCCGTCAGCCAGGGATAAGGAGGAGATATTATGGGAAAACCCACAGGCTTTCTGGAATTTGACCGGGCGGTCAATCCCAGCATCGACCCGGCGGAGCGTATTCACAGCTTTGAGGAATTCCACCCTTATCTGAGCGAAAAGGAGCGCATTTGCCAGGCGGGGCGCTGCATGGACTGCGGCGTGCCCTTCTGCCAGTCCGGCGCGCTGTTCGGCGGCATGTACAGCGGCTGCCCGCTGCACAATCTGATCCCGGAATGGAACGATGAGATTTGGCACGGCAATTGGCGCGAGGCCCTGTCCCGGCTGCTGAAAACCAACAATTTCCCGGAGTTCACCGGCCGGGTCTGCCCCGCCCTGTGCGAGGCGGCCTGCACCTGCGGCATGAACGGGGACAGCGTGACGGTGAATAACAACGAGCTGGCCGTCATTGAAAAGGGCTTTGCCAACGGCTGGGTGACGCCCCGCATTCCGCCGGTGCGCAGCGGAAAGCGGGTGGCCATCGTGGGCAGCGGCCCCTCCGGCCTGGCTGCCGCCGACCAGCTGAACCACCGGGGCCATCAGGTGACGGTGTTTGAGCGGGAGAGCTGCCCCGGCGGGCTGCTGATGTTCGGCATCCCCAATATGAAGTTGGATAAGCGCGTGGTGGAGCGCCGCATCCGCCTGATGGAGGCGGAGGGAGTGGAGTTCCGTGTCAACGCCAACGTGGGCGCGGATATCCCCGCCCAGGCGCTGCTGGAGGAATTTGACGCGGTGGTGCTCTGCTGCGGCAGCAAAACGCCCCGTGACCTGAAGGTGCCCGGCAGGGAGGCGCAGGGCGTCCACTTCGCCGTGGATTATCTCACCGCCGCCACGAAAAAGGTCATCGGCGAGACGCCGGAATTTGCCATCACGGCCCAGGGAAAGCATGTCGTCATCGTCGGCGGCGGCGACACCGGCAACGACTGCGTGGGCACCGCCATCCGCCAGGGCTGCGCCAGCGTGACCCAGCTGGAGATGATGGGCAAGCCCCCCGCCGTCCGCCAGCCCGGCAACCCCTGGCCCCAGTGGCCCCGGGTGCTGAAGACGGATTACGGCCAGCAGGAGGCAATCGCCGTTTTCGGCCGGGATCCCCGGCTGTATCAGACCACGGTGAAGGAGATCCGTATGGGCGAGCAGGGGCAGATCTGCTCCATTCAGACCGTCCGCCTGGAGCCGAAGCGGGAGGGAGGCCGTACCGTCATGGCCGAAGTCCCCGGCAGCGAGGAGGAGCTGCCCTGCGACCTGCTGCTGATCGCCGCCGGTTTCGTCGGCTGCCGGAAGGAGGTAGCGGACGCCTTCGGCCTGCCGCGTGACAACCGGGGCAGCCTGATCACCACCGATTACCACACCCCCAGCGACAAGGTGTTTGCCGCCGGTGACTGCCGCCGGGGCCAGTCCCTGGTGGTCTGGGCCATCACTGAGGGCAGAGCCTGCGCCAAACAGGTGGATGCCTATCTCATGGGGTACAGCAATATGCTGTGAAAATTGAATCCGATAAAAATTTTGGCGGAATATATAAAAAAGACTTGACAAAACTAGGCACCCTGACTATAATACCCCCATAAGACAACGGCGTCTGAATTGGTTCACCGATTCAGACGCCTTTTGTTTATCCGGGACAAGGGCGTTCTGCGAAAACCGTGCAGGATTCCCTTGTCCCCGTTTTTTTATTTTAGAAAGGAGAAAAGAAGATGGAAGAAGTAATGGCAGCTGTCAACAGCGAGGTATTCGGCGTCTGGTTTCTGATCGGCGCGGCGTTGGTGTTCTGGATGCAGGCCGGGTTTGCCATGGTGGAGACCGGCTTTACCCGTGCCAAGAACGCAGGCAATATTCTGATGAAGAACCTGATGGATTTCTGCATCGGCACGGTGGTGTTTGTGCTGCTGGGCTTTGGCCTGTTCCTGGGGGAGGATACCCTGTTCGGCCTGCTGGGCAAGCCCAATCTGGATATCCTGACCAACTACGCAAGCTTTGACTGGAGCAATTTCGTGTTCAACCTGGTGTTCTGCGCTACGGCGGCCACCATTGTCTCCGGGGCCATGGCAGAGCGGACGAAATTCCTGAGCTACTGCATCTATTCCGCCGTCATTTCCGCTGTGATCTACCCCATCGAGGCCCACTGGACCTGGGGCGGCGGCTGGCTGGCGCAGCTGGGCTTCCATGATTTTGCGGGCTCCAACTGCATTCACATGGTGGGCGGCATCGCGGCCTTTGTAGGCGCGTGGATGCTTGGTCCCCGGATCGGCAAATTCAAGAAGGATTCTTCCGGCAAGATCGTCGGGGTGAACGCCTTCCCTGGCCACAATCTCCCCCTGGGCTGCCTGGGCGTGTTCATCCTGTGGCTGGGCTGGTACGGCTTCAACGGCGCTGCGGCAGCCAGCATTGACGAGATGGGCTCCATTTTTGTCACCACAACCATTGCCCCCTCGGTGGCGACCGTGGTGTGCATGATCTTTACCTGGGTGAAATACGGAAAGCCCGATGTTTCCATGTGCCTGAATGCGTCCCTGGCGGGCCTGGTGGCGGTTACGGCGCCCTGCGACGTGTGCGACGCGGCAGGCGCGGCGGCCATCGGTGCGGTGTCCGGCCTGCTGGTGGTGTTCGGCGTGTGGTTCATGGACCATAAGCTGCACGTGGACGACCCCGTGGGCGCCTGCGCGGTGCACCTGCTCAACGGCATCTGGGGCACCCTTTCCGTGGGCCTTTTCGCCACCGATACTGCCCCCGCCTTTGCCCGGGGCTATGGCGACGGCGTGACCTTCGGCGCAAATCAGATCATGGGCAAGGGCCTTTTCTATGGTGGCGGCTTTAAGCTCCTGGGGGTGCAGCTGCTGGGCATGCTGGCCACCGCTGCCTGGGCTTTCGTCACCATCTGGATCACCTTTACGGTCATTAAAAAGACCGTGGGCCTGCGGGCCGGGGTGGAGGATGAGCTGGAGGGCCTGGATATCGCCGAGCACGGCCTGCCCAGTGCCTACGCCGACTTTGCCCCCGCTGTCAGCAGCTACGCGGCCTACGCCCCGGAGGACGGCATCGTGGCGGTTGCCTCCGATGTGCCCGTGGCGGAGGCCGTCCCCGTGAAGCGTGTGCCGTCCTTTGACGATTCTCCCAAGTTTACCAAGGTGGAGATCATCTGCAAGGAGTCCAAGTTCGACGCCCTGAAAGCGGCCATGACCAAGCTGGGCATCACCGGCATGACCGTCTCTCACGTCCTGGGCTGCGGCATCCAGGGCGGCAAGCCGGAATACTACCGCGGCGTCGCACTGGAGACCAACCTCCTGCCCAAGGTGCAGGTGGATATCGTGGTCAGCAAGATCCCCGTCCGCGCCGTGATCGAAACCGCCAAAAACGTCCTCTACACCGGCCACATCGGCGACGGCAAAATCTTCGTCTACGACGTAGAAAACGTGGTGAAGATCCGCACCGGCGAAGAAGGCTACGACGCTTTGCAGGATGTGGAGTAAGTAACATAAAAGTAATTCCCCGCCAGTGTTTGTTGAAACTGGCGGGGAATATTATGCATTTTTACGGTGCGTATTTTCCTGAATAAAAAGTGCGGCTATGGCAACTGTAAATAAAAAACAACTAATCCACTGCGAGGTTGACAGACCAAGTACGACACCGCGAATCAGGTCGCCACGAAAGAATTCTATGAAAAACCGCTGCATTGAATAACAAATTATGTAAATATTAAGCAAGAATAATCCAGGAAGATTTTTCTTGCTTAAGAAAATTAGGAAACCAGATAGAAGAAAATTGGAGTAGGCTTCAATGATCTGTATCGGGAAAACGAGATATGGTATTCCGACGCTAGATAGGTCAAGCGCGGCAAATCCGCTGTAAGGCAGACCATAACAGCACCCAGCCAATAAACATCCAATCCTTCCAAATGCATGGCCCAAAGGAATGCATGGAACAATTATGTAAGAAAGGAGCTGTGTTTTCCATTCTCCCGAAAAGAGCATCCCCAGGGGGAAAAATGCCAGCCCACCAATTAGCCCTCCGTAGAAAACTAGTCCACCATTTGAAATAAAAGAAAAATTCCTATTTGTTATGTCTAACCATATTTGCTTTATACCATACGATGCCAGCAGGTAAAGTAATTTGCTTCCAAAGAGTGCACCGCCGATGCATGTTCCAATGATTATAATGATGTTGTCCCAGCGAATGCCTACGTGTTTTGCACGTATAACAGCCAACGTTGTTGCCAGACATATTCCAAGAGCCATAAAAATTCCATATGAAGGAATAGGGGTTTCAAAGATATAAATATATGGACACATTTTGCTTCTCCAATTAAAAATCATGCAGCATTATACAAAAGCAAAATGCTGCATGATTAGTTGTGAATGATTACCAGTTCGAGCCGATTGATGCAAGGCCGCCCACACATGCGACGCACGCGACATAAAGGATAATGCACAGGATGAAACCGATGATGGAACAAACCAATCCACCTGTTGCAAGACCACTCTTTTCGGGGTTTTTCCTGCCTACTGCGCCCAAGATGATGCCAATCAAGCCGACAATTGCACCAACCCATTGGAAACCACTCAGGAAAACGCCACAGATAATGGAAATAATACCCAAAACCAAAGAAGCAACACCCATTTAACTTTCTCCTTTCTTTATTTTATATTAAACGTTGTTATGACGTTTAATATTTTCTCTGATACCGAACGCCGACTAGGGTTCGAGTTCAAGGTTAGCCATGCATACCAATGGAGAAGAGTAAGCATACTGGTCAAAACCGACACCAAGTAGTACAATTTTCAGCTCTCGTACACCAGTGACATCAACCTGGAACTCAAATTCCTCATAGGTATTCTGCGTAATTACGGGGCCGTCATAGAGTAGAACGCCATCGCCATATATTTTTTCGGTTGTTCCTGCATTCCAAGATTCATCGGAAACACTCAGTGAAGAGTACGGGCGGTAAATTATGCCATTGAGTTTCGAATAGTTTGCTCCTAAGTAGTAAACGACGTACAGCTCACTTTCATTGTGAGCAGTTCGGGGGCCGCCTGACCATGGACGAATTACTGCGTCAGAAAGGTATTGGTGCCCGTTCACGTCCTCAGCATCGTTATAGCTGGCTGAAGTTATTAATTGATCTCCTTTTCTAGTTGGAGTAAGTTCCCTGAGCTGAATCGGTGCATATGCTTGATACCTTGCAATTGCGGAATTAACGCGTTCACTGTTTAGGCCACTTAGCTGTAAAATCCGTATTGCTGCTTCATAGTCTTTATCTGCTACAAATGCAGATTCGGCTTGTGTTAAAACCGCATCCTCCCACTGAGAATACACGAGGGATTGTAAGCCGTCCAAAAATTCACTTGTTCCCCAGGTGTCAATTGCATTGTTAATTACCAGAATGGCCGACTGATAATCTCCGGAAGAGGCAAGTCGGGTGACCTCATCATAAACTGGGTCTACGCCATTCGTGTATGCTGCATTTTTCTGATTTTGCGCCGAATTATAATTGATGTCATCAGGAATCACGTTACATAGATATCTGTAGCCAGATAGATAATCGCCTGATGAAATTGCCTGTAATCCATCCGCATAGCTCTGCTTGGATGCGACTAGGTACATGAAATCAGAAATTACGCTTTCACAGTCGGAGAGCACGGAGTACGGGAGTGCATCAACGGCATCAAGGATCCCTTTAGCCTGGGACAAAGACATTTTTTCATTATTGAGTTCATCACGTGCTAGGGTAAGAAAATTTTCAAGTGCAATCTCGAAATTCTTCTCCATTTCAGCTTTCCCGGCAACTTCCTTTTCATATGCCAGCGCTGCAAGATCACCTGATCCCCTTTTGATATAGCTCAAGGCAGAATCCTGCCCGGCACAGCCGCATAAACAAACGCAGAGAATGAGAAGATAACATAGAAATTGGTTGATGCGGTTTCGGTACATCAAAAAAACACTCCTTTATGCTCATGGCCTATCGCAAAGTTACTTCGTGTCAGCTAACGGTAAAGTCGCTGCATATCAAGGTTAAAGTGGTTTGCTGACTGCCATTTTGAGCGGTCGCTTCCACATAATAGGTATAACTTCCGGCAGACAGACGGTCGAAGATCAAATCATTGTTGATTGTGTAACGCAAATTGACTGATGCATCATTTGGATAATAGTATGCACATTGAACTACATTGCCATTATTGTCGTAAATGGCACCATAAAGCTCTGTAATTTGACCACAGCTTGTGGTGACGATGCCCCGGATGCCAAAATTGGCACCAAGCCGCTGGGAATAGGGGGCATTCTGTTCACTGATGCTCAAGGTAGGCACCTGATAGGAGGGAGAATAAGTGTCGCTTCCATCATTGAAGTTACTGTTTTCGTCAATACGCCAAATCTGCTGGACGTACGCCAGAATCTTATCCTGATTGGCATCAATGTATTGGGCATCAGAATAATTGCTGGTTACGATTTTTAGCAGGGAACAGGAACCCAGGGGAATGCGCCCTGCATCAGCCTTGCTGGAGGGGTCAGCGCAATAAAAGGTATCAGTGTAGCTGTCGTAATCCGTCAGCAGAACCGCATGCTGACTACTGGAGGACGGATGGCAGTAAATGACAATTCCTTCGGGGTGTGTTTGCAGCTGATCAATGAAGAACTGCCGCTTTCCGGCCAAATCTCCCTGACTATAATGCAGATCCCCGTTCATACCGTAGGTAACTGTCCGCATGCCACTGTAAGTTACATCCCAGCGCATCCCACCGCTTGTCCAGGCGGTAGGCTTCACGCTTGCCTCAGTAATGGAACTCCAGTTGGAATTACCATCCAGAATTGCTCTTCTGCGGAACATCATAACATTGGATACCAGCGTGCAAGTAACACTGGATTGCTGCTTCAAAAACACTGCATCATCGTTGATGTCGTCGTATTCAGATGCTCCCGCCGGAAGTATTACCCCGGCCAGAAGTGTAAGCAGCAGAACGAAAGCGGACATGAACGAAATTGCTTTTTTAACCATACCTTTTCTCTCCTCTAACAATAAAATGAAGTGAGCAGGGTAGATTTGCTTGGGGAAGGCATCGGACATTACCAGGATGTCAGAAATTTTGCCAGCCTTAAACAGTCATCACACAGCCATTCAACGGAGGCATCCTTAAATTTGAATTTGGTCAGCTTTCCCGTTTGCCCGCACTCCTCACAGGAGCCAACCTTAACACAGCCGGTAAGCATGCAAAGCATGCCGATCAGTAACACACACAGTAATATTACTGCAGTCATCCTTTTTGCCATTTTCAGCTATCCTCTCTTAGTTTTGTAGGCATTTCACAAAAACACTGCTTCACGCGTCCAGACGGTCACAATGTTTTATCGCCTCATGATCATTATATAACTACTATTAGTTGTTGTCAACAACAAATTTCGAGTGTTTTCTTAAACAACCGTTCCAGATTATCATGGAGGCAAAGGAGAGACATTTATGCTTGAAAACTTAAAATTTCTTCGCTCTACGGCTGGAATTTCTCAAAAAACGCTGGCGGATTCTATTGGTGTCAGCCAGCAATCCATTAATAAATATGAAAATCACAACATCGAGCCGGATATTGCGACGCTTTCAAGAATTGCGGATTTTTTTCATGTATCCATTGATTACCTTGTCGGGCGGACAGATTGTCAGTTGCCTCCCGCGGGGGGCATGAGCGCAGAGATTAGCTTTGAGGAGGAGTCGCTGCTCTGCCGTTACCGTGCGCTGACCGCAAAACAGAAAAAAGCCGTCCAAAATATTTTGGACAGCTATTTTTAGGGAAATGATTCAGTAACCGATGGGTAAATGCGGGAGATTATCTCGCCCACTCCGGCAGTGCTTCGAAGTGCATGGTTTTGCCGTTCAGGGGGAAGGTCAGGGCGCAGGAGAAGAGGAGGGGGGCGGGGGAGGCGTCGCGGGCGCCGTATTTGTGGTCGCCCACCAGGGGGAAGCCCCGGGAGGCAAACTGGACGCGGATCTGGTGGCTGCGGCCGGTGTGCAGGAGGATGCGCACCAGGGAGGTTTCGCCGGCGCTGAGGCGGGTGAATTCCAGCCGGGCGGGCTTGACGCCCTTGCGCTCCCGCTTCACCACGAATACCTTATTTTTGGCGCTGTCCTTCCACAGTAGATCCTGCCAGTCCCCGCTTTCCGGCGGGGTGCCGTGCACCCTGGCCACGTATTCTTTTTTCATTTGCCCATCCTGCACGGCCCGGCTCAGCGCGGCGGCAGCCGGACGGGTGCGGGCATACACCATGCAGCCGCCCACATTCTGATCCAGCCGGTGGATGGGAAACACCTGGCCGCCCAGGGCCTGGGCAATGGCGGCGGGAGCCTCCCGCTCCGAGTCCATCCCCACGGGCTTGAGGATGACGGCGATATCCCGGTCTGTGTGCAAAAACTCCATGGCGGCCTCCTGCATGCGCGTTCTTTTGGTCAGTATATCAGAAAACGGGGAAAAACGCAAGAATCCGTCCCCTAACGCATTGCGTTTTGCGAAAAAAGAGATATAATATCCTCAACAAGGAGGATATGAAGATGACAACACGGGATTACCAAAGAAAAAGACCGCTGCAAATTTTCCTCAGCTATTTTGCCGCGCACAAGCGGCTGTTTGCCCTGGATATCGGCTGCGCGGTGTGCATTGCCCTGATCGACCTGAGCTTTCCGCTGGTCACCCGGCAGGCGCTGTATGATTTTCTGCCCAATGAGAAGTTCCGGGTGTTCTTTACCGTGATGCTGGTGGCGGCGGCGTTTTACGTGCTGCGGGCGGGGCTGAATTACATTGTCTGCTATTATGGCCACACCTTCGGCATCCGGGTGGAGGCGGATATCCGCCGGGACTTGTTCCGCCATTTGCAGGAGATGAGCTTTGATTTTTATGATAATAACCGCACCGGCCAGCTGATGAGCCGGTTGACCTCCGACCTGTTTGAGCTGACGGAGCTGGCCCATCACGGGCCGGAGGACCTGCTCACCTCCACCGTTACCATCCTCGGCGCGCTGGTCGTGATGGCCACCATCCGCTGGGAGCTGGCGCTGGTGGTGGCGGCTGTGATCCCCGTGTTCCTGGCGGTGATTTTCTCCATGCGCAGGCGGATGAGCCGGGTCTCTGTGGGGGTCAAGCAAAAGGTGGCCAACATCAATTCGGAGATCGAGTCCAGCCTGACCGGCATCCGCACCGCCAAGGCCTTTGCCAACGAGGCGGTGGAAAGCGCCCGCTTCGACGCGGCCAACAACCAGTTCAAGACCTCCAAGCGGGAATTCCACAAGGCCATGGCTTTGTTCAACAGCTCTATGGAATTCTTCCTCACCAGCATGAATGTGATCATCATTGCCCTGGGCGGCTATATGATCATGAAAAGCAAGCTGGATTACCGGGATTTGATTACGTTCAGCCTGTATATCGCCACCTTTGTGACGCCCATGCGCAAGCTGGCCAATTTCTCGGAGCTGTTTGCCAACGGCTTCGCGGGCCTGAACCGCTTTGTAGAGATCATGCGCACCGAGCCGACCATCCAGGATGCCCCGGACGCCGGGCAGCTGCGGGATGTGAAGGGCGAAATATCCGTGCAGGATGTGTCCTTTGCCTACGATGGGGATCTGGCGGTGCTGCATCATGTGGATCTGCAGGTGCAGCCCGGTGAGACCATTGCCATCGTCGGCCCCTCCGGCGGCGGAAAAAGCACCCTGTGCCAGCTGATCCCCCGGTTTTATGATGTGACTTCGGGCAGCATTCTGATCGATGGCCAGGATGTCCGCTCAGTCACCCAGCAGAGCATCCACCAGAACATCGGCATTGTGCAGCAGGATGTATTCCTGTTTGCCGACACGATTTTTGAAAACATCCGCTACGGCAGGCCCGACGCCACCGAGGCAGAGGTGGCAGAGGCGGCAAAGAAGGCGGAGATCTACGACGACATCATGGCCATGCCCGCCGGATTCCAGACCTACGTGGGCGAGCGGGGGACCCTGCTTTCCGGCGGCCAGAAGCAGCGCATTGCCATTGCCCGGATCTTCCTGAAGAATCCGCCCATCCTGATTCTGGACGAGGCGACCTCCGCTCTGGATTCCGTCACCGAGGCCAAGATCCAGCGGGCCTTTGACAAGCTATCCCAGGGCCGCACCACTCTGATCATCGCCCACCGCCTGAGCACCATCCGCAACGCCACCCGTATCGTCTCCATTGCAGACGGCGTTATCACCGAGTCCGGCACTCACCAGCAGCTGCTGCAGCGAGGCGGCCTGTACGCCGAGCTGTACCGCACCCAGAATGCCCTGGCGCTGGAGGCAATGAAATAACGCAGACACTCCGCAGGAATGACCCTGCGGAGCGTTTCAGCGATATCAGAAGGATGGTTACAGCCGGTAAAGCAGGCGCAACCGTGGATTTTGCGCGGCGGCCTCCCGGAAAACGGAGAGCACCCTCGCAAAATGGCTCTCTGCCCCGGCGTCCAGATTGACGAATTCAATTTCGGTCTCGCTCATGCCGGTCAGGCAGTCGTAGAGGGCATCCAGATTTCTTCCGTAATAGTCGGGAAAAGACAGCCGGATCTTCAGGAATTCGTGGGCCGCGCCGCGCTCACGCAGGCGGGAGGCATCGAGAATGATCATTTTTTCGTCTCCTCTCCATACAGCAGCTCGAAGGATTCGTAGTGATCCTCGGTGATCTCCGCGGCGGTTGGCTCGGTGGGCTTGTTCTTGGCCGCCTGGGCCAGAGGCGAGCAGCCGGAAAACAGCGCCAGGGCCACGAGCAGCAGCGCCAGCATCCGAACAAACAGATTCCGTTTCATCCCGTTTTCACTCCTTTTCCTTTTCGGCCACCAGTATATCAAACGGGGGATATAAGGCAACACCGCGCAATTGTGTCTGCGAGCCGCAGCCGTCTTTTTGCCC
>ENA-OUQF01000374-OUQF01000374.1-human-gut-metagenome-genome-assembly--contig:-NODE-374-length-35926-cov-4.384712_pt1 | contig 35926 bp, 33 predicted proteins | sample MGYA00237947_ERZ548826 | MGnify/ENA primary metagenome ERZ548826 (study PRJEB26490, sample SAMN05194701) | human gut metagenome | biome: terrestrial biome; feature: human-associated habitat; material... | reverse complement strand
AAAGAAATTGCAACGCTTGAAAATTACAAGACACAGCTTAGTGGAGTTCTTGGTCGATTGGAAAAAGCGGGTGCTGGCGATAGTTCTACGCATAAAACAGTAAAGGATTCTTCAAGTGTTCTTGATGATTTTTATGATAGAATGCATTCTCAACTAAACGTTGACAGAAGCAATAAAGATCAGGTCGCTGTTGAATAGGCCAATGCAAATGGGATTGAATATGTAAAAGATTATAATAGTGCGATCCTTGCTTTGACGGTTTCATTAAAAGAGTATAAGAGACTAGCTGAGGATCTCTCAACAAGAAACACACTTGAAAATTCTTTCATCAGAGCATCAACGAGAATTTCAAATTTAAAGAGTGAATTACACGATTACCTGGAAAAATATCCAAAAATCATGCAGAGTGAACTTGCCGGAGATGTTGAAAAGCTTCAGAGTGATTTGGATTCTTCAACGGCATGGATGCGTGATAATGAACTCGGTAATGATCTTGCAAAAATTAAACAAAGGGCAAAAGATCTTGGTCTTGAGGCGCAGAATTTACTTGATATTTTTGAAAAGCTTTTTGGCCAGCATTTGAGCACTATGATCACCATGGCTGCGTTGCACAAAATGCAAGAAGCCGCACAGAAAATTTATCAAAACGTCGTTGACATCGACACTGCAATGACAGAACTACGCAAAGTTACAAGTCTAACTGCAAGCGAATATGAGTCGTTTATGGATCGAGCTGCAGATAATGCTACACAACTAGGCATTAGTATTAGTGACTTTATCAATAGCACAGCCGATTGGGCGCGTCTTGGTTACACAGAACAGGAAGCTGAGGAACTTGCTCGTGTCAGTAGTCTGATGAAGAATGTTGGTGACGGTATTGAATCTGCGAGCGATGCTTCTTCTTACTTAATCTCTGCGATGCAAGGCTTTGGATTGGCTGCCGATCAGGCAAGTGAATTTCTGGATGTTATGAACCAGATTGCAAACACTGAACCTGTCACTGCAAACGACCTTGGTGTTATTATGCAGAAGTCGGCCGCCGCAATGAATGCTGCTGGTAATACGTATCAGGAGACAATGGCTATGGCAGCCGCTGTTAACGGTGTCCTTCAGGATAACGATACTAGTGGTACATATCTGAAAACTCTGAGTATGTATCTGCGTGCTGCTAAGACTGATGCTGAATCGGCTGGCATTGAAATTGATGGCATGGCTAATTCTGTATCTGAACTTCGTAGTAAATTAAAATCCCTAACCGGCGTTGATATTATGTCTGATGCAGCTGGTAAAAACTTTAAGTCTACATATCAGATTATGAAGGAGCTGTCTCAGGTTTGGGGTAATCTTTCTGATGTTACTCAAGCAAATGTCACTGAATTGATTTCTGGTAAGCGTGGAGGTCAAGCAACTTCTGCCCTGCTTAACAACTTTAGTGTCGCAGAAGATGCCATGAAGCAAGCAGCAAATGCTACCGGAAGTGCGCTGGCGGAAAACGCAAAATACCTTGATTCTATTCAAGGTCGTCTTGCACAGTTGGACGCTTCTTTCCAATCTCTGTCTACTCATGTTCTTGATTCTGGTATTGTAAAATATACAGTTTCGTTCTTAACAACCATCGTAAAAATCACAGACAATATCACTAAGCTTTCAGGGGCATTGCCTCCGATTGCTGCTGCCGTTTCTGGTATTCTGTCTATTATGCAAGCGAACGGCAAACTCCAAAATGGTGCAGGTAAAGTTAATATGCCCGTTTATGTTCGTTGCGTTTAAAGAACATAGGATGCAACACCATATAAAACTAAACACCCCTAGAGTGCTGGGAAACCCTAAGAGCCATATCGCCTATTGTTATACTTGTATAATGTAGGAATCGAAAGATAGAAACAAGGATATGGATACTATATGCTGAGATAAAAGCTTGGTTTTACCATATTGTTAAAATGTGGTGATAATCGAGTGCTAAGTAGCGTTTACAATGGGCGGTCAGCAGCCGATCTACTCCCCTATTATATAATGTAGGAGGGTAGAAGGTTCATCGACTAAAAAGGGTCAGTGAGCAACCACTGGAAGGATAGTCAGTTCTGGACGAAAGTTCAGAAGTCCACCTCAGACGTAACCAGACGACTTAAAGAAGTAGGTGGAAACGAGGAGACGCGCCATTCTCTGGCGCGATATAAGTAGGAGAAAATAAAATATTCGTTGACTATACACGATAATCTGGTTATAATAGAAGTACAATCGCGCATCCAAAATATACGGAGGTATTATATTATGCCAAGACCCAAAGGAAGCAAGAATAAAACAAAGGTTCTCGATGGCGTCGATTACGCAGCGCAGATCGCTGAGAAAAATACTGCCGCAGAATCTCTCGCTGAAGAAATTGCAGCACTCGGCACGAATATTGCCGCGCTGAATGCTGACCGCAAGGCAAAGGAAGTAGAACTGAAGAAAATCAATAAAGAGATTGCAAAGCTCGAAAAGAAAAAGGCTGATGCTGATGAAAAGATTGCGGCAGAGCTGAACCGTAAAAAGGCAGAAGATATTGTTGCCAACGCACTGGCCAGCGGCATGACTGCTGAAGAGATTGCCGAACTTCTGAAATAACTGCTGTGCAGCTATTATAATGAACAAGCCCGACTTCCCTACTACTGGGAGGCCGGGCTTTTAAATTTGCGTTGCTTTTTACGACAGCATGTGATACACTCTTGTAAAAGGAGTGTTAAATCATGGAAAACAAAAGCAAAACTTCTGTAAAACATCCAGAAACAAAAAGCAATCAAGAGCATATTCAAAAACGTAATGGAACTTACACATATTCTCCAAAGAATCAAAATCCAGGAAAGCCTAAAGAAAAAGTCAAACAGAGGTGATTAAATGACATGAAAGAAATTATAGAATTCTTACCAGAACTTTTCGCATATTTTATTCCAGGTGCAATTACATTAACTATTTATAATTTTATATTTCTTAAAAAGCAAGACCACTCTGCTTTTATTTTCTGGGCAATTATAATTAGTTATATTGTAAAGATAGTAGTAGACGCTTGTGCCATAACACGATTCAATGGGGCCATTTATGTCGTTACTTGTACGATGCTGCCATTTATTTTGTATGGACTACAGAGAATCGGATTGATTGATCGACTGTTTTCATATCTCAGACTGTCTGATATTCAAAATATTTGGCTTTCAACATTAGATCTTGATGGTTGCAATTACATTATCGTTTATTTATCTGATGGTCGTGCGTATTGTGGACTTATCCACCAAGCTGACGATGATTGGCTAATCCTTACTAATTACAATAGTGTCCTAGCAAAAAAGACAGACGAAAACTCAAAATCTAAAGATGACGAGCCATGCGACCAGATTCTTTGTATTCCAATGTCAAATATTGAGTGTTTTGAAATGGCTTACGACGATGGCTCTCCAAAAATCAAAGAATTTTATCCATTTGACTGAATGAAAAACACCTAGAACTGACGAGGTTCCGGGTGTTTTATTTATGCCATACGAGTTAGACCTGTCTTACCATTCATACCCACAATTCTTACACTTGAACTGATGACGCACTTTACTAGAGAAGACACCGAACAGAGCGAATGACACTGCTTTGGATGTACCAGAAATCTTTTCGATATCAGGCGATCCACAGGTCGGGCACTTGGGGACGTACTTTGGGGTCGGCTTCTTCTCTGGCGGTTTGTTCCCCTGCTCTGCGAGGTATTTACGAATTTCGGCATCAACACGATCTGCTTCTACAAGCCACTGAGGGTCACTCATTGGCTTATATATCTTAGGCTGTTTTGTTTTTGATAGAATTTCTTTTTTTTCTTCATCATTAGCTTTTATCCATTTTTTATAATTGACCAATTCACATGAGCAATGGACACATGCAAATGTTGGCCACCATGCCATACGTCCACAATGTGGACAAATTTCGATTGTTTTATTCTCCATAATTCTTTTCTCCTCAAGAAAATTTGATATTATCTTTCTTGACAGCTTATTCTGTCGATAAAAACGGGAATACTGTTGGTGGATTAAAACAGTTGATAAGTTCTGCAAAAAATCTTGGCAGTCAATTAAAGAAAACATACTCTACTGTTTCTGCTGGATATAAAGTGTTCAAAGAGATGAATGAAGCTGTTGGTGACAGTAAAACTTCTTTCTCTGATTATATCAAATGGGTATCAGAAAGTGAAGGGGCAACTGAAGCTTTTGGTCTTGCAACCTTGTATGCTAAGGCTCGTGTTATTGCACTCAATATGGCCGTAGGTGCTGGCATTGGTTTAGTAGTTTCTTATTTTTCAAAAAAAATTATCGAAGCAGCGCAACGTACAGATAAACTCGCAGAATCTTCCAAAGAAGCAGCAGATGCTGCAACCAACACAAAAACTTCTCTGAAAGAACTCGCAGATGAATATGAAAATCTTGGCGATAAATCGACCTAGGACACTGATAGTTATGACAAAGCGAAAGGCATTCAGGAACAAATTCTTCAACTCGCTAAAGATCAGGGTACATTAGACGAAGATAAAGTCAACAAAATTGATCTTCAAAATGGTAAATACGAAAATCAACTTGCTGTTTTGAAAAAAATTCGTGAAGAGCAAGTTCGTGCTTCTACTGATGACTATGAAGATGATAAGAGAAGGCAAGGCCAGAAATTAGTTAGCGATGCAAAAAACACTATTGACGGTGGCTATGTTTTAACCTCGTCTTTTGATCACGATATAGCTGAGGATTTACAGGCCCAAGGTTTCAACCTCTTTAAAGGTATTGGTAATAACTCACTAGTTATCGGTCCCGAAGATCCAAATGATCCTCAGTCGGTTCTTGACTGGTATGACGATCTTACCGAAGCCTTAAAAGTATTGAGAAAGCAATATTCTGATGCTGACCTTGAAGAGAAAGGTATCTATGAAGGCTTGTACAATATTCTTTCCGCTCAAAAAGAAGCGTTGGATGATCAGGTTGCTGCTTACAGAAATTCCGCTGATGTTCTGAAGAAGAATAAAGAAGAAGTTGGCAAATACGATCTTTCTAATGATCTTTCTGCAAGTAAAAACTTCCGTGACAATCTGCAGCCACTCTCTGATTCTGAAGAAGCTAAAATTGACTCTAAAATCCAAAAAACAAAAAAATATCAGGACGCAGTCGAAGAAGCCCAGGAAACAGAAGCCAAGTGGGAATCTGGCGGTTTCAATAAGTATGGCAACGTTGATAATTTCAACCGTGATAAGATTGACTGGACCAAAGAGAATCTCGAAAAGTATAAAGATTTTGTTGCTGAGCAAAACAAATTCAACCCTGGCGAAATAGAAGAAGGTGGATACTCCACTGTTCTCGGTGCATACGACAATCTTTATAGAGAAAGCCCAGAAATGCCGCTCATGGCTTACACTCCGATGCTTCAGACTGAAGATGGCCTTGTTCCGCTTACCGAAGATCAGGTGCGCAGCTATATTGAGACTATTGCAGAGAAGTGCTGGACAGAAGATGACACCATTGACCTCGACAAGTTAATGAAGCTTGATGCTACCGGACTTGAGCGAGACATCAATGGTGAGATGATTCGTGTCAAAGGCATGATTGCAGGTGTTGAGGGCGGCACTGGTTCTGATGGTAAAAAGCTCACAAAAGCGGATATCATGGCTATCTCTGGTTCAAGCAATGACGAAATTGCTCAAGAACTGTATGGTGGGGAAATGGGCGATTACTCTGGCATGGGCTGGTTGAGTAAATATATTGGTCGTTCTATGCATGACGCTCAGGCTGTCGCCCAAGAAGGTAAGGATAATATTGAATCGATATATGACAGTCTATATGATAACCTTGCATATGGGAACGATATTACCACTAAGAATGAACTCTCAAATGATTTACAAAGTGCTTTTGATGATATTGCCGAATCTCTTGGTAAAGACTCTCGTGCAATGACAGTATCTGATGTTGTTGGTCTTACTGCCGATGATGTAGAATTAACTGACGAACAGGCCGCAGCTATCAACACTCTTACAGAGGCAGCCACGAAATACAAGACTTCTATTCAGGGTGTGGCTGAAGCTGGCGAAGAAAATGGTATGTTTGGTGGTATCGAAAATGCCGTAAATGGCGTATCGTCTGCTATTCAACAGATGGAAACCATCTCTCAGAATATAGACAACATCCAATCTGCATATAAGGCTTGCACAACCGCTATGGACGAATATAACAAGTATGGTTATATGAGTGCAGACGCTTTGCAGGGTCTCTTGAGCATGAATGACGAGTATCTTGCATGTCTGGATGTTGTAGATGGAAAGTTAAAGATCAACAACGAACGTTATGCTGATCTAATTGTTGCGCAGTATACCGAAGCTGAGGCAACCGCAATCGATCAAGCCATGAACGAACTCAATGCGCTTCAAAAGGAAGATGCTAAGGAGAAAACCGAGGGTTTAACGACCGCCACCGAAGAGCAGCAGACCGCCCTTGAAAATGCCGTGCCCGCTATCCAAAATGCAACAGCCGCTACCGGTGATTTAGCTATTGCTCTTGCGACTGCACAAGGAGCAGCTGAAGGCGATGACGCAATGCAGGCGAAAATTGATACAATAACAGCCGCATTGAATACTCGTCTGACCGCTATTCATAGTAATATGCAGGCTGCTATTAAAGGCGGAAAAGAGCTTAAAAACCAACTTAATGGATTTAACAAAACAAATAAAGGATCAAGCTCCAAGTCTGTAACAGATGCTGCATCAGCATTTGATACGTTGACTAAGGCCATGAAGGAATATAACCAGTATGGCTATATCACTGTCGAAACCATGAAATCTCTTATGACTTTGGAAGATAAATTTACGTCTTGCTTAGTAAAAAATGGAGACCATTTAGAAATCAATGCAAATGCGTTTAGAAAGTTAGTAGAAAATCAATTAAAGGAAGAAGAGGCAAATGGAAAAGCGTCTAAGAAAGCAACCGAATTGTCTCGAATCCTTTCGTATTTGGATAAAAATGTTCACTCTTCTACAATTACATTTGAACAGCTTACAGATGCGATTAAAGGATATGGTTCTGCTCTTTCTGATGCTAAAGCTGTAACAGATGACTTTAAGGGTGTTTGGGACAACGGAAAAGTAGTCAAGGAAAAGACAAAAAAGAGCCGTACTGGTGCTCTGGATTATGAAGGCACTGAAGCTCAAAGTGCCGCGCTGCAATCCATTAAAAAGTATAGTGAATATGATCCGGATCTGATCAATAAAGCCTACAATAAAGATACTGGTAAAATCGACCTAAGTGGTGATGTGTTAAAGGATGCAGTCGTTAAATCTTTGGAACAACAGGCAAAAGCCGCCAGAGATGAGAACAACGCGGCTGCCAATGCAATTGCTGATAGTTATGAAATTGCTGCCAATAATATCAAGAACAACGTTATTTCTGTTCAAGACTACTTCGACGGACTGGGTTCTACGGTTGAAGAGTTTAGCTCCAAGATCGACGATATGCAGAGCGCATGGACCGATCTGAGTGATGTTACAAACGAATACAACACTTACGGCGGTTTGAGCATTGACAGTATTCAGAAACTGCTTACAATGTCCCCCGAGTATCTGCAGTTCCTTAAATTGGAGGGTAACCAGCTCGTCTTTAACAAAGAAGCGATGCTGGCAAAAACCAAGGCCGACATTCTGGCAAAGGCAGCAGAACTCGAACTGAAAGAGGAAACCAAAGATCAGGCAGAAATCCTGCGTGCATTGGCGGACTCTCTTGACAAGGGCGCAGATTCGATGGAGGGCATGGGCAAATCGGCTGACAAGCTGAAGACTCTGATGTCCGAACTGAACACTGTTTTGAATTCCTTTATCGGCGTTTTTGATGACCTGAACAACAAACAATCCAATGACCTCAAGATTCAGGGTGAAGCCTGGGTTGATGTTATTGACAAGCGTATTGACGCGCTCAATGAAGAAAATGATGCACAGGAGCGAGCAATCGAACTGGCAAAACTTCAGGATGAGTACGAGCGCGCAAAGGCCAATAAGACTGTCCATGTATATGGCGGCAGAGGTCAGGGCTTCGTATGGAAGGCAGATGAAAATGCCGTTCGTGAAGCTGGTCAAAACCTGTCTGACAAACAGCGTGAGTATAAGAAGAAAGATGAAATTGACAAGCTGGAAAAGCTCAAAGATAAAGTTCAGGAAACCAATAATCTTATTGGCACCAGCTGGGATGATTATCAGAAGAAGCTAAAATACACAGTCGAGTTCGAGGCCATGACCTTTGAGCAGATGGAAGGTCACTATGACGGTTTCAAGGGTAGTGTCCTTAACAATATGCAGGCCATTCAGGGCGCGACAAACGTCAAAAATGTTATCACTGATATTTCCAATTTGATCTCTACTTTGGAGACACTGGCGAATATTTTGAATATTCTTAATGGCGGAAGTGGTGACGGCGGCGGAGTCTTTGGCTTTATCAACCAAATCAAGAACACGTTCACTGACGAAAATGGTGATTTTGATCTTGGTGGCGGCTTTAAGAAGATGTTTGATGGAGCAGCCAAAGTGGTTTCTGACGGCTGGAATTTGATCGCTGGTAAGAACAGAAAAAGTTTCAATGATCTTATTTCTTGGAATAGTGCGAAATTAAAAATCATCGGTCGTGATGTATCTGTTGGTACACGTAGTATTGAAGGAACATCTAGTAACTTCTTTGATCGTCTTTTAAGTGCAACTAATGGAAATCTATGGGATATAAGCGGGATTTTCAATAGTGTAAATGATGCCATTTCTGGTAAAACAGGCAACCTGTTTACTGATATTATTGGGTTCTTTACGAACGGATTCTCAACAGCAAATAATGTCGCTAATGGTGGTTTGTTAAATATTGTTGATACCATCGGAAGTATGTTTGGTCCAATTGCGGCTGGCGCACAGTCTATTGGTAGTGCTATCTCGTCTGGTGTTGTAAGCTTCTTCCCTTCTATCTTTGCCGGACTTGGTACTCTGGTGACGAGCGTTGGCAGTGCTATGGCCGCTATGATGCAAGCGATTGCTGCTGCTCTTTCTTCCATTCCTATTGCTGGTTGGATTGCTGCCGCTGCAGCTGTGGCAGGTGCAGTTGCTCTGATTGCTACGATTGCTTCAATTGCAAGTAATGTTTCCAGTACACAGGTTGATGAACCTACTCCCGCATTCCAAGCAAAGAAATATGCAAAGGGTACTCGTGGCGTTAAGAAGGGCCAGATTGCAAACGTTGATGAAAAGGGCGAAGAGCTGATTGTTCGTAACCCTGATCAGGGACGCATGACCTATCTTGAAAAGGGCGACGGTGTTATTCCTGCAAAGGAAACTGACAACCTGATGGCGATTGGTGCTAACCCCGAGGGCTGGCTGGCAAAAGGTTTGGCCGAAGCGACCGGTAGTGCTGCTGCCGGTGCTGGTATGAGTGCCCAAGGTCCGAATGCTCAATTGAGTGGTGCCGCAGCAGCCGCAGCCGCTGGTGTTGGCTCAATTTTCGAGAGCGAATACGATGATATCCTTGGTGATACAACCGAGTTCATGTCTGGGCTCTCTGATATCTTCAAGAAGAGTGATAATCCGATCATTGCCGCCGTTCAAAGCATGATTTATATGGTCACTAAGACTGTATATCGTATGTCTACGGTCGGTAAGATCAACTCCTCTAAGACAGTGACAGAATCTACCAGCAACACAAAGAAGGCGGCTCAGAGCCAAATTTCGTCTATGACGAGCAACTTTGAGTCTAGCTGGAAATCTGTGGCTGGCGAGCTCGGTCTGGATACAAAGGATATTGAAGCAACCAGCAAAAAGATGTCTGAAAAGATGAATGAGCTGGTGAACAACACCTTTGATGCACTGAATGAGAATACCGGTCTGAGCGCCGAACAGGTTGAAGATGTCACCAACACAATGTTTGATTCGCTGCAAAAGATCTATACCAGTGGATGGAATAGCCTTGCTTCCACTTCCTGCGACATGTCTAAGGAGATTGCGGATAAGCTGAATGCGTCTTATAAGTCTTCTGTTGATAGCACAAATAAGGCCATGAACGAGATCTCCAAGGCATTCGGTCACAGCTGGAGTAAGGTTGGTGGCGGTGTAAAAACCCTGAGCACCAATGTTCAAAAGACAATGGAGCAGGCATGGGCTGACACCAGCAAAGACACCCAGAAGCTGATGTACGATATGCGTGCGTGCTTTGACAATAGTTGGAGCATGAACGAAGCTGGCGTAACTCATCTGGCAGACATGACCGAGCAGACCATTGGCGGTGCTTATGACGAGATCACCTCTGATGCCGCAAATACGTTTGGCAATGGCGGTTCTCTGTCCACTGAGACGGATAACGCATGGGCAAATGTTGAGCCTGGCGCAAAGGACATTAACACCAATCTGACTTGGATGATGGACCAGTCTTACAACGCCATCAAGGCTGGATGTGAAGCTGCCGTTACATCGATTAAAAACGATTTGGCGACCACAGGCGATGCATTTGAAGCCGTTGGTAAGAAGGCTGCTGATACTTCTGCCGCAATCAGTGAGGCAAGTCAAAAAGCACAACAGAGCACACAGCAGAATACCGGTCCAAGCAAGGGCGTGACTGCCGCTGCTGGTGCTGGTATCGGTGCTGCCGTTGGTTCATTCCTTGGGCCTCTGGGTGCAATTGGCGGTGCTGCAATTGGCGGTTTCTTTGGCAGTCTGTTTGGCCATGCAAATGGTCTGAAGTCTGCTAAGTTCCCTCACATGGCTAACGTTGACGAGCAGGGTCCTGAGATGTTGGTTCGTAAGCCGGATTCCGGTCGGTACACTTACCTTGAGACTGGCGATGGTGTTGTTCCTGCCGATATCACCTCTCGCCTGTTCGAGATGGGCGGCAACCCGGATGCATGGTTCCAGAAGCAGATGGCAAAGTACGGTTCTCAGCCGATTGTTCAGGGCGGCGGCGGAGATGTTACAACTTCGATTGGCGATATTATTATCACGAATCCAGTTGGCAGCTCTGATGCTCTGGCAAATGAAATCAAACAGAAGTTACCGACTAAGGTTGCTCAAATGCAAAGCAAGCGGTAAGTAATAGTTTTTTTACAGCCGATACCACTAGGATAGCCTAGTAGGTCGGCTTTTATTTTTGATTAGGAGGAATAGGATGGCAGATAAATCAGTAACTGATGTGCTGGCCGAGGTGGTGACTACTGCCGCTGAACACGCCGTAAAGAATGCAAAATTTGACGTGTCCGCCTATGGGGTGATTACAGAAAAAGAAGACCAGCACTATAAAATCGCTGTATTCGGTGGAGAGTACGGCATTGTAACAAACCATGACTATATTGTAGGCCAGAAGGTTGTTGTAACTGCATTGCAGGGCAACTTCCGTAACCTGATCGTATCAGAGAGTAATACCAGCGTTGAGATTCTAACAGTGAAATCCCTGGTGTCTGGTGTCGATAGCTTGAATGCTGAGTTTGAGTCGATGAAAGACAAAACCCAGCAGACAGAAGATACTGTTCAAGATCAACTGAAAAATACCATCAATACTTGGTACAGAAATGGTCATCCGCATACATACAACTACCCTGCTTCAAATTGGAAAACAGATGAAGAGAAACAAGCACACATCAACGACATCTACTATGATAAAAGGACTGGTATTTGCTATCGTTGGGTATATGACCAGGATAAGCAGCAGTATTTTTGGATGGAGATTGTGGACGCTGGTGTTATCAATGCACTGTCGATGGCAACATCCGCACGAGATCTTGCGACAGAAAAAGTTCGTATTTTTACTGATACACCAACTGCTCCATACGATGTGAATGATCTATGGATTTATGGCGGTGTCGGTGGTGCATTGTATATCTGTATTACTGCGAGAGGTGAAACCGAAAAATGGACATTCAGCGACTGGGCTGTTGCGACAAAGTACACGGATGATACGACCGCAAACGCAGCGGTTGAACGTGTTGGCGCTCTTGAGACAAAAGAAGCCGACGATGTAGCTAGTCTGTGGCGCTCGATGAATGGCTTCAATGATAATTTTGGTGGTTTTACAAACAAAGACTATACCGCCACAAAGAAACAAGTATATGACAACAAAAGCAATATTGAGAAAAATACTTCTGATATTACTTCGTTGAGGACAGACCTTGATTACGCAAAAACGGCTGAATCCAACCACTATCAAGATATGACACGCAAGATTTCGGCTGCAAATACGAATATCTCGACCTTGAAAACGAATGTATCAGATATCAATAAAACGATTTCAGAAATCACTGTTGACAATTTTCTGGCCGCACTGAATCTGGCTGTGAATACCAATGGTGAGCTTTGCTATATATCGAAGGATAATTCGGAGGTGATAACTTGAAACCAATTCTATCTAAAATCGGCGCATTTGATGCCACAAAGGATCATACATTTCAGTTTGCCGCATACGCAGACATTGATATCATTGCTCTTATCGTCTTCGATACTCCAACGGGCAGTATTTTGCAGGGTGATACGCTTTCAAAAGGCGTGTATAAGTTTGGTACATTCCCTGCCGGTGGCACTGGTCTGGCACGATATTTTACAATTCCGGCAGGCACATTTGAAAACCGCAAAGATCCGTACTATATGATTATTCGCTGTCGGCTGAAAGGCACGAACCTGTTTTCAGAATACTCGGACAAGCTGTTGTTTTATTGCCATGAGGAACCGACAATCAAGCTGAATGACCTGAGTTCTTCAGGCGTGACTACTATCCCCTACCCTTCTTATTCCTTTGAGTTCTCTTACAAGTATAAGGTATCGGAGGGTGAATCAGTCAATCGTTATGAATTTTGGCTTTATGATGCGAATCGCGAGCTGCTGAAAAAGTCAGTGAGCTACTATTACCGTGATTCTTTGAAGGGATTCCAGATCGATGGACTGGATAACCATACCCTATACTATCTGAGAGCAACGGCAGAATCTGTTGGCGGCTATCAGCTGGACACTGGCTTACAGGCGTTCCGAACTGACTATCCAGAGTATGTGGATGACGTAGAATTCACCGTGCAGAATAATTATCGTATGGCTAATATCAGTATGCCCGCACAGTATTTCCTGACACGAAGCAGTGGTGCAAATGCCCTGCGAATCAAGCGGCGCAAGAAAGGCGCAGCAATCTGGACTTCGCTTTATCAGGAAGAGATCGACCTAAACCATGTCATTATGAAGATGGGCTGGTCAAACCTTCACATCAATAAAACGACTGGTCAGCCGATGGGTAACTATAAGGCAGTGACTTCGGATTATATCGACAAGAATCGAGTTCTTTCTTTCCAGTTCAAATCTGAGGACAAGGCGTTTTGTCTGATTGCATATACCGCTGATCGCAAGTTCATCAAGGCATCGAGTGATTTTACATCGACCGACGAATTCAGGAGTTCCAGCGAGTATAAAGAGTGGTTCTCTGAGACCTTCCTGAACAACATGAAATACTATCGTGTTGAGGTATCGGCAACAAAGAATCAGGATTTGGAGCCAAAAGACTTCAACGATTTTTATATGTACAGCGCTGACGATGGTTATGTGATGATCGATTACACCGACCTATACGCCATTGGCCGCAAGACAGACTATGAGTACGCCGTAGCTCCCGTTGCAAATGGCATTGAGCTTGGCTATGCGAAGGCCAGCGTTGTAAGTGACTTTGATGGTGCTGTGATCACTGACGGCAATAAGACCTACCATATTTTCCTTGAACCGAAAGTGGACAGTGTTGAGAAGGTACGTTCTGCTACAGTTGTTGAGACGATGGGAAGCAAGTACCCGTATCTGTTTGCTGGCAGTGAAGCCAATTATTACAGCGGCCACTTCTCTGGTGTTGGCATTCGTTTTGATAACACAATGAAAGATTTTGATATCAATGGAGGCAATGCATTCCGTGATGAACTGAGCGAGTGGTTGACCAACGGCAGTGCAAAGCTGTTGAAAATGTTTGATGGCCGCAGATGGCTAATGGGTGTCAATGGCAATGTGTCTATCTCCTGCTCTGATCACTACGATAAGGGTGTATTGGAGTTCGACTTTGTGGAGCTTGGTGACGCAGAGAGTGAGAGCGACATGTATGACAATGGGCTGAGTGATTATCAGCCGGGAGGCAGCGTATGACATATCTTCCGACTGACGCAGACCTGGCTCTATTGAACAATCATTCGTCTAATATTTACTGCCGCATTGATATGCTGAACAAAGATTTTATTACAATTGATAGTTTGGAAGGTCTTGTGATCGATGGTTCTATTTCTATCGACTCAGAATCTGACGTGCGGCGAACCTTTAATGTGACCCTGTATCTGGGTAAGAAGAGCGGCATTTCTAGCCTGACGGAAGAGGATTGGATCAGTAAAAATGTGCGTGTATTCATTGGTCTGTCAGGAAGAGGAATGTCGAAAATCAGTGCTTCAAAGAGTATTGACGAGATGATCAGGGAAAATGCGGATTATCAGCTCGCTGCGACGAATTATGATGATTTGATTCAGGACATCACAAATAGAGGCTATGCAAAATACGGCAATATCGACAATCTGAATCGAGATGTGCTGGTGTGGACACGAGCCAATATCTCAAAGTATCATACGTTCTTTGACCAGATCAATGACGGCACGCCACCGGATGACCCAGCTGAAGCAGAAGAATGGTACACCAAACTTGGTGATTACTCTACAGTTTTGGGAAGTGATGACACAATTTGTCAAGATGGCCCTTATATCGCATTTACACCGATGCTGCAGACCAAAGATGGACTTGTGCCGCTTGTAGAGGATGATATCTATGCTTATCTGGATGCTGTGGCAATAAAAGCGAAGTCAATGAGCGGCGGTCTCTCCCCTACTAATATCCTTGAGGTAGATAAGTCAGGCATCGATAGTTTCGTGTATGGTAACAAAATGCATGTCCATGGGATGATTGCTGCTGTTGAAGGCATGGTTCTGAACGGAGTTACGCTTGGTAAGGTGGATGTTTCTGCTATTGCCGGTTAGAGTGAGGACGAATTAAGGGAGACCTACGGAAAAACCAGTGTGTTTGCAGGACATTCCATGCACGACATTCAGGCAGAAGTGATTGACACAAAGACCGCACTGAATGAGCTGTATAACGACCTGTTCCTTAGCTATTCCAATTCAGCTGACAGTTCTTATGTTAATGGCATAAAAATCTATTGGTATAACGAGGGGTGCTATACTTTTACATCCAATGGCTTTACATATAGCGCAACAGAAAACACTGTGCAGGCCAGCTGTGTTGATTTGGTTTCTCGTATCAACGGAGATCTGGGTGGACAGCTGGTTGGTGGCACACATCGCATTGAGAAAGGCACTCGTATCGGTGATGCCATCTGGGCGGTGCTGAGAGATGAGACGGAGTTCAAGAAATATTCCATCGACTATTGGAGCCGCACTGTCCCACACGACTTGGATTATGATACCGGCTCGACTGTTTGGGATATTCTATCAGAATTGCGTGACCTGTATTATCCGTTTGAGATGCGTTTTGACGATGATGTGTTTGTATGCAAGGAAATCCCCAGTGGATTTGACGACCCGCCTGTACTTGACCCGGAAGTATTCGAGAAGCTTGTGACCAACGACGGTGAATCGGCCACGGTAGATTATGCCGCTGTCCGAAACTGCGTTGAAGTGTTTGGCGCGACGATTGAGGCAGATGGAGCAGCTACTGTAAAAGGCTGGTCTGGCGTAAATAAGACAATCAACCTGGTATTGGACGCAACTGAATCAACGTGGAAAAGTGAAACGAAAGTATCTTTTGTGGCTCCTGCAAATGTTGAAGCTGCCAAGACGGACAAAAATGGCAACGTAACAAGTGGCGCTATGACGGTTGTGTTGACATTTACATGGAAGTACAAGGATAAAGATGGCAATGAGCAAGTTGGCTCTGAGACTAAAACCAGTACGCTGTATCGTTCTTTGACGGATGCCAATGGTTCAGATGTTATTCAAGACCCCGGCTGTATTAAGGCAACGAAGTATTATGTTCTCCAGTGGAATCCAAATACTGGCCGCATTTACTTCTTGGGCCAGCAGCAGAGCCATGCTATGGCAAAACTGGTAGATGAGATCCCATCTGCAAAAGAGATCGAAGCTCAAAAAGCAGAGGATAACTGCGACAACATGGCTTTTATCTGTGTGAATGACCCGAACAATATTGATGACCTGTACAATGCACGGTTATCCATTGAAAAAATCGGTCGTAGAACCGAGATTTTATCGGGTGGAGATTACGAGAATTACACTACGGATGACGCAGCTATGGAAGTTTGTCAATACGAACTGTGGAAGCGTGCCCGTCTGACCGACGGCCTAAGTGTAACCACACGACTGGTTCCGTGGCTCGACGTGAATGAAAAGATCCAGTATGCCGCCAAATATCTGGGCGGTAAGACCCCTGTGGATTGGATCATCAAGAGCATCTCTATGAATCTGGGTGAAGGCACAATGTCACTTTCTTTGAGCCGCTATTACCCTTATTACACTTATATCGTAAACAATAAATATACGTTCTATCAGGACAATTTGTTTGATAAATATTTTCCCGAATTAACTGCCACTACGGCAGATGAACAATAAGAGAGGAGTGAGCAAATGGCACTATCTTTTGGAGAATCTAAGCGGTTGGCTGCGAAAAAAGCCGCAAGCCCCGCAAATGTTTCTGTTGATGATATAGATGTCGCAACTCTGGAATTAAATGACGAAGACCAAATTGCCGTGTATGATGATAACGGAGAAGAAACATTTGAGCGTAGTGGCAATTACACCTGGTTTGCTGATTACTCTGATGACCAGTGGTCTTACATCGACAAAAACAAAGACATTCAGCTGGATGCAAATCAGATCAATATCACACAGGAATCCAACTCGCAAGTTATTCCGTTTGAAATGCCGCGTTACTACGACGGTATTGACCTGCTTCAGATGACGATTCAGATCCACTACCTGAACGCAGACAGAGAAGAGAATTACGCTTCCCCTATCAACGTGAGCTACAGCAATACCAAGATCCGCTTCTACTGGCTGGTAGCAAATGATGCTACTGCAAAAGATGGCGAGCTGCAGTTTGAGATCATGGCATCCGGTGCTGTGAATGTCCCGAATACAAGCACAACCAAGAGCTACCTGTGGCGCACCCGCCCTAATGGTCGACTGAATGTGCTGAAATCGCTGACCGGCAAGCAAATGGTCGATCCGAGTGGCAATGACTGGTATACCCAGTTCCTGGCAACAATGAGTCAGAAGGTTGGCGAAGCACAGGTTGCCGCATCCGCTGCTGAGAAGAGCGCACAGGACGCAAAGAATGCAGTTGCAAGTGTGGATGAAAAGCTGGCGCAGTTCTATAAGAAGGACGAGGTTGATGGCTTTGTTACGATGCTGCGTGGCGAGATTGCTGCCGTGGATGGTCTGGCAAATTTCAATGTGCAGTATGACAACGACACCCGCACTCTGACGTTCCTGAATGGAGCCGAAGAGATCACAAAGATCAAGTTAAACACTGACCCTTCTGCTGAGTGGGTAAGCATGTATAACGGCATTGTGGACAATAAGATCAGCACTGCTGTGACCCCTGTTCAGACTGAGCTGACTGAGTATAAGACTGCAAATGATGCCGCTGTGCAGGAGCTGAAGGACAGTGTTGGTGACCTGCCGGAGACTTTGAAGTCCTCCTATTATAATAAGGAAGCCACCGACGCACTACTCGATAAGAAAGCAGACAAGACGACTGTTGACGTGCTATCCAGTGATGTGAGCGGCCTGAAGAATACAGTTGGCGGCATTCAGACCTCTGTTGACCTGGCCAATGCGGATATCGCCAAGATTCAGGAAACCTTGAAAGACTTTAAGCCAGATGAGAATTCTGGTCGCGAGTACGATATCACTTACGAAGATTCCAAGCTGAACCTGTTAGAGAACGGTACGGTCAAGACCACTGTCATTATTGAAGGTGGCGGTGGTGGCGGTGGCAGCACCTCTACTATCACCATTGAGCGTATTGGTGAGTCTTCTATCGCTGTTGTCAAGGGCGACACCGCGACTGTCGAGTTCAACTTTACTTCTGTGGATAACTCTGGCGAAGACACGGGTGATGCTACCGGCGTATGGTATGTTGGCAACACAAAGGTCGCTACTACGACTGTTTACCAGGGCAAGAATAGCTTTGATATCACCCAGTATCTGCACAATGGCGACAACAAGATCAAATTGCAGGTCACTGACTCCGTTGGCAGCATGGGTTCAAAGACCTGGAATATCAACATTGTCGAGTTTTATCTGGAGAGTATTTTCGATGATTCTCTGGTTTATAGTGGTGAAGTTACTTTCCGCTTTACTCCATACGGAAATATCAATAAGGACGTTTCCTTTACTCTGGATGGCAAAAAGCTTGGTAGTGTTACAACTGCGGTTACCGGCAGACAGATGACCTATGCGATTCCGGCACAGAAACACGGCGCTCACCTGCTGGAAGTGACCATGACTGCAAATATCAATGGCAAAGCTGTGACCAGCAATACCATTTACAAAGATATCATGTGGGCAGAGGAAGGCAACAACACACCAATCATCAGCTGCGCCACAAAGGAGTTCTCCGCAAAGCAGTACAGTACCACCGGCATTGTTTACACTGTCTATAACCCGGCCTCTTCTACTGCAAGCATTACGCTGGAAGTTGACGGTATTAAGACTTCTACACTGACTGTTGGTCGTACTGCTCAGACTTGGAGCTTTAAATCTTCTGATATTGGCACCCACACTTTGACCATTACTTGCGGCACTACCATCAAGAGTATCACCGCAAAGATCGAAGACCTGGGTATTACCATTGAGCCTGTTAAGACCGGCCTGATGCTGGACTTTAACCCCGCTGGCCGCAGTAACGCAGATGTGAACCGCCTGTGGAGTTCCGGCAGCAACAAGATGACTGTCAGCGATAACTTTGACTGGGTGAACGGTGGCTACCAGATCGATGAAGATGGCGACACCTACTTCTGTGTCAAGGCTGGTACGACTGCTACTATCAGCTATAAGCTTTTCGCAGACGATGCAAAGAAAAGCGGCAAGAATTTCAAGCTGGTGTTTAAGACAACGAACGTCCGCAACTATGATGCTACTGCTGTAACCTGTTTGAATGGCGGTGTTGGTCTGAACATTCAGGCTCAGAAAGTTACGCTGGCCAGCCACCAGAACAGTATTGATCTACCCATCTGTGAGGACGATTTCCTTGAGTTCGAGTTCAATATTCTGCCGGACAAGCAGTTCCGCGAGATGGTTCTGTGGTGTGATGGTATCCCCTGCCGTGTTGAACTGTATGACACCAGCGACAGCTTTACTCAGGCTGCTCCCGTTGGTATTACCATTGGCTCTGACGATTGTGACGTTATCGTGTATCGCATGAAGAGCTACGGTATGAACCTGACGGATGACGAGATTCTGGACAACTTTATTGCCGATGCGAAGAACGCCGAAGAGATGGTTTCTCGCTATATGCGCAACGACATTACGGATGCGAGCGGCGAACTAACCCCTGACTTGCTGGCTGAAAAGTGCCCTGACCTGCGTATCATCAAGATCTCCGCACCTACTTTCACAACCGGCAAGAAGAACGAGGTCGCCAACACTACGATCCAGCAGATCTATAAGAATGGCCGTGCTAAGGAAGATAACTGGATTGCTACCGGCTCCCATAAGGGTCAAGGCACCAGTTCCGACCACTATGGCGCATCTGCCCGAAACATTGATATCAACTGCAATGGCGGCTTTACGTTTGGCGACGACACTACCGGTGACACTTATGCACTGACCGAAAACAGCGTTCCTGAGAAGTATTTTAACATCAAAGTCAATGTTGCTTCCTCTGAGAATGCAAATAACGCCCTGCTGGCAGACGAGTTTAATGAGTTCAACCCCTATGTGCGTCAGGCCAAAAAGGATAATCCAAAAGTGCGTGATACTATGGCGTTCTATCCCTGTGTCGTGTTCCTTCAGGAGACTGACACCACCAATGCGACCGTATTTAACGATGGTCAGTGGCACTTCTATGCCTGCGGCGACATTGGCAACTCCAAAAAGAACAAAGATACGATGGGTATGGACCCCGAGAATCACAAGGAATTTATCGTTGAGATCGACAACAACGCCGATGAGCAGACCCGCTTCCTGAGTGGCGATTTCTCACAGGAAACTTGGGATGGCGATCACTCCTTTGAGTTCCGTTACAGCAACCCTGCCTGCACTGAGGAAGAGATCGAGGCCGGCAAACAGGCGTGGATCACAGCTCAGAACTGGGTGGTGAATGCGGATGATGAGGAATTCAAGGCACATTTCAAGGATCACTTCGATCTGGATTCTGCTATTTTCCATTATCTGTTTACTGAGCGTCACACCATGGTTGATAACCGTGCAAAGAACGTGTTCCCGCACACCAGCGATCTGGTTCACTGGGACTTCTGCTTTGACTACGATAACGATACCGCCATGGGCAATGATAACGAGGGTGGTCTGACTCTGACTTATGGCTACGAGGACACTGATACCATCGGCACAAAGAATGTGTTTAACGCTGCTGACTCTAAACTGTGGTGCAAGCTGCGTGACCTGTTCCCCGATGAGATGGCAGCGATGTTCCGCAACCGTGAGAATGCGCTGGCATGGAGTGCGACCCGTATTTTGAAAAAGTTCGAGGACTATCAGGATGTGAAGCCAGAAAAGCTTTGGATCATGGATATGCGGCGCAAATACTTCCGTACCTACGAAGATCCCACCATCAATACCACCAGCTATCTACCCATGATGCACGGCAACAAGCGCCACCAGCGTCGGCAGTTCCAGCGCTACCAGGAAAAGTACATGGCATCTAAGTATTCCGGTTCTGCCGCAACCAGCGATGATATGACCATTCGTGGTTATACTCCCACAAACTGGACTGGCGTGAAACCGGACGGCACATTCCATATCACACCTTACGCTGATACCTATGTCTCTGTTCTGTATGGCTCTAACCCTGTAAAGGTGCGTGGCAAGCGCGGACAGACCTACACGATTGAATGCCCCATCACCGCAATGAACGATACTGAAGTTTATATTTATAACGCTTCTATCATTCAGAGCATTGGTGATATTTCTGGCTTCTATCCCGGCTATGTTGACTTTAGCCACGGTGTTAAGCTGACTGAGTTAAAAGTTGGTTCCGGTGTGAGCGGCTATAAGAATACGAACATGACTGACTTCGCTGTTGGTAATAATACTCTGCTGGAACATTTGAACCTGCAGAACGTGCCGAACCTGAAGAAGTCTATTGGTCTGACCGGATGCACCAGCCTGACCGAGTTCTATGCTGATGGCTCTGGTATTACCGGTGTTTCCTTTGCAAGCGGCGGCAAGATCAAAATCGCCCACCTGCCTGCAATCGCCAGCTTGACCGCAAAGAACCTGAACTATCTGACTGACTTAACGATTGAGGATTACACCAATATCACTACGCTGACCGTTGAGAAGTGTGCAACCATCGATCTGAAAGATATGCTGGGCAAGTGCACCAACCTGAACCGTGTGCGTATTACCGGTATTGATTGGGAACTGGCTGATACTTCCCTGCTGAATCGTCTGTACGCAATGAGCGGTCTGGATGAAAATGGCTACAACACTGACAATTCTGTCGTGGAAGGCAAAGTGCATGTGCCCATCATCCGTGAGCGTGAGAAGCTGCTGTACACTGAGCGCTGGCCTGACTTGGAGATTACTTACAACACCATGATCAACCAGTACGCTTGGAAGTTCGTGAATAAGGATGGCACTGTTCTGGATATCCAGTATATCGATAAGGGTGAGCGTGCAGTTGACCCTGTGACCCGTTCTGACAATCCGATCCAGACACCTACCTTCCCGAGTACCATCAGTACGGTATTTACATTCAGTGGCTGGGACACCGAGTTCACTCCTGTCTTTGAGAATCAGACTGTTACTGCTGTGTATGATGAATCTGTGCGTCAGTATCGTGTGCGCTATATGAATCGCGGCGCTGTTCTACAGCAGACAACTGCTCCGTATGGCTCTATGGTTCTGTATGATGGCGACACTCCGACCTATACCAGCGAAGAGACTGCTTATAAGTATTATCTGTTCAGCGGCTGGGATAAGGGCGGCTATGTCAATGGCGACAAGGATATCAATGCTGTTTACGATATATGTGAATACGTTAGCGGCTATTTCAGAGACAAGCAGCTGAGTGACCTGCGCCCTGTTGAGATTTATGCCATGACCAAGGTGAATCTGGAGCAGAGTGTTGTTTCTGACAAAGACGCTATCACTATCAAGATGGGCAATGACTTCACCTTTAGCGACGTAGAAGAGAAAGTTCTGTTCAACGAACCGAAGATCTTTACTGGCAAGAATTATGTCGATACCGGCGTATCTCTGTTGTCTGAGGACCGCAGCTGGGTTATGGCACTGGACTATCGAATCGACGAAGATTCTGCCGCAAACTCTGTGATTGCTCAGTGCTTCCAGACTAACGGCATGAATGGTTTCCGCTTCTGGGTCAACAATGGCTCTAAGGTTGCCTGGGGTACTGAATCCACCGCCGGTGCACATCTTGGTTCTCGTGATATGATCGTTCTGCGCCATACTAAGGGTGAAAATGGTATTCACGTTTATGCGGCAAATACCACTGCTGCTGAGATTGGCTATATTCAGCTGAACCGTACTCGCACTACACAGACAAATGCCACCCTGGTATTTGGTTGTGCTAAGGCAGACGACGGCGCTTACGAGCGTTACGCAAAGGGTACAATCTACTGGGGCAAGCTCTGGTATACCGACCTTGGTGACGCTGCCTGCCGGAAGTTGGCCGCATGGACACATGAGGACTTCACCTTCGAGGCTTGTGGCTTTAAACGGTATTACCTGAGCGACAATTCCAACAAGCGTTGTTCTATCACCTTTATTCAGGCTGGACTGCTTGGTCAGAAAATGGCTTTGAATACTGGTTCTACCAACACTGGCGGCTGGGCAGATGCGAATATCCGTACATTCCTTGACGGTCGTATTTTGAATGCTCTTCCGATTGGTTGGCAACAGATCATCAAACAGGTCAAGGTTGGCAGTACCATTGGCGATAAGAGCAGCGAAGTTGTAACTGCGGATAGTTATTTCTATCTGCCCTCTGTGGCCGAGCTGTTCCCCTCTCAGAATGTCGAGCCTTATATTTACGAAGGTACGGCGATCAGCTTTATGACTGATAATACCAGCCGCATCTGCAATGACGAGAATGGCAATCCCGCTGCATATTGGACGCGAAGCCCGAATGCTCAGTATGGCAGCTATTTCTGGTCTGTGACTGTGACTGGCGAATATTACGGATTTACCCCTGCAAATAACGAACAGGGTATCCGCTTGATGTTCAGCGTTTAAGGAGGTGTTGAGAGTGTACTACAAGGTATTGAAAAATGGCCGGGTGATCGATGCTCTTGACCACCTGCGTTTTGTAAAGTATCAGCCCAAGCACGACATTATGGTGAACTGTGTGGAAGATGATGCACAGGGAATTATCAGCAGTGACGGCAGTCATATCTGGCATGTGGACGGGTATTATCTTATTCCTTGCCCCGAGTATGACACCGTGGAACTGCAGGAAATTGACCTATATGAATATGAGCAGCTGAAAGCCTTGGGTGGTAAAACGCCTGAGGCTATTATTGATGCTTACACTTTGAGTTTGATTCAAGGAGGGCTGCTATGAGTGACGAGAGGAAATATAGCGAGTTCGTTGAGAGTATGCATCGGCTGTACAATGGCGGAATGATTCAGGACAAGCTCCTGGACAATCTGTTTGCCGGACACAAAATCTCAAAGGACGAGTATCTGTATATCATCAGGAAGGAGGTGTGATATGTATACCTTTTTAATCAATGAGGATAATACACTGACCGTAAGCAAGCGGGAACGCATTATGGAGCGTAGCAAGCAGGTGGACACTCTCCACTTTCTGGCTGACACTACATACAAGGATGTTGACATGAGTGAATTCACCGTGATGCTTGAGTACGTTCTGCCCATCAGCAAGCGATATAAGACAGAGATTCTGAAGAAATCAGAAGAGCTTTATAAGAACAAGCTGGAGTATAAGCTGCCTATCGACACCAACCTGACCAATGAGCCGGGCGATATCCAGATCCAGCTGACATTCGTTGATGTGACAATGGACCCAGATGGCACGACTGTTCAGCACGTGCGCAAGGTTGGCCCTGGCGTGATCACTGTTGTTCCTATCCAGAATTGGAGCGACATTGTTCCTGATGAGGCTCTGGGCGCACTTGACCAGCGCATTATCGCACTGAATGCACAGATCAAAGCACTGAGTGATCGTAACAACGCTATTCTGGATGGTAAGGCTGATGACCTGAGCTACAATGACGACCATACCCTGCAGCTGCTGGCCAACGGTAAGCCCATCGGCAGCGCGGTCAAGATTACTCAGGAGAGCGTCGAAACTGAAGACGGTAGTTTGCGGGTGGTTCCGTTCTAAGCCATCCGCTTCTTTTATAAGGAGGCAAAGATGGCACAGGCTAAATATTCCAAGCTTGGATATGGTAACGCCGAAGATGTAGAAGCTGCGATTGCGCTGGGAATGTTGGACGGCAGGGATATGATCATCACAAAGGATTCCTCGGAATTCATGTATGTGCGTGATGACCTATCCGTTCAAAAGATTCGTCCCCGCAATCGTTGTTTCGCCAGCGTTACTGAAGCAAACGAGCAATTAAATGAGACGGAAGACACTTATGCAGGTCAAACCGTTATGGTGAAAGACGAAAATGGTAAATATGCTCCGTGGATCGTTCAACAAAGCGAAGCCACGGGGCTTTTTTCTATTGAACCTTTTTACGTTGAGCCGACAAATTTTGTTTGGCAAGAATTTTAAGAAAGTGAGGCAAAGATGGCTAATGTAAATTTTGGCTACGGTACAAAAGCGAATTATGATAAGCTGACTACCAAAGATGCCAACACATTGTATTTTATTACCGACACGCGCCAGATTTTCAAGGGTACTGATGAGTACACCAAGAGCTGCAAGCTGGTGAGCGCTCTGCCTGCAAGCGGACAGATTCAGGGCTTACTGTATATCCGTATGACTGATTATACCTTCCACATCTGGAATGGCACTGAGTTCGTACAGCTGAATCGCCCCATTGTGACTGAGATCCCGAATGCAGATGCAAGCGACGACAATCTGCCCACCACCAAGGCTGTGGCAGACTATGTGAATGCAAAAATCGCCGCAACCGAGGGCAAGGAAGGTCTGTTCGTTACGGATGTCACCTACTCCCCTGCTACTGGCACTCTGAGTGTTGCAAAGAACGGTGCTCCTGTTCCCACCGTGATGAGCGGTCTGACCCATGATCCCACCTATGATGCTGAGACCCGTACCATCAAGCTGCCTGTGTTTGGCGGCGATGAACTGGTGATCAATCTGGGCAAGGATCTGGTTGTTAAGACTGGTACTTACAACACAAAAACCAACGAGATCGAGCTGACTATCACCACTGGCGAGGTCGTGAAGATCCCTGTTGGCGCTCTGATCGATATCTATGTTGGTGTGGTCACTCCTACTGCTGAGGTCACTGTCTCTGATGACAATAAGATCTCTGTCAATGTGCGTGTGTCTACCAAAGGCAATAACAGCATCACTGTTGAGGAAGATGGCCTGTATGTTGCAGTGCCGGACGCTTACACCAAGGCTGAAGCAGACGCGAAGGTTAAGGTCGTTAATGACAAGCTGGATGAGCATATCAAGGACGCTGTGAAGCACATTACTACTGATGAGCGCAAGGCTTGGGATGCAAAGCCCACTCAGGACGAGCTGACTGCTGCTAAGAATGAAGCGATTTCTACTGCCGCTGCTGATGCAACCTCTAAGGCCGATAACGCTCTGGCTAGTGCAAAGACTTATGCAGATGGTCTGAATACCACTATGGATGGCCGTGTGCAGGTGCTGGAAGGCGCTATTACATGGAAATCTCTTGATGGCTAATTGATTTGTTTCACCACATGGCAATGACGCTGTGTGGTGAATCTTATTAAGCAAAGGAGTTGAGTATGGCAAATTTATCATTACGCGAGGTCGCACAGTCTCAGCTGGATCAAGCTCCTGTGATTGACGGCCAACTGATCGTATGTACTGATACTGGAAGCACTTATCGAGATATCGGCACAAGACGAATTCAAATCAGCAAAGACTTGGAGATCGTAAGCTCGCTTCCGCTGGCTCCTTTGTCTAATAAGATTTACTACCTGCGTCCAGACAGCTTGTATGTTTATAGTGGCGATGACTGGATTCTTTTGAATCCATCAAAATTCACACTGGAAGCCGACAAAAACGCAGTCAATGGCGAAGTTAATATCAATCTAATCCTGAACGGTACGGCACAGGATAAAATCAAAATCGCTGGCGGTGGTGTGACTACAGTGACAACTGGCGAGACGGGCGATATCACGATTGATACCCCGCACCCGGATGAACTGTTGGCTGCACTGACGAATGACGAGATCGATGCGATCACTGGTGGCATGGTTGATGATAGTGGTAATCCCCTGCCTACGCCGCAGGTTGTGGTGGATGCGACTCTGACTGTATCTGGACGTGCTGCTGATGCAAAGGTAACTGGTACAAGGATCTCTGAGGCGTTGAGTATCGCAAAATCGGCTGATGCTGGGCTGACCAATGTACGCACCGAGCTGGACAAGTTGAAGCTGGATTCTGTTGCGGTGGATAAGACCTTGACAAAAGAGAATTTCGCTGCAGATGCCAAAGCTGTTGGTGATGCTCTGGCGAAGAAGGCAAATGCGGAACACAACCACGATGACCGCTATTATACAGAAGACGAAATCAATGTAAAGCTCTCAAAGAAAAGCGACGATAGTCACACACATGATGAGCGATACTATCAACAGAACGAGATCGACGAGAAACTGAAGGTAAAGGCAAATACAATCAATATCCACACACTGACCATTCCAACCACAAGTTAGCTTACTGACGATACAGTGGACCGATATTCAAAGTATATTGACCTCGACATCGATGGGATCACATCAAAGGATGTTATTTCTATCAGCGTGACACCGACAAGTGCAAAGGTGGCTTCATACGCCCAGTTTGCAAACCCGGAGACCTTTGATGGATATGTGCGTCTGAGAGCTGTATCAGTTCCAACGACTGTGATTACAGCTCAGTATTATATCGTGCAGGGCGGCGGACAAACAGATAGCGGCAATGGTACGCCCGTTGAGGGATATACCAAGGCACAGGTGGATAATAAGATAGCGGCGGCAATTAAGGTAGCCAAGGAAGAACAGAAGCTGCTTGATCACCCTGTTGGAAGTATTTATCAAAGCGTAGAACCGACAAGCCCCGCTGAATTGTTTGGAGGAGAGTGGCAGAAAATTGAAGATCGTATGTTGATTGCCGCAAGTAGTACGTATCCTGTAAAGAGTACGGGTGGTAGTGCAACACATACACAAACTGTAGAGGAGATTGCTTCACACGACCACAAAATGATTCAAACAGGAAATAAATCAACTCATTCTGCTCCTACTATGGGAAGAGATGGGTCTTATGTTGATTCTGACAACTACCTTTCCTTTGGTAATGCGGTTCAGCTTTTCGATGATTACAAAGTTAGTATTGGGACTACAGGTGAAGGCAAACCTATGAATATCCTCAACCCATATTACGCTGTCTACACTTGGCTCCGCACCGCATAACAACACTGCAATAGGAGGATTACGAAGCATGGCAATCGGGAACTTAAATATCGCAGGGGGGTAGAAGCCTACCCTATTGGATCGATTTATATGAGTTTTAATTCTACTGAACCAAGTATATTGTTTGGTGGAACATAGGAAAGAATTAAAGATAGATTTATTTTAGCAGCTGGAGATAGCTATACGGCTGGAGCGACGGGTGGCGAGACGGCACATGAACATAATTGGGGTTTGCGATATAACTTGTTTTATGGTGGATTCATGGGCAGAGATAATGAAGTTTTACGTGGATTAAAATATTCTGGAACTAGTATCGCAGACACTGTCGAAGGTGTAAATACAGGCGATTCTAAGGCAATGGTTTCAAATACAGGTGTTGGCAGTGATTACACAACAGACACTCGCAATTCTGCCGGATATAATTTGATTTCAAACACCAGTTCCGCTTCTTCTCTGCCGCCATATTTGGTCGCTTATATGTGGTATCGCACCGCATGATTGTGGCAATTTTCACTGCTAAAATATTCGTTTTATAAGGAGGATTATATGGCACTAGGAGAAATAAATAGCGGGAACAAAACGCTCCCTGAATGGAGTGAAGTGCAGAATAAACCATCTGAATTTAACCCTGCCACTCACATACATAATGACCTTTACCCTGAAGGAGATAATCGAAATGATAATACTTCTCCGTCTGATTATTATGGCGTTGATAGAAACGACTATAACGGTCGACTGATTTTTCGTGGTTTGAAGCTTAGTGACAAAATTGGGCTGTCAAGTGGTCATTCATGTGCGTTTTTGATTGGTTTATCTTCTTGGTACGATGACACAGGCGGTGGTTCCTTTGAATTTGCTTTTAGCAATGGTAACATTTACTATCGTCAAGGCACAACTTCATGGGGCGACTGGAAGAAAATTGCTACAGCTTAAAGGAGGTACGAATTATGGCTTTAGGAAATATGAATATTGGTGTTGATAGTGAGTTCATTCCGTTCAACCTCAATACGGTTCTTACCCCCCCCCCCACAGATTCTGACGAGGTTGTGATGAATACGAATGCAGCCGGGTATCACCGTAAGCCATTGAGCGCATTGTGGAGCTGGATTAAGAGTAAGATAGCAGATGAAGTGATTCCAGATGTGGTGACGATTCAAACTTCTGCGATTACAATCACAACGGATTGGCAAGATACTGGTATCCATTCAACTGATTTGCCATCTGGAACTTATGTTATACAGTTTCGTGCCAATACGACCCCGTATTGCAATATTTAGGGAGACGTATTTTGTGGAGTTGTCCAGTGGTATGCTGAAGAAACAAACAGCGGTAATGCAGATGATATAGGTTTACATTGTTCTGGTCATTCTACAAACGGACAACATTTTTATCTTAGGACAATTCGTTCTGGCCGTTCCGAAGGGGTTGGTTTAAGGCTTCAAATTAATGGCTCTATGGCCGCAGATACCGCTTCCACATTTACATTCAAATTCCGCAGACTGATATAAACAACGCATTACAAATAAAACGTTTTATAAGGAGGCGATCACATATCGATGAATGATGAAAAGAAAAGTTGGCTGGACAGAGCGGGTGCGGTTCATCTCTGGAAAACGATTGAGGCTATACTCGGTACAAAGGTAGATAAAATCGAAGGATTCGGCCTGTCTAGCAACGACTATACAACAGAAGAAAAAAAGAAGCTTGCTAGTTTAAGCGACCCTGATGTAGCTACTACTGAAAACAACGGCTTGATGAGCTCGGCTGATAAGGCAAAGCTGGATGGCATTGAAGAGGGAGCAAATAATTATACTCACCCAGCACACGAAGAAAAACAAGCTGGGCTATATCGCATCAGTGTTGATAATACAGGCCATGTGGCGACAGCAGATAAAATGACGAGTGAAGAGTTGACTGCTGAGGGTGTCTCCCCTGCCGATCATACGCATGATTTGGGCGAATTGGTAGATACATTGGAGACGAGTGCTGACGCTGTTGAAGATGCTGACACTGTTATGGTTGGTGCCACAGTTACGAGTAATGATGGCAGTGTGACTACGAAGTATACCCGCAGACCACTGGCTGCTTTATGGAACTGGATTAAGAGTATGACGGATACGTTATATGCTGCTGCTGGACATACACACAATTACGCTGGTTCCACTGAACCGGGTGGTGATGCGCTGAATGCGATGAAGTTAAAAGGATATGATGTCAGTATGTATGGAAGCGCAAACTATTAGAACGCGATTCCTCGAATTGACGATGCTGGTGTTATGGAGATAGGTGAATATCTTGACTTTCATTCTACGGATGATAGAGATACAGATTACAATGTTCGCATGGTAGCTTATGACAATGGTACGTTAGATGTCATTAAAGCGGCAGGACAACCTGCTACGATTACAGCAAATCTAAATGGCACTGCAAATTTTGCTTCTCAAACCCTGTTCGATAAAGCACAGTGGGTAAATTTAACGAGCCTTGACCAAAACACATGGTATCCGGTTGTTAGTATGAATACCATTCCATATAGTGGACTACATCATATCAAATGCAACGTCCAACTAAATAGCGGCTCAAAACCATCTTGGAGTACCCATGGTGGTGGATTTACTGTAAATCTTGACTTGTTGATCACTGCTGGTGGTTGGGGTACGACATCATCCAATTCTATTTGTCTTGATAATTTTTACAGTTGGACAACATCTGGCGCTAATCCAGCAGGATATAGTCAGATGGGGAATAGCTCTATTGCAGTTTTCTGGCTTCGTGGTGGTGGTCAATATAGACTTTATGCAGATTGGGATGCTAACTAGACTGTTAAAACTAGTACATACACTAACAGTAATCAAAGCGTTTCCCCTACAACGTCTTATCCGGGTGTAAGTATAAATCGTTCTACTATTACAGCGAATATAGACGGGATTACGGATTATAACGATGGAAATAGAACAATTCGAATCGGTTACGCCGGTAGTGGTCTGACTACATCGAATCTGACGCACATTGCCGGTTATACGGATGACGGCACGAAGATCAAGGACGTCAACAAGGATGTTTTGAAAAGTTGGTTGGGTGTAACCACCATTATCTCTCAAACCAGTGACCCTGGTGCAGGAAGTAGTCTTGCGACCGGTACGGTGCTTTTGGTATATGCGTAAGGAGGGTTGATTATGGCGATTTATACAGGAGTTGGCGGAAGCGCCAAATCAGTTTCAAAAATTTATACTGGAATAGATGGTGTAGCAAGGCCAGTACACAAGGGCTATATCGGCGTGGATGGCGTGGCCAAGAAGTTCTATGACGGCGGCAACCCAATCAGCTCCTTTGCATTGGGGACAGAATTTGGCATTAAAGACCCGAGCGGCAACAATACCTACTGGTATAAGCTGATCCATAAGGGCGTTCCGGGCGGCGGGTTGTACGACAGCACAGCAAACGGCGCATGGCTCTGGCGAACAAACGTTGCAGGCTCCACTTCCATCAGTGGCAGTTACATCTACGGCTACGAAGGATGGGCGCTGGACAACTGGTGTGTCAACTACCCGGGCGGAAATATCACACCCAGTGTAGCAAACCGCCTGATGACTGTACATCTGCCCTACGTGAAACAGGCGGATTACAACTCGGCCAATGTTTCCTCCGGCTCGAACGGCCTTTCGAGAAAGTGCTTTCTGCTTTCTGCGGTCGAGATGGGTGTTTACACCTGGCAGGGTGTGGATGGCCTGATGGCACAGGAGGGTACAAAGCTGGATTACTTCGACTACACAACTGCTGCCACCGACAAGCGAAAAGCAGACACTGAATACTGGACACGCTCCAAGCGAACTCACAACGGCAACTATATGTACACGTTTTATGCGGATGGAAGTTTTTCCAGTGTAGGCCGCCACAGAGAGGACTCATACGGTCTGCGCCCCTGCATCGTGCTGCCACTGAATACGCTGGTGACAACGGTTACTGGGTTCTTATGGCTCGAATATAACTATATTAACTGAGCACCCGGAAAGGAGAGTTCAAAATGGAAGAAACAACAATCCAACCTGGGTATACGATACCGACCGAGACCGACGGCACCCCGGCAGATTACAGCGCGATCGAGGCTGCGGTGAACGCACACAACCAAAACGCACAGCCCGGGGAAGCTTACTGGGGCATCCGGCTATGCGGGGCGGAGTACGAGGTGTACGAATACGGGGAAGTACCTCAGCCACCCACACAAGAAGAACTTTTAGAACAACTCAAACTCTACAAAGAAACAAAAATCAAAGAAAGCAAGATATATCTATCTGAATATCTCGCCTCTCATCCAATCCAATGGACTGATGGAAAATATTACAGCGTCACCAGCGAAAAGCAGGCTCTACTTACAAGCAACCTTGCCCTGTACCAAATCTCTACAGCCGCCGGACAGCCTTTTAAACTGACATGGAATTCTACCGGCGATGAATGTGTGGAGTGGACTTATGACGATCTGGCAGCTCTGGCACTGGCGATCGGTATGTATGTGAAGCCCTTTGTCTCTCATCAGCAGGAATTGGAGGTTGACATCAAAGCATGTATGACAAGTGAAGAGGTAGATGCTATCGCTATCGTATATGGTAGTGATGATGATTCTACTGAGAATCCTGAAAGTCCTGATAAATCTGGGACCACAGATGAAACGATCCATACAGGGGTGAAGGAGGACACTGATGAGCAACAAACTTCGTGAACTAATCAAATGCGGCATCCTCTTTTTGATCGGAGGGTGCCTTTATTATTGCATTGAGATTCTATGGCGTGGACACTCTCATTGGACGATGGCTGTTGTCGGTGGTATCTGTTTTCTTGTGATCGGTGGACTGAACAACTATATTCCCTGGGAAATGCCGCTCTGGAAACAGGCTGGTGTTGGAGCGCTCTTTGTGACCGCTATGGAGCTTGTGGTAGGTATCCCGCTGAATTTGATGCTTGACCTGCATATTTAGGACTACTCTTCCCTGCCGTTCAATCTGCTGGGTCAAATCTGCCTGCCGTTTACAGTGCTATGGTTCTTCCTTGCGCTGCTGTGCATTTTTGTTGATGACTGGCTACGCCATATTCTATTCCATGAAGAGCGCCCGCATTATCACTGGCGTACTGTATGTGATGGTGGAAAACGCACATAAAGAGAAAGAGCCCCTGTGACGATGGCTACATCACAGAGACTCTAACTCATGCAACAACTCATAGAAATGAGGTTGTACTAGCCCGATGGAGGGTTTGTACTGCTCTCACTATATCACGTTGATAGGAATTTGTCAATTGAAAGGAGGAATTATGGCGCAGGAAATCTTAAAGCCGCTGTTATTAGACGAAACAGGCAAAGAAATCGTGACGGCACTGAACGCTATTGTTACACAGCTGACCGCGATCAATGAAACACTGAAAGCCAAAAACACAGACAGTGGTACGAATGGTGGTGAGAAGACATGATAGGAAGTTTGAATGCCGCACCTCACGTCTATTCTTTTACCATACAGCAGCTGTAGACCATGTTACTGAGCATCTGTGGTGGCATCACTGCTATTTCAGCCGCTATCGCTGTTATCATCAAGGCAATCAATCATGCAAAAGCCCCGGATGACAAGCAGAACGAACGACTGAATGCCCACGATACAGAGCTTGAGAAGATCAATAGAAAACTAGGTGCAGATAAAGACAGGCTCGACCTGTTTCAATCAAAGCTGGTCTCATTAGAAGAGCACCAGAAAGAAAACAGTATTACGCTGGAAGTACATGACCGCAAGATCCTCGAAGCAGAACAGCGTATCGGCCACAGTGAGCAGGGTAACAATGTCACCATGAAGGCTCTGCTTGCACTCCTCAGTCACGGTATCGACGGCAATGCGATCGAGCCAATGAAGGAGGCCAAGGCTGCACTTGAGAACTATTTGATTGATGGTCAGAACAACACAAAGAATATTACGAACTAACCCGGAGCTTCGTGCCCCGGGCTTTTTTATTTTGGAGGTTTATTATGATGGATATTATCAATGAGCTGGTTTCCGTTATCGTCCGCCTGGTTATTGCTGGCGCTGGTACTGCCTTTATGGCCTATGGTATTCCCTATCTGAAGAAGATCGGTGTGTACAAGCTGGTACAGATTGCTGTTCGTGCTGCAGAGAAGCTGGGCGCAACCGGCGCTATCGAAAAAGCCGATAAGAAGAAATACGTTATGGAAGCTCTGGAGCGTCTGGGTGTGAAAATCACTCCGACCATTGAGACCATGATTGAGGCCGCTGTCAAAGAGATGGACATCCAGAACGATAAAATCAAGGACGAGTTCAAAAAGAATTGAAGGTGTGATGAAATGGGTATTATTACATACTCTATGAAGAAGGACTGGAACAAAAAGGTGTCGGCTCATTTTTCCGTCTATGAGTTCGCCTGCTCAGATAAGAGTGATACGGTTCTGGTCGATAGCCAACTGATTGAGGTACTGGAACAGATTCGTGCTCACTTCGGTGCTCCTGTTCATATCAACTCTGGGTATCGTACTCCTGCCTATAATATCTCCATCGGTGGAAGCCCTCATAGCCAGCATTGTAAAGGCACTGCCGCTGATATCTGGATTAAGGGTGTTGACCCAATTCGGATTGCACTGTATGTATCTTCCCTGCCCTACTTTGCCAAGAGTGGTGGTATTGGATATTATAGCCGTGCTGTGCTTACGAGTGGCTTTGTTCATGTTGATGTGCGCACCACCCGCAGCCGCTGGATTAGTAAGTCCGGCACGAGATATATCAGTGTAGCTAATCTTATGCCGACTATCAGACAGGGTGCGAAAGACGCTATGAACGGTGCTTCTTATGCTGTAACTGTACTACAACGACATCTTGGTGTTAAGGCTGACGGCATCCTTGGCGCGAATACCAAGGCGAAGCTGATTGAGTATCAGAAGGGACATGGGCTGGCTGCAGATGGCATCTGTGGGCCTGCTACTTGGGGTTCATTTTGATGGGAAACAACCAGAATACATTTCGTGCAGGAGACAAAATTAAATTAGACGGAGTATTATTTTCAAACAGCCAAACACACTGCGGTATGCGCCGCTCTGGTGAATGGTATATTTTTGATGGGAAACTTGTAAATGGACGTTATCGAGTGACGAATCTTGAGAGCCGCATCGGCAAGTACCCAATCTCAGTGAATGTGTCGGGCTATGTAGAGCCGAGTGATATTAAGCTGATATAAAACGAATGGGGTATCAATCCGTAATTGGACTGGTACCCCATTTTTTAGCATTTTATTTTATCTCCTCCTGCAGCCATTCCTTCCAACCATTGATTGTGCGAGGGCAATTATCTTGTTGTGCAACTATTTCATACAAAAGCGCTGCTAACTCATCGTCCGATAGATTACGAATCGCTTGAGCCTTATTAGCCGCCAGGTGTCTATGAAATATAAACGCGAGTGCAAGGTCAAGTATTTTTGGATTGTTCATTGTTCCACCTTATGAAATACAACTGGAGCATCCTCTATTTCCAAATCAGCGGCAATCACCATTGGCGACAACCACCTTAAAACCAACAGTCTATTCTCAGGCTCGTTCTTGGGACCTGTCCAGAAATGATGCCAGTGACCACGACGCATGTGAGGGCGCGGTGAGTTGTGAGTAGTGGGTTCAGAGTCGCTATCAGATGCCTTCGTTTTCTGTTGACGGATGGCTGCGCCGATTCTTTCGCCAACATCCCATTTACGAATCTCAGAATATTTATCTTTGATTACTTTACCGCGTTTTGTTACAGTTGCCTGTTCTTCATCTGGGGCAATCTCTGCGTTCTGTGCCAAAATATAAAGGACGACCTGCATGACTTGTTTGATAAACGTGATCGTCTCTTCATCTTTTGCGGGGTCTGCCTCTGCATACTTTTCCAGCTTTTTATTTCCTTTGGCGTGTTCAGCGAGCTGTTCATTTAACTTTTTGATACTGTTTTCAATGGTTCCGGCATCAAGGTCGATGGGATAAGTGAACGAATCCCCATTCTCAGAAAGGAACGTCAACTTCAAATCACGCTCATGCAGCTTAACATTATAATCAAGAGACACGAAGAAACCGTGAATCTTTTCATTGTCGAAATAAGTATTGGGC
>ENA-OUQF01000373-OUQF01000373.1-human-gut-metagenome-genome-assembly--contig:-NODE-373-length-35967-cov-6.662982_pt1 | contig 35967 bp, 35 predicted proteins | sample MGYA00237947_ERZ548826 | MGnify/ENA primary metagenome ERZ548826 (study PRJEB26490, sample SAMN05194701) | human gut metagenome | biome: terrestrial biome; feature: human-associated habitat; material... | reverse complement strand
AGCCTAAAAAAGGCTACCGCAGAACCCAGGGTCACAGACAGCCTTATACTAAGGTTCAGATCGAAACCATCAACGCATAAGTTTCCCCGCTACTAATGACTAATGGAGGTGTAACCTAAATGGCACATAAAAAAGGTATGGGTTCTACCAAGAACGGCCGCGACAGTGAGTCAAAGCGTCTTGGCGCCAAGAGAGCCGACGGGCAGTTTGTTCTGGCCGGCAACATCCTTGTCAGACAGCGCGGAACTAAGATCCACCCGGGTACCAACGTCGGTAAGGGTAAGGACGACACTCTGTTCGCTCTTGTGGACGGCAAGGTGAAGTTCGAGCGCATGGGCAAGGACCGCAAAAAGGTCTCTGTTTACGAAGAAATCGCTCAGTAAATTTTGACTTAAAAAAGCCGGACGTTCCCGTCCGGCTTTTTTCGTTAAGGCGTCGCTATCGCCTTATATTTGATCAGAACGCTAAAAGGAGGCAATATGGGAACTTCTTTTGTAGATAAAGCGCGCATCAGCGTCCACGCCGGCAAGGGCGGGGACGGGGCGGTCGCGTTCCACCGCGAGAAGTACGTCGCGGCGGGCGGCCCCGACGGGGGCGACGGCGGCCGCGGCGGCAGCGTCATATTCGTCGCGGACGACAATATGTCCACGCTGATGGACTTCCGCTATAAGCGCAAATACGTCGCCGGCAACGGCGCAAACGGTCAGGGCAAGCGCTGCTACGGCAAGGACGGCGAGACGCTGTATATAAAGGTTCCCCGCGGTACGATAGTCCGCGACACGGAAACCGGCGCGATAATGCATGACATGTCAACCGGCGAAAACTGGGTCGCGGCCAAGGGCGGCCGCGGCGGCTGGGGCAATATGCATTTTGCCACACCTACAAGGCAGGTCCCTCGCTTTGCAAAGCCCGGTCTGCCCGGGGAGAGTCACGATATCACGCTGGAGCTTAAGCTTCTGGCCGACGTCGGGCTTGTCGGATTCCCCAACGTGGGCAAGTCCACGCTCCTTTCCGTCGTCAGCAAGGCGCACCCCAAGATAGCGAATTATCATTTCACCACGCTCTTCCCCAATCTCGGCGTTGTATATGTCGATGAGGGCGTGTCGTTCGTCATGGCCGATATCCCCGGCATAATCGAGGGCGCATCCGAGGGGGCGGGGCTTGGCTATGACTTCCTGCGCCATATCGACAGGTGCCGTCTCCTTGTGCATCTGGTCGATGTCTCCGGCTCTGAGGGGCGCGACCCGGTCGAGGATTTTGACGCCATAAACGCGGAACTGAAGGAGTACAGCCCTGAGCTTGCGGCGCGGCCGCAGCTCGTCGCGGCCAACAAGTGCGACCTCGTTGAGGAGGGCAGTGATAATATCGCCCGCCTCAAGGCGCATGTGGAGGCGCTGGGCTATGAGTTCTTTGAGATGAGCGCCGTTACGCATGAGGGCACGCGCGAGCTTGTCAAGGAGTGTGCGCACAGACTGTCGGAGCTTCCCGCAATGATAAGCTTCGAGGCGGATTATGTTCCGCCGGAGCCTGTTATTGACACCTCTGAGGCGCTTGACATTCAGCACTTTGATGATATGTGGATCGTGGAAGGCCCGTGGCTTCAGCGCCTCGTCGCCACTATCAATTTTGAGGATTACGAGAGCCGCATGTATTTTGACCGCGTTCTGCGCGATTCCGGTGTGTATCAGCGGATGGAGCAGATGGGCGTCAAGGACGGCGACACCGTCAGCATGTACGATCTTATGTTTGAATATAAGGACTGAGCTTACAAAAAAGTCATCCGGCAGCGGATGACTTTTTTGCGCCCTTTTTGTAATATCAGCCGTTGATTCCATAGTGTATTGGTGAGGCGGAAAGGACGTGAGCATTTGAGAGACGAAGAGATAATCGCCCTGTTTTTTGAGCGCTCAGAACAGGCGATAGAGGCGCTGCGGGATAAATACGGCGTGCCGGTCAGATGCGTGGCGCGCAACATACTTGGCAGCCGTCAGGATGCGGAGGAGTGCGAAAACGATACATATCTGGGCTGCTGGAACAGCATTCCGCCGCACAGGCCGGATCCGTTGAAAACCTATGTCTGCCGCATTGCCAGAAATCTCGCTGTGACGCGTTATCATTCCAACACCGCGCAGAAGCGGAACAGCAGCTATGACGCGGCTTTTGAAGAGCTGGAGGAGTGCATTCCCGATACAGTCTCGGTCGAAAACGAGGCCGAGACTGCTACCGTGGCGGATATAGCCAAGGCGCTTGATATGCGCGAAAATCTCGTCTCCGTGCGCCTTTTCCGCCTGAGAGACAGGCTGCGCCGCTATCTGACAAAGGAGGGATTGATCTGATGAGACAGGAGAATATATCAAGGGCGCTCGGCGCGATAGACGGGCGGTTCATAGAAGAAGCTTCTGCATACTCCTTTTCAGTTGGCGCTGGTATTATTGAAAAGGAGAGTGCTTCGCAAATGAATAATGGACGACGCGGGAAAAAAATTGACGGACGGATGCTGCTGCGGATATGCCTTGCGGCGGCGGTCGCTGCGGCGCTGCTGACAGTCACGGCGTATGCGGCGGTCAGCATCCACACACACCGCCGGCAGGAGATCCGGCAGAACATGAATATCGACGCCAGCAACACGGAAAGCTATGTTGAGTATGCCGCGGACGACGGCGGGGTGACGTTGCTGTCGGCGATAAACGACGGGGAGTTTCAGCGCGTGTATGTGAATATATCCCCGGTCGATATGGCGGAAATCAAGGCGTGGCCCGACGAAGGAAGCTTCCTGTGGTCAGTAAGCGAGGACTGCGGCGGATACGCAAACCCCGTCTTGCAGCCGGGACGCAGTCTGAGTGGACACGATGAGATAACAGAGGCCGTCTTGCAGGATGCGTATGATGCGGAAACAAAGACGCTGACCGTGCAGTGCTATATCCCGAATGACGCGCTTGCACAGCTGGGTTCCGGAACGGTGGAGCTGACGCTCATGCGCTTCAATATTGATGCATACGACGCCTCCGGCTATGCATCGCGCCGTGATTGGGCACAGGATACAGGGAACGTGTACGGCACAGTGAGCTTTGCGCCGACCGAGCATGAGGTGCGGTATATCAGCTTTGGCGGTGCGGTCGTGACGGATGAGGAGACCGGCACAGAGGTAACGCTTTACGGGCTGGAGCTTTCACCTACTGCCGCCGTGTGGCGCGTGGATTACGACGGTGCCGAGGAACTGATGGCCGGAAAATGCCCGCCGGAAAAGCAGCCGTATTACATCGCCATCGGCGACAGGATATGTGCGGACGCCGTTTTGCATCTTACCGGCGGCGGGGAATTCACGACCGGCGGGTGTATGTCCGCAGAGTACGTAAACGGAGAAGCCAGACTGTATTGCGCGTGGGGCGGCGCGGCGATAGATATAAATGCGGTTGAAAGCTTCACCCTCCACGGTACAGCTATCACATTCACGGGATGATAAAGATAAACAGGCAATCAATGCTGGAGCGTTTCGTTAAACCCGGTTTTCTTAAGATACGATATAAAGCTTTGTGCAGCCGGTGAGGTTTCATCGGCTGCATTTGTTGCGATGCCGATGTCAACATACTGCGGCGGCGAAAGTCCGACGGCCTTCAGCTCCTGCGGCATTGACTGGGCGAGCATAGCGTTCAGCAGCGTAAAGCCAAGCCCGGCCGACACGAGCGAGCACGCCGCGGAAACGGAGGTGCAGGTATAGCGCACGTCGGGCACAATGCCGTTTTTGGCCAGCATGCGCGCATTGTCCGTGTCACAGCCCGGACTGATCTCAATATACGGCTCCTTCTCCAGCAGCTCCAGCGGAATGCGGTCCAGCTTCGACAGGGGATCGCCGCAGTGCACAATGGCGACAAGCTCGTCGCGCTTTATCTGCGTCCAGCCGACAGCGCCATCGCGCCGGCTTATTATGCACAGATCCACGCTGTGCTCATTCAGCATTTCTATTATCCTGCTGCTTAGCACGTCATAAACCGTATTGATACGTATCGCCGGGTGCAGCCTAGAAAAACCTGCTATCGCCGACGCAAGCCAGCGATAATACGTGTCGCAGGATACGCCGACGGTCACGCGGCCGCTGTCCAGCCCGCGCAGTGTAGCGGCCGTCTGGCCGTACTTTTCCGCAGTATATACAAGCTCCCGCTCACGGCCTCCACGCTGGGAGTACTGTTCTTGGGGGAAAAGCCCGGCGTTCTGGGCATTGCCGGCGCGGCGCTGATACTCAGCGGCATAGTGCTGCAAAACGTCAGAATAAAGCTCCCGGAAAATGCACATAATTAAATATATTTAACTTGACAAATACCCACAGGGGGTATATATTACAAATACCCCCTGTGGGTATATTTGCATACGGAGGCGAAGGCTTTGGACGAAAAGAAATGCTGCTGTTGTCAAAAGAAGAAGCAGCGCACGCCGGAGGAATATACAAAGCTTATCAACCGGCTGAATCGAATAGAAGGGCAGATACGCGGCATACGCGGAATGGTCGAAAACGACGCATACTGCCCGGATATACTTGTGCAGTCCGCGGCCGTAAACGCGGCGGTGAACGCGTTCAACAAAGAATTGCTTGCCAGCCATATCAGGACCTGTGTGGCGGATGATATCCGACGCGGCAACGACGATGTGATAGACGAGCTTGTCGCCACGCTGCAAAAGCTGATGAAATGAAAGAAGGCATGTCAAGTGGTACAATATAATGTTACGGGGATGAGCTGCGCGGCGTGTTCCGCGCGTGTGGAGAAGGCCGTTTCAAAGGTTCCGGGAGTTACCTCCTGCGCTGTAAGCCTGCTTACGAATTCCATGGGCGTGGAGGGGAGCGCCTCTTCCGCGGCGATAATCTCCGCTGTGCAGGAGGCCGGATACGGTGCGTCACTCAAAGGGGCGGGAAATGCTGCGCCGTCCGCGTCTGAAGCAGAAGCACAGCTTGAGGACCACGAAACGCCGAAGCTGAAGCGGCGGCTCATATGGTCGCTGGGCTTCCTGATCGTGCTGATGTACTTTTCAATGGGGCACATGATGTGGGGCTGGCCGCTTCCGGCGTTTTATGACGGCAACCACGTTGCAATGGGGCTTACCCAGCTTCTGCTGACAGTCATCATAATGGTCATAAACCAGCGGTTTTTCATAAGCGGCTATAAAAGCCTGTGGCACCGCGCCCCAAATATGGACACGCTCGTCGCGCTGGGCGCAACGGCCGCATTTGTGTACAGCACCTATGCGCTGTTTGCAATGACGGATGCACAGGTAAAGGGCGACTCCGCGGCGGTCATGGATTATATGATGGACTTTTACTTTGAGTCCGCCGCCATGATACTGACGCTGATAACCGTCGGCAAAATGCTGGAGGCGCGATCCAAAGGGAAAACGACGGATGCGCTTAAGGGGCTTATGAAGCTTGCCCCCAAGACGGCGACCGTTATACGCGACGGCGCGGAAGCTGTCATCCCGGTCGAGCAGGTACGCAAGGACGATGTTTTTGCCGTCCGCCCCGGCGAAAGCATCCCGGTTGACGGCGTAGTGCTGGAGGGCAGCAGCGCCGTAAACGAAGCGGCGATAACCGGCGAAAGCATCCCTGCCGACAAAGCGCCGGGCGACACCGTGACGGCGGCAACGGTCAATCAGTCCGGGTATCTGAAATGCCACGCCACGCGCGTCGGCGAGGACACCACGCTTTCCCAGATAATCCGGATGGTCAGCGACGCGGCGGCGACGAAAGCACCCATTGCGAAGATAGCGGATAAGGTCTCCGGCGTGTTTGTGCCCACGGTAATATCCATTGCCGCTATAACAACGGTGGTCTGGCTGCTGCTTGGCCAGGGCGTCGGCTTTGCGCTGGCGCGCGGGATATCCGTGCTGGTGATAAGCTGTCCGTGCGCGCTCGGCCTCGCCACGCCTGTCGCCATTATGGTCGGCAGCGGCCTCGGCGCGAAAAACGGCATACTTTTCAAAACTGCCGCCTCGCTTGAAGAGACCGGACGAATCGAGATAGTGGCGCTCGACAAGACGGGCACTATAACCAGCGGCGAACCGGCGGTCACGGATATCATCCCGGCGGAGGGCGTTTCGGAGGCGGAGTTTGTCACGCTTGCCGCTTCGCTTGAGCAGAAGAGCGAGCACCCGTTGGCCGGTGCTGTGATGCAGTACGCCGAGAGCAGAAAGATAGCGCCGCAGGAGGTGACAGACTTCCGCGCGCTTCCCGGAAACGGCCTCACGGCGGTTTACGGCGGTCGAACGCTGTATGGCGGAAGCTGCGCCTTTATCGGCGGGAAGCTCGCCGTGCCTGACGATATGCAGGCAAAGGCTGCGGCCCTGTCCGAGGCCGGGAAAACGCCGCTTATGTTCTGCGACGGAGACAGGCTCCTCGGCATAATCGCCGTGGCGGACATCATAAAGCCCGACAGCCCGCAGGCTGTGCGTGAGTTCCAGAATATGGGCATCCAGGTCGTTATGCTAACCGGCGACAATGAGCGAACGGCGAAGGCCATCGGCGCGCAGGCCGGTGTTGACCATGTTATAGCCGGTGTTCTTCCCGACGGGAAGGAGAGCGTGATACGCCGTCTTATGGAGCAGGGGAAGGTCGCAATGGTCGGCGACGGGATAAACGACGCCCCGGCGCTGACGCGCGCGAACATCGGGATAGCCATCGGCGCGGGAACCGATGTGGCCATAGACGCGGCCGACGTTGTGCTGATGAAAAGCCGCCTGAGCGACGTTCCCGCCGCGATCCGCCTGAGCCGAGCCACGCTGCGCAACATCCACGAAAACCTCTTCTGGGCGTTCTTTTACAACACCATCGGCATCCCCATCGCGGCGGGAGTATTTGTTTCGCTTGGGCTTACGCTCAATCCGATGCTTGGCGCGGCGGCAATGAGCCTTTCGAGCTTCTGCGTCGTTTCAAACGCCCTGCGGCTGAATCTGTTCAAGCTTCACGACGCAAGCCGTGACCATAAAAGGAAAAATCATATAAAAGAAATCAAGAAGGAGACTACTGAAATGGAAAAAACAATGAAAATCACCGGCATGATGTGCTCCCACTGCGAGGCAACCGTAAAAAAGGCGCTCGAAGCGATTCCCGAGGTCGCCGAGGCGAAGGTGAGCCATGAGGCCGGAACCGCAGTTGTCACGCTCAGCGCCCCTGTGGACGACGCCGTTCTCCAAAACGCCGTTGAGGCCAAGGATTACACCGTGACCGAGATCAAGTAAGAAAACGAAAAATGAAAGGACTCCGCCGATTCTGGCGGAGTCTTTTGATGTATATTCACCTTATTTAAGCTCTTCCGCGCGGTGACAGGCGACGAGCCGTCCGTTTACCGGACGCAGCTCCGGCTGTTCGCCGCGGCAGCGCTCAGTGGCGTAGGGACAGCGCGTGTGGAAGCGGCACCCCGTAGGCGGGTCTATCGGACTGGGCAGCTCTCCGGTGAGGAGGGGCTTTTCAAAAACGCGCGCGGTGGGGTCTGCCTTGGGGATCGCGTTTATGAGAAAGCGCGTATACGGATGCATGGGTGCGGCGTATATATCCGCTGTGTTCCCAAGCTCGCACAGCCGGCCGAGGAACATCACGCACACCCTGTCCGCGATGAAGCGCACGACGGAGAGGTCATGGCTTATGAAAAGATAGGTCAGCGCGCGTTCCTGCTGGAGTTTTTTCAGAAGATTCAGTATCTGGTTCTGCACGGAGACGTCCAGCGCGGACACAGGCTCATCACATACGACAAGCTCCGGCCCGAGGGCGATGGCGCGCGCGATGCCTATGCGCTGGCGCTGTCCGCCGGAAAACTGGTGCGGGTATCTGTAAAGAAACTCGCCCGGAATGCCGACGGCATTCAGAAGCTCCAGCACGAGCTTCGTGGTCTCCTCCTCGCCGCGGCAGATGCGGTATGTTTTCAGCGGCTCTGCCACGATATCGCGCACGGTCATGCGCGGATTCAGCGAGGCGTATGGATCCTGAAAAATAAGCTGCATCCGCCGCCTGTACCGGCGAAAATCCTTTTCGCTCAGCCCGCTTATTTTATCGCCGTCGAAGTACACATCGCCGGATGTAGGCTTTATAAGCTGTATGAGCGTCCGGCCAAGCGTCGATTTGCCGCAGCCGGATTCGCCGACGAGCGCAAGCGTCTCGCCCTTGTATATATCCAGCGAAACATCCGTGACGGCGTGCACGCGCTTTTTATTTTTCAGCGGGAAGTCCTTTGTAACATGCTCGGCTTTCAAAAGAACATCGCTCATAGTTGCCCCTCCATTGCGCGCACACAGCGCACCAGATGCCCCGGCGCAATCTCAACAAGCTCCGGCATGGCGGCGCTGCACTCAGCATTGCAGCGGGTGCACCGCGGCGAAAAGCTGCACCCTTCCGGAAGATGAAGCAGATTCGGCACAACGCCCGGAATGGTGTCGAGCTGCCCCCGGTCGCGGTCAAGAGAGGCGACTGAGGACATCAGCCCGACAGTGTACGGGTGCGCGGGATGAGAGAAAAGCTCAAAGGTCTCGGCCTGCTCAACGACGCGCCCGGCGTACATCACATAAACGTAATCGCACATCTGCGCAATGACGCCGAGATTATGGGAAATAAGCATGATCCCAGAGCCGGTCTCATTTTTTAGCTGCATCATCAATTGAAGTATCTGCGCTTCGACAGTAACATCAAGCGCTGTCGTCGGTTCGTCGGCAATTATGAGCTTCGGCCGGCAGATCATCGCCATGGCGATCATCACCCTCTGCCGCAGTCCGCCGGACAGTTCATGCGGATAGCAGTCATACCGCCGTTCCGGCTCGGATATGCCGACCTTTTTGAACATGCGCAGGACCTCCGCGCGCGCCTCGCGGCGCGTGAGCTTGCGGTGCAGCAGAAGCGCCTCCTGCACCTGACGGCCGACCTTCATGACTGGGTTGAGGCTCGTCATAGGCTCCTGAAATATCATGCCTATCTCTTCGCCGCGCACGGTGGACATTTCATGCTCGGAAAGCGTAGTCAGCTCCTTTCCGGCAAGTGTGACGCTGCCGCTGACGATCTTTCCGGGGTATTTCAAAAGCCGGATGATGGAGCGCGCAGTCATACTCTTCCCGCAGCCGGATTCGCCGACGATGCCGACGACTTTTCCACGCGGCACGGAGATGGAGACGTCATTCACGGCTTTCACTTCGCCGTTGCGCGTGAAAAAGCTTGTGCACAGGTGTTCGGCCTGCAAAACTATATTTTCCACAAGAGCGCCTCCTTCACTGATTTTTAAGATGCGGGTCCAGCACGTCGCGCAGTCCGTCGCCAAGGAAGTTGAACGCCAGAACGATAAGCATTATCGCCATGCTCGGCGCGAGACTCAGCCACGGCTGGCTGTAAAGGAACTGCCGCCCGGTGTTGACCATCAGCCCCCACGAGGCCTGCGGCGCTTTTATGCCTATCCCGAGGAAGCTCAGCGAGCTTTCGGACAGTATAGCCGACGGGATGTTCAGCGTGAAGAGAACGATGAGCGACGGAATGCAGTTCGGCAGGATATGGCGCAGCATTATGGTCACCTTGCCGACTCCGATGGAGCGCGCCGCCTCGACGAATTCCGTCTCCTTGAGCTTCAGCGTCTCCGCGCGCACGATGCGCGCCACGCTGGCCCAGTTCACAAGCGCAAGCGCAAGGAATATGTTTATCATCCCGTCGCCGAGGGTATACATTATCACCATGGCAAGAAACATGGACGGGAATGCAAGCATAACGTCGGCAAGACGCATTATCACGGCGTCGGTCTTTCCCCCGGCGTAGCCCGCGATGATGCCCAGCGCGGCCCCGGCAAGCATGGAGATCACCGTGGGCACAATGCCGACGAGCAGCGACACGCGCGAACCGTACAGCATCCTTGTCAATACGTCGCGCCCAGCCTCATCGGTGCCGAGAAGATGCTCCGCCGACGGCGGGGCAAGCCGGTGCATAAGGTCCATTTCATCGAAGCTGTATGGCGTGAGCAGCGGCGCGAAAACGGCGGCCAGCAGGAACAGCAATATGACTGCGGCGGATATGACAGCAAGCCTGTTCTCATGGCACAGCTTGAGCATTGCGGTCTTGAAGTTTTCGGTTTCGCCTATCTGGCTTTTCAGAGCGGCGTCTATATTGGCTTGTTCCTTCATGCTCACACCTCCTTGCTGATGCGCGGGTCAAGCGCCGCGTACAGGCAGTCGGCAATGAGATTGCCGAGAATGACCAGCAGCGTTGAGAAGAGGATGGTTCCTTGAAGCAGAGGGATGTCGCGCCCCTCTATGGCCTGAACCACGAGCCGCCCTATGCCGTTCACGGAAAAGACTGTTTCGCATATTACAGCGCCAGAGAGCAGGGAAGAAAGCTGCACCGCCATCATGGTTATGACCGGCAGCAGCGCATTGCGCAGGGCGTGCACGGTTATCACGCCGAGCTGGCGGTGCCCCTTGGCGCGGGCAGTGTCTATGTAATCCTCCTGCAGGACCTCCAGAAGCGTGGAGCGTGTGAGGCGTGCGATGCTTCCGGCGCTGTTCCAGCCCAGCGCGATCGCAGGCAGGATATAGCCCTGCCAGCCGTCAACACCGGAAATGGGCAGCAGCTTAAGACGGTAGGCGAGGAAGTATTGCAGCACCATTGCCACCATAAACACCGGCACGGACACGCCCAGCAGCGAAAAGCCCATGAACAGATGGTCAAGTATGCCGTTTTTCTTCACGGCGGCGATTATGCCGCAGATTATGCCCGTTATCCACGCAACAATGGCCGCGGCCACGGCAAGACGCAGTGTGTTCGGGAAAGCAAGCCCAATAAGCTCAGATACGCTGCGGTTCAGCGCATAGCTCGTGCCGAAATCGCCGCGCAGCGCGCCGGTGATATAGCGCCAGAACTGCACATAGACAGGCTGGTCAAGGCCAAGCTCCCGCGTCATGCGCTCTATAGTTTCAAGCTTGGCGTGTTCGCCCATCATGGTCACTATCGCGTCGCCGGGAACGATGCGCAGCATGATGAATATCAAAAGTGCAACGCCCAGCATCACAAGAATAGCCTGTAGTATGCGTGCGAGTATGTTTTTTGCCATATTGTCCCTCGCTAATAAAATATTACATAACGCACAGCGCGGACGCCCTGATCATGAGCGTCCAGCCTGTGCGTATATTATGCCTTTTACTTGAGTGTGACGTCCTTTGCGTAGAAGTTGCTGTAGCCGGCCCAGTAGGGAACGAAGCTGTCAACTCTTTCGCCTATCGCAAAGAGGTGCGTATTCCCAAAGAGGGGGACCCACGCAGCGTCGTCGGACACTATCTTCTTTTCAAGCGCCTGATACTCGGCCATGCGGGCGTCATCGTCGGTGATGCCGGAGGCCGCGGCAACGCGCGCCATTATTTCCGTGTCGGGGTAGTTGAGACTGCGTATGCGCGTCTTTTCCGGCGTGCCGAAGAAGGTGTACATTATATTTGCCGGGTCGTTATAATCCATCGTCCATGTGGCGACGAAGGAATCCATTTCGCCGGATTTGCGCAGATCCAGCCATGAGGACTCATCATAGCTCTTTATCTCGGCGTTTATGCCGATGGCCTGAAGATTCTGGTGGATGACCTGATAGACGAGCTGGATGTTGCCGGAGGCGGAGGAATCCATGGCAAGCTCAAAGCTTATCTCGCCGTCGGAATATCCGGCCGACTCAAGCAGCGCCTTTGCCGCGGCGGGGTCATACGCCGGGCGCTCAAGAGCCTTGTTGAAGCCCCACACGCCCATGGGGATAATGCCGTTTTCCACAACGGCGTCGCCTGCATATATGCCGGTCACGATGGAGTCAACATCGACTGCCGCCTGAATCGCCTTACGCACGTTGACGTCAGAGAGGTATTTGTTGTTCTCGTTGAGCGCGAAGTATACAAGCCCGACTCTGGAGCTGGTGACTATCCTGTCGGCATACTGCGTCTTGTATGTAGACTCGACAATGCTTGCGTCGAGGGATTCAAGGTCGATTATGTCAAGGTCGCCATTCTGATACATGAGGTTCTGTGTGGAGGCGTCGGGAATGATATAGACGGTCATCTTCTTGACGCTGGGTTCATCGCCCCAGTACTTGTCGTTGTACTCAAGCGTGTAGTGGTCGTTCACGACCCATTCCGTCACCTTATAGGGGCCGGTGCCGATGGTATCCTCGCAGGAGAGGCCGAAGCTCTGCACGGTCTCCATGGTCTCGCGGTCAACGACGGATATCGCGGGGCCGGTAAGCTCGGCGACAAAGCCGGCATTCGCGGCGTTGAGCGTGATGGAGAAGTGATAATCGTCGATAACGGTGAAGCCCTCAAGCGTATCCGCCTCGCCGTTTTGCAGCGCTTCCGCACCAGCGACCTCAAGAGGAATATCGTCGTTCACGCCGCCGGAGGTGAGCAGCCGCTCAAAGGTGTACTGCACGTCGGAGGCCGTAAGCGCGCTCCCGTTTGAAAAGACAACGCCCTCTCTCAGCGTGAAGGTATAGGTCAGGCCGTCATCGGAGACGACATAGCTTTCGCAGAGGCTGGGCACTATCGCCGTGCTTCCGTCCGCTTCGACCTCAGACTCAAACAGCCTGTCGAAAATGTTCATGGGAACCATGTAATTGTCCGTCGTCTGCGCCACATCCATGGTGCTGATGTCATACAGCGCGGCAACGCGGAGGAAGCCGCTTTCAACGTTCTGCGCGGCGGCAGGAGCCTCGGCTGCGGCGGCCGGCTGTGCGGCGGTGCTTCCGCAGGCAGCGGCAGACAGCATCATGGCGCATATCATCAATACAACAACTAGTCTTTTCATGTCATACCTCCATGGTTTTTGTGGTATCATTATACACTGAATTTTTTGCAACTAACAGTGCGCTGCGTGCTGAATACATTGCAAAAAGTGCTTTTCTGAAAGTGCGGTATTCGCGGAGCAGTCACACGATTTTAAGTGCGTGAACTTTGCCGCCGCCAAGTGCCGCCTCGATGCCCGCGGTGAATGCCCCGGTCTGCGCGTCAGGAACGAAGGCGAGCACAGTTCCCGCAAAGCCGCCGCCGTGTATCCTTACAGCGCCCTTGCCGCCCAGCAGCCTCCTGCACAGCGCAAGCGTGAATGCCATATCCTGATGCGCGGTGCTCCCCGCCGGAATTACGTTTTGCAGATACAGCCATGACGAAAGACCGGATTCATTTATGAGCTTGAGGAAGCCGTCAAAGTCGCCGCGCTTCAACGCCTGTATCTGCGCCTGAACGCGCCGGTTTTCATCATAAACATGCATCGCACGCAGCACGGCGCGGTCACCGGCGGCGCAGCGCACATCCGCAAGATGGGCGCTGAACTCTACCTCATCCACATCGCGCAGGAAGCGCTTGCCGAACAACGCACAGACCTTCTCCAGCTCGCGCGGAATGGCGGCGTACTCATCCGTAAGCGCCGCATGATCCGCACCGGAATCAACGATGCAGAGGGTATAGCCGCTCTTTTCAAAATCGTAGTCGATCTTTTCAACGACGGGCAATGTCGGATCCTTGAAGTCGATATATATAAGCCCGCCGACGCTGGACGCCATTTGATCCATCAGCCCGCAGGGCTTGCCGAAGTATTCGCACTCCGCGTATTGTCCGATCTGCGCAATTTCGACATCCGACATGCGGCCGCCAAAGAAGAGCCCGTTGAGGATGCGCCCAATAAGCACCTCAAACGCGGCGGAGCTTGAAAGCCCTGAGCCGGGCAGAACGGATGAACGTATTTTTGCGTCAAAGCCGTGGATATCACAGCCGCGCGCGGCAAACGCCGCCGCGACGCCGCGGACGAGCGCGGCGGTCGTATTTTTCTCATCCTCGCGTGCGGCCAGATCGTCCAGCTTGATCTCGAACGGCGCGTAGCCCTCCGAATCAATGCATATAGCATTTCTGCCGTTCAGCCGCACCTCGGCCGTAGTGTCGAGGTTTATTGCCGCAGCAAGCACACAGCCGTGCTGGTGATCGGTATGATTCCCGCATATCTCGGTCCTGCCGGGGGCGGAAAAGGTGAATGAGCTGTCCATAACGCGTCTCCTTCATTTGCTTTCTACATTATATTCTATATTATATCATTTAATTTTGCGCATTGAAAGAGCATACGGCCCGTTTCCCTAAAAAGAATGCGCCCGGCGCACTTGCTTTTTTCACTGCGGCGTATTAGAATAAACCTACCAAAATGCTATGCAGAAGAGAGTGAAGAGACATGAGTGAAAAAGTTAAAAACAGTGCGGTCGTGCTGGCCGTATGCATAAGCGAAAGAAAGGGCGAGCAGAAGCACCCCGTGGACGAGGTGGAGCTCAGACCGGACTGGGGCATCGCCGGCGACGCGCACGCCGGGAACTGGCACAGGCAGGTCTCCCTTTTGGGGAAGGAAAGCGTTGATTCGCTTCAGGGTAAGCTTGGCGACATGCGGCTTGAACCCGGTGATTTTGCGGAAAACGTCCTTGTTGACGGGCTTACTCTTTATGCATTGCCCGTCGGCACAAAGCTTGCCCTCGGAAATGACGCCGTTGCAGAAGTCACGCAGATAGGAAAGCAGTGCCATCACGACTGCGCGATACGCCAAAAGGCAGGGGATTGCGTAATGCCGCGCGAGGGGATATTTGTGAAGATACTCTCCGGCGGAAAGCTTCACCCCGGCAATATTATACGGGTATTGTGAACATGTAAATAGAAAATGAGAACTGTCACAAAGGCAGCTCTCATTTTTTGTGATTTAAACGGAGTCACTGTGCGGCGCAAAATGATGATCAAGGATGACCCTTGCCGTCGCGGTAAGCGTCCATAACGGCGCGGAACACCTCGCCGTTGCTGGGCGGCGTCCAGACTATGGCGTTTGCCCCGGCGCGGATGGTGGACAAAACGCTTTCATCGGTATCACCGCCGCTGGCGATGATGGGGATGTCGGCGCTCTTTGCCCGTATCTCGCGGACTATCTCCGCCGTTTTATATCCACCGGCGACGTTTATTATCGACGCGCCGGCGCGGATGCGCTCCTCAATGCCGTCCGATGTGACAGCCGTGACGATGACGGGGATATCAACGGTCTCGCGCAGAGTGCGTATGATGCGCCCTGCGGTCGGCGCGTTTACGACGACGCCAGCCGCGCCCTGCATCTCGGCGTACATCGCCAGATTCACAACGCGCACCCCTTTTGTCAGCCCGCCGCCGACGCCCGTGAACACAGGGATGTCCGCCGCGTGGACGAGCATATCCGTGATTATCGGCTGGGGCGTGTAGGGATATACGGCAAAAACCGCATCCGCGTCAACATTGCGGATAATGGCGACGTCGGTGGTGAATACGAGCGAACGTATGCGCTTGCCGTTTATGACAATGCCGCTGCATTCGTTTATCTGTTCCGGCACGCGCAGGGCAAAGCTTCGGAGCTTGCCGTTTATCTGCGGGGCAAGGAACTGGTTGTTTTCGCTTTCAAATATGACGCGTGAGGCGCGCTGGATCTCTGCCTCTCTGCGCTTCCTGAGCCGTTCGGGTATTCTCTCTGCCATATGCGCGCTCCTTACTTGTTTAGGATGTTCATGAATTCCTCGCCGGTGATGGTCTCCTTTTCGTAGAGGTATTTTGCCAGCTCGTCAAGCTTTTCGCGGTTGTCGGAGAGTATCTTTTCCGCCTTTTCATGCTGCTTTTTGACAAGCTCCACGACCTCGCGGTCTATCTCGCGCTGAGTATCGGCAGAGCAGGCGAGAGACGTGTCGCCGCCGAGGTACTGATTCGTGACCGTTTCCAGCGCCACCATGCCGAACTCGTCGCTCATGCCGTAGCGCGTTATCATTGCGCGCGCAAGCTTTGTCGCCTGCTCGATGTCGTTGGAAGCGCCGGTGGTAATGGAGCCGAACACAAGCTTCTCCGCCGCGCGTCCGCCGGTGAGCGTGGCGATCTTGTTTTCGATCTCTTCCTTGCTCATGAGGTAGTGGTTGCCCTCTTCCACCTGCATGGTGTAGCCAAGTGCGCCGGAGGTACGCGGCACGATGGTTATCTTCTGCACCGGGGCAGAGTGGGTCTGCATTGCGGCGACAAGCGCGTGGCCTATCTCGTGATACGCGACGATGTGCTTTTCATGGTCTGTCAGTATGGCGTTCTTCTTCTGATATCCCGCGATGACGACCTCGATGCTCTCCTCAAGGTCAGACTGCGTGACGAACTTCCTGCCGTTGCGCACGGCTCTCAGCGCCGCTTCGTTGACTATATTGGCAAGCTCAGCGCCGGATGCGCCGGACGCCATGCGCGCTATCTTGTTGAAATCGACCTCTTCGGCGAGACGGATCTTCTTCGCGTGCACCTTCAATATCTCCTCGCGGCCCTTGAGGTCGGGCAGCTCAACAGGAACGCGCCTGTCAAAGCGGCCTGGACGCGTGAGCGCCGGGTCGAGGGAATCCGGCTGGTTGGTCGCGGCGAGGATGATAACGCCGTTGTTGCCCTCAAAACCGTCCATTTCCGTAAGAAGCTGGTTGAGCGTCTGTTCGCGCTCATCATTGCCGGACATGTTGCCCTGACGCTTCTTGCCGATAGCGTCTATTTCGTCGATGAACACGATGCAGGGGGCCTTTTCCTTTGCCTGCCGGAAAAGATCGCGCACCTTGCTTGCGCCCATGCCGACGAACATTTCCACGAATTCCGAGCCGGACATGGAGAAGAAGGGCACGTTGGCCTCACCGGCGACGGCCTTTGCCAGCATGGTTTTACCAGTTCCCGGAGGGCCGACAAGAAGCACGCCCTTGGGCATGTTCGCGCCGATCTCCTTATACTTGGCGGGGTCGTGCAGATACTCGACTATCTCGGCAAGGTTTTCCTTGGCCTCTTCCTCACCGGCGACGTCGTCAAACTTGATGCCGTCGGCGGACTTGACGTAGACCTTCGCGTTGGAGCCGCCCATGTTGAATATGAGGGAGTTAGGGCCGCCGGCCTGCTTCATCAGCTTTTTGGACATGATATCGCCGATCCACACGAAAAGAAGTATCGGCAGCACCCATGTCAAGAAGCTCAGCAGGGGAGACGCCTGCTGTACTATCTCGCTTGAAAATTCCGCGCCGGATTTATAAAGGCGCTCCGTCAGATTCGGGTCGTCCATGACGCCGGTCTTGTAATAGTTCTCCTTGGCCTTATCGGTGAACACGATTTCGTTGCTGTCAACCTCAACAAGACCGATATCTCCATCCTCCGTCATCTTCATGAACGTGCCGTAGTCCACCTCTTTCACCTGCGTGGCGAAGAGCGCCGGGGTCGCAAAGATATTGAAGATAAGTATGGCCAGAAGGGCGATTATGGAATAATACACCAATGGCCGCTTCGGGTTTTTTACTTCGTTCATATGGCTTGCTCCTTTGTGTTTATTAAAAAAAGTATAGCATATTTTTTGAAAATGAAAATATGGAGTTTGGCAGAATTATTAAAAAGTTCAAAATCGGAGAAAGACGCAAATGTGCGCAAAATTCAATGAATATAACCATCCTGCCCAAAGTACAGGCCGAAAACCAGCGGCGTTTTCTGCTCGACTAGGTACTATCCGGATCCGAATCTGGCGATTGGCACAGCACCGGCATATTGAAAATTTGTGCAAACGATTTACAGGAAATGCTTGACAGATGTATAATATTGTATTATGGTGTAACTAGGCTAATAAACTCAATACATAAAGAAAGGTGGAAAAGAACATGAAAAAGCTGCTAGCAATGTTATTGCCGTTTGCAATGCTGATGTCGTTGTGTGCCTGCGGCGGAGGGGCGGCGTCCTCAACACCGGTGGCGGGTACGGAGGCGGCGGACTCCGAGGAACCGGCGGCGGAAGTTACCGAGGATCCTTCCGCGGAAGCGGTAGATTGGCAAAGCGTCTATGACGAAGCGGCGTCACTGTATTATACGGATTACGACTATCCGGCAGCATTTGAAAAGCTGCAAGGCGCAGAGGAATCTGATAACGCTTCTGTGCTGTACCTGCTGGGGCTGTGCTGCTATAACGGCAACGGTACAGAGAGGGATGAGGCAAAGGGAGCAGAGCTTCTGGCAAAGGCTGTGGAGTTAGGCAGCATAAGTGCGAAGTATTATCTTGCGGATGCTTATAAAACCGGCAGAGGTGTTGAAGCTGACAGTGAAAAGGCGGATGAACTTTATAAGTCATTCCTGACGGAGGCGGAAAGCGCCGAACCCGCCGACACGCCGGAATATGGCAGAATGCTGTATAGTATCACTATGTGTTATATTTATGGCTATGGCACAAAGGTGGATAAAGAAAATGCGGCAAAGTATGCAAAAATGGCGTTGGAAAGCGGCAATGTCGGTGTGATAAGCACATATTCCTTGGCGGCCGGTTATGAGAGCGGAAAAATAGGCGAAGGAAATACTGACAAAGCACGGAAGCTGTATGCGGACATATTCCCACAGATAGAGGAGCTTGCAAACAAGGGGATAAGCGAAGCAGAAAGATTTTATGCGCAGTATTATCATTACGGTGACGGCGGCGTAGAACAGGACTATACCAAGGCACTGGAATGGTACGAAAAGGCAGCGGAACAGGGGAATTATGGCGCGATGGCCCAAATAGGCGTGCTTTATGCTAACGGGAATGGAGTGGAGCAAGACTATGTAAAGGCGGCTGAATGGTGTGAGAAAGCGGCAGAGCTTGGAGATGCCACTTCAATGAAAAATCTTGGTATTGCATATGCTAAAGGTAACGGAGTGGAGCAAGACTATGCCAAAGCGCTTGAATGGTATAAAAAAGCGGCAGAGCTTGGCAATGATGTAGCAATGTTCTGTATAGGTGCCATGTATGCTAACGGGCAAGGCGTAGATGTGGATTACAATTTGGCACTTGAGTGGTTTGAGAAAGCTGCAGATCAAGGCAACGAAAATGCTGTTGACACTATTGCGATGCTGCGCAATCAGGGGCTTGTTAATTAAGACTTAAGGCTGTTCTAATTCAAATTTACGGTAAATAATGTGGGCATCGACTGGCTCTGCGCATTAATTTGTGCGGAGCCAGTTGTGATTTGTGAGATACTATCCGAATCCGATTTTTAAAACGCATTGCAACTTTTCTGTGAAGTCCGTTGACAAGTTTCTGATTTCGGAGTATTATGCGCTTGCGATTTCGGAAACATGTGGGGAGGCATAGTATGAATGACCGGTTACAGCAGCAGTTGCAGGCTCTAAACCGCCTGTATAAAGAAAGCGAGCATATTTACAGCAGGCTTGCGTCGAAGCTTGGCATGACGGACACCGCCTTTTGGGTGCTGTATGCTATCACCCATTCCGCAGAACTGATAACGCAGAACGACCTGTGCAGTGATTTCTTTTTCCCCGTGCAGACCATCCATTCGGCGATAAACAATCTGCGCAAGGATGGGCTATTGGAACTGCAAGTCATTCCCGGCACAAGGAACCGCAAGGCAATTTTGCTGACAGAGAAGGGGAAAAGCTTTGCAGAGAATACGATAAATAAGGCGGACGAAATAGAAAAGAATGCTTTTCTGCGATTCAGTGAGGAAGAACGGGAAGCGTATCTGTCACTGTTCAGACGGCATATCGAATATCTGAAAAGCGAAGAAAAATGCGTGCTGGATTCCATTCCGGAGTGAGGAGGACACAATGAATTTACTGCTTACACTTGATGAAAATTATCTTCTGCCCTGCAAGGTCATGCTGGATTCGTTTTTTGCCAGCAATCCGAACGAGTCGGATGTGACGGTATACCTGCTGCACAGCGCCATCCCCGCGGAGAAGCTGAAAGAGCTGTCAGACTTTTGCACCGGCTTCGGCGCGAAGCTGGTGCAGATCGCCGTTGATGCGGCATTTTTTGAAAATGCCCCTACAAGCAAGCGTTACCCGAAGGAGATGTACTACCGGCTGCTTTCGCCGCTGATACTGCCGCAGGAAGTGGAGCGCGTGTTGTACCTCGACCCGGATATGCTCATTATCAATCCGCTGCGCCCGCTGTGGGAGCTGAACCTGTACGGAAAGACCTTTGCGGCGGCCTCTCACACGGGGCTGACCGAAATGGCAAATGAGATAAATAATGTACGGCTGGACACGGCGCATGAATATTTCAATTCCGGCGTTATGCTCATCGACCTGAACGCCGCCCGGAAGATGGTGACAGCCGAGGACGTCTTTGCGTGCGTCAGTGAACACGAAAAGGAACTTATCCTGCCGGATCAGGATGTGTTCAACATTCTCTATGGCAGTCAGACCATGCCGGTGGACGATGTTCTCTGGAACTACGATGTGCGGAACTACTCCAAGTACCTCATCCGCAGCACCGGCAGACATGACTTGAACTGGGTCATGCAGAACACGGCTGTCCTGCATTTCTGCGGGAAGAATAAGCCGTGGCACGAGGACTATAAAAATCCCTTCGGAATGCTGTATCTGCACTATATGAATTTGACCATGCGGAAACTGTATGAGAAAAAATGATATTTGAGCTTGAAGAAAAATTTGCTCGTTACCACTATATGTGAATAAAAATCAGCCCGGCACCGCGCTATTGATGCGATGCCGGACTGATTTTATTCTATTCATATTTGATGCATTGTTTCCCGCACTAAGAGGGCCGCCGTCTCGACAGATGCCCCGCATTCATCAAATTGCGTGAGCACCTTTTGCTCAATGGAGTATAAAATTTGTAGCGGCCACCTTTGCCCGTTCACTGATAGGTAGTGCCGCAGCAATGCCGGGGATAAGCCTCTGCCGGATATAGGCAAGCAAAATGCGTGAGCCTGTCCAAGTTAACACTGCTTGCGGCTACTATTATAAAGAACAAAACAGCCATCTTCAGCACAAAAGCGACGAAGACAGCTGTTTTCGGAATGTCATCAGTTTCCGTAGAACTCCAGGAATCTCTTCAATTCCACACGTGTGGGGGAATACAGCAGACTTTCTGCAGGACCATACTCCAGTACTTCCCCTTTTTGAAAAAACATCGCTTCATCAGCGATTCGCCTTGCCTGCTGCAGGGAGTGGGTGACCAAAATCAAAATACAATTGGTCTGGCGCACATAGGACTGAATCAAAGTTTCCGCGGCAGCGGTGGTTTCCATATCCATGGCAGCCGTTGGTTCATCGAGAATCACCACATCGTATGTTCCCATCATCAATCTTGCCATCGCCATGCGTGCCGTCTCACCGCCGGAGAGACGATCCGCCCGTTTATGTTCCAGCTCTGTCAGAGACAGTGCTTTCGCGAGGGACTCCGCTTTCTGGATATCCCTGCCGCCCAGCAGGATGTTTTTTCTGACAGACATACGAAAGGCATAGGGCTTCTGGGGAAGATAGCCAATGCTTGGTTCCAAGCGGATTTTCCGGTCTGCCGGAAGGACATCTGCCAGAATCTTTGAAAATGTGGATTTTCCGCTTCCGTTTGCTCCGAGAATCGCATATATGTTTCCAGGCTGCAATTCCATTCCCGGAAAATCCAGCACTTTTTTCTGCCCATAGGTTTTGGAAAAGGCGGGAATTATCATTGGCTGAGCCTCCTTTGCAGCAGAGATATCACAACATTCACCAGCAGGGAAACCGCCAGCAGAATCATGCCCAGGGCAATGCCCAGAGAGAAATTTCCCTGATTGGTGTACTGCATAATGGCTGTGGTCATCACATTCGTTTTCCAGGCAATGGCACCGCCCACCATGGACACTGCCCCGACCTCTGCAATAGATCTGGAAAACGCCAGCAGATAGGAAGAGATGATACAGTACTGGCACTCATTGCACAGCAGCAAAAACGTCCTTCCTCTTCCCAGCCCCAAACCCCTGGCTGTTTCCCGAATCGCCGGAGACACTCCCGCCACATAAGTCTCCATAGCCCCCACAACAATGGGGGTGATCAGCGCCACCTGGGCAAGAATCATGATTTTAACCGTGAACAGCAGCTTCATGTGTCGCAGAGGGCCGACCCCGGAGAAAAGGATGTAAAACAGTAGGCCGCATACCACAGGGGGCATCCCCATAAGCGTTCGGTTCAGGATAATCAGAAGCCCTCTCCCGGGGAATTTGCTATTGCCCAGACAGATTCCCAGCGGAACACCCAGCAGCAGTGCAAGCAAAGAGCTTTTGAGGCTCATTTGCGCTGTGACTTTCAAAATGTTCAGAAGTTCTGCATCGGAAGACAGGATAAGAGAAATCGCCTTTTGAAGGGCCGTTCCCACGGTGCAGCCTCCTTTCTTTTTGTAAAATCCCGTGGGGAAATTCCCCACGGGATACAGTTTACACAGATTTTTTCAAAAAAGCAAGTTTCGGAAACTGTACATATAGCGTCAGCCGCAGAAAATGAACCCAGAGTTTCCTCAGCTTATGATGCCATCGTTGGCAACGAAAGTCAGGAAGGTTGCCTTATCGGTCAGGATGTAAGCATGCATCTGCTCTGCCATCACCAGACATGCGCCCATACCGGCGTTTGCAGAGGTGTACCACTGCGCATAGGGAGCGAAGGACTCTGCCTCCTTCGTGATACCCAGAGTCTCAGGCCACAGGGACAGCTCCTTGGTGTGGGTGCCGGAACCGTCGCCACGGGAGATGAAGGGATACTCGCCCTCCGCAATGGCTGCAAACGCATCCAGAACGGAAGCTGCCTCCTTAACACCGGCAGGGTCCGCAGAAGGTCCGCACAGGACGAAATAGTTATACAGGAAGGAAATGCGCTCTGCTTCGAAGCCATCTACAGTGCGGGCGAAGCCCTCTTCAACAAAGGCTTCTTCCTGGCTCTTGGCATGGACCAGAATCAGGTCGGCATTGCCAAACTTGGCGGCAGAGATTGCCTTGCCGGTACCGGCAGACTGGACTTCCACAGTGTAGCCATAGGTGCTCTCGAAGATGGGCAGCAGATAGCCCAGCAAACCAGAGTCTTTCACAGAAGTGGTGGTGGAAAGGCGGATGACCTTTGTCTCTTTGGTAGCGGGCGCAATCTCACCTGTATAAACAGGGGCATCGTCCTTGACGTAGAACAGATACTCACCGTACTCTTTAAAGCCATAGTTTGCGGCCAGGTCCAACGTTTCCTGGGTCAGGAACCACTGGATGAGGGCATCCGCACCGGCGGTATTCACCGCAACGTCAGCGACAGAGTTGCCGTCAGCATCCACAAAAGGCGCCTCGGGATTTACGGCGATAACGGTGTAGGTGTTGAGCATCTTGTCGTCGGCTTCCTTCAGAATGCAGGTATCCACCACAAGACCGGCCTGGGTGGGAACCTCAGTGGCGGCTTCCGTCGGGGCAGCCGTTGTGGCGGGAGCGGGAGCCTCAGTGGGAGCCTGCGTCTCAGCAGGCTTGCTTGCGCCGCAGGCAATAAGACCAAACATCATGGCAAAAACCAGCAGCATGGACAGAATCTTTTTCATTGTCTTACCTCCTAAATATAAAGAAGACCAGCCAGTTTCCGCAACACCAAAAGCACAGCCGAAAGCTGCGCCCGATCATGGCGTCTGGAAAGAGGCTCGTCCACCACTTTACAAACTTTGGAAATCAGTCAATTTCACGAAAACCGACCAATCAATTACTGATACTATATCACACTTGAACAAATAATACAATCCGCCCTTTTCGGATACTGTGCGAAATGATACGAAATTATATGAAATGATTCAAAACAGCTCTTTCACTATTCTCCATAGTATGATAAGATGAAACAGGAGGGGAGCGCATGTTAAAAGAAGAAGTGTGGGTTTTGGAACCAGAGCGTATAGAAACCTTTTTCCTTCATCATAGGGAGGTTCATGCCACTGCGGATGGTTACCGGTTCCGTGATTGCCGGATTACCGTGACCGTCCTCCCACCCCGCAGGATCGCCGGTTTGGCACTGCCTCAGACCAGAGTCATCTTTGAAGGTTCAGATGATTCCGCGCTTCTGATTTACAGGCAGTTTCAATTACGATTTCTATCCGCAGGCGGATAAGAATTGGAGGTTTATAATATGAGCAAGAAAACAAGTCCTTCCATGGATTCCTGGCTGAAAGAGGCCAAGGCCCACGAAAGCGCCCCTAAGATTGGCATGTATCTGACCCATAACGGCATTGTCCGGGAAAGTGCCAAGGCAAAAGTACGCCAGGGTGCCGCCGATACCAGGCCCGTTGTGGGGATGCAGTTTTCCTACAATCAGGAAGCTGTGGATGCCATCATCGCAGAAACCTATAAGTTGGACGGTATTTTCTACATCAAGGTCTGGCTGAACGAAGGGGAACTGAGCGTTGGTGACGACATCATGTATGTGCTCATCGGCGGCGATATCCGCCCCCATGTGGTGGATGCTCTGCAATATCTGGTGGGTCGCATCAAAAACGAGTGTGTCACGGAAATAGAGCTTTACTGATACGAGAAATCCGGAAAAATGTGCGGAATTTCATGTAACCGTTTCAATGTATAAAAAATCCCATTTCCTGCTCGGAAATGGGATTTTCTTTCATTTTGCGCAGTCCGCACTGCCCTCGCTGTAGAGCATATCCAGGCCATGGGCCACCGGGTCGATGACCGCCAGAATATTCTCTGCCGATGCCTTTTGGCTGCCTGGCAGGGTAATGATCAGGGTGCGTGCCCGAATGCCCGCAACACTGCGGCTCAGGCAGCCTTTGGGTGTGATCTTCATGGATTCTGCCCGCATAGCCTCCGGGATACCGGGAGTCGGACGCTGGATTACCTCCATAGCGGCTTCCGGGGTAATATCCCGGGGTGAGAAGCCGGTGCCGCCGGTGGTGAGCACCAGGGCAATCTTCTTTTCATCTGCACACTTCAAAAGCTCCAATTGGATCATCTCCGCCTCATCGGGAACGATGGCGGTATAGGTCACGTCGAACCCCTTCTCCGTCAGAATCTTCACAAGGTTGGGGCCGCTGGTGTCCTCCCGCTCGCCCCGATATCCCTTATCGCTGATGGTAATCACTGCTGCTGTATACGCCATGATTCGTCCTCCCGTTTGTAATCGCCGTGGATTCCGCCGGTTTTGGAAAGCAGGCGGATGTCCGTGATCGTCATATCCTTTTGCACCGCTTTGCACATATCGTACACTGTCAGAGCGGCGGTGCTGACAGCGGTAAGTGCCTCCATTTCCACGCCGGTTCTTCCGTCACAGGAAACGGTGGCCTTGATTTCTACGCTGGATCTGTGCTCATCCAGAGAAAGCTCCAGGTTGATGCCATCCATCAAAATGGGGTGACACATGGGAATGATATCCGGTGTGCGCTTGGCACCCATGACCCCCGCAATCTGGGCAACGGTCAGCACATCTCCTTTTTTCATGCCGCCGCTTTGAATGAGCGCGAATGTGTGTTCATTCACCAACACCCGGCCTGCCGCAACGGCCACGCGCTGAGAAATGGGCTTTTCCCCCACATCTACCATTTTGGCCCGCCCCTGGTCATTAAAATGGGTAAAGTCTGCCATACTCAACCTCCGATTTGATTCATATTCCGACCGGCGCCCGATTTGTGCGCAGCATCCAGATCCCCATGCCATTGGGGTTTTCCCAAAATCGCTGCTTCCAGCTGTGCTTTCATGCCATCGAAATCCAGCCCTTTCAGGGGATACTCCGCATTGGAATGCAGACAGGGCTTCACTTTTCCGTCTGCAGTCAGTCGGATGCGGTTGCACTCCCCGCAAAAATGGGCGCTCACCGGGCTGATAAGGCCAATATTGCCCAGTGCGCCAGGCAGGTGGAAGAGTTTGGCAACACCGCCATCTTTGGCAGCCGGTACCGCTTCCGGCAGAGCCTCCAAAACCCTTGTAAATGGAATATACGCTTCCGGGCCAAAGCCGGAGCTGTCGCACATGGGCATCATTTCAATAAAACGCACATCCACAGGATACTTCCGGGTAAGCTCCGCCAGCGGAAGGATCTCATCATCGTTAAATCCGCCAATGAGCACGGCATTGAGTTTGATCTTCTGAAAGTCAGCATCCAAGGCCGCATGAAACCCCTTCCAGAAGTCATCCAGACTGCCGTTGCGGGTAATGTGGGCATACTTCTGAGGATCCAGGGTATCCAGGCTCAGGTTTAACCGGCTGACCCCCGCCTCCTTGAGGGGCCTTGCCAACTCCGGGAGCAGGATGCCATTTGTTGTCAGGCAGACCTCCCGAATTCCAGGAACTCTGGATGCTCTGCGGCAGATAGACACGATATTCTTTTTAACAAGTGGTTCTCCACCTGTAATGCGCAACTTGGTAATGCCCAGAGCCGCGGCTGCTTCCACGGCCTGAATAAGCTCATCTTCCGTGAGCATGTCGGCATGCTCTTTCTTGCAGACACCATCCTCCGGCATACAGTACCGGCAGCGAAGATTGCACAATTCCGTCACAGAAACGCGCAAATAGGTGATGCTGCGTCCAAATGTATCAATCATTGTTTACCTCGTATCTTTTGAAATGCGGCAATGCCCGCTTTTCTTCCGTCGGCTGTCACGCCCTCTGCCATGGGGTACACCGTGTTGCAGTTGCCGCACATCTGAAGCCAGGACGGCATTCCCAATTCCGCCAGCAGCCCACGCTCCGGGACAAGTCCCGCGGCAATCAGAAGCGTTCTGCAGGCTATCTTCTCTCCGCCGGACAGGCAGCAGCCTGTGAGTGCGGGAGAGCCCTCAACGGCGTCAATGGTCTGGCTGCAAATAAGGCGGATGGAATTATCTTTCAGGCAGCGCCGGTTTCTCGCCAAGCCGCCGCAGTTTTCCTTATGCTCCACCAGAGTAACAGAAATCCCCATTGCCGCAATCTGGGATGCCATGATAAGGCCAATGTCACCACTGCCCAAAATGACCACCGGACCTTGGGGAACAAAGCCATGGAGGTTCATCATCTCCTGCATCTGACCGGCTGTATAGACACCCTTTGGACGGGTTCCCGCAATCGGCAGCGCCCCCAGTGGAATCTCCCGGCTGCCCGTTGCCAGAATCAGCTGAGAAAACGAGATCTGCCGGTCACCGGACAGATGCGCCGTTTTATTGGGTTCTACCGAAAGCACCGTTGTCCCAAAAAACAGAGTAACCGTTTCCGGGAAATCCTGCACAAGTGCAGCGGCGTATTCCCCTCCGGTAAGTCCGGCGCCAAAACCGGGATGGCTGCATTGCAGGAGAATGCCGCCCAGCTTTTGTTTTCTCTCCACCAGCGCAATGCTTTTGCATCCGGCATCCGCAGCGGCTCTGGCTGCAGCAATTCCCGCTGCACCACCGCCGATAATCAGGATATCAAAGTACCCCATGCCTGACCTCCCGGAGTATCTGCTCGATGGCAAAGCTGCATCGGCTGCCCTGGCAGACACCCATACCGCTTCCCACTCTCCGCTTGACCCCATCCACCGTGGAAGCTCCCCTTCGGATTGCTTCCAGAATCTCTCCGCGGCTGATGCCTTCGCACAGGCAAATGATTTCGGGGTCATTTGTTTTGGCAATGGCCTGCCTGTGGGGCGTGAAGCGTGGATTCGGGTGTGCATCCAGAAACGCCGCCGTTTTCTCCGCAAGGTACCTGCCCAGTTCGTTGGCACAGGTCAGCCCCGGGGTTTTGATTCCGATCAGACTGAAAAATCCAGGAGCCGGGTACGCAATGGAGAAATCGTGAATGCTCTCGCCGTCATCCCGCTGAGGATTTGGCCGTGCGGCGGCGAATGAGCGGATTACCTGCTGCATATTCAGATTCGGAAACAGCGATACCGCACTTGTCTTCAACTCCGATATTCCCTCTTTTGTTGTGGCAAAGGGTTCTCCAACGGGCTTGCGTACCCCGCTGAGCAGCAGATTCCCTTCCACACACGGGATAGCGGTGATGCCTTTTCCGCAGGACTGTGCCTGCTGAAAGATGACCCGCTTCGGCTTCCGCGCCTGTTTGTCCAGGACCAGGTATTCTGCTCCATCTATCAGAAGATGCGTGTCGGAGGGAAAGCACAGCTCCTGTATCCGATCCGCGGAAAGTCCTGCACAGTTGATGACAGCCCTGCAGCGCAGTTCGCTGCGATCTGTTTCCACCAGATAGCCAAACTTGGTTTTCCGGATTCCCACCACAGTGGTTCCCAGCATGGGTTCCATCCCATTGGCAGCAGCGTTTTCAAAGGCGGCAATGCCCAATTGCCAGGGGTTCACCGTTCCGGTGGTCGGGGCATAGAGCGCGCCTGCCACACCCGGTGCCAGCATAGGCTCCATTGCCTCTGCCTCTCCCCCGGTCAGAAGCTCCAGACCCGACACGCCATTGCGGATACCCTGCTCCCATTTTCTCCGGAGCTGGGCCAGGCTCTCCTTGTCATAGGTCACCAGCAAGGAGCCGCAGCGGGAAAAGGGAACTTCCAGTTCACGGCACAAATCATCAAAAGAGGCATTTCCACGAACCGTCAATTCCGCCTTCCGGGAACCGGTTTTGTTGTCATATCCCGCATAGACGATGGCAGAGTTTGCCCGGGTAATGCCTGTACAGATATCCAATTCCTTTTCAATCAGCACGACAGACAAATTCCAGCGCATCAGATTCCGGGCCGCAAAGCAGCCCAGAATCCCTCCCCCAATAACCGCAACATCTACGCTTTTCATAGGGGGATAATCTGTCCGGGGTTATCCACGGTATAGCCGCCGAGGGACAGGATTTTTCCCCGGAACGCATCGCTTTTCAGAATGTGCAAAAGCGCCTGAACCATAGGGGTATCCCAAGCATGGTCAGGGACAATGAGGTCATACTCCTCAATACAGATGGGGATAAAGTCCAGATCATAGAGCTTTGCCGCGGAGTAGATGCCCATACCGACATCAGCACTGCCGCTGGCGATCTGGGCAGCAACAGAAGTGTGGGTCAGTTCTTCCCGATCGTAGCCGTAGACAGAAGCAGTATCCACATTCTCCCGCATACACAAATAGTCCGCAAGGATCCGGGTGCCGGATCCCTTCTGGCGATTTACATAACGCACGCCATCCTTTGCAATATCCGCGAATTTCCGGATCTGGAGGGGATTGCCCTTTGCCACCATCAATCCCTGCTGACGACCGACACAGGAAACCAGCTTCACACCGCCTTTGGGGAAATACTTGCGAATAAATGCCTTGTTATAGCTGCCGTCAGCCGTATCCAGCAGGTGGCAGCCAGCCATGTGCGCCTCACCACGGCGGATTGCCATTATACCGCCCATGGAACCCACATGGGAGGAGCTGATGTACAAGGCAGAGTCCTCCAAATGGAGCATATCTGCCAGCTCGTCCAGCAGCGGATCATGGCTGCCGATAACCACCAGCGTATTGTGCAGCTTTTCTAAGGGGCTCAGCAGGCGGACACGCACTTCCTCTCCTGCCTCGTAGCCCTCCAGTCCCTGGGGTACTTCCAGAATGCCATCGGCCTTCATAAAAGAAGAAACCACGCCGCTGCCCCGGCTCAGGGGGCTGGCCATCAGCCTGCCGCCTACGCAGCCCATGCGAACACGGACAAACTCCTGATATTTCAGACCGCTGACAACAGGCCGGGTAAGGGTTGCGTTCACATATGTGTCAGTGGCTGCCGGTGCTTTCAGCCAGTGGTCAATCAGGGGCTTCAGCAGCTGCTCAATGACGATGATGCCGGACACCGGATAACCGGGCACTCCAAGAATGACCTTCTCTCCCCGGCAGCCCAGAATGGCAGGCTTGCCGGGCTTGATGGCAATGCCATGGTACAGCACCTCACCCAGTTCCCGGATGACCCGAGCCGAGAAATCCTCCCGTCCGGCAGAAGAACCGGCATTGAGAATTACCATATCGCACTCGTCTGCCGCTTTGGCAACCATTTCTTTGATCTGGTCAAATTTATCCGGAACAATGGGATAGACCACCGCCTCTGCGCCCCAGGAACGCACCATTGCGGAAAAAATGGAGCCATTGAATTCCAGAATATCCCCGGGCTTCGGGTCTGTACAGGGCGGGATAATCTCGTCCCCTGTGGGGATGATGCCCACCACAGGTTTGCGAATCACTTCAATTTCCAGCACACCGCCGGCAATCATCGCACCAATGGCAGCCGGGGAAACGGTCATATGGCTGGGCAAAATCATTTCCCCGGCGCATACATCCTCGCCGATCTGGCGGATATGCTGCCACGGGGCTGCGGCTGCGTGAATGGTGATGGAACCATCTCCATTCTTCACAATGTCCTCCACCATGATGACTGCATCTTTGTCCTCCGGAATCGGGTCGCCGGTGTCCAGCACAAGAAACTGGTCCGGCTTTAGAGTAACAGGGGTCGTTTCCGTCGCGCCGAAGGTTTCTTTTGCGGAAACCGCCACACCATCCATGGCACTGGCGGCATAGTGCGGGGCGCAGATGTGGGCATAGACTGCCTTTGCCGTCACCCTACCGCAGCTTTCAAAGACAGGAATGGTTTCTGTCTTTGACCCAAAACCGCCGCTTACCAGCCGCTCCAGATATTCCTTCCGTGCCTGCGCAAGCGGCACATTGGTCAAATATTCAAATCCCATAAAATTACACTCCTGAAGTAATCGTTACCTGAATTTCCGCTCCCTGGGGTAAGCCTTCACAATCCCGACTGATGCAGAAATAGCCGTCGGTCCCTGCCAGAGTGGTGATAAGGCCGGATTTTCCCCGAATGGGTTGGGCATAAAGCTCGCCGCCTGTTCCTGTCAGCCGGCAGCAGTGATACTGGGCTCTGCCATGGTTGGCACTGATGCTCTCTGTAACTCTGGCAGTAACGGTATAGGCAGTCATGTCCCGATCCATCAGCCGTCCCAGCAGGGGCTGTACAAAAAGTTTTGTGATAAAGTAGGCAGCCACCGGATGCCCGGGCAGACCCACAATGGGCTTTTTCCCGGCTTTTCCCAGAATGGTTGGTTTTCCGGGCTTAATGGCAATGCCGTGAAGCAGAAGCTGGCCTGCGGATTCAATGATGCGGCAGGCGGCATCCTTCACTCCGACACTGCTGCCTCCGGACAGCAGCACGGCATCACATTCCGCAATGGCCTGATTGACCTTTTGAGAAAGCAGTGCCTCATCATCCACCACAATCCCATAGTTGACAACATGGCACCCAAATGTGGAGAGCATTGCCTCCAGCATGGGACTGTTCACGTCCCGCACCTGTCCGGGGCCGGGCTGCGCCTCCGGAGGAACCAGCTCGTCACCGGTAGAAATGACGCCCACGGTCACTTTTTTCACCACCGGCACCTGCACCCGGCCAATGGCAGCCAGCGCACCAATGTCGGCAGAAGACAGGGAGCGGCCTTTGTGCAGAATCACCTTTCCGGGATACACATCATCCCCCCGGAAAATCAGATTCATGCCCGGCGCCGCAGGTTTGGCAACACCGATGGTGCCGTCGCCGTAGTCCTCCGTGTATTCCACCATCACCACACCGTCAGTACCCCTGGGCACTGCGCCGCCGGTGGGAACGGCTACACATTCCCCCTCATTCAGCAGATAGTCGGCGCCTTCGCCCATCAGCACCGTGGCCTGCAGGGGCAGGATCGCCGGGATGGCATCGCTGCAGCCGAAGGTGTCACTGGCGCGAACCGCAAAGCCATCCACTGTGGAGCGGTCAAAATCCGGCACATATTCCCGCGCCGCAATATCCTCCGCCAGAACTCTGCCCACAGCCTCAGACAGAGCTACAAATTCTGCCTGTTCAAGCGGGGAAAACTCCGATTCTATCAGCGCAAGAACTTCTTCCGGCGTTTTTACATACAGCATACTAGACCTCCATAATGATCTTACCCAGGTCCCGGTAGTCATTGCCGGAGAAGTGGGCCACCTCCCTGCGGAACACAGGTGAGGACAGGATTGCAAGCATTTTGACTACAGCCGGATTTTCCAGCGATTCCTTCTGCAAAACAAGATCGAACCGTTCCTCCAGCAGTGGGATGAAGTCAAGCCCCTCCAGCTGATGCGTTATCCGCTCCGTGCCAATGGCAAGATCCGCATCCCCTGCGGCAATGGCAGATGCCATCGTAAGGTGAGAACTCATAATCTTGTCGTAGCCCTTTAGCTGTCCGGAGGGGATTTCCAGTTTTTTTAGCTGGGTATCCAGCAGGATCCTGGATGAGGAACCAACCCGGCGGTTGAGGATGGAGATGTCAGCCCGGCGCAGATCCTCCCACCCAGTTATGTGCTTGGGATTGCTTTTGCGAACATAAAAGCCCTGGTTGCGGTAGGACAGGTTCACCAGCACTGCGGACACCCCGGGCATCAGGCTTCGCACAAAGGAGGCATTGCACTCTTTTCCATCATACAGATGGCAGGCCGCAGCGTCCACCTTTCCCTGATACAGTGCCAGCAGACCTTCAAAGCTAGACAGATATGTACGACCGGCGTTGATATCCTCCTGATGAAGATAATTTGCCAAAATGTCCAGCACAACATCCTGCCCGGAGATGATCATCTCCGGCGCCTTTTCCTCAGCAGGTGTCAGCAACGTGGAGTGGGTATCGATGCGCTGCACCGGGGCAGTGGAATGCTCATGCCGGGAGCGGGCAATATAGGCATCCACATCCTCCTGCGTAAAACGAACCTTTCGCCCGATTTTATAGGAATGGATTTCTCCCTTGCGAATCAGGTCGTAAATGGTGGACTTGCTGACATGGAGAATGTCTGCAACCTCCTGGGTAGACAGGGACTGATTCTGCGCCATACTGCCGCCTCCTTGCAATCGTTTTCTATTAATTATACTTCATCTTTCCAAATTGCTCAAGTGCTTGGTGCAATATTTCAAGTATTTTGTGCGATTTCACGCCATTTTGTACGGCATCTTGTCGAAGTACTAAAATCTCTTCGCATAAAATGATACAGTTTCATGCGGTTTCACACAAAAATGCACATCCGCTCTTGATACCCCTGTTATTTCCACTATAATAAACATATACAAAAACATATACAAATTGTAAGCTCAATTTCAAATTTTTATGGAGGTATTGCATATGGCTGGCGCATACTACGAAAAAATTGCCCGCATCAATCTGACCACCGGCGAGATCAAAGTGGAACCTCTGGATCTGGAACTTGCCCACAAGTTCATTGGCGGCCGTGGTCTTGGCACCAAGATGCTCTATGACGAGGGCATTGCCACCGTCGATCCCCTGTCCCCGGAAAACAAGCTGATCTACATCACCGGTCCTATGACCGGCGCTGCCGCCCCTTCCACAGGCCGCTACATGGTCTGCACAAAGTCCCCCCTTACCGGCATGATTGCCTGCTCCAACTCCGGCGGTATCTGGGGTGCCAAGCTGAAGTACGCCGGTTGGGATGCCATCATTGTGGAAGGTGAAGCTCCCGACTGGACCTACATCAGCATTGACGACGATAAGATTGAGCTGCTGGATGCCCGGGAATATGTAGGTGTCATGAGCGAAGCCATTGACGAGCAGCTCAAGGCAAAGCACGGTGCTGACGTTTCCGTTCTGAACATCGGCCCCGCCGGTGAGAAGAAGGTGCTGCTTGCCGCCATTATGAACGATAAGGACCGTGCCGCCGGTCGTTCCGGTGTCGGTGCTGTCATGGGCAGCAAGAAGCTGAAAGCCATCGTGGTCAAAGCAACCCGCAAAAGACTGGACAACATTGCAGACCTGGATGCCCTGAGGGTGGCAGCCAAAAACGCTATGAATGTTCTGAAGGCCAACCCCGTTACCGGTTCCGGCCTGCGGCAACTGGGTACCGCTGTTCTCGTGAACATTGTCAACAACATCGGTGCTTTCCCCACCAATAACTGGCAGAGAAGCTATTACGACAAGGCTGACGATATCTCCGGCGAAACTCTGGCTGAGAAATACCTGGTCAAGCCCGGTGCCTGCCATCTCTGCCCCATCGCCTGTGGCCGCGTGATCAATGTCAATGGCAAGGTCGTCGGCGGTCCTGAATACGAGCCCCTGTGGGCCTATGGCGGCAACTGCGGCAACAATGATCTGAACGTCATCGATGAGTGCAATATGCTCTGCAACGAGTATGGTCTGGATGCTATTTCCGTCCCCTGCACCATCGCCGCTGCCATGGAGCTGTACCAGAGAGGCTACATCAAGGAGGAAGAGTGCGCCGGTGTACCTCTGGAATGGGGTTCCACCAGGGCATTGGTGGAGTGGACCAAGCGTATGGGCAATCCTGAAACCGAGCTTGACTGGCTGATGAGCTCCGGCTCCGCCCGCCTGTGCGAGGCATACGGCCATCCCGAGTATTCCATGAGCGTCAAAAAACAGGAGATCCCCGCCTACGACGCCCGCGCCATTCAGGGTATCGGCATCACCTATGCCACCGCTAACTGCGGCGCGGCTCATGTCCGCGGCTATATGATCAGCCCCGAGGTTCTGGGTCTGCCCCAGCAGCTGGATCGTACCGTTACCAACGAAAAGGCAGCTTGGGCCAAGACCTTCCAGGACCTGACAGCTGTCATCGACTCCATGGGTCACTGTCTGTTTACCTCCTTCGCCATGGGCGCCAAGGAGTACACCGACCTGCTGAACGCCGCCACCGGCACCAACTGGACCATCGAACAGGTTCTGGAGATTGGCGACCGTATCTACAACATCGAGAGAATGTTCAACAAGGTTGCCGGTATGAAGCCTGAGGACGATCGTCTGCCCAAGCGGCTGCTGGAAGAGCCCATTGTAAACGGCCCCTCCACCGGTATGACCTCCAAGCTGCCTCTGACTCTGCCCGAATACTACGAAGCTCGTGGCTGGGTCAACGCATTCCCCACCGATGAAACCCTGAAGAAACTGGGTCTGGACGAGTGTGTTGGCAAGTGATACAATATAATTAATGGGGAGGGGGCAAGTCCCCTCCCCAATTTCTTTTGCAAAGGAGAATTTTCATGATTGAAGTTCGCGTTTTTGCAACCTTGCGCCAAGGCAGGGATAAAGTCACGCTGCTATCGCCGGAGGGTATCGCCTGTGCTGGGGATATCCTTGACCGGATGAACATTCCCCAAGAAGAAGTGTCTATTCTGCTCATCAACGGTTTTCATCACAAGCCGGAATCGGAAGTGAAGGACGGGGACATCGTGGCTCTGTTTCCCCCGGTGGGAGGCGGCTGAACGATGGATCCCAGATATGCGCGCAATGTCCCCGCCCTGAGCGAAGCGGAATGCGAGCTGCTTCGGCGCAAACGTGTTCTGGTGGTTGGCTGCGGCGGTCTGGGCGGGCATCTCATCGATATGCTTGCCCGCATTGGCATAGGCTCTCTGCGGGTGGTGGACGGTGATGCATTTGAGCCCTCCAATCTGAACCGTCAGCTGTTGTCCGAAGTTTCCTTGCTGGGCGTTGGGAAAGCACAGACCGCCGCGGAAAGAGTCCGGCGTGTGAATCCCGATGTTGCGGTTCATGCCGTGGGGGAATTTCTTACGGAAGAAAACGCAGCCGCCCTTCTTACAGACTGTGATGCGGTTCTGGACGGTCTGGACAATATCCAGTCACGGCAAATCCTCGCGAATGCCTGTGAACGTGCTGGAATTCCCCTGATCTACGGTGCCGTCAACGGCTGGGTCGCCCAGGCCGCAATCTCCTGCCCCGGCGATCATTTGATAGACTTACTGTACCCCGACGGGGCTACACTCAAAAATAAGAGCGTTCTGAGCTTCACTCCCGCCCTGTGCGCCTCTATGCAGGTTTCCCTGTGCGTAAAGTTTCTCACCGACCGCCCCGTCAGAACCGGAACACTGTATTTTTTTGACTTACTGAATCAGGAATTTGAGGTCATCCCCATGACATAAGCGCCAGACAGAACACTGCTTCCAGGATTCTATGGTTGGTTGCAGCGTTCATCTAACACTTCCGCATTACCGGGAGCAGACCTTGCTTGAAAAGCGTTTAGCGATCTGCATGACCTGCGGGCGTGTCGGCTCATGGAAAGGACGCCCCACCTTTGAAGAACTGGCAGTCATGTTTGAGGGCAGCACCGCCAGTGGTGCAGAACGAGCCTACCGCAGAGCAGTGGACAAGCTAACGGAATTATTGGTTGCCGAGGGCGCAATCCATGCTATCCGGTTGAAACAGAAATCCAAAACCAAGCGCAAAAAGAAAATCGCCGCCGCAATCTACGAATACCAGGCAGACTGCGACG
>ENA-OUQF01000372-OUQF01000372.1-human-gut-metagenome-genome-assembly--contig:-NODE-372-length-36036-cov-11.876629_pt1 | contig 36036 bp, 35 predicted proteins | sample MGYA00237947_ERZ548826 | MGnify/ENA primary metagenome ERZ548826 (study PRJEB26490, sample SAMN05194701) | human gut metagenome | biome: terrestrial biome; feature: human-associated habitat; material... | reverse complement strand
ACCTTATCACCCTTCATCAGCGTAAGCCATTTTTAATGAAATGGAGGACTTCTGATGCTAACAGAAACCAAACGAACAGACTTGTTCTGTGAATATTATGCAAAATGGATTACGGTGTATAAGAAGGGCGCAATCAGAAAGGTGACGATGGATAAGTACCTAATGACGCAGAAATGGCTCGTTAAGCTCGTCCCAAACCTGAGAGTATGTGATATGAACCGGATCGCTTATCAGCAGCTGTTGAACGACTATGCTGAGTTCCACGAGCGCCAAACCACGATGGATTTTCACCACCAGCTCAAGGGAGCTATTCTTGATGCTGTTGATGAGGGCTTGATTGAAAGAGATCCTACTCGCAAGGCAATCATCAAGGGGAAGCCACCGGTTGCTAAAAAAATTAAGTATCTCAATCAGTTTGAGCTACATACGCTGCTGATCTCGCTCGACCTGAAGGATAAGGTGAATTGGGACTACTTTATCCTATTGGTAGCAAAGACAGGGATGCGCTTTTCTGAAGCACTGGCTCTTACCCCAAAAGACTTCGACTTTGCCCATCAAACACTGTCCATAAGCAAGACTTGGGACTACAAGGGAAAGGGCGGCTTCCAGCCTACGAAGAACAAGTCGTCTGTGCGGAAAATTCAAATTGATTGGCAAACCGTCATTCAATTCTCTGAATTAGTAAAGCACCTTCCCGAAGATAAGCCCATCTTTGTCAACTCCACTGTCTATAATTCGACGGTGAACGACATTCTCGGTAGGCATTGCAAAGCCTGTAACATCCCTGTCATCTCTGTCCACGGACTGCGGCATACACACGCCTCTTTGCTGTTGTTTACGGGCGTTTCCATTGCGAGCGTTGCCCGCCGTCTTGGACATTCAAGTATGACCACTACGCAAAAAACCTATCTGCACATCATTCAGGAACTTGAAAACAAAGACATCGACTTGGTGATGCGCTCTCTTTCGGGTTTGAGCTAAAAAAACAAAACCGGCTTGCGCTGATTAAAGGTGATAAAAAAGATGCCATCCGAAAGGGTGGCATCTTAGTTATTTGTCGTATCTTAGAAAATCGTTACAGTGTTCCTGTTGGCGCAAACGGTAGCCTTGAGAGATCAGCGTATCGGCTTTTAGAGCGACAAGGTTAATATCTGAGTTCAATGTCCGTGCGATCTGCTGCGTGTCGTATCCTCTTTCCGCAAGTTCAAGGAAGTCCTCATCTGATAGGGAAATTTGTGCGGCAAAGAGATTGGCTTCGTACTCCATACGGTTGTCCCGCATATTGAAGATCTCAAACTCTTTGAAGCCCCCGACTTTCGTGGCTTCCTCCCGGTGTAAAGCATCGTGCCCTAATTCGTGAAGTAGCACGATGTTCTCCATAATCGGATGCAGATCATTTTTGATAAAGATGAAGCGATTACGCATCAAGACTTTATATGCTCCACGCTGTTCATTGAACGGATAATACATTACCTCGATTCCTAAGTCCCTTGCTATTCTGAGAGGATCACGGGTTCCGCATTGAGCAACGATGGAGTTTGCTTTTTGTACGATTTCCGAAGTGCTTACATACATCGGCTTCACCCCTTTTCAGTTTATTCCTGTTTCCATTCTAACACACAATGTGTCCCATAAACGGGACTCAGTCCTGCTTGCTCTTAGAACGGTACTTCTTTGGGGTGTACTTTTTGTTTTTCTCTTTCGCAAGCCAATAGGCATCCATAATGGCTTGCATCATAACATCCATATCATCCTGTGCCAACTCACCGCCGGTAAACAAACCGGTTACTTCATCTGTGAGCTGTTGCGCTTGTTTGGCACCTCGTGCGCCGTACTGCTCCGCAGCCTGAGCAACGAGCATACCATCCGTACCGAGAAGCTGATCCACGGAAATATTAAGTGCCTTTGCCAGCTTCTCCGCTGCATCCAAGCGAGGACGAGAGGTTCCGCATTCGTATCTCTGTATGGTACGGGGGGAAACACCGGAAACCTTTGCAAGCTGCTCCTGCGTCATATCATTTTTTTCTCTCAGCTCTTTTAATCTGTCGCTGAACTTCATTATCAATTCCCTCCATAAGATTTCTATTTTTAGCAACACGACACTTTTTTCGTCACTTCTTATTGACACGACATTGGTGTCGTGCTATAATCTGAATCACAACAACGACACTTATGTCGTGTTCATATGATACAACACGACACTTTGGTTTGTCAAGAGGTTTCGCAGAATTTCCAAGAAATAAGGTGATTTAGTTGAGCAGATCAATACTGCATTGTGATATGAATAACTTCTATGCCAGCGTTGAATGTATGCTCGACCCAGCTTTGAGAAAGTATCCGGTCGCAGTCTGCGGCTCGGTGGAAGAAAGGCACGGTATAGTCCTCGCCAAAAACTATGCTGCCAAAGCATTTGATGTAAAAACAGGCGATGCAGTGTGGCAAGCGAAGCAGAAGTGCAGAAACCTTGTTGTTGTGCCTCCGCACTTTGAGGAGTACATCAAATATTCCAAGCTGGCAAGAAGCGTTTACAGCCGCTATACCGATCAGGTCGAGCCTTACGGAATGGACGAGTGTTGGTTGGATGTGAGTGGTACAGAGAACATCTTCGGTTCACCCGAAAAGGTGGCAAACGACATACGGGAAACAATCAAGTTTGAACTTGGGCTGACAATTTCCGTCGGGGTGTCTTTCAATAAAATATTTGCCAAGCTCGGCTCGGATATGAAAAAGCCGGATGCTGTGACGGTCATACCGAAAGACACTTTCCGAGACAAAATATGGGGACTCCCCGCAGCGGACTTGCTCGGTGTGGGACGGGCAACGCAGCGTGTATTAGATAGCTATTGCATTAGAACCATTGGCGATTTAGCTAAGACCGATCCTGACTTTCTGAACCGACGGCTCGGTAAAAACGGAATTGCCCTTTGGCAGTATGCAAACGGTAATGACCGATCCCGTGTTATGAACGCCGACTTTGTTTCTCCGGTTAAGAGCGTGGGACACGGAATTACTACCATCGAAGATTTGGAGAACGACGAGCAGGTGTGGCCCGTCTTTCTCGAATTGACGCAGGACATCGGACATAAACTCCGTGTCCACAAAAAGTGTGCGGATGGAGTCGCCATTCACATACGGGACAACACACTTTTTTCAAAGCAATGGCAAACGGCATTGGATATGCCTACACAATCCCCAATGCTGATCGCAAAAGCGGCTTTTGCCCTCTTTGAAAAAAGATACGACTGGAGGAACCCGATTCGCTCAGTCACGATTCAGGCAATCAACTTGGTGCCACAGGACACGCCCCGACAAGTCGATTTGTTTATGAACATCGAAAAGATTGAGAAAGCAGAAAGGCTCGACCAGTGCATTGAAACCATTCGCCAGCGGTTCGGCAAGAACAGCATCCGCAACGGTATTCTTTTTCAAAACCTCCGGATGCCGAGTGAAAAGCCTGAGATTACTATGCCGACCGGGGTGCTTTGTTAAGGAGGTCAGTATGATTAGTACAAGCAGTAACAAGATTGATGAAATTGTTGCGCCTGATGAGATCGAAACCTATGTTTCGATGCCGTCCTGTTTGTTGCAGGGGTGCAGTAATGATCTGATTATTTTCCGTGCAGATGGAGGAAACCACTTCACTCACTACGGCATTTATGAGGGGATGTTTCTTATCTTTGATGTCAGCAAAGATTTCAAGGAAGGACGCCTTTCCTGCTATCTGAACAATTCCGGCGATGATCGTCCTAAGTTCAAAGTTTCTGACAAGCCATTGGATGGCTATCGCCATTTTGGTAGGCTGGTTGCCAGTATGAAGAATTATGAGGTGTAAGGATGGAAGAAGAACGGCGCAAGGTATATGTGGAAGTCGATGTTACCCATAAGACAGATGGAACGGCTCGACCCCGGAAAATCAAATTTGAAGATGGTGAGGTCTACGAGATCGACCGTGTAAGGCACTGCTGTCGTGCGGCATCGACCAAGGTCGGTGGAACAGGGCTTCGTTACACGGTGATGATATGCGGCACGGAAACCTTCCTTTTCGATGAAGAAAACGGAAAGTGGTTTGTAGAAGGCAAGAAAAGAGCAGTTCTCTAAGGATGCCACCATTCATCAGCCCTGAGAGCGTCAAGGAACTTAATGAGGTGATGTGCGTGACAAAAGATAATTGGACACCTATACCGATGTATTGCTCTAACTGCGGAGCATTGCTTTACGGATATAGAAATGATGAGGGGAAAATCAAGTATGAGTGCAAAAGGTGCGGAACCGTAGCGGTTCGAGTCCAAAAAGGACGCCGACACGACAAGATTGACCTTTATGCCCCGGAAGGGCAAATCCGATACTATTGATCGGATAAAAACTGAATACGGCAAAACGACGGAATGGTTGAGGTGAAACAGACTGCGTAATTCCATCTCCAGGTCACTTGCTTTGAACACTTCGGTTGGTTAAACCAAACTTGCTATGCAGATATGAGAGGCCACCGACAAGACAGTAAGCCATAGGCTTAGTCTGTCTTGCCGGTGGCTTCTTTTTTTCGGCAAGAACAACCGACCAAGGGCTTCCGGCAGAGAAATCTCTGAAAGGAAGCCTTTTTCGATGCTAAATAAGTGGCTCTGTTATATCGCTGAATATCCGTGATCTCCGAATTTTGAACCCGAACACCAAATTCAAAATTCAAAGGAGATTACGGAAATGAGAAAAATATACCTTGTCAAAAAGAACCCCGAACTGCCCGCTGACGGCAATAACTGGCTCGTAATGAATAGCTTCGAGTTTAGGAACTTCATTCAGACCCCGGAAGGGCAGAAACGAAGAGATCGCTTTGGGCAGTTAGACGCTTGCTCTGTTGACGATGTGATCATCATCGCAGAATGTGGAACCGAAACCGCAAAGCAGTGGCGATCTGAAAAGGATAGACACGATTATCTTGTGTCAATCGAGAATCAGTCCGGAATGACGGTGTTTTCCTATAACACACAGACAACCACAGAAGATAATATGTCTGGCGAGGAATTGCTGGTGGATCAAGATTGTTCCGTCATTGATGCCATTCTCAAAAAGGAGGAGAAAAGCACCCTCTACGCAGCCGTGGCAAAATTGTCACCTGCCGAAATTAACTTGATGACCAGTTTATATCTTTGTGATGACCCCATAGGACAGCGAGAATATGCACGGCGCCACGGAGTAGCTGTGACGACAATTAATCATCAACTGACTGTTGCCCTAAAAAAGCTCAAAAAAATGCTCCCAAATTAAAATTTGCTTCGTACAAAACGAAAAAAATTTCCCAGTTGGTTAGTAGAGGGCAAAAAAACGAACAGATAGGAGCATAGATAATGAAACAGGTAATGATGATCAAATTCGACTCCCCGAAATGGAGAATGATTGATGAGTATAAGGTTGCTAACCCGTTTATTGAAGTCGGCTTTCGGCAGGTCAAGGATGTCGTTGATTTGCGTGTGTTTGATCTGCTGAATATTAGTCACATCAATTATAACAGGGCTGAAGAAATGCTTCTTTGTATTTACCATCTTCTCCAGCCGGACAGACGGATCGACGAAGGTATTTATAACGATGAGATTGACCAGTATTTCTCGTATCGGGAATGGAAAAAGGAACACCAGCCTTTAAGTGGAGTGACCGTAAGGGAAATCCTCACAACTGAAGATCTGAATGAGGGTGCTTTACTTCGGATTTTTGATGGAGTCACCGCTGCTTTCTACAAATCCGATGAGTACAACAGTCGAGAATATCGTTATTCAAACCTTTCGGAGTTACGCAAGGCTATGAAGCATAAGGAGGGCGGCACGAATGGGAAAGCCCAGTAAGGACTATGCCGTTCCTCTTTGGGAAAAAGCAAACCTCACCGTTTATGAAGCGGCAGCCTACTCAGGGATTGGCGCAGATAAGCTAAGGGAACTGTCCGATAGAGAGGATTGCGAGTTTGTCTTGTGGAACGGCACAAAGCGGCTCATCAAAAGGAAAAAGCTCGATGAGTTTTTGGAAAGAGCCTATTCAATCTAACAATCAACGATGCGATTCACAAAATCGCATCGTTGTCCCAAACGGTGGTTATCGGTATCCTAAAGCCAAACGAAAATGAAGGAGGAAACCGATATGACCAAGCAGGAAAAAGATAACCGAGTTCCCCTTTGGGAGAGAATGAACCTGACTTTAGAAGAAGCCGCCGCTTACACTGGTATCGGAACGGATAAACTTCGTGAGTTGTCGAATCGTGAGTCGTGTGACTTTGTTCTATGGGTCGGTACAAAAAGGCTTCTAAAGCGCAAGCAATTAGAGGAGTTCCTGATTAAGAGCTTCTCAATCTAAAACAGGAGGTTACTATGACTAAAAAGAAACAGGTCGGCGTAAGGTTCGACAGCAACCGTACCCGACTTAAAACAGGAGAAACACAGCGTCCCAACGGCACTTATGCGTACCGTTGGTCAACGCCAGACGGAAAAAGGCATTCTATTTATGCTCCGACGCTGGAAAAGCTGAGAGAGCAGGAAGAACAGATTATCGTGGACAAGCACGACGGAATACGGTCGGATGTCAAAAGCATCACTGTAAATGAGATGTTCAATCTTTGGTGTCAGCTCAAAAGGGGAATCAAGGACAGCACATTCAAGAATTATATTTATATGTATGAGCTGTTTGTAAAACCGTCTTTCGGAAAGAACCGACTTGTCCAAGTAAAAAAGTCTGATGTGCGGAAGTTCTACAACTCCCTTGCTGACGGCAAGGTTCTGAAGATTGCCACGATAGATAATGTCCATAATGTGCTCCACCAAGTTTTTCAGGTGGCAGTCGATGATGGAATGATTCGACAGAACCCAACAGACAATATGCTCAAAGAACTGAAGCTCTCCCACGGCTTTGAGCGTGAGAAGAAAGAGGCATTGACCGTGGCGCAGCAGAAGTTGTTCTTTGACTATATGCTCAGCCATCCCAAGGACACCCACTGGTATCCAGTGTTCTATGTTATGGCAAACACGGGGATGCGAGTCGGTGAGATCACCGGGCTTCGCTGGAGCGACATTGACTTGAAAAAGAGTATTATCCGAGTCAACCACACGCTTGTTTATTATAATCACCGTGACGAAAAGGGATGCTACTTTTCCATCAACACGCCCAAGACAAAAGCCGGTGAACGAGAAATCCCAATGACCGAGGGGGTGAAACAAGCCTTCTTAATGGAGCGAGAGTTTCAATCTCAGGCTGAAATCAGCAGTAAGAGCCGAGTGGACGGCTATGACGACTTTATTTTTGTCAACCGTTACGGGGATGTTCAAAATCAGGGAAACCTCAACAAAGCACTCCGCCGTATGATGCGAGATTGTAATGATGAAATCCTCGAAAAATATGGAGCAGACTCTGATCCTGTTCTTCTGCCACAGTTCAGTTGCCACATTCTCCGGCACACATTCGCAACAAGGCTATGTGAGTCGGGAGCAAACCTCAAATTCATTCAGAGCATCTTGGGACACGCTGATGTATCGACGACGATGAATATCTATGTTGATGTGACCGACGCTCTGAAAAAGAAAGAGATCACCGCCTTTGACGACTATATGACAACCAAGCTGGAAACTTGAAGGAAAGCACTCTGTGAGTAATTCGCAGAGTGCTTTCCCTTTTTCGCACATTTCTCAAAACTGAGGATGGAAATTATACTATAAGCAGTAATGAGAAATGGAGCGTCAGATATGGAGAATAGTTTAAGCAGGATGCGACCGCATCTTGTATCAGAATGGTCAGAAAAGAACTTACCGTTGACTCCTGATACCGTGACCTTTGGGTCTAATAAAACTGTGTGGTGGAAAGGGGCTTGCGGTCACGAATGGCAGACAAGCATTAAAGCTCGCTCCGCAGGCGAGCAATGTCCAATATGTTCGGGAGCGAGGGTGCTTCGAGGTTATAACGACTTTGAAAGTAAGTTCCCTGAGCTTGCGAAGGAATGGTCGCCCAAGAATGAGCCGCTAAGACCGTCGATGATTACAGCGGCTACGCACAGGAAGGTAATATGGCAGTGCAAGTTTGGACACGAATGGACGGCATCTGTGAAAAGCCGGACAGTGAACGGTACGGGTTGTCCCTACTGCTCACACAACTTCGTACTACCGGGCTTCAACGACTTGGCAAGCCGTTTCCCTGAAATCGCTGCGGAGTGGTCAGAGCGCAACCTTCCGCTGACGCCGGATCAGGTTACGGCTTTCAAGAATATTAAAGTTTGGTGGAAATGTCACTTGGGTCACGAATGGAACACATTGATTTCAACCCGTGCAGGAGGAAGTCAGTGTCCCTATTGTAGTGGGATAAAGCTACTCAAAGGCTTTAATGACCTGCAAACGAAGTTCCCGTCGCTTGCCATAGAGTGGTCGGATAAAAACCTGCCGTTAACTCCCGATGCGGTCAATGAGAAGTCAACTAAGAATGTTTGGTGGAAATGCAATACCTGCGGCTATGAATGGAAAGCCGTCGTCAAAGCACGGGTCAAAGGCGGTATGTGTCCTGTTTGTGCTGAGAGAGCCGTTCTGCAAGGCTATAATGATCTTGGAACAACTGATCCTCACTTACTCTCAGAATGGGACTATGAAAAGAACTCCAAGTGGACACCGAGCAATGTATCGAGAAACTCGATGAAGGTCGTTTGGTGGAAATGTGGAGCAGGACACTCTTACCGTGCCAAAATCACAGATAGAACTATTGAGCAAAAGGGTTGCCCTCAATGTGAAGCTGAGTTTCAACAGGCTCTCCCGCAGATGCTGATAATGATGTATGGAGCACAGAACGGCATTACGGTCAAAAGCAATAGCGACTCGGAGCTTGGAATGCGACTTGTTGCATACCTCCCTGAATTACATTGTGCGGTCGATATTGCCGGAGCAACCGTGACGGAGAAAAGAGAGCAAAGCGTGAAAGCCCACATTTGTCAAAGTAACCGGCTGGGTTACTACCTTATTAAAAGAACTGCGGATGCTTCGCAAATGGCAGCGGAAATCAAAACGCTATTTATCCGCAATCATATCTATCTCCATACGGATTCCGAGAAAGATGTTCAAGTGCTTCGAGAGAGATTTTTAGAATGGAAAAATCGAAATGCTTGTAAACTGAACGGAAAATATTGAGTTTCGTTAAGCCGTGTGTTATACTGTTTTAGTCGTTAGTTTCAGTATAGCACACGGCTCGTTTTCAAAAAAATGAAGCCACCTTACGCCAGCTTACTCCACGGCTTACGCCATTAGATTTTCCGCTATCTGAATTAGGCGTAACTGAGCTTACCCCAGCTTCAAATGAGTAGATGCCGGTCGGGACTTATAGACGCTAAGCGGAGCTTATCTAAGGCTGGTCACGAAAATCCCGACAATGAAGCCGCTCGACTCCGACAAGAAGGGTTCCAAGGAAGCTTCGGCTCCTGCGGCGGCTGCTCAGGCGGCTCCGGTTGTGGAGGAAAAAATCGATTTTTCCAATGTGGAGATCGAGCCGCTGTTCAAGGATTTCGTGGATTTTGACACCTTCTCCAAGAGCGATTTCCGTGCCGTGAAGGTTAAGGAATGCGAAGCCGTGAAGAAGTCCAAAAAGCTCTTAAAGTTCGTTTTGGACGACGGAACCGGCGTAGATAGGGTCATTTTGAGTGGTATTCACGAATATTATGAGCCGGAAGAACTGGTCGGTAAGACCTGCATTGCAATCACCAATCTGCCTCCGAGAGCGATGATGGGTATCGACTCCTGCGGTATGCTCATCTCTGCCGTGCATCACGAAAACGGCGAGGAAAAGTTGCATTTGCTGATGGTTGATCCCCACATTCCGGCAGGCGCAAAGCTCTATTGATTGATCCTAAATTGTCGGTGCTCACGCCACAACTTACGCCAATTTACTCCGAGCTTACGCCAAAAATGCGTCCCCAATTCTGCGATTGCAGACAAGTTCCGACAGACAACGACACGTTCATATAATTTAAGCCCGCTGACCGAAATCAGCGGGCTTTTTCTGTTTCTGCACCTAATGCATCTTCTGCATCTTCGTGATGTGATAAGGGGCTTTGCGCAAGTATTGTCATTATATCGTCAATGTTTGCGCATTGTTTTGCAACAGCGGGTTATACGTTGAAAACATACCTTATGCTGTAACCGAGCCATCTTTATTCCAGATTTTCAATCATACGGGTAAATACGGCTGCCGCCTGTGCTCTTGTTGTATTTGCATTCGGCAAAAAGCTTCCGTCGTCATTGCCTTTCATAAGTAGGTTTGCAGCCGCCCAGCTTACGGCGTTTCTCGCATAGCCGGAAATAGAATCGCTGTCCGAATATGCCGTATTGCCGTTTGATTCTACGTCATATCCCTTGAAATTTGCGTAGCGGTAAAGAATGGTTGCCATCTGTTCGCGGGTAATCGGATCGTTTGGTGCAAAACGGTCTTTTGAAACGCCGGAAACAATGCCGTTTGCATTTGCCCAGGCAACCGCCTTGTCGTAATAGCCGCCGATTTCAACGTCCACAAATACGGAGTCTCCTGTCTGCGGCTCTTTTTCCATACGATAGATAATCATGACAAACATTGCTCTGGTCACATAAGAGTCCGGTGAAAACTCCATCTCGGCGGTACCCTTCATCAAGCCAAAATCATATGCAAATTTCACCGAAAAGTAAAACCAATCTTTTCTCTTAACATCACCGAACGGATTTTCCCACTCGATGTCGGGTTTTACGCTGATATCCTTTTGCTTCTTCTTGAGTATGCCGCCCGTCACCGCATTGATTCTGTATGTCCACTGTGTTTTATTGTCCGCAAATACGAGATGATAATAAGGTGTTTTAATACCGCCGTCTACCAATTCCTCCTCCAAAAAGGTAACCCTGTCGGTGCAGCCTGCATCATCAACGGCAATCCTTTTTGCTTGGGTAAGCAGAATATATCTTCTGCCGTAAAGTATTTCTCCTGTCTTTGTATCAATCTGATAGTAATACAGATTTTCCCCCGTATAAAACTCCAACAAATAGCAACGCTTACCATAATAATAATTCAGCTCGGCTTTGGTGAACACGATTTTTTGTGCGTATTTGTCAAGACCCGCATCCTTCAGCGCAATCTTCTTTGCTTCCTCCAAAGAAATATAATCCGGCTCATCGGTGTTCTTGCTTTTCTTTTCCAGTATAGCGCCGCTTACCGCATTGATTCGGTATGTCCACTGCGTTTTCCTGTCGGCAAATACGAGTCGGTAGTAAGGCGTTTTAATGCCGCCGTCTACCAATTCTTCCTCGGTAAAGGTAACCCTTTCGGTGCAGCCTGCATCATCAACGGCAATCTTTTTGGCATCGGCAAGCAGAATATATCTTCTGCCGTAGATTATTTCGCCTGTCTTTGCGTCAATCTCATAGTGATACTGATATTTACCGGTGTAAAACTCCAACAGGTAGCAGGGTCTGCCTTGGTTGCGGTTAAGCTCGGTTTTGGTGAACACAATCTTTTGTGCGTATTCGTCAAGCTCTGCGTCCTTCAGCGCAATTTTCTTTGCTTCCTCCAAGGAAATGAAATTTGCACCGCCTATGTCCTCAATAGACTTTCCCATTACAGAGCCGCTTATTGCATTGATACGGTATGTCCACTGTGTATTTGTGTCCGCAAAAACAAGCAGATAATACGGTGTTTTAATTCCGCCGTCTACCAATTCCTCCTCCAAAAAGGTAACCCTTTCGTTGCATTCGGCATCATCAACGGCAATTCTTTTTGCGTCGGCAAGCAGAATATATCTTCTGCCGTAGAGAATGTCGCCCGTTTTTGCATCAATTTCATAGTGATACTGATATTTTCCGGTGTAAAACTCCAAAAGGTAATAAGGCATACCTTGATTGCGATTCAGTTCCTCCTTGGTGAACACAATCTTTTCCGCATTTTCAACAAGACCTGCGTCTTTAAGCGCGATTGACTTTGCTTTTTCCAAAGAGATAAAATCCGCCTCGCCGATATTCTCCTCTTTCTTTTCGAGTATATCGCCGCTTACCGCATTGATTCGGTATGTCCACTGCGTCTTATTGTCTGTAAAGACAAGCATATAATACGGTGTTTTAATGCCGCCGTCTACCAATTCTTCCTCGGTAAAGGTAACCCTTTCGGTGCAGCCTGCATCATCAACGGCAATCTTTTTGGCATCGGCAAGCAGAATATATTTTCTGCCGTAGATGATTTCTCCCGTCTTTGCGTCAATCTCATAGTGATACTGATTTTCTCCTGTATAAAAATCCAACAGGTAGCAGGGTCTGCCTTTATTACGGCTCAGCACTTCTTTGGTGAACGTTATTTTTTGCTTGTTTCTGTCAAGCTCGGCGTCTTTGAGTGCAATTTCCTTTGCCTCATCCAAAGAGATAAACTTTGCCCCGTCCGTTATCTTTACAGTACTTGAATCGTCTGCAAATACAGCCATCGGTATAAGCGATAGCAGCATGGCAATACAAAGCAAAATTGAAATCGGTTTATACGTTTTGGTTTTCATAAACGGTTACCTCCTTTTCGCAATTTAATGTCTTTCCGCAGCTTTGTGTTTATGCCGGAGTACGAATATCCGGCGTTTTTTCTTTCATGGGCTGCACGCTCCTTTCGGGTATGTAGTCATCTGTTGTGTTTTCGGCGTAAGAACGAAAAAAGGTGAGCCCGATTTCAAAATACTTTGAAAACGAACACACCTTAATAAATACCCGCGAACGAATACCGGAAAAAGGCAAACCTACGCCTATGCCGCGAGTAAATGTATGAATTGATTTTACGCCGTCGCTTCATGCTTGCCAAATCCTTTCTGCATACTTTCTTACAAATGCATTGTATCACATTTTTCCGATTTTGTCAATGTTTTTCGGGCAGTTTCGGTAATTTCGGCGTTTTGCACTACTGTGACCTTTGGGTCTAACAAAATCGTTTGGCGGAAATGAGGAGCAGGACACTCTTACCGTGCCAAAATCACAGGCAGAACCATCGAGTAAAAGGGTTGCCCTCAATGTGAAGCAGAGTTTCGGCAGGCTCTCCCTCGGATGCTGAATGATGTATGGAGCGCAGAACGGTAGGATGGTACAACACGTAGGCAATTTCGTTCGGAATTGCCCATTTTTTTGAAGAAAAACGGCGGAGGTTATGATCTTGAGGATCGAGACAGCATCCTCTGACTTTTCAATCGGTAAATCACGGTCAAAAAAGCCCCTTGAGCAAGGAGCAATCCTTTTCTCAAAGGGCTTTTGCCGCAAACCAAGGGACAGAACCGAAGGCTGCGCATGAAGACGCACAGAGAAGGCGCTATGCACGGTCGGATTCTTTCCCGTTGCGTGCGTACTCGATCATTCCGAAAACCGCGCATTTGTCGGGCTCGTCCGTCAGACTGTACTTCGTTTTGCATGTACTCTCAAAACCGCGCGCGATAAGATCGAAGGATCTCGAGATCTGTCCGCCGATGACAATCTCCGAAAAACGATCCGCCTTTTTTGCATCCGTAACACAAATCCCCAGATTTTTTCCGTAACGGAAAAATACATCGCACAATTCACGATTCCCGTTTCGTGCCGCGTCTGCCATATCCCGAACGCTGCCGGCACAAAAACCGCATTTTCGCGCTTCGGAAATAAGCGTTTTTGCGGAGATGAAGTCTTCGACCGTGCCGTTCGAAAACGGTTGATTCCACAAAGAACGCAGAGGCGACCCGTTTTTGTTCAGCAAAATCTCTCCCTTGCGGACAAGAGAATAACCCAAGCCGGTTCCGAGCATGAGAACGGCGATGTCTTCGTTTTTTAATTCGGGCTTTCGGTTCAGAACGCCTATGGCAAAGGCGGTCGAATCGTGCATAAAGGTTATATCGGCTGAGGGAAGTATTTTTTTCAATTTCTCCTTCATGCAGATCTTATACATCGAGGGAAGCTTATGGGTCATAAGGGAGGTTCCCGTTTCAAAATCAAACGGACCCGGGACGGAAACGGCGACGGAGTCGGGCATATATTTTTGTGCAAAGGAGCCGATTCTTTCGGGAATGTTTTCCCGTCCGTTCGGTTCCCTTACCGGAAACTGACCGAAAAGGATTTCGTGATTTTGCGCTATCCCGTATTTGACGGCGGTGCCGCCGATATCCAGTGCGAGTATTTTCATGATTTCAACAGTGTTTTGTGAACCGTTACCGTTCCGACTCCGCGGTTCACGATTCTGTATTTTCCGAAAGAGGCGGGCACGACCGTAATATCCAGAAAATTCATGTCGTAATAAAGCTCGGGATGCTCCGCTGATTCCACTCTTACCTTTTCGCCGTCCACAAGGGCAAGAACATGGAAAAGACCGTTTGTCTCATCCGAAATTTCTTTTTCAAAAACGAGGGTGCGAAGCGAAAAATACAGCAGATCATGTTCGCCCGCAACGATTTCTTTAAAGCCTTTTCCTTCTCGGACAACGCCGCCGTGGTTTACAAGATTTTCTTCGGTCCACTTTTTGTCTCTTTCCCCGCGGATAACATCCTTACCCATTTTAAGGTGAATGGGACGCGGAACACCGGTTTGCGGGTCTATGCGCTGATAGTCGTACAGCTTGTAGGTATAGGATCCGACGGTAAGAGAGCCTATCTCAAGAATAACCTGATTTCTGCCCGATGCATGAACGGTTCCCGCCGGGATCATAACCTGCGTGCCGGGTTTGGATTCAACCGCATGAATGTATTTTGCATAATCGATAAATTCATGGGTCTTTTCGGCGCGTTCGGCTTCTTCAAAGAACTTTTCACAGCTGTCTTTTTCATTAAAGCCGAGATACGTTTTTGCTCCCTGTCCCGCGACAGCCACATAGTAGCTTTCGTCCTGACGTCCGAGCTCGCCGTGATTCTTTATGACGTATTCCGCATGAGGATGGCATTGAATGGACATATTCCCCGAGGCATGGTAGGTATCGTCGTAATTGAACCGAATGGGAAAGTATCCGCCGAATTCGGTAAAGGCTTTGTGCCCGAGAAGGTCTTCTCCCATCGCCTGAACGAAGGTGAAGAACGGAACTTCGAATTCGGTTTTGTCCAGCCGGGCGACGAGTGAAACCTCCAAGGGAATCATATCGAATATCCATGCGCAGTTGCGCATTTCCTTCGGCAGATTTCGGAGGCGGTGAAGATAATACCCGCCCCATACTCCCTCAAGATATACGGGTCTGCAGCGGAAGGGACGGCGGCATAGCTCTCGGAACAGATCGAGCAGAGCGTCAAACGGGAGCATGCTCATTTTCACGGGATTATCCGCCGTGATGTAGAAGTCGATCGTGCGTTCTTTTATCATTTCCCAACGCAGTTCCGCCGCCGTTTCAAAATCCACATAGTAATTTCTTCTCATCATGAGCGGATACGGCAGCTCCTCTGCAAGACCGATGTTTCGGTTCTTGCCGTATTTGCAGTTCAATACAGAGGTTCGCGGAGTTACGTCCATCCATATTCTCACGTTATACGCATCCCGCAGTTTACTCGAGAGGGCACCCTTGCCGAAAACAATGAGACCGTCCGCACCTTGTATCTTTTCACGAAGAGCGGAAACCTTTTCGCTGTCCTGAAGACCGCTGTATCCTTCGGTGTACCTTCTTCCGTAAAGCAGAACGGGATCGCGTTCACGGTCCTCCGGAAGGCAGGGCTTCAGCTTTTCCGTAATCACTGCGGGTGGAAGCAAAACACAGGCGGCATCGACAAATTTGATATTTTTTGCGGCAAGCTTTTGACGAAGAACGTTGATCAGGGTCTCATATTCAACGCCGGGATATGCGTCGATGCCGATCGTTTTGACTCCGTTTTCAAACAATGCGGAAATACTTTTGGCAACGGCTTCGATACCGTAAGACAGATTTTCTCTTACGGAGGAAGGAATACAAATGCGGTTGACGGCATTAGGATCCGCATAAGGATAAGGGTGAAACATAAAGCTCACTTCAAATTACCTGCTTTCTTATACAGTTTGTGGTCGTTGTTTCGTGTGCGGCGGCAAATTTATCGTTTTCTTACGTTGCCCCACTTGTCGACCGATAAGACCTCGTATTTTGACTGCATGCCATTCGTTTCAATGCTTTGCGCCACGGTCGACGCGATTTGTTTCCCGTTTTCGTAAACGCGGTAATAGCAGTGTTCCTCATCTTCGCATGCATTCCAAAACAGCCTTCCGTCCGAAATTTGCAGACCGGTTATTTCACTCGGAACCCGATCGGTATAATCGGCAGTCAAAAATGTGATCGAGCGCGGCGGCAGGACGATTGTGATCTGATTATCCGCCGCCCGTACAAGTTCCGAAAAATCCTGCAGATCGCAAAAATCGTTATACGGAATATGAGCCGCTTCAAAGACATACTTTCGCAGCGGTTTGCTTATCGGGTGTTCCGATTCGATCCGAACCTCCGTCTGTTCGGTTTTCCAGTTGATTACGGCAATCGATACTGAACCGTCCGCGTTTGTGACCGCACAGGCACGGATATACGGGTTATTCCAATCGCATTTCAGAACTCTCGAACCTTTTCGGAACAGCTTTGCCATGTATCCCATCGTGTACAAGGAGGCACGCGAACCGTAATCCTCTTCGTCGTCGCACCATTTTACAAGACCGTGCTTGTTGTAGCGATAGGGCAGACCGAATCCCGAAAAGCGCGCGGTGTCATACCGAGCCTTTTCCGCGTCGGTATCGCCGTTTTCGCAAATAAACGGATCCGGGTAGTCAAACATCGTCCAGAAAACGACGGAAAAACAGCCGCCGTTTATTGCCGCCATTGCCGCTTCGGAAAGAGCAATCGCAAAGTCCGGCTCTTTTTCGGGAACATCAACGCAATAAGCACTGTCGTTGCCCATGGGCAGTGAGAATTTGTTTCTTCCGGGATATATATATCCGAATTCGCCGAGCATAAAGCGTTTTTCGACCGTTTTGACGCTTTCGAGCGGTCCTGCAAGGGAATCGCACAAGTATTTATAATTGTTCGGATCACCCGGCACAGGTCCTTCCGCATACAGATGAGCACAGTACATTTCCGTTATCTCATCCATGTTACGGATCGCCCAGTCGATCTGATAATAATTTCGGGGGTCGACGCAATCGGTTGCGATCAGCCCGATGCCGAGTTTGTGTCGTCCGAACGCCTTGTACAGGTTTTCATAAAGCTTTTTGAATAATCCGAGATCGCGCGACAGATAAGCATAGGTGTTACCGCAGGACAATTCGTTTGTAACGCAATAATAGCGGATTTTCGTGCATTTGCGGACGTTTAAAAGATAGTCAAGGTTGGAGGCGACTTTTTCGCAGTATTCTTCCACATTGAAATCATCTGTAATCATGGGCATCCTGCCCGGGACGGCATACAGAAGCGTGCCTGCATTTCGGAAAGTTTTATCGTAGTAATCCGCAAAAGAATCCATGGCTTCCTTCGTCCAATCGGCGTACCCGATAAAACAACGCGAAAAGGTCGGCGATATCTCGCGGAACACCTTCAGTACCTTTTCATTTCGGAACTTTTCCGACATGAGCGGCATCATGGTTGCTTCGCTGTTTTGAAATCCGACCCCGCCGAACAACCATCGTTGCCGCGGCTTTGTAATTTTTATTGTTTCCATAACATTTCTCCTTCGATCGGTCGTGCGCTTCTCTTACGGCACGACCGGGGTTGTTCTATGCATCCATTCTACTATGTTCGTCGGAATAATCAATTGACGGATTTGGAGTTTTTGTGTACAAAATCGGATTTGTGTTGAAATTGATCGGATTCTGTGCTATACTGAAAATGAAATGCAATTGCGTTGTATCGAAAAAATACGGAAAGGACTGTCCGGTAAACGGACAAAGGTGCGGCGATATGTATCAATTCAAAAACAGGGTGGATATTGAATTAAACTGCGTGCTGTACAGAACCCATGTCGCACAAAGATTTGTCCAGCCGTGCAGACCGTGCGACGCTTTTGTTTTTTATACGAACGGCGGACACATTTTCGAATCCGACACGTTCCGAATCGAATGCGCAACGGGGGACACCGTATACATTCCCCACGGATCTTCGTATACGAATTATCTGGTGTCGCCCGATACCGAATATTACCAAATCGATTTTTCGATTTTTGACGGAGAAAAACGGATTGCGCTTTTTGATACTCCCGCAAAACCGGACAGAAGCCTTTCTCAAAAGTATAATTCTTTTTTTGCCGACACGTATACTTGCTATGTGAAACACGGTTTTTCCCATGTTCCGTACTGCATCGGCAATATATTGAAGCTCATCAGTGTTTTTACCGCCGAAGAAATCGAAAAAAAGAATACGAATTGCGGGATCGGCCGCATTGCAAACACCCTTTCCTATATCGAGAAGAATTACAGCCGAAATACACCCGTGACCGAGCTTGCAAAAATTTCGTCTACCGGCGTTTCGAACCTTGAAAAAGTATTCAAACAGTGCTTTGATATGTCTCCGTCGGCGTACCGCAACAAAATACGGATAGAATACGCAAAGCAGTTTTTGGCGCAAGGATGTTCCATTGAAAGGACGGCGGAGCTGACCGGTTTTTCGGACAGGTTTTATTTTTCCAAAACTTTCAAAAAATTCACCGGAACAACACCGAGGGGCTTTATGAATTCGTATGAAATATTGCCGTGATCTCGAAACGGCGCGCCTTTGCGCCCCGTTTTGCGCATCAACGCTGAGGTGCGGAGCGACCCCGCGCCTCCCTGAGGTGCCGGACAAGATTTTCCGAGAAAAAATAACAGCCGAAAACACAGCCGAAAGTCTGTGCGAGCAGGTATCCGGATGTTATCGGACTTTGTTTGAACGCTGAATTTTTTTGTGTACTTTTACAAGAAACAGTGGGGTGTTTTTGGCATTTTCAACAAACTTTTTTTGAGCTATTGACAGCGATACGGAATTATTGTAAAATAAATAAGATTCATTCTGCATCTTTATCAAATTTTCACGCTGCGGATTTTACGGAGGATCTATTCGAATGAAAACAAAACGGTTATTTGCTTCCTTTTTAAGCCTTGCTTTGGCGCTGCCCCTTTCGATGACCGGCTGCCAGAAGCAGGCGGACAATATCGACGATCAGTCGAGTATTCGTCAAAACGTTACGCTCAACATGTATATTCTCACCGAAAAAGAGACCGATCCCGAACAGGCAAAAGCCGTACAGATGGCGATCAACGAGATCCTTCTTCCCAACTACAAGACCACGATGAAGATCAACTACCTCACCGAGGACGAGTATTGGGACACGATCGACAAGGCGGAAGCCGATACGATCGCTTATGAAGAACAGCTTGCCGCCGAAGCCGCCGCCGCCAAGGCAGCCGCAAAAGAGGCAAACCTGAACAAGAACAAAAAAGATCAAAAGGACGAAGCGGACGCCGAGGACACCAAGACCGAGGAACAGGTCGATCAGGAATTCAACAATTTGATCGATGACGTCTTCGAGAGCGACGACATTGTCCTCGATCATCCTCAGATCGATATTTTCGTGGTCAACAGCCCCGAAAAATATGCAAGCCTCGTAAACGACGGACGCCTCACGGCGCTCGATCAGTACATCACGCTGGAAAACAAGACGCTTACGTCGTATGTATATCCGACCTTCTTCACGGGCGCAAAACTCAGCACAACGCAGATCTACGGCGTGCCGGTGAACAAGCCGATCGGCGAATACGAATATTTCGTATTCAACACCGAGCTTCTGAACAAGTACGGCTACAGCGCCGACGATATGAAGACCTTTGATTCGCTCGAGGGTTATCTCTCGGTCATCTCGGCAAACGAGCCCGGTGTTGTTCCGCTCGCCCATGCCGAAGAGCCGCAATTCTTCGAGTATTACGAGACCGAGGGCGGCGCAATGGGCATCGGCAGCGATCTTGTGCTGCGTTCGACCTTCTCGGATGGTTATGCCGAGGAAGTAAAGGATCATTTTGCAACGATCCGCCGCTACCGCACGGCAGGGTATCTCCCCGCCGAATATGTTGACGGAACGCCCTTTGCCGTGGATATCCGCCGCGGCTGCGGCTACTCTCCCGAGAAGTGGAGCCGCGAAGAGGGTACCGATTACACCTGCACCGTATACAAGCGTCCGATGGCGAAAAACGGCAACACGCTCGATTCGGTCTTTGTCGTCAGCGCGCAGTCCAAGAACCCGTCGCGCGCCGCTCAGATAATCTCTTTGTTCAACACCAATGCCGAGCTTGAAAATCTTCTCCAGTTCGGTATCGAGGGTACGCACTACTACCTCAACAGCGAAACGGGCAAGATCCGCGTAAACCCCAACGGCGGTTACGTGATGAACAACAACTATACCGGAAACTTCTATCTCAAATACGATCTCGACGGCGAGGAAAACCATCTTGAAGCCTATAAGCAGCAGAACTTGGATTCGCTCGTAAGCTTCTATTACGGCTTTGTTCCCGAGCTTACTCTACAGGATGAGCTGACGCTCGAAGAGGCGAACAAGATCGCGCTTGAGTATTATCCCGGACTGCTTCGCGGCGATTATGACGTTGACGCGACTTTTGCGCAGATCAATGCGCGCCTTTCCGCGATTGACGTTTCATCGGAGATTTCCGCTATGCTGAGAGAAAACCCCGCGCTTGAAAACGAGCGCTTTATCTACTCTTACGATGAAAAGAAGAACGCGGACGATACCGAAGAGGAAGATCCCGTCGACGAAACGCCCGACGATACCGCAGCCGAAGGCGATGCCGCCGAAGGCGATGCCGTTGAGGGCGATGCTGTCGAAACGGTTGACCGTGAGATTTCCGCCGAAGAAGGAAACGGTGCGTTTGAGCGGACGGTCAAGAGCATTGACGATCTTCTTTACAAGTTTACTTCGACTCCCGGCGGTTCGGCGATCTTCTCGCTTCAGCAGGGTGTCACCGCAAAGTATATGAAGAAGGAAAACGGAAACGCCTATGTTGCCGAAAAGGTCAAGGACGACCTTCTCATGTACGGCGACGACGTTGAGACCGAGACCGACGCGGAAGCCGGCATCGTAACCGACACGACGATTGCAGATGGTACGGAAGCTGCCGAATAAGCCGAATTTACAACAACAAAAAAGGCGGGCCGTGTTTCGGCTCGCCTTTTCGACACTTTACCCGCCGTTTCGGAAAAGTTCTTTTCGCATATTGCAAATAGCGATAATTTGGAATACAATTGTTGAAAAATAGTCTGCGGCGCGGTATAATTGAAACGGCGGTGCGCAATCGCGCAAGAACAGTCCGCCGCAATCGGTGCGAGAACATTTTTGCACCGTCGGAAAGGAAAAAATATGGTACAGTTTAAACTCAGTGCTTTTGCCGATGAATATTCGCCTGTTTTTGACAAACAGATCGAAGGATTAAAGAAAAACGGCGTTTCGCTTATCGAGATCCGTGGTGTGGACGGAACGGGCATTGCCGACATTACCCTCGAAAAGGCAAGAGAGGTTAAGGCAAAGCTTGACGAAGCGGGCATCGGCGTTTCGGCGATCGGCTCACCGCTCGGCAAGATCAAAATCACCGACGATATGGCGCCCCACCTTGATTCGCTGCGTCATGTTATCGAAATTGCCAAAATTCTCGACACCGAGAGAATCCGCATGTTCAGCTTTTATATGCCCGCGGGCGAGGATCCGCAGAATTATCGCGGCGAAGTTTTCCACCGTCTCGAACAGATGCTGGTCATTGCCGAGGAGGCGGGAATCGAGCTTTGTCATGAAAACGAGAAAGGTATTTACGGCGACACGCCCGAGCGCTGTGCCGATCTTTTCAAATATTTCGGCTGCCGTCTGAAGGGCGTATTCGACCCCGCAAACTTCCTCAATGTCGGCGCGGAGCCTTATCCGCACGCCTATGAGCTTTTGCATTCGAACATGACCTATTTCCACATCAAGGATGCCGACGGACTGACGATTTATCCCGCGGGTCTTGGCAAGGGCCGTATTCCCGAGATCATTGAAAGCATCCGCAAGGATTTTGACGGCGAAATGATTTTGACCGTTGAGCCGCATTTGACGGCATTTATCGGCCTTGACAAATTGGAAAATACCAGAGGAAAGATCGAAAAGCCTTACACCGATTCCGAAGAAGCCTTCGGCGTTGCGGTAAGCGCAATTCGCAACATTATCGAGAAGTAATACGAGAGGTTCGGAGCGCAAAACGGAGCGATTTTTGTTGCTTCGCCCCGCGCCTTCCCGCAGAGAGGAGGACATGTCATGCCGCTTATTCCGAACGACTTTTTGCGATCGGCAAAACGAACTTTGAACGGGTTTGCGGCGGTGTTGTTTATTCAGAAGGTGACCGGATACATTCTGATATTCGCGGGTGCGGCGGCGGTGACTGTTTTTTGTCCCGATCAAACGATTGCCGACTCCTTTCTCACAAGCATTTATACCGATACCGCGCTCCGCGTTTTGTGGATGATTCCCGTCATGATTTATGCTCGCCTCAATTTGACGCAAAGGGAACCTCTTCCGACCCGCAAGCTTTCGGTTCCGTTGCCGCTTGTCTTTGCGGCAATGTGCCTTGTCGCCTTTTTTGCGCGTATTCCGGGAGCGTTTTTATTCGGAACCGATTCAAACATCGAGATCGGTCTGTCTCTTTCGGGAACACAGCTGTGGGTATTTGCCGTTTCTACGGCGATCATTGCGCCGCTTACCGAGGAATACATGTTCCGCTCGGTTCTGCTTCGCGCCATGCGCCCCTTCGGACGAAACGGTTATCTGCTTGTCTCATCTTTGCTGTTCGCCTCGCTTCATGCGCCGGGAAGCACTTTTTTCGCTTTTTGCGTCGCCCTGTTTCTCGGTTATGTCGCCTATGAAACGGGCGGTATGCGCTACACGGCGGGTATGCACATGCTGTTCAACTTCGTTTCGGTTGTGCTGATGATCGCGCAGTTGTCGGGCAATGAGACGGCGGAAACGGCTCTTGCGCTCGGATATCTTGCTTTTATATTTATTGCGGGCGGAGTCGGGATCGTTCTATGTGTGCGGGGACTTCACAAAAACGGTCGGCTTACGGTGAAATGGCTGCCCGTCCGCTGTTCCTTCACGATTCCGGTTTTGCTTTTTCTCGCATACCGTGCCGTTTCGTATGCGCTGTCGGTATTGGTAAGCGCGTGAGCGCATGTGTGCGTGCGCGTGTTCATGCTCATGCGGCAAAGAAAACGGGAAGGAAACGGACAGATGGATACGATTGAAAAAAAGCCCGAATATTACATGCGCGCCGCGATCGGACGAGCGAAAACCGCCGCGGGCGAGGGAGAGATTCCCGTCGGTGCGGTTATTGTCCGCAAAGGGAAGATCATCGCGGGCGGGCGCAATCGCCGTGAAAAGGCGAAATGTGCGCTTTGCCATGCGGAAATAGCGGCGATCGAGGGTGCCTGCCGAAAGCTTTCGGGATGGCGGCTTTTCGAGTGCGACCTGTATGTCACACTCGAGCCTTGCCCCATGTGCGCCGGTGCGATCATCAACGCGCGTATAAAGCGGGTCTATATCGGCACGCGTGACCCGAAGGCGGGTTCGTTCGGAAGCGTTATCAATTTTAACGACCTTCCGTACAATCACAAGCCGGAGCTTATTTACGGAGTATGTGAAAAAGAATGCTCTGCGCTGCTGACCGATTTTTTTCGCGAACTTCGCGAAAAGAAAAAAGAACAAAAGAAACAGAGGAAAGAACATGAATACGAAACGTAAAGTCGCCGTCATCGGCTGCGGTTCCATTTCCAAGACCCACATTGCCGCGATCCGTTCGATCGGAAACACCGAGATTGCGGCACTTTGTGATATCCGTGAGGATCGGCTTTCGGAGGACGCACTCCTTTGCCCCGAGGCTTCCCTGTACACCGATTACAAAACCATGCTGGATGAAATTTCGGTCGATGCGGTGCATATCTGCACGCCGCATTATCTGCATGCCGAAATGGCGATTGCGGCGATGGAACACGGTTTTTCGGTCTATCTCGAAAAACCCTGCGCCATGAATCGCCCCGAGGCGGAGGAGATCGTAAAGGTATCCGAAAAAACAGGAAAGAGGGTTTGTGTTTCTTTTCAGAACCGTATGAACGATACGACCGTCAAGGCAAAGGAGATCATCGAAAAAGGTTCGCTCGGCGCGCTTCGAGGAGGCAAGGGCATTGTTGCGTGGCATCGCGAGGGCGCTTATTATTCCGAAAGCGGCTGGCGCGGAAAATTTGCCACCGAAGGCGGCGGTGTTTTGATGAATCAATCGATTCATACACTGGATCTTCTGTATTATTTTTTGGGAAAGGCAAAGACGGTCAAAGGACACGCAGCGCTCTTCAAAAACACCGACACCTGCGATGTGGAGGATATGGCAGAGGCCTATATCGTCTTTCAAAGCGGCGCGACGGGCATTTTCTTTGCCACGACCTGCAATGCCGCCGATTCATCGGTTGAGATTGAGCTGTATTTCGAAAAGGGAACGCTGAGGATCAACCACGAAGCGCTGTATCTGTACCGCGACGGCACGGTAACGACGCTTTGCACCAACGATACGCGCATTACGGGCAAGGCTTGTTGGGGAAGCGGGCATGTCCGCATGATCGGCGCTTTTTACGACGCGCTGGACGGTAAAGAATCCGACTACTGCGATCTGCGCGACGCGATCCCCGTTTTGGACATCATCGCGGGAATTTACCGCGATTCGGCGGTACGACCGAAAATTTTATAAACGCTGAATAAAACGGCACTTTTTCCCATATAGTTTACCATGCGCTGTGTTTGCACAGCAATACGATTGCGGCAATGCGATTGCTGTGCTCGGCAAACGAAAGGGAAGGGTGTCGTTTATGTTTGTATGCTCATTAAAAGGAAAATCCGTAAAGCTTGTGGGGATCGGTGCGCTTTTGTGCGCGGCGGTAGTCTTGTGTCTTTGCCTTTTGCCCGATTACAACACGAGCGGAACGGCGTATGTGTCGGCGGTGACGAACGAAACCATTTCGTTTTCGGGAATCAAGACCCCGCAGGATCGGCTTGATTTTATCCAAAAGTTCGGAATCGAAGTGTTGCCCGAACCGATCGAAGAGTTTAAAACCAGAGTTCCGAAGGAGTTTGATTCGGTCTACCTTGAATACAACACCGTGCAGACGGCGCAAGGGCTGGATCTTACGGCGTATCGCGGAAAAAAAGTAACGCGATATACGTACAAGATGACAAATTATCCGCCGAAATCGGAAAATGAGCCGTATGAGGCGGTCTATCTCAACTTGATCCAGTATAAAGATAAGGTGATCGGCGGCGATATTTCCTCGTCGGAACACGGCGGCTTTGTCCGCACCTTCTGCGATTTTTCGCCCGCACAGAGTGCTGCCGCAAGATAAAAATGAAAAGTGTCCCCGCTTCGTCCTTTTTCGGAGAAGCGGGGACGCTTTTTTATTCGACCGTGACCTGTGCTTTGTCGCAGTTCCATGCGACCGCACGAAGTCGGCAGGGCTTTTCGAAAGATAAACGGCTCAGTTGTACGAATAATGATCCTTGACCCGCAGACGGTTGATCTCGCGGATCAGGCGTGCTTGGGCGGAGTGATAATCGAGGATGCTCTTTTTTTGCAAAAGTGCCTCTCTTGCCTCGTCGGCGGCGCGGCGCGCGCGGTTGGCGTCGATTTCATCGGGGCGCTCGGCGGTGTCGACCAGTAAGAGCACCGAATTGTTCTCCATTTTGAGAATGCCCCCCGACACGGCGGCGACCTGTACCGTTCCGTCGGGAAGGGTAAAACGAAGCTCGCCGGGGGAGACTGCCGCCATCATGTTGCTGTGGTGCGCCAAAACACCGTATTCTCCGTCGGAAAAAGGAACGGTAAGACCGGAGCATTCCCCTTCGTAAAAGGGCTTATCCGAGGCGTAAAACGCAAGATGAAAGGTGTTCATCCGACCGCCTCCTCCTTTGCCTTTTTGTAAACGTCGTCGATCGTGCCGACGTTGTAAAAGGCGCTCTCGGGAAGATTGTCCGCGTCGCCGCCGACAATGGCGGAAAAGCCGCGAAGCGCTTCGGAAAGCGGAACATAAACGCCGGGGATCCCCGTGAATTTTTCGGCGACATGCGTCGGCTGGGCGAGAAAACGCTGAATCTTGCGCGCACGGTATACCACGGTGCGGTCCTGTTCGCTCAGCTCTTCAATGCCTAAAATCGCGATGATGTCCTGAAGCTCGTTGTATTTTTGCAGAATTTCCTGAACCTTTCGCGCCGTGTCGTAATGCTCTTTTCCGACCGTGTCCGCCTCCAAAATGCGGGAGGAGGATTCAAGCGGATCGACGGCGGGATAAATGCCCTGTTCGGCAATCTTTCGGCTGAGAACCGTTGTTGCGTCAAGGTGCGAAAAGGTGGTGGCGGGAGCGGGGTCGGTGAGGTCGTCCGCGGGGACATACACCGCCTGAACCGACGTAACCGAACCGTTTTTGGTCGAGGTGATGCGCTCCTGAAGCGCGCCCATTTCTTCGGAAAGAGTCGGCTGATAACCGACGGCGGAGGGCATGCGCCCGAGAAGGGTGGAAACCTCGCTTCCCGCTTGCACAAAGCGGAAAATGTTGTCGATGAACAAAAGAACGTCTTTGTTTTCGGCGTCGCGGAAATATTCCGCCATGGTCAGTCCTGAAAGGGCGGCGCGCATACGCACGCCGGGCGCTTCGTTCATCTGACCGAAAACAAGCGCGGTCTTGGAAAGCACGCCGCTTTCGCGCATTTCGTTCCAAAGGTCGTTGCCCTCGCGCGAACGCTCGCCCACGCCCGTAAAGACCGAATAGCCGCCGTGCTCGGTGGCGACGTTGTGAATCAGTTCCTGTATCAGAACGGTTTTGCCGACGCCGGCGCCGCCGAAAAGTCCGATCTTGCCGCCTTTGGGATACGGCTCCAAAAGGTCGATGACCTTAATGCCCGTCTCCAAAACTTCGGTCGCCGTTTTTTGCTCGGCAAAGGACGGCGCTTTGCGGTGAATGTCCCAATGCGGGACATTTTCATCCACGGGTGCGCCGCCGTCGATCGGGTCGCCGAGCACGCCGAACAGGCGTCCGAGGGTCGCGGGACCGACGGGAACACGAATGCCGTGTCCGGGCGCTTCGACCGAAAGCCCGCGCGAAAGTCCTTCGCTTCCCGCAAGCATAATGCAGCGCACGGTGTGATGCCCGATGTGCTGTGCTATCTCCATATGCTTCACCGTTCCGTTTACGGTCACGGTCAGTTCTTCGTTCAGTCTCGGGAGCTTTTCGTTTTCGTCAAACGAAACGTCGATGACCGAACCCGATATTTTTTCGATTTTTCCCGTCATGAAAGAGAACCTCCTTTTTGCTTTCGGCAAAGCCGCATTTCGCGCTGTCTTTTGGCTCCGGCGGAAATTTCGGTGATCTCCTGCGTAATGGCGCTTTGCCGCACGTGATTGTATTTTGCCGTAAGCTCGCCGATCAATTTTTCCGCATTGCGGTTGGCGGCATCCATCGCCGCCATGCGCGCCTGCTGTTCGCTGCAAAAGCTGTCGACCAGAACGCTGTAGATGTATCCCGCAACGTAGCTCGGGACGATGCTGTCCAAAAGAGCGCCGACCGACGGGATCATTTCGATGGGAGACGACGGCGCCTTCTCTTCCGCTTTTACCGCAAAATCGGCACGGTGAAAGGGGAGTAGGCGGAAGGAGCATTCCTTCGTGCCGAGCGCGTTTTGCATATCGGTATAGACAACAAAAATTTTGACAAGCTCACCCTTGTCGTAAAGCTCCAAAAGACGGCTGCTGATCTCGCGCGCACGCTGTACGGTCGGATTCTGCGCCGTGTAAAGAAAGCTTTGCTCGATGGGAATATGATGGCGCAGAAAATATTGCCGCCCGTACTCGCCCACGACAAAGAGCTTTGTGTCATCGTGTTCGTCCATGAGCCGAAGGGCTTCTTTTATAACATTTTGGTTATATGCGCCCGCAAGTCCTTTGTCGGCGGTGATAACAAGATACCCATAAGCTCCGGGCAGATCATGCTCTCCGCTCGGCGGGTAAAAATAGCGGTGGTCGACGTTTTCGATCGTGCGAAAAATACGCTTGATCTCGCCGCCCATGGCGTTGAAAAAGGGGCGGGTGCGGTCAAGCTCTTCTTTCGCCTTGCGCATTTTGGCAGAGGCGATGAGATACATGGCGTTCGTGATTTTCTGTGTTTCGCGCACACTCGAAAGCCGTGCTTTGATCTCTTTTGTATTGCTCATGGTTTATTACCTCCCTGCCGGAGAAGTAAAGCTTTCGGAAAGAGCCTTTGCCGCTGCGACGATCCGCTCGTTTTCCTCGTCCGAAAGACGTGTTCCGTGCGCAATAATGCCGCAGAGAGACGGGTCGTTTTCGGACAGAGCCGCGCAGAGAGCGCGGCAGAAATCATGCAGCTTTTCATGCGGGATCGCGTCCATGGCGTGATTCAGCGCCGCCGTGAGGCAAAGCACCTGCTCGACTCCCGAAAGAGGGGAGAAGCGATCCTGCTTCAACAGCTCCATAAGCGTGCCGCCGTAGGAAAGCCGACGTTTTGTGTCCTCGTCCAGATCGCTTGAAAACTGCGTGAAGACCTTCATTTCGCGGTACTGTGCCAGCACAAGGCGCAAGGGTCCCGCCGCCGCTTTCATGGCGCGCGTTTGCGCGTCGCCGCCGACACGCGAGACCGAAAGTCCGACGTTTACGGCGGGTCGCTGACCCGCGAAGAAGAGATCGGTCTCCAAAAACAGCTGACCGTCGGTGATGGAGATAATATTGGTCGGAATATAAGCCGAAACATCGCCCGACTGCGTTTCCGCAATGGGAAGCGCGGTCATACTGCCGCCGCCCAGCGCGTCGGAAAGATGCGCCGAGCGCTCCAAAAGGCGCGAATGCAGATAAAAGACGTCGCCGGGATACGCTTCGCGCCCGGGCGAACGTCCGAGAAGAAGGCTGATCGAGCGGTAAGCGACGGCGTGTTTCGACAGATCGTCGTAAACGATCAGAACATCCTTGCCGCGGTTCATGAAATATTCGCCCAAAGCACAGCCCGCGTACGGTGCGATATACTGCATCGGGGCGGGATCGCTTGCCGAGGCGCAGAGAACTGCCGTATACTCCATCGCGCTGCGGCGGCGCAGATCTTCGACAATCTTGGCGACCGAGCCTGCTTTCTGACCGATCGCGACGTAGATACAAATTACGTTTTTGCCTTTTTGATTGACGATCGTATCAAGGGCAATGGCGGTCTTTCCGGTTTTGCGGTCGCCGATGATAAGCTCTCTTTGCCCGCGGCCGATCGGAAACATCGAATCGATTGCCAAAATGCCCGTCTCAAGCGGGACATTGACCGGCTGACGGTCGGGAATGCCCGGGGCGGGACGCTCGATAGGGAAATAATCCTCGCTCGGGATCGCGCCGCCGCCGTCGATCGGCGTACCGAGCGCGTCGACCACGCGCCCCAAAAAGGCTTCGCCGACCGGCATGCCCGCCGTGCGGCGCGTGCGGTAAACGGCGCTTCCTTCGGACACCGAATCGGTGTCGTCAAACAAAATACAGCCGATCTCGTCGCGGTCAAGCTCCATAACCATGCCGCGCGTGCCCGAGGAAAAGAGAAGTATTTCGCCGTATTCGGCGTCCTTCAGTCCCTCGACTGTCGCAATTCCGTCGCCGACGGTGAGAACCGTGCCCACCTCATGCGAAAGCGCCTGCGGGACCCAGTTTTGCAAAGTCTCGCGCAAAAGCGGAATCAGCGCGTCGTTTTCGGCTTTCAGCGCGGAAAGCGTGTTTTTCAGCTGGGTAAAACGCCCGTCGGCACTCCAGTCATAGACCTCCGAGCCGATCACCAATTGAAATCCGCCGGGATATTTCAGGCTTTTCTGCCATTCGAGCGTGACTTCTTCGCCGTATTTCTTTCGCAGAAAAGAGAGAAAACGCTCTTCCTGCTCATGGCTCGGCGGTTCGGCGGAAAGAAGAACCGCTTTCTTTTCGTTTTCTTTCATCATTGCCCGTCACCGCCACTGTTTGCTGCGTCGAGAAAATGGTCATACGCGTCCGACGTGCTCTTTTCCACGATTTTTTCGGTTGCTTCGAGCACCATATCGGAAAGCTCACTCTTGGCGTCGGAAAGCATGCGGGCGCGGCGGTTTTCCGCTTCGACCTTGGCGCTTTGCAGAATTTTCTCGGCTTCAAGCTTTGCTTTCTTTGTTTCCGCCTCGGCGGCGTCGTTCATTTCCTTGCGCGCTTCGGCTTTCTTTTTGCGGATTTCCTCGTCGGCGAAGGAAAGCTTATCGGCATATTCTTTTTCATGCGCCGCCGCCTCGGAAAGAAGGCGCTTTGCCTCCTCGTCGGCCTTTTTGTATTCCTCGGTCCGCTTGTCCGAAAAGGCTTTTACGGGTTTGTACAGAAGAAAATAGAGGATCGCAAACAGGAGAGTGAAGTTCAGCAGATGCAAAAGGACCTGCTGAAGATCGATATTCAAGGGAAGATTCATAACGGCTGCCCTCCGTCATTACAGAACGAAGATGATTAAGATTCCGACGATCAAAGCATAAATGATCGCGGTCTCAATGAAGACAAGACCAAGCATGAGCGAGGCACGGATGTTTCCCGCCGCTTCGGGCTGGCGGGCGACGCTCTCGGCGGATTTCGAAATGGAAAGACCCATCGATACGGCGCCCGCTGCGGCGGCAATGCCGACGGCGATCGCGGCGGCGACGGCTTTTCCGGTCTTGGTATTGTCTGGCGAAGCCGTTTCGGCGCTCTCTTCAGCCGCCGTTTCGGACGCGGCGGTGTCCGCCAGAACGGGAAGACTTACCGCAAAGAGAAGAACAAGGGCAAGAAAAAGAGGGATGAGCTTTTTAAACGTAAATTTCATGATAAATACCTCCGAAATAATCGATTGGGTTGTTTTTTATTTGGATGCGGTCGGCTTTTTGACGCGCTTTTCTTTCGGCTTCGGCACTTTTTTCTCGGTGACCTCACCGTAAAAGAGCGCGGTCAGCATGGTAAGCACATAGGCTTGAATCAGCGCGTGCAAAAGCGTGAACAATACGCCCACGACGACGGGCAGAACATAGCTTAAGCTCGTGTAATAATAGACAAGCTCGGTCACCAAAGCGCCGCTCAAAAGCGCACCGAAAAGACGAAAGCTCATCGAGATGGGCAGCGAAAAGTCTTTGAGCGCGTGCAGCATGCCCGAAAAACCGTTTGCCAAAAGCCCGCCGAACAAAATAACGCCGTAGGACAAAAAGCCCATGGCAATGGCGCCGTTGATATCGGAAAGGGGCGCGGGCATGGCGGCGGAGCGTCCGCTTTCGGTCACGACCTGGAAGCCGAACAGCTCAAAGAGCGTGCCGATAAAGATATACGCTCCCGCGGCAAATACGTATGCGCCGAGAAAATCGTGCCGATGAGGGCTGTTATCTTGCGAAAGGCGGTCGAACATGCCGACCGCTTCCTCCAGAAAAAGCTGGAAGCGCCCCGGAATTTTTTTAAAGCGCGGAATGACAAAGATCCGCACGATGACGCAGAATACAAAAAAAATTCCCGTGAGCGTGAAGGCGGAAATCAGCCCCGGATTTACCGAAAGCGGTCCCAACCGCACGCGGTTCGTTTCATGCAGCACTTCATTTTTCATGACCTCGCCGATCGGCTCTTCCGCGCCGCTCGGCTTTCCGACAAGGAAAATGCCGCACAACAGAAGAATTAATATAACGCCGAACACGAGAAAAGCGCGCAGGCGTTGTTTTTTGCTCATAGCTTTTCGACTCCTTTCGAAACCGTTTTCCTCTTCAAAAATCGAAGATGTGAAAAAAATAACTTGCCTGTTATTATACAACGACGCGGCAAAAAGAAAATGTAAATAAATCATAGTATTTGTAACATTTTTATGTAAACAAATCGAATCGCGTGTCAAAACGCACGGCGTAAAATGCGCTTTTTTCATCCTTCTATTATAGACGGCGAAAATCATTAAGCAGATAAAACAAAAAAGATACGGAAAGCTCCCGTATCTTTTGTTAACATCGGAGAAGTTTATTTGTAAAACGAAACGATCTCGTTTTTCAGCTCTTCGATAATCTTTTTTTCAAGACGGGAAATGTAGGACTGCGAAATGCCCAACAGATCAGCGACCTCCTTTTGCGTCTTTTCTTTTCCCTTTTCCGTAAAGCCGAAGCGTTCGCAGATGATCATGCGGTCGCGCGGGGGCAGTCGCTTTACGGCGGAAAGAATCACCTTTCGTTCCTCCTCGGCTTCGATGTGCTTGTTCACCTCGTCCTCGTCGGTGCCGAGAATGTCCGAGAGCAAAAGCTCGTTTCCGTCCCAGTCCACATTTAATGGCTCGTCGAGCGACACCTCGCTTTTTGTCCCCGCATTTTTGCGAAGATACATTAAGATCTCGTTCTCGATGCAGCGTGAGGCATAAGTGGCAAGCTTGATATTCTTTTTCGGATCAAAGGTGTTGATCGCCTTGATAAGACCGATCGTTCCGATCGAGATAAGATCCTCCACCCCGACACGCGTGTTTTCGAACTTTTTGGCGATGTATACAACAAGGCGCAGATTCTTTTCCACAAGTCTCGAACGGATGCGAAGATCCTCCGTATCGCTTCTTCCGAGACGGGATAGGATTTCCGCTTCCTCCGCCGCCGTGAAAGGAGGCGGAAGCGTGTCGGGACCGTTTATGTAATAAACATCTTTCTCCGAAAACAGTTTTATCAAGCGGAAATACAACTTTTTGAAAGAGAAAACCGCGTGTTTCATAAAAACCTTCCTTTCCTTGATTTCGGTTCTTTGATCTCAGTCCGAGTCAAAATGTTGCGTTCGGTCAATAGAGTGAGGCGGGAAAAACACCGTCGTACCCCGAAAACCCCTCGTTTTGCGCACGTCCCAAAAAGGCGTCGAGAGGAAGCGTTTTATTTCCCTTTTTGTAAGTGAGATGCTCGGGTCTTACGGCGGGAACGACGCCCTCACCCGACACCGTCCGAAGGGGCACATAGCGAAGACGGTATCGCGCGGCAAGGGCGGAGCTTTCGTTTTTTGCCTCGGGAAAAAGCGCGTCGAATTTTTTCGGAGAAAGCAGGATGACGGGCAGTGCCGAGATCGGCTCGCGCAAAAGACACCCGCTGTCGCAGAGAAGACGGAGCGCCTTTTGTCCGCTCTCGGTCTCAAAGCACAGCTCCACGGGAATGAGCGTTTCGGAAAGCGAAAAAAGATCGAAATACCGAAACGCGAAGAAAAAGCTTCCCGCGCACAAAAGAAAAAAGACAACAGGCGAAAGACGGCGGGGGAGATACTCCGACAAAAGGGTGTACAGTCCGCCCGCCAGAAACGAAGAGCCGAAGAGGAAAACGCAGGCTTTTCCGAAAACGCCCGCGCTTTGCACGACGCTTTTTCCGTAAGCCGCAAGAAGAAGGAGCGGCGCGAAGACGATCGCCGCCGAAACGGCGGCGGCACGGGGCAGAAAAAGCGCGGCACACGCAAAAATGCCGCCGAGCGCTGAGGAAAAAAGAAGGAACAAAAGACGCATGCGAAGCCTTTGCACCCGCCCGACCGTGCAGAGAAGCAAAAAATCCGCGGCGGCATTCCAAAGAAAAACAAGATCCAAATATACGTTCATAAAAAGACGCCTTTCAAACCCGTTCGCTTTCTTATATTATGGCACGCAAAAAGCGCAAAGCGTGTCGGAAAAAGACGGGCATAGAAAAAAATCTCAGGGCATATATATGTCCCGAACAAGGAAAAAAGAGAGGTGACGCTGTTTGGAAAAAGGATATCTTATTGTAAACGTGACCGCCGCCGGCGTTCGGCTTCCCGTCGAAAACGCGCGGGTGAGCATTTCTGTAAGACAGTACCGCCCTGCGGGCGACTATGAGGAAAGAGTTACGGCGGATATGGAGTCAAGCGAGGCGTACGACGACCGTCAGATGACCGATTCTTCGGGGAGAACACAGTCGCTCGTGGTCGACGCGCCCGACCGCGAGCTTTCGTATATCGAAGAGGGCGGCGCGGTTCCGTTCTCACTTTGCGATGTGCTGGTCGAAAAGGAAGGCTTCTTTTCGTCGGCGTTTTTCGGAGTTCAGATCTTCGCAGCGCGCGAGAGCATTCTCTCGGTCGCTCTGACTCCGTTCGATGAAAGCTTTGTCAACCGCAACACGCCGATCGAAGGACAGAGCGGCGAGACACAGGTCTTCGAAATTCCCGATCCCGTCGTGCGCGACGGGAGAGAAGAGGCGGAAAACGACGAAACGGACGAAAATGCGCAGCAAACGGGCTTTTCCCGCCGCGACCCCGTAAAGCCCGCCGTGCTTCCCGCACCGTACATTCCCGAAAACATTACCGTTCATCTCGGCAGACCTTCGCAAAATGCGCAGGACGTCACCGTCACGTTCCGCGATTATATCAAAAACGTAGCGTCGAGCGAGATCTATCCCACATGGCCCGAAAGTACGATCCGCGCGAACGTCTATGCGCAGATCTCCATCGCGCTCAACCGCATTTATACCGAGTGGTATCCGAGTCAGGGCTATCGCTTCCAGATCACCAACTCCACCTCGGTCGATCAGGCGTTTGTCAACGGGCGGAATATTTACGACAATATCGGGCAGATCGTCGACGAGATATTTAATACCTACCTGAGCCGCGAAGGCTTTGACGAGCCGCTCTTTGCCACCTATTGCGACGGAAACCGCACGACCTGCGCGGGCATGTCGCAGTGGGGATCGTTCGAGCTCGGTCAGGCGGGTTATACGCCGACCGAAATTCTGCGCACCTATTACGGTGATAACGTCAAGCTTGTCTCGACCGACGATATACGCGGCGTCGCCTCGACCTACGGCGGCGTCCCGCTTGCCGTCGGGCAGATCGGACCCGACGTGCGCGAGATCCAGAATCAGCTGAACCGCGTGCGTGAGGATTATCCGCTCATCCCCCGCATCAACGCGATCGACGGCATATTCGGAACCGACACCGATGCCGCCGTGCGGGAGTTTCAGAGGATTTTCAATCTTACGGTCGACGGCGTTGTCGGAAAAGCAACGTGGTATCGGCTCTCCTTCGTCTATGTTTCGGTGACGCGCCTTGCCGAGCTTACGAGCGAAGGAAGACGTGCGGAGCTTTTGACGATCGACACGCTGGAGGTGCTGTCGATCGGCGACATGGGCGGGCAGGTGAGCACGCTTCAATATCTTCTCGAATTCATCAGCATGTATTATAACACCGTAAGTTCGGTTGCGATCGACGGCAGATTCGGCGTGGCGACACGCAATTCGCTCATCGGCTTTCAGCGAACCTTCGGACTGACCGAGACGGGCACCACCACCCGCGAAACGTGGGAGATGCTGGTTCAGGTGTACGAAACAATTATCGCCCTCGCTTTTCCGCTGGAGTCGGATCAGTATTTTCCGGGCGACCTTTCATACGGAAGCCGCGGCGACGCCGTTTTGCGCATGCAGCGGTATATCAACGCCATTTCGCAATATTATGAGGGCGTCTCGGCCCTTGTCGAGGACGGAATCTTCGGTCCGGGCATGCAAAATGTCGTGCGGGAGATCCAGCGGCGGCTGGTGACTGACGTAACGGGCGTGATCGATTCGGTTACATGGTACCGTATCGTCGAGCTGTATAATTACATCGTGCGGACAACGGGAACGCAGACATAGAGAAACGGAGAAAAAGAAAATGGACGTCTTTCGCAAAGAAAACCGTGAGGAGCTGTTTTCGTGTCTTCCCGAAGCGATCCGCCGCGCTCTTTGCCTTGCGCAAAACGCACCGCTTCTTTCCTGTGCTTCCGAGCTTCGTCTTCGCCGAGAACGGGTGCAGTCGCTCACGGTCGGAAAGGAAAACTACATTCTGTCAAGCGACGGACTTTTCGTAAAGGAAGCCTACCTGCCGCAGCTTTTGAGCGAAGAAGAGCTTCGCGAAAGCGTTGCACGGCTGTGCGGCGGCTCGATATTTGCGCACGCGGAGGAACTGCGGCGGGGTTATGTGACAAAAGGGGGCTGCCGCGTCGGGATCTGCGGAAAAGCCGTCACGGAAAACGGACTTTTGCGGGGCTTTTGCGAATACGATGCGCTCAACATTCGTTTTGCCCGTTCGGTTCCGAGCG